>Ga0207796_1000349_pt1 | contig 18998 bp, 20 predicted proteins | sample Pon1CUnioCityCA_6_FD_187274 | JGI IMG/M metagenome (GOLD analysis project Ga0207796, IMG submission 187274) | Marine sediment microbial community from Union City, CA, USA - Pond 1C Sediment 1 (SPAdes) | ecosystem: Environmental > Aquatic > Marine > Intertidal zone > Salt pond sediment ...
TCCCCCTGTGCGGGTCGCGGCCTACTCGGCTGCCAGCAGCTGCAGCATCTCGGCGACGGGACGGTAGCCGCTGATCTGCTGGCCGCTGTCGGTCACCGTCGCGGGCGTGCCGTTGATTCCGAGTTCACGCCCAAGGCTCAGGTGCGCATCCAGCGGCGTCTCGCAATCCGCCTCGGCCACGGGAAGACCGGCCTTGGCCTGGTCCATGGCGTCGGTGCGGCTATCCGAACACCAGACGTTGGTCATCACCGCGGGCGAATCCCGACCGAGCACCGGGAACATGAAATAGCGCACCTTCACGCCGGCGTCGAGGTAAGTCGCCATCTCTTCGTGCTGACGCCGGCAGTAGGGGCAGTTGGGATCGGTGAACACGTTGATGGTGTGACGGACTTCGCCATCGGGTACATAGACCGTCAGTTCCGCATCCGGAATACCGGAAAAGATCTCCGAACGGATGCCGCGCCGGGTTTTTTCCGTCAGGTTTTCGCGTGCCTCGAGATCGATCAGACTGCCCTGAATCAGGAACCGGCCGTCTTCCGAGACGTAGAAGATATCGGTGCCGTAACGCACCTCGAATACCCCGTCCATGTCCATGGGCCGGATCGAATCCGGGCTCAGGCCGGGGACGACCTCGGCCATGCGTTTCTCGATTGCCTCATTCGCGAACAGCGGAGCGGCCGCGAGAAACGTCAGCAGGAGAATCAGGATGTTTCGGGACAGGAGCATGTTGTTCTCGTCTTCTGGTGGGTTGGAATCGGGGGGCAGTGTATCACCGCCATGCCGGGCTTCGACCGGCGGACGCGGCAACCGTTTCATCGGATGTCACCCCCTCGGGTGATGGCTGGCGTGCATTGCCTGCAGGCGCGCCCGGGCCACGTGGGTGTAGATCTGCGTCGTCGACAGGCTGCTGTGACCCAGCAGCATCTGCACCACGCGCAGGTCGGCACCGTGATCCAGGAGATGGGTGGCGAACGCGTGACGAAGCGTGTGCGGGGAGAGCGCAACGGAAATCCCTGCGACCGCCGCATGCTGCCTGATCCGGTACCAGAACGCCTGCCGGGTCATGCCGGCACCACGACGGGTCACGAACACGGCTTCGGACGGGGCGCGCTGTGCCATCAGCAGCGGCCGGGCCTGTGCCAGATAGACGCGGAGCCAGTCGGCCGCGACTTCTCCGAGCGGCACGAGACGTTCGCGCGCCCCCTTTCCGGTGATTCTCAGCACTCCCTGGCGAGGATTGACCTGGGATTGCTCCAGCGCCACGAGCTCGGATACGCGCAGACCCGTGGCATACAGGAGTTCCAGCATCGCCCGGTCGCGCGAACCGACGGGCGTTGCGGTGTCGGGCGCCTCGAGCAATGCCTCGACCTGGGCTTCCGAAAGACTTCCCGGCAGCGGTCGCCCGATCCGGGGCGAATCGATGCGGGCCGTCGGATCATCGCCGCGCAGCCCACCGGCCACGAGGAAGCGGTAGAAGCGCCGCAGGCTGGAAAGGGCACGGGCAACCGACTTCGGCCGATAGCCCGACTGCATCCGTGCGCCGAGAAATTCGAGGAGGTCCGCGCGGTCGGCCTCGTGCAGAGCCCTGCCCCGCCCGCGCAACCACGTGTCCAGCGCCGTGAGGTCCCGCCGGTAGGATTCCAGGGTCAGCGGGGCGAGACCCTCGACGGCCCAGAGCTCATCCAGAAACCGCTGCAGGAGCGGGTTCGGCGCTTCCGCCCCGTCCGTCAGCGATTTACGGGACGCCTCAGCTGGACTTGCTGCCCGCACCGCCGGACAGCGCATCGAAGATCTTGGTCAGTTCCAGCGGAAGCGGGAAGAAGATCGTGTTCGCCTGGCTGCTGTTCGACATGTCCGCCATGGTCTGCAGGTAACGCAGCTGCAACGCCGCCGGCGCGGTTCCGATGATCTCCGCGGCCTGCACCAGCTTTTCCGCCGCCTGCAGTTCGCCCTCGGCATGGATCACTTTCGCGCGCCGTTCACGTTCGGCCTCCGCCTGCCGTGCGATCGCGCGGATCATCGACTCGTTCAGATCGACGTGCTTGATCTCGACGTTGGTGACCTTGATCCCCCAGGAATCGGTCTGGGAATCCAGGATCTCCTGGATGTCGGCGTTGAGCTTGTCGCGTTCGGACAGCATCTCGTCGAGATCGTGCTTGCCGAGCACCGAGCGCAGGGTCGTCTGGGCGAGCTGGCTGGTGGCGGCGAAATAGTCCTCGACCTGGATCACCGACTTCGCGGAATCGACGACCCGGAAATACAGCACCGCGTTCACGCGCACGGTCACGTTGTCCTGGGAAATCACATCCTGGCTGGGCACGTCCAGCGTGATGATGCGCAGGTCCACCTTCACCATCTGCTGGATGCCCGGGATGATGATGATCAGGCCGGGGCCCTTCACGGCCTGGAAACGCCCGAGGAAGAAAACCACGCCGCGCTCGTACTCGCGGAGCACCTTGATCGACATCGCGATCAGCGCGACTACGATCACCAACGGGAAGAGATAGGCACCAGTCATTACGTCTTCTCCTTAGATCTGAGTGATTCGAGACACGGACGACCGCGAGCGGGACTCGAAGAAAACTTCAGGATGCCGCGTTCCCGTCGTCCACGGGCTCCACCCGGAGGCGCAGCCCGTCGAGAGCCGTCACCCGGACCCGCTGACCGAACTGCACCGGCGCCGTCGTCTCGGCATTCCAGAGCTCGCTGTGTACGTAGACGCGGCCGGTGCGATCGAAATCCTCGCGGGCCTCGCCGATCATGCCGACCATCTCTTCTTCGCCGATGGTCGGCTTGACCTTGCGCAGGCGCAACAGTCGACCGAGCACCCACACCGTGAACACCGCGACGATGAGTGCGGTACCAATGACCAGAGGCAGTGAGATATTCAAGTTTGGATCGTCCCAGAGAATGATGGAACCGGTAATGAACGCGATGATGCCACCGATCCCGAGTACGCCGAAACTCGGCAGGAAAGCCTCGCCCACCATGAACGCCAGACCCAGCAGGATCAGCGCAAGGCCGGCGTAATTCACCGGCATGACCTGCAGCGCGTAGAACGCCAGCACCAGCGAAATCGCACCGATGACACCCGGATAGATCGAACCGGGGTTGGACAGTTCGAAAATGATGCCGTAAATGCCGATCAGCATCAGGATATAGGCGATGTTCGGGCTCGTGATCACCGCGAGAAGATTCGTGCGCCAGTCGGGATCCACGACGACCTTTTCGACATTCGAGGTTTCGAGGACCTTCGCCCCCCACGGCATGCGCACGCTGTGCCCGTCGAGCTGCGCGAGCAGATCGTCGACGTCTTCGGCGACGAAGTCGATCACGTTCTTCTCGAGCGCCTCGCGCGCGGTGAGGCTCACGCCTTCGCGCACCGCGAGTTCGGCCCAGTCCGCATTGCGGTCGAATCGCTCCGCCAGACCGCGGATGAACGCCACGGCGTCTTCCAGCACCTTGCGTTCCATCGCGGTATCGCCACGCCGGGGCGCATCCGCCTCCGCCTCGTCAGGGCTCCGGGCATCGGACGCGTCCGATTCGGCGGCCGCTGTAGCGCCCTCACCTTCCTGATCCGACGCATCGCTGTCTTCGCCCGAGGGCCGCTCACCGAGGTCTTCGAGGCCAGGCAGTCCGCCACCGCCCATCTGCACCGGCGTCGCCGAACCGAGATTGGTCGCAGAGGTCATCGCCGCGACGTGGGACCCGTACAGCATGTAGGTGCCGGCACTCGCGGCGCGCGCTCCCGCCGGGTGCACGTACGTCGCCACCGGCACTTCCGAAGCCAGCATCGCCTTGATGATATCGCGCATGGAGGAATCGAGGCCTCCCGGGGTATCGAGCTTGAGAATGACCAGCTCGGCGCCTTCGCGCCCGGCACGCTGGATGCCGCGTATGATGTAGTCTCCGGTCGCCGGGCCGATGGCGTCCGCCACGTTCAGCAGGAACACGGTCTTGCGGTTGTCCTCCGCCGAGGCGCCGAGAAAAACCCCGCCGGCGACCAGCAGGCAGGTCAGCCAGAGTGTCCACCGAGCCACAATGTTCATCGAATGCCGACGCATGGTCCCTATCCTAACCTCTTCGGGGCGATCCCGTGGATGATCCTCAAGCGGCCCGCCCCAATGGGCTGATCCTGGCGGGGGGCCAGAGCCGCCGCATGGGGGGACGGAACAAGGGCCGGATCCCCTGGCGCGGGAAGCCCCTGATTCTGCACGCCCTGGAGCGGCTTCAGCCCCAGGTGCACACGCTCGCCATCAGTGCCCAGTCCTCCATGGACCATTATCGGAGACTCGGGTTTCCCTTGCTGCCCGATCGACACCCGGATTTCCGCGGTCCCCTGGCGGGCGTGGCCGAAGGGCTGCTCTGGAGCCAGGGCCGCACCCTGCTGTGCGTGCCCGTCGACGCGCCGCTGGCACCGCTGGATCTTGCCGTGCGCCTGGATCAGGAACTGCGGGACAGCGACGCCGAGGTTGCGCTGGCCCACGACGGCGAACGTCTCCAGCCCCTTTTCGCGCTGCTGCGCACTTCGCTCGCCGACGACCTGTTGCGCGACCTGGAGAACGGACCCCAGGCGGCGCATGGCTGGTTCCGCTCGCGACGCCACGTCATCGTCGACTTCTCGGACCAGCCCGGGGCCTTCGTCAACCTGAATCGGCCGGAAGACCTGGAGCGAATGCCGGCCGACACCTGACCGGTTCCCTGCCGCGTCTTCCGACTTCGGGGCAACCCGCACCGGATGCGACGGCAGCGCGGCTTGGGTATGCTCAGCCGTCCGGGACCCCCGACCTCCCCCCCGTATCACGATCGCGGAAAGCGCCATGAAGCCCGTCACGTCCTCCATCCCCCTCCTCGGGTTCGCCGCCTGGAGCGGCGCGGGGAAAACCACGCTCCTGACCCGGCTGCTGCCCGTTCTTCGGGCCAGCGGGCTCGAGGTCGCGCTGATCAAGCATGCGCACCACGATTTCGACATCGACCACCCCGGCAAGGACAGCTACGTGCTCCGCCAGGCCGGAGCGTCCCAGGTGCTGATCGCGTCCAGCCGGCGGATGGCGCTGATGGTGGAAAACCCGCCGGACCGGGAGGCCCCACCCGTGCTTTCGGACCTGGTCGCGCGGATCGATTCCGATCGCGCCGGGCTGATCCTGGTCGAGGGATTCAAGAAAGAGGCGATCCCGAAGATCGAGATCCACCGGCCGCAGCTCGGCAAACCGCTGCTCTGCACCGACGACCCGAACATCGTGGCCGTGGCGACGGACCGACCGGAGGCCGTTCCGCAAGGCACCCGGGTACTGCCCCTGGACCGGATTCGTGTCATCGCGGCATTCATCGGCGAATATTTCGGCCTTTCCGGACTCGAAACGGACACCTGACCATGACGATTTCCCCGAACTGCATGGATGAAACCGACCCCAACGCGCTCACGGTTGACCAGGCACTGCGACGCATCCTCGAGCGCTGCGAGCCAGTGGCGGGCAGTGAATCCGTCGGTCTGAATGACGCGCTGGACCGCATTCTCGCCACGGCGGTGACGGCGCGCCTGGACGTCCCTCCGGCCCGAAACTCCGCCATGGACGGCTACGCATTGTCCGGAAACGAGGGGCAGGCGGGCACGCGACTGCGGATCGCCGGCGTCTCGGCCGCAGGGCATCCCTGGGAGGGCACGTTGAAGGCGGGGGAATGCGTGCGCATTCTCACCGGCGCCGTGGTTCCGGAAACCGCGGATACGGTGGTGATGCAGGAGCGGGTGACCGTGCGTGACGGCATCATCACCCTGGAGGCCGACTGCGCGCCCGGCAGCAATGTGCGGCACCCGGGAGAAGACACCCGGGCCGGAACCGAAATCCTGTCCCGGGGGCGCCGGGTCACGCCCGCGGACATCGGCCTGCTGGCCTCGCAGGGCATCGGCGAGGTTCGCGTGGTGCGCAGGCCGCGGGTGGTCTTCTTCACCACCGGAGACGAGCTGGCGCCGCTCGGGCAGACGTTGAAGCACGGACAGATTCACGACAGCAACCGCTACACGCTGCGCGCGCTGCTGTCCCGGTATCCGGTGGAGTTCGTCGACTTCGGCGTGGTCGCCGACACCGAGCAGGCGGTGCGCGAGGCCCTGTTCCGCGCGAGTGAAACCGCCGACCTGATCCTGACCACGGGCGGCGTATCGGTGGGCGACGCCGACTTCGTGACCCGGTTGCTGCAGCAGGAGGGCGAAGTCGGCTTCTGGAAGGTGGCGATGAAGCCCGGACGGCCGCTGGCTTTCGGTCGCTTCGGTCAGGCGCTCTTTCTCGGGCTTCCGGGCAACCCGGTCTCCGTGATGGCGACCTTTTCCCTGTTTGCGCGGCCGGCCCTTCTGCGCCTGTGCGGCACCGAGCCCGAGGCACCCTGGACACTGCGCGCCCGCCTGCTGGAAGACCTCCGCAAGAGCCCGGGACGCACCGATTTCCAGCGCGGCATCCTCGAGCACGCGAGCGGTGAGTGGACGGTGCGCTCAACCGGTGGGCAGGGTTCCCACCAGCTGCGCTCGATGAGCCTGGCGAATGCGTACATCGTGTTGCCGAGCGAGAGCCCGGGCGCCGTAGCGGGTGACGAAGTGGACGTCATTCCGTTTCAGTCGATTTTCTGACCATGGACGGCGGCGACGGTTTTCGGGTCGGGCTGCTTCGGCGCCTGGGCTCCGTCGTCTACGACGGTCTGCTGGTACTGGCACTCTGGATGGTGGTTGGCCTCGGCTTCGTGCTGATCGGCAACCTGACGGGCCGGGCGCTCATCCCGCTCCAGTTCGTGACCAACCTCGTGGTGGCCTGGGCATTCTTGTTCTGGTTCTGGACCCGTAACGGACAGACGCTGGGCATGCAGACCTGGAACATCGTTTTGCGCGACGAGGCAGGAGGATCGGTCAGCCGCTGGCAGGCGACGCTGCGCTACCTGGTCGCGCTCGCGCAGTGGCTGGTCGTGCTGCTGGCGGTTTCCCTGGCCCGTGAGCATGGCCCCGCGGCCAGCATCGCGGTCAGCGCCGGCCTGGTTTTCGCGATCGGTCTGAGCCAGCTGCATCCACAACGACTGATGCTGCACGACTGGCTTTCCGGGACCCGCCTGCTGCCATTGCCTCGGCAGTCAGCCCCCCGAGAAAAGCGCGGCGGCGGACTGCGTCAGTAGGTGAGGACTCGCGGCATCTTCTTGGCCTCGGCGATCCACTTGGTGACCTCCGCGAGCGTCGGCACCTTGCGGGTGAGTTTCTTCTCCGCGTTCACCTCGGACATCCGCTTGACCAGGTTCTCGGCCGAGCGACGGGCGAGATCGGGCACGGTATTCACCCCCGAGGCCTCGAGCAGTTCCGAGTATTCCGAGCCGATGCCGCGCACGCGGTACATATCCGCCATGTTCGCGAACTTCAGGATACGCTCCGCCGAGAGTCCGGAGACCTCCGCCAGCTTTTTGCGCTGCGACACGCTCTGGGCATGCGCCAGCAGGGTATTGGTGTCCTTGACCCCCGCCGCCCGCAGCTTCTTGCCCACCGCGGCGCCGATCCCCTCGATATCCTCGATCTTGTAATTCGCCATCTCGTTTCCTCTTCATCTGCTCTGGTTGTGTTTTCCGAACGACACCTGCCGAACCCGGAACATTTCGATCGAACTCGAGGTTATTTAGCACATTTCCCCGGAAAACTTCGCGACAGTCGATTGCGCGGAACCGCTGGACGATTTGCGATCGAACCGACGGTTACCGGATCATGCGAACCTGACGTTCCCTCCCTGTCCCCGTCATCCTGCAACGCCGGCGGACCGCTCCGCAAAGGTCAACATGTACGAACAAGTCTCCCACTCGCTGCTGAACGACATTCTCGACGAGTTGAAGCCCGAGATCCGGCGCCAGGATCTCCGCCACTTCTACACGCGGCTCGGAGCGAACTTCTATGCCATCCATTCCCTGTTTCACGCGCTGTACGGCGCGCGCGACGACTTTCGGGAAAAGAGCATCAAGCTGGTCGAGGTGATGGCGGGCCGGTACATCGAGCGCCTGGCCGAACTGGAGGAGCAGGACAAGGAACGCGAGCGCAATCACAACTGGTTCCTGAGCCAGGAGTGGGTGGCGATGGCGCTGTATGCCGACGGCTTCGCGGGCAACCTGGACGGGGTCTGTTCGCACACGCCCTACCTGCAGGAACTGGGCGTCAACATGCTGCACATCATGCCCATGCTGCTCTGTCCGGAGAAGGCGAGCGACGGCGGTTACGCGATCAGCGATTTCCGCCGCATCGACCCGCGCGTGGGAACCCTGGAACAACTGCAGACGCTCGCCGAATCCATGCGCAAGCGCGGCATGCTGCTGACGCTCGACGTGGTCGTGAACCACACCTCCGACGAGCACGAGTGGGCGCGTCGGGCACGCGCCGGCGAGAAGAAGTACCAGGACTATTACTACATCTTCCCCAACCGCGACATCCCGGACATGTTCGAAGAGACCATGCCCGAGATCTTCCCGGAGACTTCGCCCGGAAACTTCACCTGGGACGAGGAGATGCAGCAGTGGGTGATGACGGTCTTCAACTCCTTCCAGTGGGACCTGAACTACAGCAATCCCGACGTCTTCATCGAGATGCTGGACGTGCTGCTGTTCTGGGCCAACCAGGGAGCGGACATCCTGCGCCTGGACGCCGTCGCGTTCCTGTGGAAGAAGATCGGCACGACCAGCCAGAACGAGCGCGAGGCACACCTGATCCTGCAGCTGATGAAGGACTGCTGCCAGGTCACCGCACCGGGCGTGCTGTTCATCGCGGAAGCCATCGTCGCGCCGCTGGAGATCATCAAGTACTTCGGCGAGGACGCGGTGATCGCGAAGGAGTGCGAGATCGCCTACAACGCGACGTTCATGGCACTGCTCTGGGACGCGATGGCGACCCGCAACGCGCGCCTGCTGAACCTCGGCATCCGGAGCCTGCCGAACAAGCTGGACCGCGCGACCTGGCTGAACTACGTGCGCTGCCACGACGACATCGGGCTCGGCTTCGACGACCGTGACATCATCGCAGCGGGCTACGAGCCCTACGCCCACCGCCGGTTCCTGGTGGACTATTTCACCGGGGCATACGACGACTCCGACGCCAGGGGCCAGCCCTTCGGACGCAACGAGAAGACCGGCGATGCCCGGATCTCCGGTTCACTGGCTTCGCTGGCGGGACTCGAGGCGGCCCTCGAGACCGACGACCAGAAAGCGATTGACCGGGCGATACAGCGCATCCTGCTGCTGCACGGGATGATCCTGTCGTTCGGCGGCATTCCGCTGCTGTACTACGGCGACGAGATCGGCACGCTGAGCGACTACGGTTATCTGGAGGACCCGAACAAGGCCGGGGACAGCCGCTGGATGAACCGGCCGCGCGTCGACTGGGGCAAGGCCGAGCGACGGCATCAGCACGGGAGCGTGGAACAGCGGATCTTCGACGGTCTCAGGCGCATGATCGCCGCCCGCAAGGGCATTCCCGCCTTCGCGGACTTCAATAACCGCGACCTGATCGATCTCGACAACCCACACCTGTTTGCGTTCCTGCGCACGCACCCGGAGCAGCACGTGGCGTCCCCGGTCCTGGTGGTGGCCAATTTCGACGCCAACCCGCAGTACCTGGAACTGAGCAACCTGCGCTATCGCAGCCTGTACCTGCGCGGCACCTTGCAGGATCTCTACACCGGTGAGATCCCGCGGCTGTTCAACGACCGCCTGGTCGTGCCGCCCTATCGCTTCTACTGGCTCAGCAATATGCGCTAGTGGGCCCTGCCGGGCCGATCGGCTTGATCGTGCCGCCAGGGGTGGCGCAGCGCCATGACCGTCAGTGCGCCACGCGCACGCCGTCGCGGACACGATCGCCCGGGTGCATCAGCACGAGATCCCCGGGCTGCAGACCCGACTCGATCTGGCTGTCCATGCCACTGCGTCGACCCGGCTCCACCCAGCGCTGCCGCGCACGACCGTCCTCCACCACGAAAACCGCCCAGCGGCCGTCGATGCGGAAAAGTGCGCTGGTCGGAACCTGGATCACGGAATCCCCTTCCCACAGCACGAACGCCGCCTCCACGCGAAATCCGACACCCAGATGGTCGGCCGCTTCCGCCACATCCGCAAAATCCACGATCACGGGCACGCGCTGTTCGTCGACGCCCAACGCGGATACCCGGGTGAAACCCGCGGGTTCGACCCTGCGCACCCGGCCCTCGAGCACGGTCTCCCCGCCCCAACCGCTGATCTCGACGCGCATGCCGGGGCGCACACGCACCGCGTCCATGGACAACAGGTCGACCTGTACCTCGAGTGCCGCGAGGTCGCCCACCTCCAGCACCACGTCACCGGCGTTGATCGCGCCCTCGCAACAGCGATGTCGTTCGAGCACCAACCCGGAAGCCGGCGAACGCACCGCGAGCAGCGTCTGATCTCCTTCCGGTTGCTGCCCGCTGGCAATGTCCAGCACGGCCCGCGCGCTCTCGACCTCGAAGCGCGCAACCTCGACTGCGTGTTCAGCGGCGCGCGCCTCGGACTGCCGACGATCCCGGACACTGCGCACACGCTCCATTTCCGTCGCCGAAACCAGTTCGCGTTCGCGCAACTGCTGATAGCGCTGAAACTCGGATTCGGCAAACACCGCCTCGGTGCGAGCGGTCTCGAGGTGGGCGCGAGCGGTCTCGAGCCGGGCGCGGCTCGCGGAAAGGTTTTCCCGCGCCTGTTCCAGACTGCGCGCATCGAGCGCGGGGACCGGAAGAGGTTCCAGCCGGAACACCACCTGTCCCCGTTCCACGGGGTCGCCGGTCTCGAGTTGCACGCGCTGGAGGAAACCGTTGATCGGCGCCGAGATCGCGAACGAATCCCGCAGCCGGGTACGGCCCTCCTCCTCCACGAGTTCGACGAAGGGGCCGGCCTCGACCTCGATCGCGGTGACCGGGATCGGCGCCGGCATCAACGCCCAGGACAGCAACCCGCCGACGACCAGGATCGCCACTCCCCAAAACACTTTCCTGCGCAGTTTCATCCGCCCCTTCTCCTCGTCATTCCACAGCCTTCAGCACCGAAATCTTGTCGAGACGGTGCAGACGCCGAACCACCAGCACCGCAGCCACGGCCGAGGCGGCCAGCACCGCGGCCGTGGCAAAACCGTAGGCGCCGGGAGTCAGCACCAGCGGGATCCGGAACATGTCCATGCTGAACGCCTGGTTCAGCGCCCAGGCAAACCCGGTCCCGATCGCCCAGCCGACCGGCAGTGCCACCACGGTCAGCGCCATGATCTCCCCGATCAGAATGGCGCCCACTTCGGCGCGCGAGTACCCCAGAACCTGCAGGGTCGCGAGTTCGCGGGCCCGTTCGGCGAACGCGATCCGGGCATTGTTGTAGACCACGGCAAACGCGATCGATCCCGCCAGCAGGACGAACACCAGTGCAAACATCAGGATGGTGTCTCCCATGTATTCCCGGATGTTGTGCTCCGCATCCGCGATCATCCCGATTCCGGCGACACCCGGAAGATCCCAGAGACGGTCGAACAATGCCGGTTCCCGCGAGCGGTCCACCAGAAGCCAGGCACCCGAAACCACGGGACCTTCGCGGAGCGTCCGGTTCAGTGCATCGCGGCGCATGTAGGCGCTTACGCCCAGGGGCTCCTCCACCACCCCGACGAGCGGCAGCAACACCGTCCGGCGGTGGCCTTCCAGGACCTCCACCCGCACGGTATCGCCGACTTCCAACCCGAGATCGCGCGCCAGGTACCCGGTCAGCAACAGCCCGTCGGGGGGCAGACGCTGCGGCCGATTGCGGGCGTCTAGCAACTGGCGCAACCGGGGTCGTTCCCCCAGGCCCTGGATCGCGGTGCGGTACTCGCGGTGCCCGGCCAGCAGGCGCACCGGGACACTGCGATAGGTTTCCACACCCAGCACCCCGGGCTGGTGCCGCAGTTCCGAGACCACCCGCGCCGGCGTCGGATCCGTGAACGTGAGGTGGACGTCCATGCGCAGTACCAGGCGGTACTGGGTATCGAGCATGTGATCCACCGCATGGATCTGGTAGGCCCCCATCACCAGCAGGCCCACGGACATCGCGATGCCCAGCACCGACAGGCCCGCCTTCACCGGATGCCGGCCCAGATTGCGCAGGATGATCCGCGTACCCTGGTCGAGCCACCGGTCCGGCACGATGCGCTCGAGGAGACTCCTGCGGAAGCGCGCCGGCGGTTCCGGACGCATCGCCTCGGCTGGAGGCAGGCTCACCGAACGCCAGACCGAGCGCAGCGTACCCAACAGCGCCGCACCCGCCGCGACCGCCACCGCAAGCACCAGAACCCAGGGCTGCAGCCGGAAACGCAACTCGGGGAAGCGGAAATATTCCGTGTACATCGCGGCCAGGTGAGTGCCCGCCCAGACGCCGAGGCCAACGCCGAGCACACAGCCGGCCAGGACGATCAGCCCGGTGAGCATTCCGTAGTGCGCCGCGATGTCGCGATTGCGGTAGCCAAAGGCTTTCAGTACCGCGATCTGCTCGCGCTGGGAACGGATGATGCGGCCCATCACCACGTTCAGCAGAAACGCGGATACCAGCAGAAAAATGGTCGGCAGAATCGCCGCCTGCGCGCGCAACTGCCGGAGCTCCTCGTGCAGGAAGCGGTGCGACGACTGGTCGTCGCGGCCGTAGGCGCCGATTCCCCCATAGCGGGCCAGGAGGCGATCCAGGTGATCGACGACGGCCGCCGCCGAAGCCCCCGCCTGGAGGCTCACGACGACGCTGTTGAAAGCGCCGTCCATGCCGTAGGCACGGGCCAGCGCGCGGCGGTTCATCCAGAGAATGCCGTAGCGCTCGTAGTCCGGAAGGAGATCCGTGGGCGCGATCTGGTAGATGAACTCGGGCGACAGGACCACGCCGCTGACCCGCAGCGTCGTCAAGCGCCCGTTGATGATCACCTGAAGCGCATTGCCGGCACGCAGGCCATGCGCTTCGGCAAAGGCATCGCTGATCGCAACCTGGTCCGAGCGCCCGGAATCCGGCAACCGGCCTTCGCGCAGGTGCAGCTGGTTCAGCACCGGCTGGCGGCCGTCCGGGATCGACAGCAGCAATCCGCGCACCGGATCCGCGAAGCCGGGCACCTCCAGCCGCACGGCGGCCTGCACCCGCGTCTCGACCTGGTTCACACCGGGAATTCCGCGCAGCCGCTCGGTCAGGCTGTCCGGGGCACGCTTCAGGTCCGCGAAGACATCGGCGAAATGGTAGTCCTGATAGAACCGCTGCTGCGTCAGCGAAAGCGCATCCATCGTGCTGACCGCGATGATCAGGGTCATCACGCCGCTGGCGATCACGGCCGCGATCGCTGCCGCCTGCCCCTTCAATGCGGAGAGATCGCGGAACAGCTTGCGGTCCAGGGCGCGCATGCGTCCGGCGCTACCAGTGAAGCTCGGAGGGTGGGCGGCGCTGCGCATTCGCGTGGATATCCGCGACCCGCCCGTCGTGGAGCCGTACCACGCGGTCGGCCATCTCCCCGATCACCTCGTTGTGGGTAATGATGGCGACCGTCGTCTGCAGCTCCCGGTTGACGCGCTGGAGCGCCTCGAGCACGCGGATGCCGGTCTTCGAATCCAGCGCCCCGGTCGGCTCGTCGCAGAGCAGGACGGCCGGTTGTTTGGCGATCGCCCGTGCGATCGCCACGCGCTGCTGCTCGCCACCCGAGAGCTGGGACGGAAAATGATCCAGGCGATCCTCCAGCCCGACCATCGCCAGGGCATCCTCGGGCGCCATCGGATGACGGCTGATATCGGTAACGATCGCGACGTTCTCGCGCGCGGTCAGGCTAGCGATGAGATTGTAGAACTGGAACACGAACCCGACGTGGTCGCGCCGAAACTCGGTCAGCGCATGGTCCGAGGCCTGGGTCAGGTCCTGGTCGCGGTAACGCACGCGGCCCCCGGTTGCGGTATCCAGCCCGCCCATGATGTTCAGCAGCGTCGACTTGCCCGAGCCCGAGGCGCCCAGCATCACCACCAGCTCACCCGCATACAGATCGAGGTCCACGCCGCGCAGGGCATGGATCTCCACCTCACCCATCCGATAGGTCTTGGTGAGGCCCCGGGTCTCGAAAACGACCTCCTGCGGGGCCACTGATTGTTCAGGTCGGTCTGTGTGCGTTGCCATTACGGGAATTCTAGACCCTGCAGCCGGCACGCCTTCGAGTCGCGTGCGGCACGAAAGGGTCGAGTTTGCGTTCGAGGACCCCACCGATGTCACAATCGCACCATGTGCAACCATCCCCTGCGCGCTCAAGCGGCCGCGGGATCATGAACCGCCGCATGGTCGGCGTTCCGGTCTGGCTGCTGGCAGCCCTCCCGCCATTGTTCTGGGCCGGCAACTTCGTGATCGCGCGGGCTCTGCACACGGAGATCACGCCCATCGCGCTGTCTTTCTGGCGCTGGGCCGCTGCGCTGCTGATCCTGCTGCCCTTCGTCCATGCCGCGCTCTGGCGGCAACGTGCCGCCCTGCTGCGGCATGCTCCCGTGCTGACCCTTTTCGCGATACTCGGGGTCACCAACTACAACACGTTCGCCTACCTTGGACTGCAGCACACGACGGCGACCAACGGCGTGCTGCTCACCTCCGTGGCGCCGGTGTTCATCGTCGTCGTGTCGTTCCTCATTTTCGGGATTCGCCTGAAAGCCGCGCAGGCCGCGGGCATCCTGCTCTCCCTTGCCGGCGTGATCGTGATCGCAACCGAGGGGCACCCGCAGACGCTCGCGTCGGTCGGATGGAACCGCGGCGATCTGTGGATCCTGGCCGCGAGCCTGGACTGGGCGCTGTACTCGGTTTTCCTGCGCTGGCGTCCGGCGGAACTGGAAACCGGGGTATTTCTCGCCGCGATCATCGCCATCGGCCTGGTCCCGCTGATGGTGCTGTACGCGGGCGACCTCGCGGCCGGCCATCGCTTTGCCCCGAACCTGGGCAACCTCGGCGCAATCGGCTACGTCGCCATATTCCCATCGTTGCTCGCCTACGTATTCTGGAACCGCGCCGTGATCGAGATGGGGCCGAACCGCACCGGGCAATACCTGCACCTGATGCCGGTCTTTGGCGCGGCCATGGCCGTTCTGCTGCTCGGAGAACAGCTGCACCTGCATCATCTCGTCGGGGCGGCGATGATCGCCGTCGGCATCGTTCTGGCGACGGGTCTCGGGCAGCACAGGGCCTGATGGGATTCGCCCCGGAGGAGCCGTCAGCCAGCGGCCTGCGGCGGGGGTTTACCGCAGCCGGCATTGCTCCGGAATCCCGCCGCGGCTAGCCTGAAGAAAACCACCCCAGACCGAGGTTCGTTCCACCGTGTCCGAGATCCTGCTGTTTTCCATCATCGAGTCACCCGGTCACCCCGATTTCGGCGAACTGTACCGGCGGCGGAAAATCCTCGAGGTGCGCCTGCCTTCGATCCGCAAGGCGATCCAGGCGCTCAGGGAACAGCGTCCCGACTACGTCGTCGCCGAATTTTTCTATGGCTACGGCAACAATTACGCTGGGGCCAATCTGGGAAACCTCGACGTGTTCCTGGCCAGCCTGCAGAAATATGCCCCGGATGCCCGGGTCATCGTGATGGTGGACAAGCCGGATCATCCCCACGCCGAACGTCTGGGCGAGCGCTATCCGCTGCATGCGATTCTGGCCCAACCGGTCCGTGCCGCGGACCTCGAAGCCTGTCTGCCGGACTGAGCCGGGCGACCGGCGGGTCGACGCCGGGGTTCAGCCGATCATCACCCACCCGCGGAAGCCGCTTTCCGGCGTCCCGGCCACCGTAGCCAGAATATCGAGCAGAATCCGGGCGGCCTCGGGGTCGCGGGACCGGAAGCCCTGGACGCCGGTCAGCACCAGAACCCGTTCCGGCGCCGTGCGGTCCTCGGGGCCGTAGAAGCTCTCCTCGAGCGCATCCCAGTTGCAGCCGAACCAGCCCCCCAGTTCCAGCGATCCCTGGAACGCGGCCAGCAGGCCCGCCTTGTCGATCACGGGCGTCAGATCGACCGCGCGGGGGTCCACGCCTCCGTCCGCCAGAGCCTGAAGCACGGCACTCGTTTCGGTATCCGGAGAAAGCTCCAACGACGGCTCCACTCCCGACAGCCAGGCTCGACACCGATCCGTTGCACACGAATGCCGCGTCATCGGATCCTCTGGAAACTCCGGTAGTGATCGTGCGTGTAGTAGACCTCCCCGTCGGCGCCGAGCACGAGCCGCTGCGGCCCCGCATGCGAAATGCCGGGCGTCCGCACCACGTATTCCCGGTAGTGCCCATCCGGACGCGACGGCAGCAGGCCTTCCCGGTTGCGGAAGATACCGCCGTCGTTGCGATGGGGATCACGTTCGCCCGCATCGATCCGGGCCAGTTCCGGGGCCAGGTCCACATCGCCGCGCCACGCGACCCGGCCGTCGACGTCGCGTACCTCGACGTCGGGTACTCGCAGACCACCGGTCTGCGCAGGGTTCCCGACCTCGGGAACCGGTGCGGGACCGAACAGGTTGTCCGGACCGAGCACCTGCAGGCTCAACGCCGCGAGCGCGAGAATCAGAATCAGCAGCAGTCGGGACGACTTCATCGGCTCGGATTCTCCCGTGCTCAGTCGGTGGGGCCGCGGAAACGGCCCCGCACGCTCTTGCGCTGTCCGAGCGCCTTCTTCGCGGCAAGGCGCCGCTCCCGGGACGCGCGCGTCGGGCGTGTCGCGACACGTGCGACCGGTCGCTCGCCGGCCCTGCGCAGCAACTCGACCAGGCGGGCCACCGCGTCCTCGCGATTGCGTTCCTGGCTGCGGAAACGCTGCGCATGGATCACCAGGATTCCCTCGCGGGAAATGCGCCCGCGGGCGATCTGGTACAGACGGCCGCGCAGGGTCACATCCAGCGCGGCGCAATGTTCGACATCGAAGCGAAGTTCGACCGCGCTGTCGGTCCGGTTCACGTGCTGGCCACCGGGACCCGAGGCACGCTTGTAGCGAAACTCGAGGTCTTCGCTGCGGATATGGAGACTCGGCGTGATTTCGATCATTCAGGATCCGGGTTTGTTGTCGGCCGGGCAAGTGCTTAGGCTATGCGGGGCCAGGAGCTGCTGCGGCGGATTCCGGCCCGCATCCACAGCGCCCCGTCCAAGGAGTGTCCATGTCCGCCCTGATCTGCGGCTCCATCGCCTACGACACCATCATGGTGTTTCCCGACCGCTTCAAGAACCACATCCTGCCGGACAAGGTCCACATCCTCAACGTCTCCTTTCTGGTCCCGGAGATGCGCCGCGAGTTCGGTGGCTGCGCGGGCAACATCGCCTACAACCTCAAGATGCTGGGCGGCAACCCGGTTCCGATGGCCACGGTGGGCTCCGATTTCGGTCTGTACGCCGAGTGGCTGGAGCAGCAGGGCATTCCCAGCGGTCATGTCCGTTCCGTGGAAGGCAGCTTCACCGGGCAGGCGTTCATCACCACCGACCAGGACGACAACCAGATCACCGCATTTCATCCGGGCGCGATGTCGTTTTCCCATTACAACCGTGTGCAGGACGCCTCGGGAATCCGCATCGGGATCGTCTCTCCCGACGGTCGCGAGGGCATGATTCACCACGCGGAACAATTCGCCGAAGCCGGCATCCCCTTCATTTTCGACGTCGGCCAGGGTCTGCCGATGTTCGCTGGCCACGAACTGCTCCGATTCCTCGAACTCGCGACCTACGCGGCGTTCAACGACTACGAGGCGCAACTGACTGCGGAACGCACCGGCCTGTCGCTGGAACGGATGGCCGAACGCGTCGACGCGCTGATCGTGACGCGCGGCGGCGAAGGATCCGTGATCCTGACGGGTGGCCGACGCATCGAGGTCCCCTCGGTCACCCCTTCCGCCGTGGTCGATCCGACCGGTTGCGGCGATGCCTACCGGGCCGGACTGCTGCTGGGAATCGAAAACGGCTTCGACTGGGAAACGACCGGACGCATCGCCTCTCTGCTCGGTTCCATCAAGATCGCGAGCCCGGGCACCCAGAATCATCGCTGCACCCCGGAGGCGTTCCGGGAACACTTCGAAGCCGCATTCGGGTACCGGTATTGATGCTGCCGCGCAGTCTGTCGTGGCTGATCGAGCGATTACGCGGCAGGGCCGGGACTCCACCCATCCTGGCCGCCATCTACGTCAGCGCGGCCGCAGGTGAAGCGATGCATGCGCTCGAGACCGCGGAGGCTCTGGCCGGACAGGGGCTGCGCGGGGATCGCTACTGCACGGGTGCCGGACACTGGCACCCGGTCGAAAGCTGTGAGCTCACGCTGATCTCGCAGCAGGATCTCGAGCGCGCCGGCCGAAGGCTCGGCGTCGGGCTGGACCGGGGGCAACACCGCCGCAATCTGGTCGTCGCCGGGCTTCGGACCCGGGACCTGGCCCATCGGCGCTTTCGCATCGGCAGCGCGCACTTCGAATACTGGAAACCAAGGCCGCCCTGCGGCTACCTCAACCAGGTCACCGGCGAGAACACCGCGAGGGCGCTGGGCCCCCACAGCGGTGTTTGCCTGCGCATCCTGAAAAGCGGTCGCATCCGGGTGGGAGACCGCCTCATCTTCGAGGACCCCGGACCCGACTAGGCGGCGCGTTGCCTCAGCAGTCGCCGACGCGACGCCCTTCCAGAACGGTGCGCATGTTCATCGGTCCCATCGGCGTCATCGTCTGCGCATCCATCGTGCCTTCGGTGCGGTCGCCCATGAACTTGAGCTCGGCCTCCATCGTCATTTCCATCCCTTCCTGCCGGCACACCATCGTGTAGTTCATGCCGTCCGGACGCTTGTCCATGTTCTGGATCTCGCAGTTCTCGACATCGACATCGAACGCGAAGCCCTCCGAGATATCCTCGGCAGTCACACACTCGCTGGAAGTCAGGGTCTGCTCGGGCATGGGCATCCCCGTGAAGCTGGTGGTCGAAGTGAATTCCCACTGGCCGGGCTGGACGTTCGGCTGATCGGCGGCCGCCGCGAAGGACAGGGCGAGCAGGG
>Ga0207796_1000350_pt1 | contig 18998 bp, 15 predicted proteins | sample Pon1CUnioCityCA_6_FD_187274 | JGI IMG/M metagenome (GOLD analysis project Ga0207796, IMG submission 187274) | Marine sediment microbial community from Union City, CA, USA - Pond 1C Sediment 1 (SPAdes) | ecosystem: Environmental > Aquatic > Marine > Intertidal zone > Salt pond sediment ...
GTGACAGTCACCGCAATCCGCGCTGGCGTGCGCATTCTCCAACGGCATCGGATGCTCAAAGTCTCCCCAGTCCGCCCCCTCAAAGCCTTCAGGGGTATGGCAGTCCTCGCAGTTTGTGCCAAAGTGTGGCTCCGGCGGCTCGTGGCAATTGGCACATACATACTCTGGCTGTCTTTCTCCGTAGTGACAATCGTGACACCAAGCTTCCGCGTGCGCTCCCTCCAACTCGATCGGATGGGGGAAGGCCGCATCCAGGTCCACCCAGGGCCAGGATGTGGCGTGACATGACGAATTCGCGCAGAAGCGCGAATCGTCCGTACCAAAATCGACCACGCCATGGCACTCCTCGCAGCTGTCGCCCGCCTGGAACCGGTGATCGGCGATAAAGTTGGTCTCCAGGTGAAAGTCAGGCTGCTCCAACTCGGCCAGAGGCACGGCGGGTGGCGGCTCATCTGCACCCACGTTAGCTGGTACACTGTGGCAGATATTGCAGTGCAGGCGGATCGATTCTCCCTCATCGCTCAGGTGCTTCCCGTCGTGGCAGCGGAAACAGCCGGGAAACTCGTTGTGCCTATTGTGATCGGGGAAATCCTCCCAGGTCACACCTGGTTCCTCAAAGACCAAACGTGTGATCAACTCCTCGCCAAGCTGCTGGGCTCGCTCAATCTCATCAGCCATGCTCGCAGCAATGCCAGGATACTCGGCCTCGTACGCCTCTTTCACCGCACCGACAGCTTCCAAGGCTTCTTCTTGGCTGGCATAACTGGCAGACAGAAGGTCTAGCATCTGCTGCTTGGCGTAGGGCAGATCCGGACTCAGCACGCCCTCGGATAGTGCCTCGTCTACCAAGTCCTCCGGCGCGGGGAAAGGATGGCCCATCCGGTTGTGGCAGTCCACACAGTCCATCACCTTCTTTTCCGCTTCCTCAATCTCTTCCGGCAGGAGAGGATCGGCCGCGTCATTGTATTCGACAGTCCGGCCGTCAGGCAGCGTCGTACGAACCCAGCGGATCTCCTCCTTGTGTTCGTCCGTGGCAATGTACTCGACGGGGTTGGTGATATGCCAGTGGATGCCGTACCCGAGTCCCACCTCGCGTGTCCCGGCCCCAGTCTTCAGCAGTAGATAGGTATCCGTCGGGGTGTTTTCCTCGTCCTCAGCGAAGCGGGTGATCTGCCGCACCGTGTCCCCGTGAAATGCTGGCGGGAAGTGACACAGCTCGCACGATTCATTGGCCGGTCGCATCGTCTCCGATTCCAGAGGCCGGTCGTACGCGTCAAAGATCACCTCTGGCAGGTGGCGAAAGTGGCTCGCCTTGAGCAGGATGTTGTTCAAAGTCCCAACACGACCCATATGGCACTCGGTGCATCTGATGTTTGCGTGGTACGAGTCCCGGAAGGCTGCAATCTCCTCGGGGTGAACATCGTGGCAAGCATTGGCGCAGAAACTCACACTGTTTGAATAATCCCATACCTGGATGGCGATCACAGCCACGATCACAAAGACCACTGCAAAGGCGACAGCAATCAGCAGAAACTGCCGTAAGGGAATCCTCCGCCACCACCTCTTCTTGAGCGCCTCCGGCTCCTCATGCTCAATCGGCTCTGGCTGCTCTAGTGACTCTTCGGGCACTCGCGGCTCTTGGGGCTGCTCGTTTTTCTCTGTCACACACACCTCCTCGTGCAGCGTTTTGCACCAGGCATTATACTTGATTAGCGCGCCGCTGTCAAAGCACGCGCCATTGCCTTTAAGTACAGTCACAGCCCGAGTCCCGCCACGCTCGCGACGGCTTGCCAGATCTCAAACCCAAGGGTTCGGAACTGGCGAACCTCTTCGAGCAACAGGGCTCCAGTCTGCGACGTTCCCAGGACGCCAAAACTGCCCCCGACGCACCTTCTCGTCGGGGGCAATCACAAGCTCGCAAGACTAGCGGCCACCCCCAATCGCTGGCGGAATCTCCTCAACAATGACGTCTTTGTTGGCCTCTAGCTCCTCAGGTAGTACATCGTCCGCTGAAAGGAATAGCTCGGCGTTGCCGTGGCAGGCATCGCAGCTCTCAGTCTGCGGCGTGTTGCGCTGGATGTTGTGCGGCGTAGCATACTTCCAGGTCGGCACCGCGTCAAAGTTCGGCAGCAGATCCTCTCCGTAGTAAGCGAACGCCTCCTGGTCGATGGGCACGTGCCTCACCGGCACGTACTCCCAGGGACGGTCCTCGCTCTGCAGCGGGTTACGCCCGATCTTGAATGCCATCACCGACGGCTCGATCTTGTAATACGCCACCCCATCTTCCTGGGCCACATGGCAGCTATAGCAGTTCTTGTAGGTAGTCGAGTGACACACCTGGCAGCTCATGGCCTCAAAGTGGAACTCGGTGTGGTAGGAGATCTCGTCGCCGGGAGCCACACTGTCGTGACACCCTTCGTCCTGGCAGCCAGGCATGGGCGCCCCGTCGTAGCGGTACTCGGCCTCGCCAACCGCCCCGTGCATCTCGTCCGACGTATGGCATTCAAAGCAGGACATCCCGCCTCTGATCCAGTGCACATCGGCCTTCACGCCGTCGTTCTTGCCCTTGTACTCGTCGTCGATGCGGCTACCGTGACAGCCCGTGCAGGTCAGATTCATCGGAGGGATCTCCTTGAACTCGTGTCCTGCCGTAAATCCACCGCCCAGATTGGTCGGCATGCTCACGTGACACTGCCCACAGCTCGTATGGCACGACTCGCAATGGTTCTCCATCATCTCTTCGAGCTGCGGCATCTTGTCTTCCGTGGATCGGGCCGCAATCACCCTCGTGTAGCCCGTCAGGTTCGTGTGCAAGCTATTTTCGTTGGCCAGAACCGTCTCGGTGTGGCAAGGCGCGCAAAGAGTCACAGAATCTGGCTCGCGCACCACACCCTCGTGGGCAGCCTCTTTCTCCTCAGCCCCGCTCACACCGCCGTGGCACGCAATGCAGCCCTGCTGGCCATGGATTGACTCGAGGAACGTCTCATCGCTGATATAGACCTTTTCCCATGCCTCTAACTGAGGCACAGAGCCCCCTCAGCCTTCGCCTTCGGACAGGGCCTCGGTCTCTTCTGGCTCCTCTGCCACTGCCTTGAGGGTCTCTTCGTCCGTGTGGCAGCCAACGCATGCCGTGTCATCCACCGGCACGGGTGTCGGTTCTTCTGTGGGTGTTGCAGTTGGCGGCGGTACGGTTGGAGTGTCGGTCGGCTTAGGTGGTTCTGTGGGAGCGGAGGTCGCGGTTGCTGGTGCAGCCGAGACCTCTGTCGGTTCAGCTGGCTCTGTCGGTGTAGCCGTCGGTTCGCCGCCGCACCCAGCCAGGAGGAGGACCAGCACCACCATCAGGACCAGCAGCACTCCTACTCCTCTGACTCTCATCAGAAACGTCATTGTTCTGCTCCTTCGCGTCTCTGCGAAATTTCCTCAGCGGCGATGCCCTTGCGCCGTCACCTCATGGATTGTGCGCCTAGATAGAAGGTGGGTCGCCGCCTGCACAAGATAAACAATCGGGTGGGCGCAGCGTCATACTGCACCCACCCGCCATACTTGCGATCTCGAGTCTTCTACGCTGCTTTGCGTCGGCGCAGGTAGACGCCCGCCGCAGCGGTCAGGCTACCCAGACCAACCAGCAGACCTTCCACGGGGAAGGGGATGCCGCCGGTCTCAGGAACCGTCGGGGGTGCCTCGGTCTCGGTCTCGGCCTCTTCCGCAGCCGTGCCCTCGACTGTATAGTCCGGAGCCGTCGCAGGATCGTACCGCGAGGTTGCCAGGACCTCATCATCCAAGGTCCAGCCCATCATGCCGTATTTGAGGTTCTGCACGTCGTAGCCCAGCATCTTGAGCACGGTGGCTGCCACCTGGCCAGTGTGGCCGGTGTAGCAGTAGACCACGATCGGGGCGTCAGCCGGCAGCTTGGCCAGATTCTCAGGCTTGGCGATCTGATTCCAGGGAATGTTAATCGCGCCGGCAATGTGTCCCAGTGCATACGAATCAGCGGAACGAACGCTCACGATCACCGGGTCGTTGCTGGTGTCGCCGTCATTCATGTTCTCGAACAGCGCATCAGCAGAGATGGTCGGTGACCACTCGCTCAGGGCCATGTCAGCCGCGACGCGGACGATCTCCTCTACGTCATCGGCACCGGTGTCCAGCACCGGGTAATCATACGTCTCAGTGGCCTCGTTGGCCTCGGTCTCCAACGGATAGTCGCGTGCGTCGGTGTCGGGACCAAAGCGGGTTGCGACCACCACCTCGTCGTTCATGCTCCAGCCCATCATGCCGAACTTGAGGTTCTGCACGTCGTAGCCCAGATTCTTCAGCACCGTGGCTGTCACCTGGCCGGTGTGGCCGGTGTAGCAGTAGACCACGATCGGCTGGTCGGTCGGCAGCAAGGCCAGGCTCTCCGACTTGGCGATCTCTTTCCAGGGAATGTTGATCGCACCAGGGATATGCCCCAGGGCATAATGCTCAGGTGACCGGACACTGACGATGAATGGATCATTCGACGTGTCACCGTCCATCAGATTCTCGTACAGGGCATCGGCCGAGATGACCGGCGACCATCCGTCCAGGGCGGCGTCGGCGGTCCGCTGGACCACACCAAAGTCGCCTTCCTGGGCGAGTACGGCGGTCCCCAGCAGCAAGCTGAGCACCAAGACAAGATTCAACAGCGCGAACTTTTTCATTGCTTCCTCCTTTGCGGATAGCGATTATCGAACACTCAGTCCTGAGTATTCTGCCAAGAGTGAACACGCCGCAGATTATAGCATGGCCCAGACCGATTGTCAAAAATAGCACAATCTTTGACCAGCCAACCAATCCCTGCTATACTATCGGCCAGCCTATGAGGAGACAAGCCCGATGAGCGCTCCATCCACCACCAAAATCGACCTTCTGCTCCTCGGTCTGCTGCTGGACCGGCCTATGCATGGCTACGAGCTCTACCAGCAGATCCAAACCGAGGAGATCGATACCTGGTTCAACGTCAGCATGGCCGGCGTCTACTACTCGCTGGGGAAGTTGCGCGACCGGGGGCTGGTCGCTGAATCGCGACAACGGGGTGGAGGCAGTACCCGCAAATCGATCTTCCGGTTGACCGAGGAGGGGCGCACCGCCTTTTTTTCTGCCATGGAGGCACAGGCTCTCAACCAGAAGACGGCATCCCTCGACTATGATCTGGTTATCTACTTGCTGAACAAGCTCCCCTTCCAGCAAGCCATCACCCTGTTGGAACAACATCAGGCCTTCCTTGCTGAACAGGCCCGGGAGGTCCAGTCCATACTGGCGGCAGAAAAAGACCGCAACGGATCTTCTCTAAGACTGGCTGTACTCGATCACAAGCTTCGCTACTTGGAAATGGAGCAGAATTGGCTCGCCGACGTGATCCACGGAATCGAGGGCGAGGGTGAGGCGGGCTATCCCTACGCCGGTGAGCGGCCTGGTTTGATGATTCTCAGAGGGGACTTGCGACATTACCACTTGCCCGATCTTTTCCGCCTCATCGTCTCGGGCAAGCACAGCGGCAGGCTGACAGTCACCGATGGGATCCAGATTCGCACCCTCGCCTTCGAGAAGGGCCAGCCGGTGTGCGCCACCTCCCGCCGCCAGGACGAGCCTCCGATTTCACCCACCGCGCCCGAACATGTGCTCTCTGGAATCTACGACCTCTTCCGCTGGCAAGAGGGACAGTTCACCTTTGATCAGGAGATGGGCACTGAAGACTTTTGCGTGCCTTTGAACATGAGCGCAGAGGACCTCATCCTCCGTGGCTGTCGCTGGGTAGACAACTGGACGATCATTCAACGCCTGATCCCCTCGGCCGATACCATCTTTGAGCTGGGCACAGGTGCCGAGCACCTGGAGGCCTTTGATCTCACAGACGCTGAGGAACAGGTTGTGGCAGCTGTCGACGGGGTCAAGGATGTAGCAACCGTCGCCCATGAGGTGAAATTGACCGTGTTCGAAGCCAGTCGGGCCTTTTACTGCCTGGCGGCCGTAGGCGTGGTGCGCACAGCCGACCTGGACAAAATCCGCTTGCGCCGGCTCTTTCGCGAGATTGCCGAGCTGATGTGCAGCAGCACCGTTGCCTGGCGGGAAGCGCCCGAGGATCGCACCTGCGAGGAAATGGTCAACGAGCGAACGGGGCACCTACCTTTATGCTTGAGCCGCGGTCGGATCGAGGATCAGGCCAATCCCCAGCTAAGAACCGATGGGCTGGTCGATATGTACCGCGCTTTCCTGTTGGCGCAACTGGAGGTGGTCAGCCAGCGATTCGGGCCAGACAATGCCTACCAGTCTTTCGAGCGAACGCTGCGCCAGCTTGCCCCCGAGCTACAGGAGGTCGCCAGGCGCTACGAATTCGACAAGCTCCTTCCCCCCTAGCACGCCAACCGGTCACCAGCCCCTAGGGCACTCTTGTGCCAAGGCCTTCCCACGTCGACTTGCAGTTACCAGGTAGGATGTGCTATAATACTCCAGTTCGCCATAGTCATATTGCCTGAAACCTACGCATCCACTCCATTCAGTGCGAACGCTTGCGATCTACCAGATCGCGGAATTGCCTGACCATACAGAAGAGGAAAGGAATGACCATGAGCGAGCAAGAATCCCCCGATGTCGGTGCTCGGGTCCTTGAGCTGCGGACCGAACGCGGCCTGTCACTGCGTGCCCTGGCCGAGTTGTGCGACCTGTCACCCAACACCATCAGCCTCATCGAGCGTGGTGCTACGTCACCCAGCGTGTCCACCCTGCAGCGCCTGGCTTCTGCCCTGGGTGTCCACATCAATTCCTTCTTTACCGTGCCTGACCAAAAGACACAGATGATCCTGACCCGGGTTGACGAACGCACTCGTTCTGGCAGCGCCAGTGTTATGTTGGAGAGCTTGGGCTACGGCCTGGAGGGGCAGGCCTGCGATCCCTTCATAGTGACCCTGAAAGCGGGGGCCTCCAGTGGCAGGCAACTGATGGCCCACCAGGGGAGCGAGCTGATCCTTATTCTCGAGGGCCGGCTGGATATCGACATAGCCGGCACGAACCACATTCTGAATCCCGGCGACAGCCTGCTATTTCGGGCCGAGCAACTACACCGCTGGCGCAATCCCAACAGCCAGCCGGCTGTGTTCCTGATGATGATGCAGGCCACCGCAGAACGGGATAGCCGGGTAGAGCAGCACCTGCACCCCTAAGTCGTCAGCACAGGCAGCAGCTATCTCTGTCACAGGCGCACTGGCCCCGGACGCAAGCCCGGACCAGGCACTACTCCCGGCGAGATTGCTGACACGCAGACTGGCGTTCAGCCGTGCAAACCCGCGCGCGCTGGCCCGGATCTACCAAGATTATCCGGGCCAGCCGCATCGAGCCTACTCTACGACTCTTGCGCGAATCCGAGGCCCCGTGTTCGCCAGCAGCAGCCCAAGTACAGGGCGCCAGCCACATACAGCGGCAGGCTAAACAGGACTGCACACAGCAGCATGTCTATTCCAGAGCCCAGGCAAACTAGCGCCACAATGCCAGTTGCGCCCGCCACCGTCATGATGCCACCGACCAACTCCCAGCGCCACGCAATCAGGACACCCGCCAGGGCAATCCCCACCACAACGAGCAGCGGGATCCCTTGGGGGCCCCAGGAGAGTCTCGGAAAGACCCTGGCACCAAGATCGACGGCAAAGAACACAAAGAGTCCGGCGGCCACAAGGGCTATAATACGCGCCGTCCAGCGCATCGCTTTGGTGGGACCTTGTCCTGTCTGAACCTTTGTCATGATATCCTCCTCTTCGACCTCTTGAGTTGAGAATCCTTAGCCTAATTTCTTGACAGCCGGTCGAGGCCGTAGCGCTTGGCGACAGTCTGAAGCTCAGGTGCTAGCTGGCGCAAGGCCTGGTCGAACGACTGCTGTGCATTCGTCCTCCCGAAGCGTCGGCTCACCACCGAAAACTGCTCCGAAAGAAACTTTGTGTACGTATCCTTCAAGTCGTCCGTATCCATCTCACGGCCGACCTGATCCTTAATTCTTCCGTCCACCAAAGAGATAGGTAGCGCTCTGGTGCGTTCATTGACCTCTTGCTCGCATGAGCGATCTTCAGGCGATGAGCGCCAGGGAGTGGTGCTGCGGCACATCATCTCAGTAATCTCGCGAAACACCCGCCGCAGGAGTATCTTGTCCAGATCCGCGGTCTGTAGCACACCCACCGCTGCCAAGCAGTAGAACGTCCGGCTGGCATCGAACAGCGTCATGTCCAGCTCACGGGCGATTGCCGCCACGTCACTGATACCATCCACAGCTGCCACAACCCGTTCCTCAGTCGGCGTCAGGTCCAGCTGCTCCACACGACGGGCGGCAGGACCCACCTCAAAGATGATCTCCTCCGAGGGTACCAGCTGCTGGATGATGGCCCAACTATCCACCTTACGACAACCACGCAGGATCAACCCCTCGATGCTGCATTCCAGCGGCACACACCCAGGCACACGTTCGCCTGTCTGGTCAAAGGTGAAACGCCCTTCCCGCCAGCCAAAAACCTCACACAGGCCCGCCACTACCTCGTCACACGTCTCCAGAGCGGCCGCCCCTCGCTGTTCTTGGCAGCCAGCACACTCTAGCTTGCCCTCTGCAAAAACCAGCGTGCGCACCCTATTCCCATCGGTGACCCGCAGGGTACCACTGTGCTGCCCCGATATGATCAAGTAGAGCAGATCCGGCAGGTGAAAGTCGCGCAGGTTACCATCGAGAACCATCAGTCGCGCGTGACCATTGTCTGGTTCAACCTGCATCCCGCTCTCTTGACGAACACCAGCCGTTACACCCGCCAGCCACTCCTTCTCCATCTCCAGGAAACGGAGCTTGTGATCCAGAATGGCCAGCTTCAAGGGCGAGTCCTCCCGCGCTTCCTTCTCTGCAATTTCAGCCTGTACTGCCTTTGCCCGCTGGGCCAGAAACGCCTCGCGACGCTCCAGAGGCGGCAGGGCTCGCCCCATAGGAACCCTATTCAAGAGGTAGATAGCCAGATCATAGTTCAGACTCGGCTCTTCCTGGCTCGCCAGCTCAGCCTCCATCGCCTGCATGAACGCCGAACGGCCACTCGCCGTCAAGCGATAGATAGACTTGCTTGCGCTTCCTCCTCTGCGCTGTCGCGACTCGACCACCAATCCGTGCTCATGGAGCTTGCGCAAGGAGTAGTATACCCCGGCGGCACTGATACTGAACCACCCGTCGATCCCCTCACCCTGGATCGTCTGGTAAAGCTCATAGCCGTGTATCGGCCGGTCCAGCAAGAGGCCCATGAGAAGTAGATCGGTTTTGGTCGCAGCTGGCGTAGTCATCTGGTCGACTCCATCTCCACAAAAGAACCGTTATCGTCCCTTACGGCATAGCGGGCGGCACTTCTTCGACAATGACGTCCGCATTCGCCTCTTGCTCCTCCGGCAGAACATCATCGGCCGTCAGGAACACTTCGCTATTGCCGTGGCAAGAATTGCAGGTCTCGGTCTGCGGCGTGTTGCGCTGAATGTTGTGCGGCGTCGCATACTTCCAGGTCGGCAACGCGTCAAAGTTCGGCAACAGATCCTCGCCATAGTAAGCAAACGACTCGGGATCCACAGGCACATGCCTGACTGGGACATACTCCCAGGGCCGGTCCTCGCTCTGCAGCGGATTGCGCCCGATCTTGAAGGCCATCACCGACGGCTCGATCTGGTAGTACGGCACCCCATCTTGCTGAGCCACGTGGCAACTGTAGCAGTTCTTGTACGTAGTCGAGTGACATACCTGGCAGCTCATGGCTTCAAAGTGGAACCCGCTGTGATAGGTGAGCCCACTCTCAGCAGCAATATCGGAATGGCAGCCAGCATCCTGGCAACCAGGAGTGGCAGCGCCATCGTACCGGTGCTCAAACTCACCCAGCGCCCCGTGCAGCTCGTCAGCCGAGTGGCACTCGAAGCAGGACATTCCAGCCTTCATCCAGTGAACGTCCGCCTTCACGCCCTCATTCTTACCCTTGTATTCGTCATCGATGCGGCTACCGTGGCAACCTGTGCAGGTCAAATTCATCGGCGGAATCTCCTTGAACTCATGTCCTGCCAACAGCCCGCCACCGAGGTTCGTGGGCCGGCTCACGTGACACTGGCCACAGGTAGTGTGGCACGACTCACAGTGATTGCCCATCATCTCATCCAGCTGGTCCATCTTCTCAGGCGCGCTTCGCGCTTCCAACACCGCCGTGTAACCGGCCAGATTGCTATGCAGACTGGTAGCGTCTGTGGCTACCTGGTCCGGGTGGCAGTCGCCGCAGGCTTCCGCCGAAGCAGGCTCGCGGACAATGCCTTCGTGGGCAGCCTCAAAGTCCATGCTGTCGCCCACACCCCCGTGGCACGTGATGCACCCATACCGCCCGTGCACAGTCTCAAAGAACGATTCTTGGTTGAGGTATACCTTCTCCCATGCCTCCACCGGAGGCAGTGCGCCACCTCAGCCCTCGCCTTCGGACTCAACCTCTGGTGCCTCTTCCTCTGTTGCCATAGCCTGCAGAACCTGCTCGCTGGTATGGCAGTCCACGCAGGTCGCGTCGCTCGCCTCGTCCTCTGGCTCAGTCTCGGCCCGCGTAGGCGCCGCAATCGGAAAATCCAGGGCTGCCGGCGTAGGTCCTGGCGGCGGCGCGGGGATGTCCGTCGGCGGCGGCGCATAGATCGTAGCCGTGGGCTCCACTACAGCGATCTCTCCCGGGCCGCTGCAGCCGGTCAGCGCCAGGACTGCCAGGATCAGTATCGGGATCACGGCCGTCATAACGCCCCAGACTCGGAACAGCCTCTTCGTTTCGCTCATAGTCCTCTCTCTCAGTGCAGTCATAGTTCAACCCCGATCGATGGCGCTAGCCTTCGGGTGCATTCACATCCCACGCCTGATCCGCCTGGTGGCACAAGGTGCAGTCGTTCTCTCCACGCCCGTCGTCGTGACTTGACGGAACTTTGTGGCACGTGGTGCAGGCAGGATCCAGATCGTAGCCATCAAAGTGGCAGCCGTTGCAGCTCACCTTCGTGTGCTGACCCTTGTACTGATCCCACAGATCCGCATGCCCATCCCAGCCCGAGGCCGCAAATTCCCAGCCACCGCTCGGATCGTGGCATGCACTGCAGTCGTCATCGTCCCAATCGGTGTGAATCGATTCGTGACAGTCACTGCATTCGCTGCTCAGTCCCCCAAAGCTGGGATACTGGTGGCAGTCAAAGCAGGCCCTTTCGCCATGCTTGCCCTCCAGCGACACCGGGTGCGCGCTTGCCTCCACCTCTTGCCATACCTCGGTTGACCTGTGGCAATCGATACAGGCCAGCGACATCTCTTCCTCGTGCGGCCCCAGGTGGCAGGCATTGCAGTCAGCTACCTGAATCTCCAGGTCTCGCTCCTCGTGACAATCCAGGCAGACCGTCATCGAGCAGAACTTCTCGCCCGACACCGGGTCAAAACCGTGGCCTACCCCGCCGTGGCAGTCACTGCAGTGCACACCGCAGGGTTCCTCCGACAGGGTCCGCTCGATGAGCGTGCCGTGTGGCAGGCGCAATCGGTCATTCGGGAACTCGTCCGGCATATCCTCGTGGCAGATTATGCATTTCTCCGGATCCGCCGAGCTCATGTCGGCAATCAGTTCCACATGGCCTGCGTCCTTGTCTGCAGCTTCGCCGTCGCCGCCATGGCAAGCCAGACAACCCAGCTTACCGTGGGTTGTAGCTATCGACTCCGCCGCAATCAAGTAGTCGCTGGCGGTGCTCGCATCGGCCGCGCTCGCCTCCAGGGCGGTCAGCGAAAAGTGGCAATCGTGACATCCATCAGAGATGCCCTCGCTGTAGGCAATCGTGGGCATGGTGGGCGTGGGCTCCACTTGCTCCGGCAACACCGCTTCGGTAGCCGCTTCTAGCAGGAGCCCTGCCACGATAGCCACCATCGCCAACCCAAGCCCCAGCGGGATAATGGCCCAACGCGGCCACGCTCTGATTCCGCTACTTCCTTGTCTCTGCCTCATTGTTGCTCCTTTGCCTTTGCTACACCGTCACCGGGACAGCCGCTGCGACGACCAGGAACCGCACAAACAGCCCAGCGAGTACGATCGCCGCTCCTGCTAGGACGCCCACGACGTAGCCGTGACTGCCGCGTATCAGCGCATAGACGTTGATCGCCAGAGGGAACGCCAAACCCAGACCTGCCACCACGACCCAGAAGACTACGCTCCCCGCACCGGTAAGGATAATCTGGACCGATTCTGCGGCTTCGCCGCCCTGTTGGTAACCCGTGTATAACAACAGACCCAGCAGGATGATCTCCAAGCCGATGAGGGCGGCATGGATCAGCGGCAGTCTCTTGAAACGGTGCGCTGCCTCAGGCTCCACAAGTGCAGCTGATAGATCCAAGCTCAGGCCCATTCCCGTGGAGAGTGCCGATACCAAAAAGAGCGCTGGCAGTAGAGGTGTAGCCCAGAACGGAACAGCTTCCACCACGCTAAGCAGCACACCGGTGTACACCGCAGTGCCCAGTGCCAGCAGAATCCCGATGCTACATACGACGCGCTTGAATGCGCGATAAGGGAGGGTTTCAGGCAAGAACTTCAACCACTTGCGCACCCACGCCAGGATCCCTGGATACACGTGCATAAGTTCCAGGATCCCGTACACAAAGGCCGTGGGGATAAAGAAGGATAGGATCCAGATACCCCACGTCATCACCGAACTCCAGTTGGTGAACATATTGATGATGCGCCATGGTTCGCGCAGACCCGCTCCCAGGTCAAAGATGAGCAACACAGTCCCGATCGTGATCAGCAGACCGCTTACCCCGGAACCTACCAGCGTCGTGGGACAGTATTCGTGCTTATACCGCTCACCGGACAGCTCGAGCACCGCGGCAACGATGAACGCGCCCGCACCCATGCCACCCATAAAGAGATAGATAGCCACCAACCAGCCCCAGTAGTGTTCAGTCATCGCAAGTCTCCATTCTCACTCCTTGCTAACCTAGCTCTCTTGAGCACCCTTGTCCCTGAAGATATAGTAGACCACACCCGGCTTGGTCCCAAACTCCGGGTGCAGCGGCTGGGCGCGGCCCGAAGACAGCAGCTCGGCAATCTCCGGATCGTCCCGCCGGCCAAATATGCGCGCCCCGGGAATGCAGGCGTCGACACAAGCCGGTCGCCCCCCACCCAGAACCAGGTCCAGGCAGAGCCAGCACTTGTTCACCACGCCCGACTCCTCTTCATAGATCCGTGCCTCGTAAGGGCAGGCTATGGCGCAGTACTTGCATCCCACGCAGGTCTTTTCGTTGACCAGAACCACACCACTCGGGTGGTGATAGGTCGCGCTGGCAGGACACACCGTCTCACAGGGTGCATCCTGGCAGTGCTGGCACTGCACCGGCAGGCACCAGCACCCACCTTCTAGCTCTTCTCCCTTTTTCAGGCGATGGATGAAGCTCTTGCCCTCTGGGAGTTCGTTGCGCTGGTTGCAAGCCTCCTCGCACGCCCCACAGCCAGTGCACTTGTTCAGGTCGATGATCAGGACATACTCGCTCTGTACCTGTGCCATCGCCTCCGAGAAGGGCATCCACTTGCTGCCGATCGCCACCAGCAAGCCACCGCCCATACCAACCTTCAGAAAAGTGCGCCGTGAGAGGGCGTTCTCCTCCGCCTCCGATCTGGTTGCCGGGCCGTTCACCGGCACCTCGCCTTCATGTGCTTTCATCATTCTGCTCCTTTGCAAATATTTCTCTAGTTAGTGAGAATTATTTAGTCCTAAATAGTTTACGCACACTGGTCACATCGCGACTAGTGTACCACATTACTGCATGTTTGTCAAGTCTTTTTCCGCTAAAACCCCAGATCTGCTACCCTTTCGCGCATTAGACTGTACGCAGATCTATGTACGTACACTATTTTGTGCACATCAGAATGTTCAACTTTTCACAAGGTCATCTTGTACAGTATTTTTGGACAAGGGGAATTGCTGGTGACGGCATGCGGTGGAGGCCGCCGGAGTGTACGCTCCTCCCAACAACAAAAAGGCCCTCCCCCGGGGTTCAATCCCCGTGGGAGGGCCTCTGCTATCGGCCGCGCCCTACACCGCTAGCCGGTTTCCAACAGGCCCTGTGCCAGCAGGCCTACTCCAGTAGGCTCTGCTTTAGTAGGCCCGGGCCCAATACGACCACTCCTCCGCCGGCTCGCCGCACACTACACAGACGCCCGGTCCGGCGCCCTCTTGGTCCAGCGGAATACAACGGCTGGTGGATTTGGTGTCCTCTTTGATCTTGGCCTCGCAGGCATCGTCGCCGCACCAGTAGGCCCTGGCCCAGCCCCTACCCACGATCTCCTTCAGCGCCTCGTAATCGTTCGCCTCGTGGATATTGGCATCCCGGAAGGCAGTCGCTATGGCCAGCATATTCTCCTGGATCGTATCCAACATCTCGCCCACAGCCTCCGTCAATCCCGCCATCGGCACAAAGCTCTTCCCCTCGCGCCCCGGGATATCGCGCCGGGCAAACACCACGCTCTCCTTCTCCACGTCCCGCGGCCCGATCTCGATCCGCAGCGGCACGCCGCGCAGCTCCCACTCGTTGAACTTCCAGCCCGGCGTCATCCCCTCGCGGTCGTCGATCTTGACCCGGAAGCGCTCCGCAAGCTGGGCCCTGATCCGCTCCGCAGCCTCGAGTACGGCAGCCCGCTGGTGCTCCTTGCGCCAGATCGGCACAATGATGGCCTGCAAGGGAGCCAGATTGGGCGGCAGCCTGAGCCCCTGGTCGTCGCCGTGGGCCATGATGATCGCCCCCACGATGCGTGTGCTCACGCCCCAGCTCGTGGTCCAGCAATACTGCAGCTCGTTATTGTGATCCAGGTACTGGATGTCGAAAGCCTTGGCAAAGTTCTGGCCCAAGTTGTGGCTCGTGCCGGCCTGGAGCGCCCACCGGTTGCCCATCATCGCCTCGATGCTGTAGCTGGCATCCGCCCCGGCGAACTTTTCGCTCTCGCTCTTTCGACCCGTCACCACCGGAATGGCCGCGTCACGGATGGCAAAGTCTGCGTACACATTCAGCATGCGCAGCGTCTCCTCCTGGGCCTCTTTGTACGTGGCATGAGCCGTGTGACCCTCCTGCCAGTAGAACTCGGCGGTGCGCAGGAACAGCCGCGTGCGCATCTCCCAGCGCACCACATTGCCCCACTGGTTGATCAGAATCGGCAGATCGCGATACGATCGGACCCACTTGGCATACATGTGGCCGATCACCGTCTCTGACGTGGGGCGCACCACCAGCGGCTCCTCCAGCTCCTTGCCGCCGCCGTGGGTGACCACCGCCAACTCGGGCGAAAAGCCCTCCACGTGCTGCGCTTCCTTCTGCAAGAATGACATCGGTATCAGCAGCGGGAACAGGGCGTTCTCGTGCCCGGTCTCCTTGAAACGCCGGTCCAGCCCCTGCTGGCAGTTCTCCCACAGCGCCGTACCGTACGGGCGAACGACCATGCAGCCCCGCACCGGCGCATAATCCGCCAACTCGGCGCGCACCACCACCTCGTTGTACCACGCCGAAAAGTCCTTCTCTTGGGTCGTGAGTTTCTTTTCGTCAGCCACCTATCTTCTCCTCCTGAAATCGCCAGTCAATTCGCAATCTGCCAATCTGCACGCCGCCTTGACCTCCCCCTCTTCGAACGCGGCGAAGAGGGGCATCAAGGGGCAGGTGCAAAGGCATCCCTCAGAACGGCCAGCGCCTCTTCGGCATCTGCCACAACCTGCGCCAGCTCGAAATCTCTCTCTTTCATAAAGGTCTCGGCCTGGAAGGCGCCAAATAACCTGTGCCAGCTATCGCCCACGAACAAAAAGGGCCGCGGCGATATCTGTCCCGTCTGCAGCAGGCTCCACACCAGCGTCGCCTCGGTCAGCGTGCCGATGCCGCCGCGCAACACCACAAAGGCATCGGCGCTGGCCAATCGCTTCAGCCTGGGAAAAAAGTCCTTCACCCGCTGTTCCTTGGTCAGCCACGCGTTGGGTTGCAGGCGCGGCGTGAACAGGTCCATTGTCACCCCGATCACCTGCCCTCCCGCTTGCTGAGCGCCCCGGCTGGCAGCCTCCATTGTGCCGCCATAGCCCCCATTCATGAGCGTAAAGCCTGCCTCTGCCAGCAAATGGCCCAGGCGCTCCGCCTCCGCCAGCACGGGATCATCGGGCGGGGCGCTGCCGCTGCCAAAGACCGCTACTATTCCTTTCAGCTCAGCCCTCTTCTGGTCACCCTCTCTGGCCTGCTTGACGCGGGCATCGAGCTGTTTCCTGCCCTCGCTGGTGGTAAACTCGCGCGAAAACTCGCTCGCCGCCTCCTCCAGTGTGACCTCCTGGTCATGCATCTGGCTCAGATAGTGTCGCTTCTCGATGATCCACAGGTAAAGATCCGCCTCCGTCCGCTCTGGAAACGCGGCGAGCATATTCTCCTCGGCGATCACCTGCACCGTGGGATAGTAGACCTCGTCATACCAGCGCGCCACCGCCTCCTCCCACGGGATCTCGCGATTCTCCTTCAGCCCCAAATAGTAGCGATGCACGGCAATATGCTCGTACAGCTTCTGGTACTGGCCCGGCAGCGTGAATTCGATCTGCTGGCCAGGTCGCAGAACATTCAGCCCCGTCTCCTCCAGGAATGCAGCGTACTCGGCCTTCAGGTCCAGCGCCGCCTCGTCCACGTCAGGCGACAGGGAGATCGGCGTCTCCAGCACAGTTACCGTCGCCTCGATCGATGGGGCGCCCAGTTCCTTGAGCACCGATACCCGGTGGTGGCCGTCGCGCACAAAGTACACCTCGCCGATCTGGTACACGTCGATCGGCGGTAAACCCTCATCGCTATGCGCTACCTCATAGATGCGCTTCCAACGCTCGCGGATAAACTCCTGCCTGGGCAAAAAGGCGCGGTTGAACTCCTGGTAGCGGCCGACGCTCCCCGCGATCTTGTCCAGGGGTATCGTCTGCAGGCCCGCATAATGCTGCCCCCGGACCTTGAGCTTGGCGCGCACATTGTCAAAGGAGAGCAAGCTGTCCGGCTGCGCCCCCGTAAAGAATTCGAGGATGCGCCGGAACTGGACCCGCCGCCGGGCCTGCGTAAAGGCGCCATCTGCCCTGTACCTCATCCCCGGATCAAAGATCGTCATCCTGTCGCCTCGTCAATTTCCAAAAGCCTGTACCCGTAGGTATTGATCACCGTCGTATCGCCAAAGATGGTCTCCACCGTCTGGTGCGGGTGGTAGAGGTGCACATGCCCGTGGATCAGATAGCGCGGCCGGAACCGCTCCATAAAGTTCACAAACGCCTGGAACCCCCGGTGGCACCGGTCCTGTCTGTCGTGGATTCCGTGCGGCGGCGCGTGGGTGATCAGAATGTCCAGGTACCGCCCGTAGCGGATGCGGTTCATCAGCAAGCTCGGAAACAATCCCCACACCTTGCGCGCCATCTCCCGCTCTGTATACTGGAAGTATGGATTGGCATTGTAGCGCATCGAGCCTTCCAGCCCGGCGATGAGCAGCCCCCCGTACTCTACCACGTGCCCGTCGATATTCACACAACCGCCCGGATAAACCCACTCGTGATAGGGCTTTTGCTGTTCCCGGACCGCGTTGGCGTGGTTGCCAATAACATAAAATAACGGCCCGCCCAGCATCGTTACGATGAACTCCAGGTAGTAGGCGGGCAGATCCCCACACCCCAGGATCAAGTCTACGTCTGCAGCCAGTCGCTTGATTGCCGGGCTGTACACCAACTCGTCTACTTTGTCACTGACCGTCAGAACCTTCATACAACCTTACTGCCACGCGTGCCGGTATGGGCGCAACAAAAAAGCCAGCCCTCCCCCTTTGCAAGGACCCTGGCTGGAGAGCTGGACGGTAGGCTAAATCGTCGGAACGCAAGCAGGCTATCCAGGCCAAGGGCCCGGCGGGCAAGGGCTGCTAGGGTCGCGGTTTGCTTGTTGGCGAACTGCCTGCTGCGCGTTCAAAGCTCCACACCTCTCTATAATCGAACTCGCGCCCATTATACCCCAAAAGCGCCGGGGTGTCAAAAGCCCCCGCCGCTCGTAGGGGCGAGGCATCGTATGCAGCCATCCGGTGAAGTCTCGCAGAGCAAACAGCAGGAGACAATCTGGATGGGATCTCCCCAACTGCGATGCCTCGCCCCTACACTGGCCCCGGCGACGACCAGCAGACAACTGCCCCGCTGCAAGCAGCGGGGCAGTTGAACCTATCATCAAAAACGGACGTGAGATATCATCCCCATGCCGCCGGGGAGACGATCCTCACCTCGCGCCATTAGTCAGCCTGTGGCTGATCTTCCCCTCCACTATCCGCCGAGGCTGCCTGACGACGACGGCGCACGCGCCCCCGCCAGCGGATCAGAGCCACGATCAACGCGACCACCGCTCCAATGACCAGCAGCCAGGGCAGTACGGCGATGGCGAAAAAGATGGCGAAATTGCCAAAGCCCCGCAACCCGTCCAGCAGCGCGTCCACGCCGCGGCGGACCGTCTCCGCGGGCCGCCACTCGTCGCCCACCGGCTGGTTGAGGATATAGGGCTGCAGCTCGATCCAGATGCTCGACAGCCGCGCCGACTGCTCCAGGTACTGCATCCGGCCCTTGATCGATTCGATCTGGGCCTCGCGCTCGGTGAGCTGCTGCTCGGCTTCCAGCAGGTCCTCGGTGTTCCGCGCCTCCTCCATGATCTCCAGCAGGCGCTGCCGGGCTGCCTCCAGGCTCTCCAGCCGGGCCTCCAGATCGACATACTCCTCGGTCACGTCCTCAGCAGACTCGTTGCTGCTGTTGACAATGACCGCCAGATCCGCCAGGCGTTCCATCGTCTCGTCAAAACGGGCAGCCGGGATACGGATGGCCATCGAGATTTGCGGCTGCCTCTCCTCGGTGCCGCCGTACTCGTTGGCCGACACCACAAAGGCCCCATCCGCCGCCATGCTCTCCACCATCTGTTCGATGGTTGCCTGCGCGGCGAG
>Ga0207796_1000352_pt1 | contig 18934 bp, 15 predicted proteins | sample Pon1CUnioCityCA_6_FD_187274 | JGI IMG/M metagenome (GOLD analysis project Ga0207796, IMG submission 187274) | Marine sediment microbial community from Union City, CA, USA - Pond 1C Sediment 1 (SPAdes) | ecosystem: Environmental > Aquatic > Marine > Intertidal zone > Salt pond sediment ...
ATCGAAATCAGCGATGAGCAGGCTGCTGAGGGCGAGTCGTCAGCCCGCTTCACCATCGACGGGAAGCAGGACGACGGCACCATCTGGCTGACGCGGTCGTTCGCCGTCGAGCCCGGGGAGACGGTGCGCGTCGAGCTAGCCTTCGAGCTGTGGAGCGCCTCGGAGAGCTTCAACACGCTGGCCAAGGTGGCGGCCTACGCCGGACCGCGACCGCCCAGCGAGGAGGCCGACTTCGACGTGAGCCAGGCCGCCAATCTGGTCGAAGGCTGGCGCACCTATACGTACACCTTCGAGGTCGACAGCGGCACGGAGGGGCAGGTCTGGGTGGCGTTGGGCATCAGCGCCGTCTGGGAGACGGAGATGACCTACTACGTGGACGACGTGCGGGTCGATGCTGCCCCGGTGGGGGTAGGACGGCCGACCGAGGGCGGCATCACGATCACGGGTGTACAGGTCACGGAAGAGCAGCTCGTGGTGCGCGGCGAGAGCACGTTGCCCGAGGGCGCCTGCGTGAGCACCGAGCTGTGGGCCGACGGCGTGATCCAGAGCTGGGGGCCCAGCGAGACCTGCGCGCCCGTTCAGGACGGCGAGTGGGAGCTGGTAGTACCACTTGAGCCCGGGCAGACGTTGCAGCCGGGCGTGCAGTATATGGTGCGGGCCTACAAACCTGGCGGCGCCAACATCGTGAGCACGTTCCCGTTCGACCTCGACGCGCCGCCGGCCCCGCCGATCCAGGCCGCCGACGAGGATCCCACGCTCCTGCTGCCCGAGTCGGCCGAGCCGCTTCACAGAGCCTCGGCGGACCTGAACGGCGACGGTAGCGCCGAGGAGATCGTGCTGACCGGCTGGGGCGGCGCGCCGGGGACGCTGGGGTACGACTTCCTGCAGCTGTTCGTCATCACCCGCGCCGAGGACGGTGGCTACGTCGTGGCCTGGCAGAGCGAGCAGCTGCCCACCGAGCGCGGTGAGGCCCTGGAAGTCCGGGATATCAACGGCGATGGCCTGCCGGAGGTGCTTTCGATGCAGGCCATGGGCGCCAGCGGCCAGACGCTGTACATCCTCAGTTGGCAGGGCGACGGCTACGGCTGGCTGTCGCCGCACGGGGGCCATTTCGATGGTCAGGCGTCATTCGGCGAGGTCGGGGTTGGGGTGGACGACCTGGACGGCGACGGGCGAGACGAGGTCGTGGCCCGATATGGGCCGGCTGCCGTGTACGCCGATGTCTACAGCTGGAACGGCGAAGCGTATGTCTATCAGGAGACGCTGGGCGGTTCGGACACGTCGTACCAGCGCGTGCCGGTGCCCGAGGCGGAGCTCTCGCTAGAGGTGCCCACCGATTGGACGAAGATTGACGCTGGAACATGGGCCGCATCCCAAGATGAGACGCTGCGCCTAGGCGTGCAGTGGGCAGATCTGGAGCCGCCGCAGGAGCCGGAGGCTGTGCTACTCCCTCAGCCGGCCCAGATCCTGGAATCGGTGCCGGTTCAACTGCCGTGGAGCGACGCCCGACGCTTCGTCGTGGAGGTCTACGGCGAGGCTCCCCAGGGGGGCGGGAAGGCCCCGGTGATTTCCGTGGAGGCCCACGTGCTCGCCTTGGTCGACCTGGGCCGTGCACGCCGCGCCATCGACGTCTACGCGGCAGCGCCCGACGCCCAGGAGCTGGCCCGCTTGGAGCCGATACTCCAGCGTGCGCTGACCAGCGTCGAGCTCGGGTCTCCCTAGGCCTGGTCATCCGTATAGGACGGGGACTGGCGACCTGACCAGTCCAAGGACTCCTCAGATGCCGGGTGCGTCTGGGGAGTCTTCCTTGTACCATGTACCCAGGCGAGTGGAGAGCGTCGGACCGGCGCAACGCCTCGACGGGATGCGGCGGAACACTCCGGCGCTTTGACCTGTCTACAGACCGAACCTGGCCTCATTCTAGACAAAGCAATCGTTGACACGCTTGTGCTGGATGACGGTCCAGATGCTTTGCGAGAGCCAAGTCAGGACAGTCTTGTGCTTCGGCAGCGGGGTCTCATTCGCCGGAAGCACAAGGTGAGTCTTTCGGACAGAGAAAAGGAGAGTTAGATGGCTAAGACGAAGACCGTTCGCGGAAGGATGATAGGAGAAGCAACCGTGGTTGGTTGGGCCCTGCTGATTCTGACCGTCGCTGCCCTGCTGCTCACGGGCTGCAGCGCTTTGGCGGGTCCGACGGAGCAGCCAGCCGAGGAGGAGCGAGAGCCCTTCTCGTCTCGTCGCGAGAGCGAGGATGGTGCCATTGTGGAGTGGAGCGGCTACACCGCCGGGTACGAGCCCGGGGCGGAGGCCACGTTCAATATGGAGATCAAGAACCAGACGGAGCAGCCGTGGTCGGGACGGTTCTGCCTGCAGCTGATGGACAACGATGGCCCCAGGGTAGTGGCTACCTTGGAGCAAAGGCCGTTCAACCTGGACCCGGGCCTAGGGTTCTCGGACGAGATCACCGTGGAATTCCCGGAGGGGTTGGAGCCGGGCGCCTATGGCCTCTCCTTGGTGGTGCGGAAACCGAACGGGCCGACGGTGGACCTGATTCCCGTTGCGATCGGCGAGAACGACCAGGAGCGCGGCCCCACCTCGCAGCGGGACATGGATGCCGCGCTGGACGCTTGCCCCGAGGTCTCCGGGGCCAGATGGGAGGCGGAGAACCTGGTGACGCTGGCCAAGGAGAACCTGGCCGAGCGCACCGGCGTCAGCTTCGACGAGATCGTGGTGGAGGACGTCAAGGAGGCTGAGTTCCCGGACGCCAGCCTGGGCGTTCCGGAGGCCGGCAGGTCGTACGCCCAGGTCATCACGCCGGGGTACGTGATTCGACTCGAGACCGACGGTGAAACCTACGAGTATCACGCCGCCGGCGAGCGGGTGGTGCTGGCCGTAGAGGAGTAGGCACAGCATACGAGGATGTTTCTGATCGACAGCAGCTGGGGCCCGGCTCGGTCTGGATCATCCGGGAGGAGCCGGGCCTCAGCGCGTTTCAGCTGGGTCACAACCACAGCTTGCGAGACGAATTGAACGGCTCGTGGCCAGAGGTGGGATAGATCATATGTACCTTTCCCAATTCGCTGTCGTGCTGGTGGGAAAACCACTGGTCATGCGGTCAGGGCGCAGACTGACCGATCGGGCAGTAGGAGAGCTGTCCAGCTGGAAGGCGCGCTGCGACGTCCCCGCGTGTATCATGACCACTGCTATGAACCATGACAATCGCGACAAGCAACGTCTGATCAGGCGGCTGCGCTGCCTGTGGACCTTCGAGCTGTTCGATAGCTTCTTCTTCCCCGGCCTGGTGATCTTCGTCAGCAGGACGCAGCAGTTGTCTGTGGGGCTGTTCACGCTGCACAGCACCGGCCTGGTGACCTGGCTGCTGTGGCAGGGTGCGGCCTACTGGTGGCTGAGGCTCCGAGCGGTGCGGCGGGATTCCCGGATCGATGCGAAGCACCTCCGCTGGTTCGCCACGTTGAAGAAGGCGAACTGGGCCCTGATTGGGCTCCTGCCTCTTCTCCTGCTGGGCCGCGGCCTGGTGGGCAGCGCCTTTAGGTCCCCCCTCGACGTCGCTGCCGGCATCGGTCTCTACGCGCTTGCCATCTTGGAGCAGATCAATTACTATCACCGTCAACTGATGTATGACTACCCGCCCGATCGGCGTTATCTGGTTCGGAATAGGCGGCTCAAGCGCTCGAGCCTGAGTCGAGCGCTGGACACGCTAAAGGAGAAGTAGCTAGGTGAAGGGGAATAACAGTCTGTTGGGCATGGTGGCGCTGATCTGCCTGATCGTCACCGTGATCTGGCTGGCGCTGTTCATCTACGACGTGGCAGCGCGCGGCGCTGTGGAGACCGCTGAGCAGGCCGTGGCCTCCGTCGCCGACCTGGGGGCGCTCCAGATCCTAACCTATGTCAACGCCACGCTGGTCACCGTGAGTGCCACGATGCTCTTCGGGGGGCTCTACGTCCTCTGCCGGGATGAGGCACCGCTGTGGGCGGCTATGGGCCTGGTCTTCGTGCCCATCTACGGCCTGCTGAACCTGTTCGCCTACCTGTCGCAGCTCACCATCGTGCCGCGGCTGGCGGCGCTACGGCCCGCCTCGGACTTGCTCGTGGTCCAGATGGTCCAGGCGTGGCCTGGCTCGGTGGTCAACGTGCTGAACAACCTGGGCTACGCCGTGCTGGGCGTCCCCTCCATCATGTTTGGATCGCTCCTGGCCCGGCGGCGATCGCTGCGCTATGCCGGCCTCTTGCTGGCCCTCAACGGCGTGGCCTGCATCGTGGGCCTGGTCGGGATCGCGGCCGGGAGCGAGCTGCTCAGCCTGGGCTCCATCGTCGGCGGTGCGGTCTTCTTGGTTGCGCTGGGCCCCCTCAGTGTTGGCCTGCTGCGCGAGCCATAGTCCGATCGCAGCGACCATCCCGCGATGGGTCGGTCGATAGCTGCTGAGTCGGCGGGTTGTGCCAGATCTTGTTGAGCTAGGCAGTGTGTGTGATCTACGACGTGCTGTTGCTCTGTAGTCGAAGAGAGGAAAGAGAGGTAGACGTGACGAACGGATATGATCCCAAGGTGACGCCCTGGCAGCTAGATGACGCTGATTTCCCTCGCGGCGGTGATCCTGCTGAGAGATTGACCTACCTTTTGCGCTACGCTGTGCTCGCCCCGTCCAGCCACAATACCCAGCCCTGGTCGTTCGCCATAGATGAGGACGAGATCCGCATCTACGCCGACACATCGCGCTGGCTGGAGGTCGCCGATGCCGACCAGCGCGAGTTGCACGTCAGCATCGGCTGCGCGCTGGAGAACCTGTTGGTCGCAGCGGAGTACTTCGGCTACGCGCACCAGGTAGCCTACCTGCCCGAGCCGGAAGAGGACGACCTGATCGCCGTCGTCGCTCTTGAATCGGGCGGAGAGCCAGCGAGCTTCCGGTCACGTGAGCTGTTCGACGCTATACCAGTGCGACGGACCAACCACAATCCCTACGATGGGCGCCCCATGTCAGTGGAGAATCGTGCGCGTCTGGAAGGGTGCTGTGTCGAGGAGGACGTGCTGCTCCACCTGACCGACGACCCGCAGATCAAGCGGACCGTGGACGAGCTAATCGTGCGCGCAGACGCGATGCAGTTCGCGGATCCGGCCTGGCGGGCGGAGCTGGGGTATTGGATGGGGCAGGGCGTCTTTGGCACGCCGTGGCTGATGTCGAAGATTAGCCAGCTGGCGGTGAGCTATCTGAACATGGGCAGAGGCATGGGCAGGAAGGACTCGGAGCTGCTGATGAGCGCGCCACTGCTGGCGGTCATCAGCACACCGAAGGACGACCGCCGCTCGCAGGTGAGGGCGGGCCAGGTCTTCGAGCGGGTGGCCCTAATGGCCACGGCGCTGGGCCTGGGGATCCATCCCATGAGCCAGATCCTGGAGATTCCGGAGCTGAAGGGCCAGGTGGCCCAGCTGATCCCCACCCCGGACGTGGTGCCGCAGCACACCTTCCGGATGGGCTACGCGCAGGGGCAGGAGGAGCACACGCCCAGGCGCGCCCTGGCGGACGTCGTGCGCTAAGCTCCTAGCAGGCTGATGTAGAAGCGACATCTTCATGCCATCGCGAGCGCGAGTCTGAGACGATTGGGGGATTCGGGCACAGATCAGCGTGCAGGGGCGTGAGATGCCTCCGCTGCGCTCGCCGCGCTTCGCATCCCTCGACAGGCTGGGGATGGGCGGGTTCGAGTGACGGAGCAGCACAAGGGTGTCGGGAGGACTCGGGTTCGAAACTGAGCTGTTGCACGCATACGCACTGAACTGAGGAGGCAAGAACGTGGATAGAGCACCAGACGAACGATCGCTGCCATTCTCTGCCCAGGCGCGGCCATGGCTCTTCCTGGGCCTTACGCTGGGGCTCACGTGGTCCTTCGAGTTCCTGGCAGCAGCCGGGGCCGCGATCATACCGGTTTGGGGGGGCACTGCGCTTCGCTATCTCGGTGGCGCGATGCCGCTGTTGGTGGCCGTCGGGCTGGCCTATCTGAAGCACGACCGCCCCTTCCAGCGAGGCTTCTGGCGACGCATCGTCGACTTCCGACGCATCACCCTGGGTTGGTATGCCGCGATCTTGCTGTACGCCCCGGTGAAGTCGGGGCTCGCTGCTCTGATCGATTTCCTGCTGGGCGGCGACGGTATCGCGCCGGAGACGCTGACGCAGTTTGTGGAGCAGCCCCTGATGGCCGTGCCGATTCTGGCGTTCTGGCTGCTGTTCGGCCCCATCCCGGAGGAGCCCGGCTGGCGCGGCTACGCCCTGGACGGGCTCCAGGCCCGACGCGGTGCCGTGACGTCGAGCTTGATCGTGGGCGTGGTTTGGTCCCTGTGGCACCTGCCATTGTTTTTCATCGACGGGACGTGGCAGGCGGAGAGCGTGGGCCTGGGCACCCAGCGGTTCTGGTTGTATATGCTGACGATCGTGGTCGAGGCTATCCTCTATACCTGGATCTACAACAACACCGGTCGGAGCACCCTGGCGGCGATCCTGTTCCACTTCGCGGGCAATGCCTTCGGGGAGCTGTTCGCCCTGTCCCAGCGGGCTGAGTTGTTCAGCTTCGTCATCGCCATCGTGGTCACGGCTGCGGTCGTCGCCATCTGGGGCCCGAGGACGTTGACCGGTAAGGGCCAGGAGGCTGCGTCTCAGGGGGTGTAGACAACCGTTCGGCCGCCTTCGGCGGCCGGCGGATCGGGGATTGTGACGTATGGCCCTTCATGTGGTATACTCAGCTGGATAGAAGAGTATAGACCAGAAGGGGTAGCTATGAATGACCAGATCATTGATCGATTGCGCTCCAAGTCCACGCTCCATACCATTCAAGTTGAATTGCAGAGGGGTTATGATCTGTCGCCCGTCGAGGCTCAGGTCCTCGCTCGCCGCGTCCAGGAGCTGGTGGACGAGCAGACCGGCCTGGCCCGAGAGCCGGGTCAGATCACGTATCAGGCCATCGCCATTGACGAGCCTCCGGGGAAGCCTCTGGAAGAGTGCCGTAAGGTGGCGGTCCATCTGACGGTCATGGCCGACGACGACATCCAGACCTGGTGCCAGAAGGGGCCCGAGGCCCTGCGCCGTGTGCGCATCCGCCGCATCCTGTATGAGGCCTCGATGCAAGGCGGGGCCTTGAGCCAGGAGGATGTCGCCGCCGTCCTGGGAATAAGCACCCGGACAGTGAAACGGGCCTTCGCCCACTTCCGAGAGCGGGGCGAGGCCCTGCCGTCGCGGGGCGAGATCCAGGACATGGGGCGCGGCGTCTCGCATAAGATACCCGTCATCCGCAAGTACGTGCGCGACCTGAGCTTCTCTCGCATCTCGCGAGAGCTGGGGAACCACGGCGTGCAGAGCATGGCGCGGTATCTTCATCACTTCGCCCTGGTCATGATCCTGGAGGATCGCGGGCTGACGCCGGAGCAGATGGAGAGCGTGATCGGCACCTCTCTGAACCTCATCGAGCAATACCGCGATCTGTACGCTGAGCTGAATGTGCCCGAATATGCCGATACCCTGGAACGTCTCAAGCGAACCATCCTCCAGGCGCCCATAGCCTCCTCAGCGGGCTCAGAGAGCCCTTCAGGGCCATCTGAGAGCGAAAAAAGGGGGCGGCAATGAGCCGCGGACGCAGCCATCGCGATCGGAACTTCTCGCCTCTGCGCGACAAGACGCTGGTCAATGTGTTGCGCCAGCTCTTCGCCACCGAGTTTGGCTATGAGAACAAGATGGCTTTCGCCGAGCTGATGATCGAGCGTATCTTGGAGACCATTGAGGCCTTCGTCAAGCCCACTTCGATGCTCAAGCCCGGTGAGATGCTCTGGATGGCGGTGCCCGATGATGGTCACAAACACGCCCGCAAACCGATGAAAGACACTCCACAAGTTCCCGTCGTTCTCACGTTGGTCTCCAGCGGCGATCTCGAGGCCCTGGCCAATGGCGACGACTTCCGCACCATCCGCCGCCGTCGACACGCTCGGCTCCTGGATCAGGCCCACGACCAGGGAGGTGCCCTGGCTCATACGGACCTCAGCGCGATCACCCTCACCAGTGAACGTGCAGTCGGCAACGACATTGATCACGTCCAACAGCAGGACGATCGCCTGCTCCCCACCCGCGGTGTGGTGCACGATATCGGTCCCACCATCAGCCACAAGGTGGAGGTAGTCCGCCTCTTTGAGGCGGGTTACCTGGAACCGGAGATCGCTCGCAAGCTCTCGCCGGTGCACAGTCTGCGCTCCGTTGAGCGCTACGTCCAGACCTACAAGAACGTGTTGAAGCTGTTGCAACGCAGCTTCTCCCTAGACGACATTGCAAGTATACTTGACATCGGCCGCCGACTCGCGGCGGCGTACGTTGAGCTCGTTCAAGAACATCACCCAACCGCGCTTGCGGCCTACCCGCACCTGCATTCGCAGGCTATGGCTTCCAGCTCGTCTACTAGATAGGTGCCATATGCCCCAAAATAGGATCCGCGAGGAGCAAGAGGTGAGGCGTTGCTCTCCCTTTGGCTCGTTCCATCCTCTCGTCACATGCGTTCCCTAGAGTTCTTTCGTCAGGAAGTACCGCTGATGGCCGGTGGGAAAATTACGCAGCTCCCCGAAAACCTCGTAGCCGCGGTGCCGATAGAACGGTGGGGCCTGGAAGCTGAAGGTGTCCAGGTAGGCGTGTCGTGCGCCCCGCTTTCGGGCTTCATCCTCGGCGCGCGTTAGGAGGCGCTGCCCGTACCCGCGCCCTCGAAGTTCCTCCGTGACCCACATCAAGTCGATGTGGAGCCAATCCCAATAGGTTGAGCCTATGACACCGCCCGCGATCTCTTGATCAGGCGTGCGAAGAACGAAACAGAGACTCTGAGCGTTGTCTTCGCCCGCTTGTGCTGTATTGTAGTCGCTGATACCTTGCCCGATGATGCCCCATTCAGGCTTGTCAACGTAGACGATGGTCAGTGCGTCATCCATGATTTTGCCTCATCCCTGTCATAGTCCTTGATGCGGATTGCTCTCTTGCTCTGTGACCGCCAGCCGTTTCTTCAGCCATAGTCTGGCCGCGGTCACCACAGGCGCGACACCTCCAGGTGTGCCGGAAGCGAGGGGGCCTGCGTTGTACGGCCGCAGGATGGATAGCCCGACGCCCCGACGTATCCTGCTGCCCAGTATAGAACGAAACGCCCGAATCGTCATCAAAGGAAGGGCGGAGCTGGCGTAAGAAGAACGGACGGTCCCTGAAGCGGTCCGTCTCCACGCGCACCCTACGTTCCCTACCAGGAATGCTGTATCTAGCTCATCTTGGCTTGTCATGCCGGTCGCCCGCGTGTATGTTGGTCAGACCCGGATTTAGCCAGGGGCGCAGGCGCCTGGGCTGACAGAAGTAGCCGCCGTCACTCAGAGGGCGCCTGAGAGCTCACCCAATGAGATTTCGGCCAGATCCGCCAATGGCGCCCCAGAAGTGCTATCAGTACCCCGGGCCCTCCGAGCTCGCATCCCGGGCAAGCTGGCTCCACGTGACTGTGATGCGCTTCTCCCGCCCTCTCACTCCACCCTTCAGGGCAGCGACGATTGTCTGATGCAACCAAGAGGAAATCTGACCGTCAAGGGTCTTCCTCATCCAGGTACTTCTGCCAGCACTCGCTGGTGTAGATGACGTCGAAGCCAAGCGAAACGTAGAACGGCTGGTTCGAGCCGACGTAGGCCACGGTTGCCCCTAGCTCCCCGCAGCGGCGGATGCCCTCCAGCACGGCCGCTCTCCCCAATCCCCTGCGGCGGTAGTCCGGATCGGTAGCCACCGGCTCGACGTACGCATAACGGTTGGTCGGCTCATAGAACATGCCACAGAAGGCGACGAAGCTCCCATCTGAGGCCTCGACCGCGATCTTGAGGTCACGCCGCGCCTTGGGGGTATCGAACATCCTGCGCCGATCCTCGAGTTCCTCCTGCGTCGTGGGTGGATCCCCCTCGTGGTCGAAGCCGCGCCAGAGGACGCGGTGGACCTTGGCCCAGTCGCAATCGTCCGCCAGACTTGTCAGACGGAATCCGTCGGGGAGTGTGATGGGAGGGAACGGATCCGGGATATCGAAGCTAGCCATGGGACGGTCCATCTCTGGCTTTCTCGTGAATCCTCGCTCCTGCACCAGAGACCGCAACGCCTCGTCGTAGTCGTTGACGTAGGCCCACACAACCTTCTGGCCGTCATCCTCGGAGCGGCCAACCAGGTTGGTCTCGACATAGTCAAGCATGTCCCGCCGCAGGTGTCGGTAGGCGGGATGGAACTGGAAGAAGGCCTCGCCCAATCGCCACTCATAGTGCGCCACGGCGACGATTTCACCGTTTCCCTCCCATATGCCGAACCTTCCCAGGCAGTCTCTGTTCAGCAGGCCATGATGGTGCATGTACTCCCAGGCCGGTTCCACCCAGTTCCTGTCCTGATTCCCTGGCCGGTAGTGCTCGATCAGGAATTCATCAACGAGCGCATAGTCCTCGGCGTGGTTGTACTGTCGTAATGTGATCTGCATTTAGACCGCCTTTCCTATCATTCAGCTCCGTCTCGACCCATCCGTCAACGACCCGCTCCCAAATCTCTAGAGGCATCTCGGTGCTGGGTGTGACCAGCTACGCCGCTTCCAAACTTAACGGAGTTGGCACTGCCGAGCTCGTCTATGGACGCCGCCTCCGGTCCGGGTCCGCGCTCTGGTAGGCGTGGTCGACCAAGTGGGGACCGTTGCCTCGGGTCCCCGGTGCGCACCGCAGACGGTCCGTCACGGCACGGCATCGGCCACCTCCGCCTCCAGCCGACGGATCCGCGGGTGCAGGTAGGCGATGGCGCTGACGCAGATCACCAGGACCCCCGAGACGACGTACATCAGCCCGATGCCGCGACCAGGGCCAGAGCCCAAGAGCGTGCCCAGGACCGTGCCAGCCAGGTGCCCTCCCTCGTCCATGAGCGGCTCGAACACGCGGTCGGCCAGCGGGCCAGCTGCCAGGTACGCTAAAGGGCTGACGATGGTGGCCACCATGTAGCGTAGGGAAAAGACCCGCCCCTGCACCTCCGGGGCCACCTTCCGCTGCCAGATGGCATTGCTGACGCTCTGCACGATGGACACCATGAAGACGTTCAGCGCCAGCCCCAGCGCCGGGAAGGCCGAGTGGATCCGCAGCCCGGCGATGATGACGCCCAGCATGTAGAAGGCGATGCCCCCGGTGACAGCCCGCACCTTGTGCCTCTTCGGCCCACCCCAGGCCGAGGCCACCAGACCTCCTGCCAGCCCGCCGATGCCCAGCACTGTCTGAACGACGCCATACGCGCGGGCGTCGTGCTGCGACAGCACCAGGGGGCCGATCAGCACGAAGACCGTGCTGAGGAAGAAGTTGACGCAGGCGTAGTAGAGCTGGAGGTTGAAAAGCCCGGGCCGCTCGCGCAGATACCGCCAGGCGAAGCGCATATCGCTGGCGATCCCGTTCCTCGGTTCCTCGGCGGACGCTTCCAGCTTCGGCTGCGGGATGCGCACCAGCAGCAGGGTGATGACGGCGAAGAAGTAGGAGGCGAAGTCGGTGAGCACGATGCCATTCAATCCGACCGCAGCGAACAAGAAGCCGGCCAGCAGCGGGGCCAGGATTCCGCCCAGCGAATGGGCGGTCTGCATCATACCGCTGGCCCGCGTCAGCTGATCCTTCGGCACCAGCATGGCGATCGATGCTTCGAAGGCCGGCTGCTGGAAGGTGCCCAAGGTCGATCCGATCGCCGAGAGCACGTAAATGTGCCAGACCTGTAACGTCCCCGTGGCAAGCAGCCCGACCAAGCCCAGGGTGGCCAGTGCGTTACCCGTGTCGGCTAGGATCATCAGCCAACGCCGGTTCCAGCGATCGGCCAGCGAGCCAGCCACCGGCAGCAGGAGGACGCTGGGCAGGCTGCCGAACAGCACGGTGAGAGCGAAGGGCATCGCGTCGCCCGTCTGCTGGAAGATCCAGACGCCGATACCGAAATGGGTGAGGCTTGAGCCGACAATGGAGATGACCTGCCCGAACCAGATGATGACGAAGGTCTGCATCCCGGGTGGCACCAGGCTGCCGGCGATGCGACCGAGGACAGTTGTGCCCTCGGCGCGTTTCTCGCTGGTCTGGGTGCGTTCTGACATTAGGGTGATCTTCCCTGCTGGCCCAGTGCCTCAAACTCACGTCTCAACAACCCGAAGTGCAGCGTGCCGCTTAGCGTCCCATCACGGTTTCGTTTGTTCTCCCGGAAGTGCCCCTCAAGGACCATGCCGCAGCGTTCGGTCACCCGGCGGCTGCGCACGTTGGTATCGTCACACTGCATACGAACGCGATGGGCCTCCAGGTGCGCGAAGATGAAAGGCAACACCGCGCGCACGGCCTCGGTGACGTAGCCCTGCCCCTCGTGCACCACATCCACGAAAAAGCCGATGGCGAACGTCGGCACCTCCCAATCGACGGGGACGACGGTGACCTGTGCCAGGAACTGATCGCTCTCCCTATCGAAGCCGCCCATGAAGAAGGCCGTGCGGGCCTGCCAGGCAGCGACCAGCTCGCGCACCAGGGCCTCGGCCTCCTCCTCGCTCCCCAGCGTCCTGGCCGCATTGTCAGCTTCATACCGCGCCAGATGGTCTTTGTTCCTTTGTCCCATAGCGTAGTACCACGGACCATCGCCCGCGCGGTAGGTGCGCAGGTAGAGCCGCTCGGCCTCAATGCGCTCGGGGATGTCCTGGGCTATCCTCCCATTCATCTTCACTCATCCTCCATCAACCTGCGGCAGGCTGGCGATCTCCTGCGATGCGGCGGACTTTGCGGCTCTTACCAGACAGTGCGTGCCGTTGATTCGCCCCACGATCTCCCCGGAGGTGTCTCTGAAGTACCTCTGTTCCAGGTCTGTGGCGTCGCGATGATCAACGACCCTCAAGCCATGCTTGTCCAACAATCCGTCTAGCTCTCCCTCCTCAAGCCCGAAATGCCACCGCTCGCCGGCCTTCGCCACGGCTCTCATAATCTCCCTCTCCCCATAGCAGGAACCTGCGTACCGAAGAACTGAAGCCCTAACGTAGTCAAAGACAACCTCGCTGCCCTCTGCAGCAAAGGCCTCAATCACCTGGAACGTCTCCGTCACCGATTTCGGCTGCAGATACATCAACAACCCCTCCAAGACAAAGAGACTCCTCGCGTCTTTGGTGAATCCAGCTTCAACCAGCTTCTCTGAAAGGGACTCTCTGTCGAAGTCGATCGAGACGAATGCGACACTCGCTGGAACGGTCAGCCCGCGTTGCGCGTACTGGTTGAGCTTGGCCTGCTGAGTGATGGGCACATCGAGCTCGAATACCCGCGTATCCGCGGCGTCTATCGGGAAGCGCAACGCCCTGGTGTCGAACCCAGCCCCAAAGATCAGTATCTGATCAAACCCCTCAGCGAGAGCGTCGCTGAAGACCGCGTCGACGTACTTCGTCCGAGCGATGGTGTACTCGTAGATCCCCTTGGGCGCGAGCACCTGACCGTAGAACCTCCGGAACAGAGGCACGTGCAGCAGAAGCCTCAAGGGCGCCGGGACCAGGCGCAAGGCGATGTGGTCATTGCTTCGGTAGTGTTTGCGGCGCTCGAGTGACGAGGCAGCCCGCGATACGCAGGTCAAGGCTGCCGTCCTGGACGTGTTGGTGTCTATTCGCCTGCTTTCAGCCATGGTGCCACGTTGTTAGACGTGCGAATGAGTCGCGGAACGCGCGATTGGAGATCTACCGATCCACTTACTCTCCATTCGTCCCAGGATGGCGCCCCACTCAGGCAGGCCGTGGAGAATACTGAATGCCTCCTGCTGTTTCGTCCACTCAGCGTGCGCCCATCCGCGGTCTGCGGCAGCCCAGAGATACTCGAGCGCCTTCTCCCTCTTCCCCAGCTCCGCCCAGGCCAGGGCTGCCAGGTGATAGTAGTAGTCGGGGTTCTCATCTCTCTGAGCGAAAACCTGCTCATAGTAGTGCACCGTCCTGGCATACTCCCCACGTCGGTAGTAGTACCATCCCAGTTCGGCCAGATGATCGATGGGGTCACACATGTAGTAGTAGTAAGTGTACGCGCCGGCGCGCTCGAAGCCCACCTTCTCCCCGGTCCTCCACGAGCCCACGTTGTCAGCGTTGCAGTGCCATCCCACCGCGCTGAAACCGTGGTCCAGGCAATGGTCGACGGTCGCCGCCACAACGACAGCGGCCAATCCTCTGCGTCGATGCGCTGGATGGGTGATGACCCCCACGTCTATCCGATCGCCGGCCACACAGTCGGGCGTGCACCACGCCACTACCTGGCCCTCGTGCACTACGACGAAGCTGGCCCCCTTGGCGAGAAGGTTCTCCATCGTCCACCAAACCTGCTCGATGTCCACCCAGTCCCGCACTGCCTCGCGAAAGACGACAGTGGCATCATCCAGCAGTGTCGTATCCATCCGCCGGACTGCGTACCCGTCCGGCACGTGCTGGCACCAGTCAAAGTGGACCTCGCGACACAGGTAATGATACCGCTCCAGCCTCTCGACCTCGTGTGTGGGGATCAGCTCTGGCAGCCTCTCCGCCCACGCCTCGGGGTGGACCGCCAGGGACATGGAGGTTTCGCCGTTGACGAACACGTCGCCGGTGAAGATCCTGTCCTGGATCAGACGGCTGAGCGCTGCGTTTGTCTCAGGATTGCCGTCGTCGCCCGCCAGCAGATACCCCTCGATGGTGAGCGCCAAAGCCGTGCGCGGTCGAGCCGCGTCGTCGACGAAGATGCGGCCTGGGTTGTTCCCTTCTATCGCCGCCTGAATCGAGAGGCTGTAGTCGAAGCCACAGAAGAGCGAACGTACTCTCTCGAACCGGGCGGGTCTCAGCTCTTGAAGCATAGCATCTCCTCATCTGGATCCAGGCCTCACGCGCGGTTTGCTGAAGCACTGATCCCTTGTCCTCCTTCTCTGTCAAGCGTGACCTCTCGGCGCTCCTGCCTCAGTCTCCTGACCAGCAGGGCCACCAGCCCCAGGAGCAAAGCCAGCCCCACGGCAATGACAGAGACCTTGGCCAGCGTGAATCTGGTCGCGAACCGTCGGTAGGCAGCGTCGCCGGCCGCGGCCGTCGCGGGGCTGAAGAACTCGCGCATCTCAACGATTCGCTTACCCTTGCCCAGTTCCTCCGCCATTGCGATCTCAGCGACCTCATCGAACTGGGACATGTAATGCAGATGGATCCTGCGTTTCTTAAGGTCGATCACGTTGCTGTACAGGGTGTAGCTGGTCAGGGTCCTGAGATGGACCGCCTCAAGAATGCCTCGTGCATAGGCCGGCGTCAGAGGTTGCCCCGATCGCAGGGCGTCCAGCTTCGTCCCAGCTGTGTCCCACCGCCAGTCCACAGGTCCTCTCTCGGGCTGGGCCAGGTTGAAGTTCGTGGAGAGCAGGTAGCCCGCTCCGGCTGGCTTCCGCGTGAAGGCGGGCTCGCCATTGGCTCCAGCACTGATCACCACCGCGTCGCCCGCGGCATCTGCGATGTGGATCTGGGATGCCATCGACTTCCCGAAGTCGAAATCCGCCGCTATCTGAATGGCCTCCTCCACCGAGGCGGCTTCCTTGGTGATGGTCGTCAGGTAGTTGTGTGTGCCAAGGTAGTAGGGTCTCTCCGGGTGCGGATTCAGCCTGAACCTGGGCGTGCTGTTGACGTCCCAAGCCAGCCCCTGGTCGTTCATAGCGCCCTCGAAGTTGACCTGACCGCTGAGCGATCGGACGCCGAAGTGCACCGAGCCATAGCCGGCGGCCGAGGCGGGGAAGAACCCCAACACCGGATCGGGATTGTGCTGATCCTCACTGTTGCCATACAGCACCACGTCATCCTGAACGGCGGTGAAGATGGTGCAGGACTTGCCTGGATCGTAGGCTGCAACCCGCCAGAGGGCAGCCAGCACCAGGAGAAAGACGGACACGAACGCTATGATGTCTCGACGAACGGACGTCACTCTTATGCCTCCTTTGACTCGCTGGCCGGGGGGCCAATGCCGAGTGATGCGGTGCGGGCGCCCGGAGTGCGTGAAGCCGACCGACCAACTCTCCCCTGCCGCCTGGGCGGCCACGATGCCAGGCTGTCATGAGCAGGTCCACACCCGACGGCACAGTGTCCGAGGCCACGCCTCGGGCCCACTGCTGCTGAGTGTACTACAAGACCCCGCTGTCGTCATCAAAGAAAAGGGGGAGCTGCTGTACGAGCAAAGGACTGTATGGGAGGCGGTGGTTCTCCACGAAGATCGTAGATCGTCTAAGACAAATGTTGTATCTGCTGCGATATGAAAGACACCCGACGTTGCCCATATGCTTGTCAGACTACGATTGGTTACTGTTTGAGCTTGACCGGCACCCAGATCTCGACCTCCGAGTCTTGGTCGCCCCATCCTTTGAACCAAGCCTCGTCATAGCGCTCGAGGGTGCACCCGATGGCCTCCTCATAGGCCGATGAGGGCAGCCATTCCTCGTAGATGGCAGCCCCCCAGTTCGTGTTCATCTGCTCTCCTTTGAGCGTGAACACCGCGTATTGCCCGGCGGGGAGCACCTTGGCAAAGACCGGCCCGGGCAAATCCTCGATTTCGGACACCTCTATCCCGACCATCACGTAGTAGTCTCTGGTTTCCTCATATTCGTCGGTTGTGATGTGCAGTTCCCATCCCACGTCGGGGTTGACCTCGTGTTTGAAGGCCTCGCGATGGCTGTCCCAATAGGTAGTGAAGCGCGTCCACAGCTTACCGACCTCGTTTTGCTCTGGTGCGACCCCCGCGTCCTTGAACGGGTTGCCATAGTAGACCATGCCGACGATGGTCATGTCGCCTTGTTTGATGATCTTGGGTTTCACGCTTGCCTCCTCGTGCTGATAGGTTGGTCCAATGGTATGAGCTGTCTTCCTTGTCTTGCCTCGACCACGGTCATCCGGCGCCTACCGCAAGAGCTCACCTGCCGCCGGGCTGGTCTCTGTGGGAATATCCTTCCTCCGTTACCCCAGTGTACCATGAGTGTCCAGCGTTGTCATCCCAGTAAAGGCGGACTCGACCTATGGCATACCCTTGCCGGTCGAGGCCCCGGCGGCGATAGGCCGTGCCTTCAGCAACTACAGCTCATCTCATTTCGGGCACATGGTCTGCTCGGACGCTACGGAGCAAAGCGACGCTACACAAGGATATGAGAAGTCGGAATCCGCTGCGGTGGGGTGTTGCAGTCAATGACAGAAGACGACTTATGGTCAGCGTAGGGAGCCCCTCTGGATGGCGAATCCATCCAGAGAGGCTCCTCACGCATTCGCTGGGTATCCCATAGGTCCCGGCATTGGGACTGCCCTGAGCGTGCGGCAGGTGCGGCGCCATGGGCTCCTATGTCGTTCCACCTGCACCTACACTGGCGTGCCTCTGATGTGCAAGCCGGAAAGCTGCTCGGATCGGCCCGCTAGTCATTGTTGGGCACGCTCCGGTCTGTGATCAGGTCAAGATCATCACCTCGCCCCAGCCCCAAGGCAGCGCCGCGGTACGAATGGCCCATCCTTCCCGTGGCAGACGGAGTCCCAGGATCTGTCGAGACCGGTCAGTCCAGGATCGGGGCGATGTAGGTATCCACCCGCTAGGCCAAGTCGGATGCCATAGGCGCACGGCCCCAGGCTCTTGCTGCCTGCGGGCCAACACGCTTGCGACCCCTTGGTGGGGTATCGACTGCGCCTGCGGGCGGCCCATCAGGATGAGCGGCAGGTAGATGCGCGTCGGCCCTGCGTCGATGAGGGTCGTATCGACGTCGTTCAGCCCAGCCGTGTTGGTAACGGTGAGCGTGAAGCTGAACACACCGCTACGGGCCACAAATGTGGTGACGCTCACGGCTGGCGAGAAGTCAACTTCGACACCGCCGACCTGTTCCCAGCGGTAGGTCAGCGAGTCGCCGTTGGGGTCGCTGCTGGCGCTGCCATCCAACGTGACTATGGTGGCAGGAACCACCTGCTGGTCCTGCCCTGCATTAGCCGTCGGGACAGGACCCACGGTGACCTTGGTGCCATCGGTGGCGGACAACCCGGCCGGATCAGTAACGGTTAGGGCGAAGTGGAGTTGATCGGTCCCGAAGGGCGCGGTGAAGGTCGTGATGCTCAGGTTCGGCGTAAAGCTGACCGGTGTGCCACTGGTCTGCACCCAGTAGTAGGTCAGGACGTCGCCGTTGGGGTCGCTGCTGCCGCTGCCGTCCAACGTGACCGTGGCGCCCGAAGGGCTCTTCAAGTTCGGCCCTGCATCGGCCGTCGGCCCGAGGTTGTTCACGGTGACGACGGTGGTATCGGTACTGGACAACCCTCGCGGGTCGGTGACGGTCAAGGTGAATGTGAGGGGGCCGGCGCTCAGCGGCGCGGTGAAGGTGGTGATGCTCAGGGCCGGCGAGAAGCTGACCGCTGTGCCATCGGTCTGCACCCAGTGGTAGACCAGGGGATCGCCGTCGGGATCGCTGCTGGCGCTGCCATCCAGCGTGACTGTTGCGCCAGGATCCACCTGTTGGTCGGGACCGGCGTCGGCCTGGGGAGCCGAATTCACGGTGATGACCACCGTGTCGGTGGCGGACAGGCCCTCCGTGTCGGTGACGGTCAGGGCAAAGGTCAGCTGATTGGGGCTCGACGGCGCGGTGAAGGTGGTGATGCTCGTGTCAGGCGTGAAGGTAACCGCCTGGCCGCCCGTCTGAGCCCACTGATAGGTCAGAAGATCGCCATTCAGGTCGCTGCTGCCGCTGCCGTTTAACGTGACCGTAGCGCCAGGATCGACGGTCTGATCCTCTCCGGCGTCAGACGTCGGTGCTACGTTGCGCACCGTGACGACGGTGATGTCGCTGTCCGCGAGGCCGTGTGTGTCCGTCACCGTCAGCGTGAAGGTGAGCGGGCCAGAGGCTGACGGGGCGGTGAAGGTGGTGATGCTCAGGGCCGGCGAGAA
>Ga0207796_1000353_pt1 | contig 18917 bp, 17 predicted proteins | sample Pon1CUnioCityCA_6_FD_187274 | JGI IMG/M metagenome (GOLD analysis project Ga0207796, IMG submission 187274) | Marine sediment microbial community from Union City, CA, USA - Pond 1C Sediment 1 (SPAdes) | ecosystem: Environmental > Aquatic > Marine > Intertidal zone > Salt pond sediment ...
GAACGGCGACGCCAGATTCGGGTGCCCCAGCGACGGCGATGGGGAGCCCGGTGCCGCCGTCCACCACCGGTGGCGCGCCGGGGGGCTCACCCATGCCCTCTGTCGCGGCGTCACCGTCGGCCGAAACGGGTGCCGCGTCCTCGGCGACGCCGTCTGCCCGCGACAGTACCGCCGCGGTGACGCCATCCCCGACTTCCACGTCGCGTGGTCCAGTGCCCTTGCCGACCGCCTTGCGCAGGCTGACTGATGGGGCCGGCGGATGGAATCTTGTGTGCTGTGCCGCCCCGGTGGGTCTCGGGCTCCTTCTTCTTGTCGCCCTCGTCGTATTCCTGCGCCGGCGGCGGGAGTAGCGTGCCTATGACTGGTCGACCGCCCGGTGCGGATGTGCCGCCGGTCTCCTCCTGGGAGCTCGGGGCGCCCCCGGGCCTCCGGCGTCTCTGGCGGCCGCTGCTGGGGCTGGCCCTGGGACTGCTCCTGCTGGCGCTGGCAGTCCGGGGCGTCGATCTGCAGCAGGTGTGGGCGGGGGTGGAGCGGGCGGATCCCGGCTGGGTCGCCCTGGCCCTCGTCACGGTGTTGGTCACCACCGCTGCCAAGGTGGCCCGCTGGCGTGGCCTGTTCCCCGCTGTCATCGGCGTCTCCTTTCCGTCCCTGGCCCGCGCTCTCCTGGTCGGCCAGCTCGCCAACGCTCTCCTGCCGGCGCGACTGGGGGAGGTGGCGCGCTTCCACTTGCTGGGCCGGGACGAAGGGGTGAGCAAAGCGACGGTAGTGGGCACCATCGCCGCGGAGAAGGCTTTCGACGTGCTCTTCCTATTACTCACCGCCGGGCTCGCGGCCGTGCTCACCACGCTGCCGCCGTGGCTCCACGGGGCGCTGGCGGGCATGGCTGCGCTGGGCGTGGCCGTCATGGTGACTGCCGTGGCGCTCCCTCGACAGCGCGTCGTCACGCTCGGGCGGCGGCTGGCTGGCGCGCTCCCAGAGGCGCTGACCTCCCGGCTGGTGTGGCTCATCGACCGCGGGCTGATCGGGCTCGAACCACTTCGTCGCCCGCGTCTGGCGGCCCGGGCTTGCGCCTGGTCCGCGGCGGTGTGGGCCCTGGCGGCGGGGACGAATCTAGCGCTCTTCCGCGCCTTCCAGCTGGATCTGACCATCGGACCGGCGCTCTTGCTCCTGACATTGCTCCACGTGGGGATGGCACCGCCGTCCTCTCCAGGGCGCATGGGGGTGTTCCACGCTGTCACGGTGGTGGGACTGAGGAGCTTCGGGGTCGGCCGCGCCGTTGGTCTGGCGTATGCCGCGGTGCTGCACGCCCTGGTGTACGGCCCCCAGCTGCTGCTCGGTGCGCTGGCACTGGGGCTGCGTCCCAGCCGAGGAAAGGAGAGCCGGTGATCTCGGTCATCGTGCCCGCCTATAACGCCGAGGCGACGCTCGGCGCCTGCCTGGCTGCTCTCAGTGACCAGACCGTGCCGCCCGAGGCGTACGAGGTCATCGTCGTGGACGACGGGTCCACGGATGGCACTGCCGAGGTGGCGGGCTCCTGTGCAGCGTCCTTGCAGAACGTGCGCCTGATCCAGCAGGAGAACGCGGGTCCCGCCGCCGCCCGCAATCGCGGCGCGCGGGCCGCGCGGGGTGATCTGCTGCTTTTCACGGACGCCGACTGCGCACCGGCCCGGGACTGGATCGTCTCTCTTTCCAGACCCTTCTCCGAACCCGACATCGTAGGGGCCAAGGGCGTCTACCACACCCGCCAGCGTTCTCTCGTCGCCCGCTTTGTGCAGCAGGAGTACGAGCGCAAGTACGCCCGTATGGAGCGTCAGGATCAGATCGACTTCATCGATACCTACTCCGCCGCGTACCGCCGGGCGGTCTTCCTGGCGAACGGCGGCTTCGACGTCGTCTTCTCCACGTCGTCGGTTGAGGACCAGGAGCTCTCGTTTCGGCTGGCCCGTAAGGGCTACCGCCTGGTCTTTGCCCCCGATGCGGTCGTCTACCACGTGCACGACGTCACGGTTCTGGCGTACGCGCGGCGCAAGTTCGGGATTGGCTACTGGAAGGCTCTCCTGCTACGGTGGCATCCGGAGCGTGCGGTCCGCGACTCCCACACGCCGCAGGTGCTCAAGCTGCAGCTGGGCCTGGCCGGCCTGATGTGCCTCGCGCTCGTGATCAGCCCCTTCTGGTCGCCTGCCCTGTGGGTCGCGCTGGCTGCGCTGTTGCTCTTCTTCGGGTCGGCTCTTCCTTTTCTGGGACAGATCGTCCGCCGGGATGCCCCGGTGGCCCTGGTTGCGCCGCCCCTCCTCCTGCTGCGGGCGCTTTCGCTGGGATCCGGCCTGGCCGTGGGGGCCATCCGCTTCTACGGGCAGGAGGAGGGGCGGCGAGCGCCCATCAGCGGCGTCAATCGGCTCATCAAGCGGGCGATCGATATCGGAGGGAGTCTGGTCGGGCTGGCTCTGGCGGCGCCCGTCCTGGCCGCTGCTGCGGTGGCGATCAAGCTCGATTCAGACGGGCCCGTTCTCTTTGTCCAGGAGCGGGCCGGGGAGAACGGCCGCCCTTTCTCCATGCTCAAGCTCCGTACGATGGTCGAGGGGGCCGACGAGGTGCTGCCGGACCTGATCGATCCGGCGTCCCTCCCCTCCCCGGCCTTCAAACGCCGGGATGACCCTCGCGTCACCCGCGTGGGCCGGTTCTTGCGGCGTACCAGCCTGGACGAGCTGCCGCAGCTCTGGAACGTCCTCAAGGGGGAGATGAGCCTGGTTGGCCCCCGGCCCGAGGAGCTGCGTGTCGTGCGCCACTACAACGACTGGCATCGCCAGCGCCTGGCCGTCAGGCCCGGGCTGACCGGCCCCATGCAGGTCAATGGCCGCGCGGACCTGACGCTCGACGAGCGCGTGACACTGGAGCTCGACTACATCCGCCACTACACGCTGTGGCGGGATCTGAGGCTCCTGGCGCAGACCGTGGTCGTCGTCATCTCCGGCAGAGGGGCCCGCTGATCTGGTAGTCGTGGCCATTTCCTTCCATCTTCCAGCCCCCGGCCCAGCCGTGTTGCCGGCGTGCCATCGGCCCTCAGGCTTTCATCTCCAGCGAGGAGGGGGCAGGCGGCCGAGGGGAAGGCTGCTTTCGACACACAGGGCGTTGCACGCAGGCCGGTGGCGAACGGTGACGTCTCGCGGTAGAATGCCGGCGTCACGCCTACCTGGCCGTTCTACGTGGAGCGAACAACCCGGGGAGCCATGTCCTCAGAGACACTCAACAGTCGGCCCAACTGGACCCGCATAGCCGCACTCGTTGCGCTGGCCCTACTCGTGATCAGCGGAGGCTGGCTGGGATGGCGGGTGTATCGGATCTGGAAAGCAGCGACTGCCCTGCGCGCTGACCTTGGGGCTGCCAGAGCCCTGGTCGAGGATGGTATCCGGGACATCGACCCCCAGGACGCCGCGTCTCTGCTGCGCGCCAGCCGGGCTGACCTGGAGAGCTTGCAGGCCTCTGCTGGTCCTTTCCTGTGGGTGGCCCCCCACCTGGGATGGGTGCCCCGCTATGGTCCGACGATCGAAGCCGCACCGGTGCTGTTGGATGTGGCAGTGGACTTGACGACTGCTGGCGAAACGCTGGTTGACGACTTTGCGCCATTGCTGGAGAAGGTCGAGGGAGAAGCCGGGGCTGCGGATGAATCCCTCCTGAGCGAGGGAGCTGTCACGCTGGCCCGGGCCGGTCCTGAGCTGAGGGCGACGCTGATGGCGGTCCAGGAGGCGCAGTCGGCGCTGAACGAAGTGGAGATCGATGGATTGGACCCGCGGCTTCGGGACAGGGTCAGGCAGCTGGATGGCTACCTGCCGCTCCTGGAGCAGGGGGTCCGCGCAGGACTGATGGCGCCGGAACTCCTCGGTGTCGAAGGGTCGCGGACTTATCTCCTGCTGGTGCAGAACGAGGACGAGCTTCGCGCTTCCGGCGGGTTCATCAGCGGCGTGGCGCAGGTGACGGTGGAAGGTGGCGACATCGGGGAGATGACGTTCGAGGACAGCTACGCCGTCGATGATTTCTCCGAGCCCTATCCTGAGCCGCCTGCTGCTCTTCAGGACCTCATGCTCGCCGACCTCTGGCTGTTCCGCGACAGCAACTGGAGTCCAGATTTCCCCACCTCGGCCCGGAAGGCCATTGAGCTCTACCGGGTCAGCCGTGACGTGGAGATAGACGGCGTCATCGCGCTGGACCAGCGGGCCATCAGCCTCCTTCTGGGACCGCTGGGGCCGCTGGAGGTCGAGGGCGCCGATGCGCCCGTCACAGGTGAGAACGTGCTCCAGGTGGCCCGGCGAGCGTGGGCACCCGGCGAGGAGATCGCGTCCGACTGGTGGGGACAGCGGAAGGACATTATGGGAAGCGTTCTCGATGCTGCGGTAGCCGAGCTGCAGGCGGGCTTCGATCGGGCGCAACTGATCGACCTGGGTCAGGCCGGCCTCACCGCGCTGCGCGAGAAGCACCTGCTCCTCTACCTGCCCGATCCTGCCGCTGCGGCGGCGCTCGCAGAGCTCGGGTGGGATGGGGCGGTCGCCTACCCGGCGGGCGACTACCTGATGGTGGTCGACACCAATGTCGGTTTCAACAAGGTCAACGCGGTGGTCGAGGAGAGCCTGGACTACGCGGTCGACCTGACGGATCCGACACAGCCCCGGGCCAGACTGAGCGTCCAGCATCGACATCCGGCGGCGGGGTGGAGCGGTCCTTGCAGCCAGACGCCGCGCTACGACGCCACTTACGAGGGCATGACGGAGCGCTGCTACTATGACTACGTGCGCATCTACGCTCCGTCTGGGGCGGAGCTGCAACAGGCGACGGCCCATCCTGTGCCAGGGAGCATCCTCCTTTCGGGCGAGCGACAGCCGGGCGGGGTGGAGGTGGCCCATGGTGAAGCGGGTAAGACCGTTTTTGCCACGCTGCTGGTCGTGAGGCCGGGGGAAGACGTGGAGACAACGTTTGTGTACGACCTACCGACCGCGACTGTTGAGAAACGGGGAGACCAGTGGCGCTACCGCCTCACGATCCAAAAGCAACCAGGGACCGATGTAGGTCAGGTTGACGTGATGGTGCAGCTAGGCAGCGGGGCTAGAGTTGCGCACGCTGACCCGGCGCCCGCTGAGCGACAGGGTGGCAGCCTGCAGTACCAGATGGATCTGAGGCGCGACGTGACCATCGACGTGATCTGGACGCCCTAGAACGGTCCCTACCGTACAGCGTTCTTCCAGCAGCAAACCCCTGCCGTGGCGGTGACGTGGGCCTGCCCGCGTTGTCCTTCGGATTCCTCGCCCACGCTCTCTTCTCACAGCGCCAATGACGACGTCCGGTGCCTGATTAGACATGTTACGCAGTAAGGGCTTCCGCGGCCCGGGAGGTGCACGGGTCAGAGAGTGCGGATGGTTTGGGAAGCGGTAGGAGTCTGGGGAGGCAAAGCGCATCGCGGCGCGTCGTGACCAAGTCCTGGACTGCCATGAACTTGTGCGGCCTGCTCAACGAGTTGGTCTGCTATGGCCCATTGACGGCAGAGCGGTGAGCAAGGTGGTGGGGACGTCGTCGCCGTCTGTGAAGCGATGAGACGGTGCAATCGCGCCCGGCCCCGCGAGTGACCAGGGGATGGAGCCGTTGGGCTGAGAAACCGGGAAGGCCATTCGTGACGGCGTTGGGAGGCTGAATGGGCAATCAACCGTCGTGATCCAGGGCAGCCCGATAGCGTGCCACAAGGATGTCGGCGTGACCCTCCATGGTGATGGGCTGGGGGACGTTGGCCTGCATTGCAGAGAGTCTGTCCGGTCGACGCAGGAGTTGGCGGAGTGCCCCGTGCCAGGCTGATGCGTCACCAGGCGCCACCAAGAACCCATCCACGCCGTCATGCACTTTCTCAGCCAGGGCCCCATGGTCTGACGCCATCACGGGGACGCCAGCAGCCCGGGCCTCCTGAATCACCACCGGTGAGTTCTCATACCACAGAGACGGAAGGGCAAGAACGTCTGTCTCGGCGAGCACGCGTCCCACCTGGTGATTGGGCACCGATCCCTCAAAGACGGTATTGGCTGGATTATGGCGCGCTTGAAGACTTGCCGCGTATTCAGGAAAGACCTGGGCGCCCCCGAACACGCGCAGGATGGCGCGTTCTGGTGGGAGGTCGCGAAAGGCTTCGACGAGGACGTGGACGCCTTTCTGCCAGGCCAGCGATCCGAGATACGTGACGCGAAGCTTGTCTCCGGTCTGACGTTCGCCCGGCGTCATCGATCTGCGGATTCGGTCTACATCCAGGCCGTTCTCCAGGAAGGTGAACCGATTGGGTGGAAACCCCTCTCGCGCGTAGCGCTGGATCAAGAACCTGGAAGGGGCCAGGAGCTGATCGGTGCGCAAGGCTGCCCGGCGCACCAGGGCGTCCCGCAGTTGAAAGGCTGGAGCTATCAACGGACGCGCTGCGTCTACCCAGGGCTTGCCGATCCGGGTAGTCGCGCATCGCACGCAGTTCAGCCTGAGGGCCTTTCCCGCACAGATCTGGCCATCGGGCCATATCAGCTGGGCGTTGGAGCAGATGAACCAGTAGTCGTGCAGGGTAAGCAGGCAAGGCGGACCCTGGCGTTTGGCCTGAGCAATCAGCCGAAAGGAGAGCGACATAAGGTGCTGGAAGTGAATCACATCGGGCTGAAACGCGTCGAGGAAGCGTCTAAACGACCTCTCCACATCCAAATTGAAGAAGGTGTCGAAGAAGGAGGCCACGGGGCCAGCTTGCCCGAAGTCGAACGCCCGACTGACGCGCCATGCCCGGAATCCCTCGCGGTCCTGCCATTCCTCGTGGAAGGCTCGACCATCACCGTCGTCCCGGTAAAAAACGGCCACATCGTGCTCCCGCGACAGGGCTTCTGCCAGGTTGCGGGTGTAGATTTCGGTGCCGCCGAGACTGGCGGGAGGGAACTTGTGGACGACCAGAGCGATCCGCATGGAGCGCCTCTCAGGGAGGATGAGCGATGTTCAACGCAGCAGCCGTGTTGGACGAATGGCCATAGTAACGGGAAGGTGTTCTTCGTCCCGCACAACGTGGCGAACCGGTCGATTCATGGTCTGGCGGCTAAGGTGGCTAGCACTTGCGCCTACCTGGATGTTGGCCTCCCTGGAAGCACCTGAGCGATCGCCAGCACCTGGGCGTCTACCGGGCCACCCTCTTCCGGGGAAGATGGAAGCATCAGTGAGCATGATCGCTCCAGACATGCTTAGCCACCCACAAAAGGGCCCCGCCACAAGGGCAGGGCATCCATTCCGACGGCGTCAAGGTCAAACGCCAGGGCGCCGAGCCAGTCCCTGGGACTGTTGGAGATCAAAGCGGTCGTGCTTCTCAATCTGGCTCTCGGCATTGACGTCAAGGCCGCCGTCGCATATGCTCTCCAGCGTTGTGAGGCTGTCCCAACCATCGACACGACACGTGTCCTGAAGAGGCAGCCGCTGTGGGGCTTCCGTGCAGGCGATCGGAGTGACTGTGTGTGAAACCTGTCCGACGATGGCCGCCCCAGGTGGAGTCTTCGCTTGCGGAGAAGCTGGGGGAGAAGGATTCGAACCCTCACCTACGGTTCCAGAGACCGCTGTCCTACCATTAGACGATCCCCCAGAATTTGCTACGGTAGAAATTCTACCACAGATCGAGAATTTCGCAAAGCGACATGCAGGCGCTCATGGGGTCATGGGTGGGACTGTTGATCAGATGGGAGAGGCTTCTTGCGGTTGCCGCGCCGTCTATTCACCGTGATGGCCGAGGTCAGGCTTGACAAGCCAGCGCATTCGGAGTCACATGCCGGGCGAAGCCCAGTTGCAGAGCCGAATGATTCGGCATCGGACACGCCCTGGCGAGCGTCGAACCAGTGCGGGGCGCCCGCCCGACGACAGCGAGGCGCAGTGCAGGATCAGCGCGCCCGCCGGTGAGTAGATCAGCAGAATCCGTTTCTCGGCGGCCAGCGCCCCCTCTCAAGGGGAAGGCGGGGCGCCCAGGGGGAATAGGAGGGCCCTTGGTCAGGTTGGTGAGAGGGGCGAAGTGGGTATACGGCTGGGTGGTCGTGAACGCCGGACGAGAGATCCCGATACCGCCTGAGGCATGGCGGGCGTATGGTTTCCAGGTTGGCCTGGAGGCCGCGTTCGTGCGCGGCAGCCGGACCTCCGGTGGATTTGCCATCTGCACCTACTCACTCGCAGTCACCGCTCGGGCGCGAATGGGAGGTGCAGGGCTGCCCGAGATCGGACGAAGCGAATTTGGGGACATGCAGGTACGTCTGCCCCCGCAGGTCGCGCTCGCGACCGGGGGGCGCTTGCTGGCGGTGCACGGCAGCTGTTACGGCCTGAGCTTCGTGACGCGAGGTCGGATCTACGAGGAGGCCCATGGGCATCCGGAGGTTCGGGTGTTTCAGTTGGAGGATGGGCCCCCGGCGGCGGAGGAGGCCGCGACGAGGGCCTAATGGATGGTGATGCCCGGGGAGAGGCACGGACAGCAGTCGTGGTGGCTCGGGTTGCTGGCTGGATGCTGCCCTGACAGGCTGGCAGCGGGGTTGGTGACCGCCGATCTCCGTGGTAGAATGGCGCTCATGAAGGAACCTGCTGCCGCAGCCTGGGAGGCCCGGCGTGGATAGCACGATGAGCATCATTGTGCTGCTCATAGTCGCGCTGATACTCCACATGATCGAGGAGGTCAGGGGTGGGTCTCGGACGGGATTTCCTGGGATTGAGATGCCACTCCCGGTCTTTGTGGGCATCAATATCGCCATCTACGGATTCTGCTTCGTCACGTTGATTGCCTCGGCTCGGAATGGACAGCTGGCGACACCGTTCACCTGGGCGTTCGCTGCCGCGATGCTCGTCAACGGGCTGGGCCGGGTGGGCGTGATGATCGCGCGCGGACAGTACTTCCCCGGCGGGGCGAGCGCCGTGCTCCTTCTGGTGATCTCGGCCTACCTGATGTTTCATCTCCTGGGCACTGTCTAGTCGACGTACAACGGTATCGAATGGGGCGCCTGACATCGGGGCCGCCGGGCTGCCAACACGCGATTCACCGCACAGTCGAGGATTGACGGGGCACAGTATGTGTGCTATTCTATATGATGGTCGCGCGCGTTCTCTCTCAAGTTAGGGCAGGACAGATGCCGTCGAACGGTCGGAAACCGAACATTGTGTTTGTTGTGCTGGACACCCACCGCTGGGATCGTTTGGGGTGCTACGGCTACTCGCGCGACACGTCTCCCAACCTGGACGCTTTCGCCGAGCAAGCGACACTGTTTGAGAACGCCATCGCGCCCGCCCAGTGGACGATTCCATCCCATGCCTCGATGTTCACGGGGGAGCCACCCAGCGTACACCGTGCCCTACAGTCTGACGATGTCCTGAACTCCCAGTTCAAGACTCTGGCTGAACACCTTCGCGAACAGGGGTATCGGACGGTCGGGTTTTGTAACAACCCGCTGGTCGGCATCCTCGACAACGACCTGAGGCGAGGGTTCGACGCCTTCTACAATTACGGCGGGGCGTTTCCAGCGGGTCCGGAGGACGCGCTGGCGGATGGGTTCCTGACCGGCATGTGGCACCTGGCGGGCCGATCTCTACGGAAGATCGCCCAACCGATCCAGAATGCGTTCGCCAGGTCGGATACGCTGTTTCAGGGCGCGCTCGATCCCTTCTGGGTCCCGATCTGGACGTGGGTGGCCAACTTCAAGGGGAATACGCCCCGCTCGATCAAGGACGTGACGCGCTACATCGAGCGCCGTGTGAACGGGCGGCGGGGCGGACCCCAATTCCTGTTTGTCAATCTGATGGAAACCCATCTTCCGTACACGCCGCCGCGATCGTATGTGGAGACGTTCGCTCCGACGTACGTCGAGGGGGAAGAGGGACGGGATTTTGTGCAGGATTTCAACCGACGAGCCGCTGATTGGTTCACGCCGCCGGTGGAGCCGTTCTCCGAGCTCGAGAAACAGGCGCTGGGCGAGATGTACGACGCGGAGGTGGCCTATCAGGATCATCTCCTGGCCCAACTGCTGGAAGCAGTGGATGGATCGGAGAAGCGGGACAATACGATGGTCGTACTGGTGGGCGACCACGGAGAGATGCTAGGTGAGCATCGGCTGATGGGACACGCCTTTGGTGTCTATGAGGAGTTGATTCACGTTCCGCTGCTGATCCGTCTACCGGGTCAGTCCAGGAGAAAGCGAATTGTGCAGCCCGTGTCGGCCACGCGTCTTTTCCAAACCACCCTGGACGCTGCGGGTGTGAAGACGTATGAAGACATCTCGGGGGAGCAGGTCGCGGTGGAGGAGACGAGCCTCAGGGCGTTGAGCGAAGGCGGGGATGATCAGGATGCATCCGTCGTGAGCGAGGCCTATGCGCCCACGTTTGCGGTCCAGGTCATGGAGCGGCGCAAGCAAGCGTTGATTGACGAATTGCAGTGTCGAGTGACCCACCGGGCCGCGTATGAGGGGGAGCACAAGCTCATTTCGGTGGAAGGCGCACAGGAGCGGCTATTCTGCTTGACGGCGGATCCGCTGGAGCTGAATCATCTGGATGGTGCGGACGACACGGTGCTCCTGGACCGGATGCGCGAGGAACTGAGATCATTCCTGGAGAAGGCGAGGGTGCGGACCCCGGCCGTCGAGGGCGGGCGAGCGGCAAACGCGGACAATGCGGCGGTCCAGCAGCGTTTGCGCGATCTGGGCTATTTGGAGTGAGAGGGAGAGGTCGATGATTGATCCGATCATATTCACCATACCGGGGACGAATATCTCCATTCATTGGTATGGCGTTCTGATGGCCGTCGGCGTGTTCGCCGCCGGCTGGGTCACCGCCGTCGGCGTGCAGCGGCGAGGTGAGGATCCGGATTACGTTTGGGACGGTCTGATCTGGGCTATCCCGGCCGGGATCATCGGTGCGCGACTGTGGTACTGCGCCAATGTGACGCTAGGCGGAAGCAGCTACTATCTTGATAACCTGTTGCGGGTTGTTCGTGTGTGGGAGGGTGGACTTCACTTCTACGGGGCTGTCCTGTTTGGCGGGCTGGCGGCCTTCCTCTACTTCCGCGTGAACCACCTCGATTTCCGGCTACTCCTGGACTCTGTGGCGCCGGCGCTGTTGATTGGTCAAGCGGTGGTCCGGCCGGCCAACTTGATCAACCAGGAGCTCTATGGCCCACCCACTGACTTGCCCTGGGGGATTCCGATCGAGGCTGCCCACCGGATCCAGCCGTGGACGGATCTGGTTCGCTATCCGGTGGAGACCACGCGGTTCCATCCCACGTTTGCGTACGAGATGATCTGGAACTTCGCGGCGGCGGCACTGCTTATCTGGGCTGCCCGTCGCCTCACGAGGAAGCTGAAGCCGGGCGCTCTATTCGCCGGATGGCTCGTCCTTGAGGGGGTAGGCCGCTTCTGGCTGGAATGGTTCCGGCCGGATCAACCGCGGCTGGCCGGGACGGCGATCAGCTACTCCCGGATCGTCGCCACGGTGATGGCAATCGCGGGTGGGATCTGGCTGCTGGTGAAGTATGAGGTCATTCACCTGCCGTTCCTTTCGCCGGGGCCATCGGAGTATGCCATTAGGTCTTCGGAGGGGGCGGAGTCCGAGGCCCAGGCCGAGGCATAGGCCTCGGCCTAGGCAGCACTGAGCCTATTCCGTAGTTCCCAATCCCCAGGAGACCCGTTGTCCGGTGTGTGGCGTCTCCCTCCAGCGTGCAACCAACGACCGATCTCCGCGTATTGATCATGGTGTGCAATGTGATGTGAACATCAAAGACATATTGGATGTCGCCCTGTATGCCTACGTGGGGCTGATTGTGCTCTACCGAGCGGCCGAGATAACGGTCATGCGAGCTGTAGGAAGTCTGAAGAGGAGGCCGAAACGGGACTGGACGATGGCCCTGATCGTTGTGCCCTACACCCTGGTCATGGTCGGTCCCTTGACAGAGTGTGTCTAGTCAGGCTGGGAGCCGGGCTGGGTCCATTGGGTAGGTGGCACGATCAGCTTTGCAGTTGCGATCTTTTTTCGGGCCAAGGGGCATCTGGACTTGAGAGAGGGCTTTTCGATGGCGATCGAGACGAATGAGGAAAGCCAACTCGTTGAGACGGGACTGTACGCGACAATCCGGCATCCTCTATACCTGGGCAATCTGTTCTTGTTCGTGGCCTGTCCGCTGTTCCTGGCAGCAAGGATCTCCTGGGTGTTCATGGTCCTGGGCATGGTTGGCGTTGTGGCCTGGATCCAGATCGAGGAAGCGTTCTTGCTGAACAATCTGCCGGCGTATGGGGAGTATGGGGACCGGACGGGGACGCTGATCCCCGGGGTCTACTAGCGGTCAGGAGGCTTAGAAGCACGCGGCGAGGTGGTTCGACGTGTTGGCGGCCTTCGCGCGCAGGCCGTGTCTGTCCAGGTGCTGCTGTCCGGTGGCCCGGTCATCGAGCCGGGGCGAGGGTGAAGACAATCGTGAGGTAGGCCCGGCGATGGGAGGTTCAATGACAAGTGCTGACGAGAGATTCAAGTGGGAGACCGCATCCGGCGAGACAGTAACCGTCGATGGTGTCTCGGTAACGCCGCAGTCCAAGGCACTCACTGTGCGTTGGCCCAACGGAGGTTGGGTGTGGAACCGTCCAGTGGCTGTGCTGATGGAGCGGGGAGAGGAGAAGGAGCGGATCCCGATCGTGGACGTCACGCGGATGGGCCAGCTGGCTCTCTACGGACTGAGTCTGGCCTTCGCCGTGATCGGTCTGATCATATGGATAGGAGAAAGGAGGGCGTCTGATGAATAAGACATTCGATGCACTGACCGCCACATCCGTGGAAAACCAGGAGCAAGCCATTGGGCTGATAGAAAAACTGCTGACCGTGGCGCAGCCAGGTGCCGTGTTCAGCGAGCCGGTGTCCGCCGGTGGGCAGACGATCATCACCGCTGCGGAGGTCAACGTGGGGCTGGGCGTCGGCTTTGGCTTTGGCGGGGGTGTGACCCCCGGGGAGCGGCCGATGGACAGGAGGAGCGGCAAGGAGCGCCATGCGAGAAGCGCGGGGCCGCAGAGACGCGTTGCCCTTGAGGGCGAGGAGCCTGCGGAGGAAGCGACCGAGGCGTCAGAGCCAGAGGAGGTGGGTGAGGACGCGGGGGTAGGTGGCGGAGGTGGAGGCGGCGGCGGGGCCAGTGGGAGGCCCGTCGCCGTGATCAGCCTCAGCGAGGAGGGCGTGCGGGTCGAGCCCGTGGTGGATGCTACGAAGGTCGCTCTAGCCTTCTTCACCGCGCTGGGGAGCATGTTCTTCATGCTGATGAAGATGCGCAACGCCGCCGAGGGCTGAGCCCCGACCGCGCCGAAATAGAGAGCCGATGATCGAGCTTTGTGTCCTGCAGCGAACTCGTCGTCGGCTCTCTTTGTATGGGGCTGCTTCATGCTCATCACCCATAACAGCGGGCGGCAGGTCGTGGGAGCTGCGGGCGACAACGCGATTGACTCGGCCGGGGGCGGAGCAGGGGAGAGTCGAAGAAGCCCGACGGGCATTCGCCGATGTCTACGGCTGATTCAGCAAAGGATTCGACACGGCTGACCTGATTGAAGCAAGCACGGTGCCGGAGGAGATCTCGCTCTGGCCGTGTGCCGCGGCAACGGAGGGGGGAGACCACAGGTCATGCCACTCCATTCACCCAGGGGGCGGGTATGCGAACCATTGACGTGGAGAACTGGGCACGGCGTGCCCACTTCGAGAAATTTGCTGCGCTCGAACATCCGCACTTCGGCATGTGCGCGGATGTGGACATTACGGCCTTCTATGCTGCTGTAAAGGAGCGGGGTCAGTCCATCAATCTGGCTATCGTGTACGTGCTCACCCGGGCGGCAAACGCGATTCCAGAGTTCCGCCAGCGCCTGCGCGGCAAAGACGTGGTCGAACACGAGATTGTCCATCCATCGACGACCATCATGGCGGACGAGGACCGATTCAGTTTTTGCCACTTTGACTACAAGGAGGACTTCTCCGAGTTCGCACGAGCAGCGGCCGACAGAATCACGCACTACGAGAGGCATCCGACCCTGGAAGATCCGTCTGGACGTGACGACCTGCTGTTCATGACGGCGATTCCGTGGGTGTCCTTCACCAGTTTTCTGCATCCGACGGGCGCGCAGTCAGTGGACTCCGTGCCCAGGTTCGCGTGGGGGAAGTTCTTCGAGGACGGCGAGGCGTTGAAGATGCCGCTGGGCGTGCAGGGACATCACGCGTTGATGGATGGGCTGCACGTGGGGAGGCTGTACCAGCAGGTAGAAGGCGCACTCCAGGATCCCGAGCGGGTACTCGGTCTGGCGTAAGTTCCGAAGATTCGGATTTGGCAGTGCTGAAATCGGGTCCCGAAGAGAGGCTGAAGCGGCGCAAAGGCTCCCAAGGATTGCTCCGCTGCGATCGAGAGAGGCACGGGGGCTATTAGCGGTTGTCCCCGGGAATTGAGAGTTCCCAATGAAGGCAGCACGGGGGGCGGTGGTGCGGGCCAGGCATGAGGGTGACGGCGGATGAAGACGGCGGAAGCAAGAGCTCTCGGTGACCGCGTCGCCGCGCACGTTCGCGCTAACGAGTTGGCCGGCGCTTACGCCCTGCTGGCCCCGGTGCTCGCCAGGCGCACCCCGTTTGCGAAACTTGGCCTGATCGGGCAGGCGGTGGGGAAGGAGCCTGCGGGGCTGGTCGATGATTTCCTGGAGCTCGTGGCGTCGGGGGAAACCGAGGGCGGCTGGGTCATCATTGGGACAGCGCTGGGACAGCAGTTCGATCGGGATCCGGCGGCGTGCTTCAAGCGTTGCCGCGAGCACATCATTGCCGCCGACGTGTGGTACGGGGCGGACATCCTGGGGGAGCGGGTGCCGGGGCCGGCACTGGTATCCCACTTCGAGCCGGCGCTGGCGCTGCTCGTTCCCTGGCGCGAGGACGAGAACGTCTGGGTGAGACGCGCGGTCGGCGTTGCCGTCCACTTCTGGGCCAAGCGCTCGCGGGGTGATCGCAGACTCGCCGCCCAGGCAGAGAGCCTCCTGGCGTTTCTGGCACCGATGTTCGACGAGTGGGAGATGCCGGCTGTCAAGGGGGTGGGGTGGGGCCTGAAGACGCTGGGGAAGGCGTATCCTGAACTTGTCGCGGCGTGGTTGCCCGCGCAGCTTCCCCGGCGGCACCGTGCGTTGATGCTCCGCAAGGCCCTGACCTACCTTTCGGAGGAGCAGCGCCAGCGCGTCACTGCCTCTTGACCGAGCGCGACAGGACTCCGGGTCTTACGTCGCACGCAGGGCTTGATTCTCCGCGGATGGGCTAACTCGATGAGCCTCACGTTCAAGGAATACCACGCGAAGACAATCTTGAACGTGCACAAGCACGTCGACGGCCCCTGGTTCTGGGGCAAGTACACGGCGCATCCCTACATTGGCTGCAGCAGCGGGTGTGCGTTCTGCTATTCGCGGGGCAGCCGCTACCTGGGCCGGCGCGACCCGGCCACCTTCGATACGCTGATCCAGGTGAAGGTCAACGCCGTGGAGCTGCTGCGGGGCGAGCTCTTCGGACGCGAACGAGACGTCATCGCCGCCGGCGACTGGCAGCAGCCGGCGGAGGGGCGCTACCGGCTGTCCCGCGGCATGCTGGAGGTCGTGCGGGAGTACGAATTCCCGCTCTTTGTCGTGGAACGCTCGCCATTCCTGACGCGCGACCTGGATCTGTTGATCGACATCAACGAGCGATCCTGGGTGGGCGTGGTCTTCAGCATGAGCAGTCTCGACTCGGCGCTGAAGCGTGCCTTCGAGCCGCGCAGCCCGGGCGTGAGCGCGCGTCTTCGGGCGATGGCAGAGCTGGCCGAAGCCGGGATCCAGGTTGGCACGGCGCTCATGCCCGTTCTCCCATTTCTCGGTGATGAAGAAGAGGATCTGGAGGCCGTCATCCGGGCCACGAAGGACCACGGCGGGACATTCGTGATGGGCGGCGGGCTGACGATGGATGGGGTGCAGGCCGAGCGGACGTTGGAAGCGTATCGGAAGCTGGAACCGGGGCTCGAGCCCGGGCTGAGGCGGTTCTACGAGTGGGAGCCCGACGGCAAGCCGACCTACAGCCCGCCCAGATCATACAATGCTCGCCTGGGCTTGACGATCCGCGAGTTGTGTCATCGACACGGTCTGCTCGATCGGATGCCGCGCTACATCGCGCCGGGGCCGCTTTCGGTCAACAAGCGGATTGCCGAGAAGCTGTTCCTGCGGACGTACGATCTGGAGCTGGAGCAGGCACGGGAGTATCGCGTCTGGGCATACCGCAAGGCGTCCTGGACGGTGGACGAACTATCGGAGAGCGTGGCTGACGTGTATGAGGCGAAAGGGAAGGCAGGGCTGGAGGCGTTGCCCAACGTCGGCACGAGCATCGCCGGTCAGATCGCACGCTGGCTGGAGGAAGACGCCCAGTAGGTTCAGACGTGCTGCAAGGGCGCCGTCAAGGCGACGGAGTCGGTCTTGCGGGCGGGTCAGGCTTCTTCTTGATCTTGTTTGGTGCCACTTAGTGTTCGGATTGTGCCAGCCGGTGTCCAGCGCTGTCACGCGCGGCGTCCGGCGGCGCAGGATAGGCTGGCTACGGAGGGGCGGCGCATTACCCATGGGAGCGATGCGATGAATCAGAGACTTGACTACAGGAAGACGTTCCTCATCGGCTTTGGCTTTTTCTCGACGAGCGTGATGTGGGCTGTCTACAACACCTATGTCCCCATCTACCTGCAGGCCGGCGGTCCTGGCTTCGAGGCGTCGACGTTTGGCTTTGGCCTCAGCGCCACATTGACCGGATTCATCATGACGCTGGACAACATTGCCGCTTTCTTCATCCAGCCTCTGTCCGGGGCGGTGAGCGATCGAACCCACACTCGGATTGGGCGTCGCATGCCCTACATCATTGCCTTCGCTCCCATCGCCGTGCTGGCATTCGTTTTGATTCCGCTGCCACCACAGATGATTCCGGCTCAGGCGAACGGGCAGGTGGGTCTGGTCACTGGCCTGTTCGCGGCCTTTGTCGCTGCTCTGGGCATGATGCTGCTGGCGATGGCGGCCTTCCGCACGCCCGTGATCGCTTTGATGCCGGACCTGGTCCCATCACCGCTCCGCTCCAAGGCGAACGGCGTGATCAATCTGATGGGGGGACTGGGTGGTGTCTTTGCGTTCCTGGTCGGGGGGTTGCTGTACAAGGTGTATCGGCCACTGCCTTTTTGGGTGGGCGGATTCATCACACTGGTAGCGGTGGGTATTCTTTTCTGGCGGGTCAAAGAGCCACCAGAGTTGGTGGAAGCGGCCGCTGATCGCGAGAAAGGGCTGGGTGTCTTCTCCGCCCTGCGAGAGATTCCGGCGGAGAACGCCCGCAGCTTGACCCTTCTGATCCTGGCCATCTTCTTCTGGTTTGTGGGCTACAATGCAATTGAGACTTTCTTTAGCTCGTACGGTGTGGTCACGCTTGGCGTGAGCGAGTCCACAGCGAGCATGATTCTGAGTGTGGCTTATGTGGCCTTCATCATCTTCTCCATACCGAGCGGGTTCATCGCGACCCGCTTCGGTCGGAAGCGAACGATCATCACGGGGCTGGTGGTCTTCGCGGCACTCTTGATCGTGGCGTTCTTCACACCGACGGTGCCGGCTATCGTGAGCCTGCTGGCCGTGGGTGGCGTGGCGTGGTCGCTGGTCAACATCAACAGTCTGCCGATGGTGGTAGACACGTCGCCCTCGGAGGCATCTCTTGGCACGTACACCGGGCTCTACTACGTTGCGGGGACCCTTGCCGCCGTGGTGGGACCGATACTGAACGGCTGGGTGATTGACCTGACGGGGAACAACTACAACACAATCTTCCTGGTGACACCGGGCTTCTTCGTGCTGGCGGTGCTGTGTATGCTGGGCGTCACGACGGGGGAGGCGAAGGCGAGCTGAAGCGGCTGGCCCGAGGCGCCGAAGGAGCGACGCGTCCTCTGACCCTATCACCGCCGAAGCCACCGGAGGTACTGTTTTCTATCCCTCCGGCGGACCGCCTGGGCCTGCTCCGGCGTCAGGCTCTTCATCCCGACGAAGCCCAGGTTCATCGCCTCCGGATACTCAGCGTAGGCCAGGACATCCCGGTAGTCCCGCTTCGCCATGGCCACAAGGTCAGGCAGCCGCTCAACGTCGCCGTTGCTGAGCTTGAGGATGGCGAGCTGCACGCGCGCCCGGCCTATTTCACCGCTCTCTACGCCATATTGATCGAGAACGCTCATGATCTCCTGGTGGTCGAGATCGGGCCAGTATCTGGTGACCTTGTGACGCACCCTATTTCGATTGACGTGTGCCATCATAAAGAGGCTCCCCGGTGGTAGCTGCATCGTCTCTGGACCGACAAGGGTGCACGTCGCCCATGTCAGACTGTATGTCAATTGCCGCGTTTCGGAAGCGTGACAGGCTGCCAGGGCCTTCACGCCGCCTGCTTTGGCGTCTGCTTCAACCGCCCAAACCGGTCCGTGTACGTGAATGGCAACGGTAGGTCTGCCCGTGCCTATGACTTGGCTGCCCTCAATGATACAATCGCTTTGCGGCGGGCGCCAGTAGCTTCGTCTCCAGCCAGTGTGGAGCTGCTGGGATGAACGGCACTTGCCCGCGCGTGTCCCGGTCATCGTCCAGCCAAGCGCTTAGCTGCCCCTTAAGGGGCGCCGGGCAGTGGTCGTACCGCGTCGGTTTCCTCTTGGAGTTCTTGCGGGCCGTGGCATGTATCTTCGCGCCGCAGGTGCCGCAGATGGCCCGCCGGGACAGCAGGTAGTTGAGCTTCTGATTCCGACTCGACATCTCTGCGTTTCGTGTCCCCTGCCGCTGCGCAGCTTCCCAGGTCTCGCGTGCGACAATGGTGGGCACTTCAACTGCCTTCAGATCGGGATCCGGATTCGGTCTACGCCC
>Ga0207796_1000354_pt1 | contig 18894 bp, 17 predicted proteins | sample Pon1CUnioCityCA_6_FD_187274 | JGI IMG/M metagenome (GOLD analysis project Ga0207796, IMG submission 187274) | Marine sediment microbial community from Union City, CA, USA - Pond 1C Sediment 1 (SPAdes) | ecosystem: Environmental > Aquatic > Marine > Intertidal zone > Salt pond sediment ...
CAATGCGGACACGTTATCGAATCCGCGAGACATCAAGTTCTGTGCCACACGGGCACTCTGCTGCTCCTGACTTCAGGTGCAGTACAGGATGATCTCCTTATCGCGTGGCAATTCGTCCAGACGCGCGCCCATCTCTTCCTCAGGTATCGATATCGCTCCTTGGGCATGTGACTTTTCGAACGAGTCTCTGGATCGGACATCTATCAAGATGGCCTGACCCTGCTCAAGCATGGTTTGGGTCTCTTCGAGGCTGATGCGCGGCACGTCAGGATTGGGCATTGAGCCAGTGTTTAGTGGTAGAGCGGTGTTGTCCTGCAGCGAGTTAGCGACAGAGGGTGCCCTGCCTTCAACCGAGAGGATGATCCCGACAACCATAGCCACCACGACGAGACCGACGACAATCGGTATCAGCAGCGAGCTGCCCTGCTGGCGCCTGGTGCGAGCACTACTACGGCGACGACGGTTTCTTTTGCTCACAATAATCTATCCTTTCTAGATTTTATAACGATTATTATACAAAAGATCGGAGAAAGCGCAAGTAGGCTCCCTCACATGATGCGACAACGGCGCCCCTCTGTGGGAACGCCGTTGTCGCATGCTCTTCAGTTGTCAGGGTAGAATCAGGACAAAAAGTCTCGTAGTTTTCGGCTCCGGCTGGGATGCCGCAAACGACCCAAGGCCTGAGCTTCGATCTGGCGGATCCGCTCACGCGTTACACCAAACTTCTTGCCTACTTCTTCCAGTGTGTAGCTGTAGCCATCGACCAAACCGAACCTCAGCTGCAGGATTCGCACTTCTCGGGGTGTAAGGGAGACGAAAATATCATCGATCTGGTCCCGGAGCAACTGCTGAGATGCCTGGTCTGTGGGCGATGGGGCATCATTGTCCTCGATAAAGTCACCCAAGAAGCTATCGTCTTCTTCTCCGACGGGCATTTCCAATGAGAGCGGACGCTGAGACACCTTGATCGTCCGTTCCACCTTCTTGGGACTTACGCCCAGTTCACCGGCAATCTCCTCTACCGTAGGATCCCTGCCCAGCTCTTGAACCAGCTGCCGGGATACACGAGCCAAGCGGTTGATCTGCTCGTACATATGGACAGGTACGCGGATCGTGCGCCCTTGGTCAGCAATGGCCCTAGTGACAGCCTGGCGGATCCACCACGTAGCGTAAGTGGAAAATTTGTACCCCCGCCGGTAGTCAAACTTGTTCACCGCCCGGATGAGGCCAATATTGCCTTCCTGGATCAGATCCAAGAAGGGCACGCCCCGCCCCACATATTTCTTGGCAACACTGACCACCAGCCGCGAATTGGCTTTGATCAAATGCTCCTGCGCAGACTTGCCATCCCGGACAATCGCAGAAAGATCCACACGTTCGTCGTAACTCAGATTTCTTTCATTACTCAGTCGCTTCTTGCTCAGCCGGCCAGCCTCCATCCGTTTGGCCAGCGAAACCTCCTGCTCCGCCGTCAACAGCGGGATGCGGCCGATCTCCTTGAGATAGAGGCTAATAGAATCGTCGATGTCGATTGCTGTGAGATCAATGTCGCTGGCCTTGACTGTGCTCTCCACCGTCTGCCTCTCCCTGCGATCCTTTGGCTGTCCCCTCGGTTCTTCCAGTTCAGCATCGCTGATCTCGATCCCCATCTCGATAAGCGTGGCCAAAGCGTCCTCCAGTTGTTCAATATGCAACTCGGCTTCAGGGACTGCTTCCATCACGTCATCATATGTGACATAACCCTGGTTGCGCCCAAGCGCCACAAGGCGAGCGATAGGATTAGGTTCGTTTTGCCCATCTTCTTGGGCAGCGTCTGTCACGTTTGCCTTCTGATCTACATCGGTCATACTGACCAGAGCCTCCCACCGACAGAGACGTGCCCTGTCCCAAGGACATCATCTCCGTCTGCCATCACTGTACTTTGCGCCCAATGCGCTGTCACGCTCTCCGGCTCCAGGGGCGCGTGCCCTGCTTCCCTCGTGCAGAGTACCGCGGCAGCAATCCCTCGTTCCCGAAGAACCCCTCCCCCAACATTCCGAGAACCCCACCTAAGCATTACGCTAGCTCGACTAATCATTCTATGGCTGGCAGGCTTGTTTCGTCAGTAACCCCCATTACACCTTTGCGGGTGGCTACTGGTAGCTCTGCCTCTGTCCGCTTCTCAAGATCATTTTGCTTCGCAAGCCTACCTTGGCTCACTCAGGCCAACCACCAAATGAGGCAGGACAAGCACCAACCAGGAGCCAGTTCAAGCCTCTATCTGGGATTACAGGATGAGAAGCGGGCACGCCTGGAAATGTCCGGGCCGACAGGCGAATATCTGACCCCGGCGGGGTTCCAAAGGGCTCAGAGTCTTCCCCAAATTGACCGTACACATCGCCCCCAGGACGGCGACCGGATCGGTCCAAAGGTTGTTCAGGTTCGCAACCTGGATCATATGGTACGCTCTCGCATTACGGGTCCCCTCCAAGAGTGGGACGTGTCGGACTAACAGCTATTATACCATGAAATTCGGATTTGTGTACCCCCCAATTTGCAGAATTCCCAAGATTCTTCGCCATTTTCAAGCTGGTTGAGCGAGAATTCTCGCTCAACCAGAGCGGAAAAGCAGTAAAACGCATTTCGCATTTGACTTTTCATCCCAGTTCCTGTAGAATACTGAGCCTGAGCCGACCGGGGCGCCGAAAGTCCCTGGACCCAGGTTCCGGTCACCGAGCTTGTCTCGCAATACAGCTCACACACAATCTTCTAGGAGGAAAAGAGTCAATGAGGGAACTATCTGGCTTGGAGCAGAGCCTGCTCTGGGGCGTGATTGTCGTTGCCTTTATCAGCCTGGCCTACGCCTACTGGCTGTGGCGCGACACGCTCCGGCGCGACAAGGGTACGGCTGCGATGCAGAAGGTATGGAACGCCATCAAGACTGGCGCGAATGCCTATCTGCAGCGGCAGCTGCGGACCATGTTGCCCATCTTGATCCTGCTGGCCATCGCGCTGTTCTTCAGCGTGTACGTGGTCGAGCCCAGCGCAGAAGCGATCCACGTCTTTGAGGATGAGGCTTCCGCCCGCCTGTGGTTGGGCCTGGGTCGCAGCCTGGCATTTGTTGTTGGCGCGGCATTTTCGATCACCGTTGGCCAGCTGGGCATGCGGGTTGCCATCGAGGGCAACATCCGTGTGGCGGCTGAAGCAGCCCGGGACAACTATAACGGCGCGCTGACTGTGGCCTACCGCGCCGGCACCTTCACCGGGATGCTGACGGACGGCCTTGGATTGCTGGGTGGCACAACCATCTTCATGGTCTTTGGTCAGGCAGCCCCCGATGCGTTGCTCGGCTTTGGTTTCGGCGGCACGCTGGTGGCCCTTTTCATGCGGATCGGTGGCGGCATCTACACCAAGGCTGCCGATGTAGGCGCTGACCTGGTAGGCAAGGTGGAACAGGGCTTGCCCGAGGATGACCCGCGCAACGCAGCGGTCATCGCTGACCTCGTAGGCGACAATGTAGGCGACTGCGCCGGCATGGCTGCCGACATCTTTGAGAGCTATGAGGTGACCATCGTCTCCACACTGATCCTCGGCCTCGTGCTGATGCACCAAACCGGCAGCACCTACTGGATCGTGTACCCTCTCATTGTGCGCGCCATCGGAGTCATCTCCTCCATCATGGGGACCTTTACGGTGCCCATCTGGGAAAAGTTCCCGATCAAATTCCTGCGGGCCGACGATGCCGAAGGGGCGATGTTCCGTTCTTACGAGGTATCCTCTATCAACACGATCATCTTTGCCTTCCTCTTCTCGCTGATCTATGCTGATGGCGAGTGGCAGTTGGCAACGTTGAACGCCGTTGGCGTCGGGCTAGCCGTGGTCTTTAACCCGCTGACCTCTCTATTTACCTCCATCAAGCGGAAACCGGTGCAAGAGATCGCCGAGTCCACCCAGACAGGGTCGGCGACGACGATTCTGTCCGGTTTGGCGGTAGGTATGGAGTCCAGCGTGTGGAGTCTGATAGCCATTGTGGTGGCAATGTCAGCCAGCCTCATCATCTTTGGCGACGATGGACTGATCTACATGCTCTACGGCGTAGCCATGGTTGGCATTGGCATGCTGTCGCACACCGGTAACAACGTCGCCATGGACTCCTACGGTCCCATCGCCGACAATGCCGCCGGCGTCGGCGAGATGGCCGGTGCGGACCCCAGGGCCCAGGAACTGCTTGCCGAGTTGGACGCGGTGGGCAACACCACCAAGGCCATTACCAAGCAGGTTGCCATCGCTTCGGCGGTGGTGGCAGCGACGGCCCTCTTTTTCTCCTTTGTGGCCGACGCGTTGGTTCTTTCCAACCCTGGCGTGCCGGTGACTGAGCTGCTGCAGCGCGGCATCCCCATCTCGACCCTCGACGGCACCATAGGCTTCTTGTTGGGTGGGGCGCTGCCCTTCCTCTTCTCGGCCTATTCGCTGCGAGCGGTTGCCCGCGGAGCAAACTTGGTAGTGAACGAGGTCCGCCGCCAATTCAAGCTTCCTGGTGTGCTCGAGGGCACAACGACGCCCGAATATGGCAAGGTCGTGGACATTGCTACGACTTCGGCTCAGAAGGAGCTGGTCAGCCTGGTGGCGCTATCGGTTGGCGTCCCGTTACTTGTAGGTCTCGTCTTCAAGGTTCCGGCCCTGGTCACCTTCCTGGCCGGCGTCATCCTATCGGGCCAGTTGCTGGCGGTATTTATGGCCATTGCGGGCGGCGCGCTGGACAATGCCAAAAAGTACGTGGAGGATGGCCACTATGGCGGCAAGGGCTCGCCAGCGCACAAGGCCGGCGTTGAGGGTGACACCGTGGGCGATCCGCTAAAGGATACGGCTGGTCCCGCGCTGAACCCCATGATCAAGGTAGTCAACCTGGTCAGCTTGCTGGCAGCGCCGCTGATCATTCAGAGCCAGGGCACAGCCGGACGGTGGATCGCTATCGCGATTCTGGCAGTTATGGTCGTCTGGGCCGTCTGGAACAGCAAGAAAGACGTGGCACCGGGCCTGGGCTAGAAAGTAGGGGTCCTAACGGAGCCTCGAGGGCTGTGGGAGCGTGCTCCCGCAGCCCTCTTTTTTTGTACGCTATCAGATGCAGAGAGAAGACGCGTTCAGGCAAGCACCACGCGATGATAGCGCTTCTTGCCCGCTCGAAGAAGAATCGATCCATCCACCAGGTGTTCGGCAGTAACGAGGTCGTCCACACTGCCCACCGGCTCGTCATTGATGTAGGCACCGCCCTGCTGGATCAGGCGGCGGGCCTCGCTGCGCGAACGGGCCAATCCCACTCGCTGGAACACCTCAGGCGCGCTGATGCCCGCCTGCAACTCTGATGACTCGAATTCGGTAGTCGGCACCGCATCGGTGACTACGCCTCCGCCAAACAGCTTGCGCGAAGTGTCCCGCGCCTCACCGGCAGCAGCCTCGCCGTGGAGGATCTTGGTCGTCTCAAAGGCCAGCACCTCCTTGGCCTGGCGGATGTCGGCGCCACTCAGCCGGCCCAATTCGCGCACATCTTCCATCGGCAGGAAGGTGAACAGGGCCAGGAACCTTTCCACGTCGGCATCTTCGGTATTGATCCAGTACTGGTAGTACTCGTACGGACTCAGAAGCTCCGGATCAAGCCAGATGGCACCTGCTGCCGTCTTGCCCATCTTGGCGCCAGAACTGGTAGTCAGGAGCGGATAGGTGAGCGCGTGGACCTGCTCGCCCTCCACACGACGGATCAGATCCACCCCGGCAAGGATATTGCCCCACTGGTCATTTCCCCCTGCCTGAAGGGTGCACCCGTACTCTCGGAATACGTGCAGGAAGTCATAGGCCTGGAGCAGCATATAGTTGAACTCCAGAAAGTTGAGCCCACCCTCACTGTCGTAGCGCCGCCTGTAGCCCTCAGCCGCGAGCATCCGGTTGACGCTAAAGTGGCGACCGATGTCGCGCAAAAACGCAAGGTAGTTGAGCGGGCGCAGCCAGTCGGCGTTGTTGACCATCAGCGCCTGTCCCTCCGAAAAATCAAGGAGGTTCCCCATTTGCACCTTCAGCCGGGCCACATTGGCGTCGATCTCCTCCAATGTGAGCAGCTTGCGCATCTCGTCTTTGTCGCTTGGATCGCCGATCATGCCGGTGCCGCCACCCATGATGGCTATGGGGCGATGTCCGTGACGCTGCAAGTGGGCCAAGGCCATGATGGGCACCAGGTGACCTACGTGGAAGCTGGGAGCGCTGGGATCAAAACCCACATAGCAGGTAACAGGCCGTTCTAGCGCGGCGCGGATGCCATCCTCATCGGACACCTGCTCGACAAAGCCCCGTCGAGACAATACATCAAATGCATTTTCGGTCATCGAGTTCTCCTAAATGCTTTCCCGGTCATGTCGGCACATTATACCGTAGAAGCTACGCGCGGACAAGTAGAAAAGACGCGCCCGGATATGCGCAAGGGGAAAAGCATCGAGTACGCCCCTCTACCACCCGAGGGGATAGCGGACGTGAATTCTTCAGCAGGCCTGGCACTCTGCCAGACTTGCACCGGGATAGGTACGCGGCTGACCAAGTGCGAATTTACGGTCGAGCGACGGCGTGCCTGACGATCTCAAAGATCAAGAGCAGGTTGATAGCGAACAGGAGCGTGGCTATCAACCACGACCCGAGGGCACCGACGATAAATCCGACCAGCAGGCTCACCGCCAATGCGCCCATCGTGCGTGAAGTGGCCAAGGTTGGTCGGTTCAGGGGCCAGTTCCCGGCGACCCACAGGGCAATACCCCCCGCCAGGCCCAGCACAGTGACCGCGATCGTGAGCGCCAGAAGCTGCCCCCCGGTGAGGAATGGCACATCCAACACCAATACACCGCACGCAGCCTGCCGAGAGGGAAGTGGATAGTACCGGAACTGGAGCACCCGCACCAGGATCAGCCAGTTGAAGGTCACATCGTCCCCAGTCAAATAGAACTCGGTAGTCTGTTCCTCACCAGGTTCCAACGGCACGTTCGCGTTGACCTCTCTCAGCAGCGTGACATAGCCATCGGTGATGTGAGCGCGGAGCCTCAGCTCGATTGGCTTTTCCACCGGGTTTTCCAGATCCACACGCACTACGCCCATTTCTGAACTGGTCATCAGCACAGGGCATCTCAGGGTCTTCAGAGCCTCGCCACCGCGGCTAGCCAGATCTGCATCAAAGAAGGATGCTTCCAGGTCTGCCCAAACGGTGACAGCCGTGAGCGCCATTCCCAGCAGGACGCCAAACGCAAAAAGAACTATGCCAAACGTGCGAACGATCTTGTTCTTGATAGTCATTGTATGCTCGCTTTGTCCCTACCTGCTCACATCCCACTCGCAGGTCAGTCATAATCCGAAACAAGTAACGCCAAACTGGCTTCTACTGTTCAGAAGCCTCCATCCTGCGCACCCCGTCAGCAATGGCACGCCAAGATGAGGTCCTGGGTGGCGCCAACCTGGTCCGTTCGAAAATCACCGGTGGACCGCGCCACCACACCCTCACCCTGTGTGGCGGCGCTTTTCCAGGCTGTCTCCCAGTATAACACAGCAGCAGAGTTCACTGCAACCACGGCGAACCGCAGGAACCGGACCGTCCTTCTTCTGCGGACCTCAATCGACGGGTTACTTGCCCCAGGCCCGAGATAAAGATAGAATGCACCGTGCGTACCGGGCGGCTCGAGAGTACGCGACGGCTTGGCGACCGAGGAATCCTCTGACGCCAAGTGATATTCTCGCTAAATAGATGTTCTTCCTCGTCCCCTTTGTGCTTGCACTGCGGCATGGCCATTCCTTCTGGGCAGCCTATGCACTGGCTTGTGTTTGGCTGGTACCCGGTTTTTTTCCTGCACAGATGGCTGACAGTGCTCCTTGGATAGAGCGCGGTCTCGGCGCGCTGGTTGTGCGTCCGGCGCAGTTCTGGTATAATCTTTGGTACGCTAGAGCATAGATCGTCCGATTTCCATGTCCGGCCGGAAATGACAACAAGGAGGAAAGATGCTGAAGGAATTCAAGGATTTTATCAACCGTGGCAATGTGGTTGATCTGGCAGTGGCCGTGATCATCGGCGGGGCATTCGGCGCCATCATCACCTCGCTGGTCAACGACATCATCATGCCTTTGATCGGCGTGATCATTGGCGGCCTCGACTTTGCAAGCCTGTCCATCCAGGTGGACGAGGCCACAATCCTATATGGCAGCTTTATCCAGGCAATCGTGAATTTCCTGCTCATTGCCTTGACCTTATTCCTGATTGTGCGCAGCTTTAACAAGCTCCAGAAGGAGGAGGAAGCGGCGCCTGCGCCGCCACCGGAACCCTCGGCGGAAGAGAAGCTGCTCACCGAGATACGCGACCTGCTCAAGGAACGGGACTGAAATAGGACCCAATCTGGATGCCGTCCCTTCTGCCCGGTTGCTCTGTAGGACGGGCAAGCTGCGGCGCGCCCAGCACCGGGCACCATTAGCCCAAGCGCCTCCTAGCGTTTGACTTTTGTGTGCGGTTCAGCTATAATGTGCCCCGCATTCTGGAAGAAGTGAAGGAGCAGGACAAAATTGGCTAACATACAATCAGCTATCAAACGAATCCGCCGTTCGGAGCGAAGGCGAAAGATTAACCAGGTTCATCGCTCGCGTGCGCGGACCTATGTCAAGAGGACCCGTGAGCTCATCGCAGCCGGCAAGATCGAAGAAGCCGAGACTGTTGCGCTGCAAGCTATGCGCTCCCTGGACAAGGCAGCACAACGAGGGATCATCCACAAAAACAAGGCGGCGCGGAGCAAGTCGCGCTTGATGAAGCAATTGAACCAGGCCAGAGAAGCTGTGGCCTGAGCCGGGTTCCGCCCTGCCGGGCGGGCATCCACGAGGCGACAAACCCGTTTTCGGCAACAGCCGGTTCTGCAAACCGGTCGTTGTGGGCGAAGACGGGTTTCTTGTGCTTACATACCTGCGGGCAAAATCATTCTGCTCGATGCTGTTGAGGACAAAGGTCGAAGGCTGGCGCTGAGCCAAACCAGTCGCCTGCCAGGCCTGCCACAACATTTCTAATCCATATATGCTGGAACCGCGGTTTCTTGCGCTGAGGAGTCCAAGAGAGCATGTCTCTGCGCCGCGCAACCGCCATTGTGCGCAAGGAAATACTGCATATCATCCGCGACCCGCGTAACTTTTTCTTGGTCACGGTCTCCCCGGCATTCTTGCTCTTCCTACTTTCTTATATATTCTCCTTTGACATTGGGCAGTTCAACATAGCTGTGCTGGATCTGGACCGAACTGCGCTTTCTCGCCTCTATCTGGAAAGCTTGACCAGCGACCAGGATCTAACCCTGGCCTACACCGTGAGCAGCTACTCGGAGATCGACCCCCTGCTTCGCGGTGGAGAGATCGATGCAGCGCTGGTCATTCCGCCCGGCTTTGCCAATACTGCTCACAGCAGCCAGCCAGCCCAGGTACAGGCCATAATCGACGGCACGGATCCCTTTTCTGGACCGGAGCTGATCGCTTCACTCTCCACACGCTCGGAGGTCTTTGCAGCCAGTGCAGTCTCCGCCGGACCGATATCACAGGCCCAATTGGTCGAGGTGCGCACCCAGGCATGGTACAACGCCGGCCTAAAGTCCATGAACAGCATGGTACCTGCCCTGCTGGCCATCGTACTCATCATGCCCACTATGGCTCTGGCCCTGGCACTGACCCGCGAGAAGGAGACAGGCACGCTGGAAGGTCTCATCGCCACCCCTGTATCTGGCGCAGAGTACCTGGCGGGCAAACTCCTGGCCTACGTCGCCGCTGGCCTGGTGAGCGCCGTGCTTGCCCTACTGGTGGCTGTCTTCTGGTTCCGGGTCCCCTTTAGGGGCAACCTGTTGGTCTACCTGCTGCTCGCAGCGGACTATTTCCTGGCGTGTATGGGGGCCACAGTCGTGATTGCCCAATTCGTCAAGAGCCAGCAGACGGCCATGTTCATTGTCCTCATCATCTTTATCGTGCCCAGCTTCTTTCTGGCTGGCATGCTCAGCCCCATCAGCACCGAGTCGCTGGGCTCCATGCTCGCGTCCTATGCCCTGCCCTCCACCCACTTTGTCGAGATCTCCCGGAGTCTGTTCCTGAAAGGTCTGAGATTTGATCAGGTGCTTCAGCCTGCCCTGATCCTGCTGGGCATGGGACTCGGTGCCCTGGCGGTGGGACTGCTCAAGTTTAGAAAGAGGGTGTCGTGAATCCCGCCGCACAGGCAGGTGCCCGAAGATGATGCTGCGTATCGGCAACTTGATCATCAAAGAGCTCATCCAGTTCAGGCGCGACCGGCTCCTGACGCTCTTTATCCTCCTTGCCCCAGCCCTGCAGCTCCTCCTGCTGGCCCAGGCCATCGAACGGGGCATCAGTGAGCAGCCCGTGGTCATACTCGACCTGGATCGCAGCTACCAGAGCCGCAGCCTGATTGCCAAGCTGGACAACACAGAGGAACTACAGGTGCAGTATCATGTGGAGAGCCCGGACGAGATGGGGGATCTATTGGACAAAGGAAGCGCCCGCCTGGCCGTGGTGATCCCGGCTGGTTTTGCTCGAGACCTGGCCGGCGCCACAGCGGCACCTTCGATTCAGGTGATTGCCGATGCCACCAATACGATGGCGGCCTCGATCACCATGAGTACCGCCGGGGGGGTGGTAAGCCGTTTCGCGACGGATCTGGCTGCCGACCGGGGGTTCATCGTCCCGGAATTCATCGACTTTCGCAGCAATATTCGCTTCAACCCAACCCTGGATTTACGCGCCTATTCGATCCCTGCCCAACTAGGGTTCATCACCTACCAGGTGACTCTGGCCGTGGCAGCGTTGGGCCTGGCCCGCGAGCGCGAGCTGGGCACCCTGGAGCAATTGATGGTCACCCCTCTTGGGCGATTGGAGCTCACTGTGGGCAAAGGCGCCCCTGCCATCGCCATCGGTGGTGGGAACTTTGTCCTGATGTGGATCATCAGTCTGACTGTCTTTCAGGTGCCGATGAATGGCTCGCCCTCGCTGCTGGCGGCCCTGACCCTCCTTTTCATCACCGCCGAAGTGAGCTGGGGCCTGGTAATTTCTGCTATTTCACGCACACAGCAGCAGGCCATCCTGTTTGTGTTTATCCAGGCCATGGTGGACATGACCTTTTCGGGGTTTATGGTGCCGGTAAAGAATATGCCCGCCCTGCTGCAGGTCATCTCCCGTGTCGCCCCCCTCCAGCACTACCTATCCATCGTGCGCGGCATCATGCTCAAGGGGGCGGGGCTGGGCGAGCTCTGGCCCAATGTCGTGGCCCTGATCCTGCTGAGCGCAGGTATGGGGTTGATCGCGCTGCGCAGCGTATCCCGCCGGTTGGGGTAGAGCATCGAGATCAGGTTGCGCCTACTCGATCCAGCCGCGCGCTCTCCCGACAGCCCGCTGCCATCCAGCATACAGCACATCCCGCTGATCGCGGGACATGGCGGGCACAAACTCGGCGTCGACCTGCCACTGGGCAGCGATCTCCTCCAGGCTAGACCAGTATCCCACTGCCAGACCAGCCAGATAAGCCGCACCCAGCGCAGTCGTCTCGGTGACCGCCGGACGCTGGACAGTCACGCCGAGCAAGTCAGCCTGGAGCTGCATCAGCAGGTTGTTGGCCGCTGCCCCGCCGTCAGCGCGCATCGCTTCCAGGTGAATGCCCGAGTCGGCAGTCATGGCCTCCAGCAGGTCGCGGCTCTGGTAGCAGATGGCTTCGAGCGCTGCGCGGGCCAGGTGCCGGCGGTCGGTGCCCCGGGTCAGCCCCACGATAGCCCCCCGGGCATAGGAATCCCAATATGGCGCTCCCAATCCGACAAAAGCGGGTACAAAGTAGACGCCTCCAGTGTCATCTACCTCACCAGCCAGTACCTCGGTCTCGGCAGCATGGGCGATGATACCCAGCCCATCGCGCAGCCACTGGATAGCCGCCCCGGCAATGAACACGCTCCCCTCCAGCGCATAGGTCACCGCCGAATCCTGGCCCAGTTGCCAGGCGATGGTAGTCAACAGCCCGCGCTCCGAGGCAACCGCCTGCCCCCCGGTGTTGAGGAGAAGGAAACAACCGGTACCGTAGGTGTTTTTGACCTGGCCCGGCTCATAGCACGTCTGCCCAAAGAGGGCAGCCTGCTGATCGCCCGCCGCTCCAGCTATCGGCACCTCTGCACCCAACAGCCCACGCTCAGTGACGCCGTATACGTGGGATGAGGGACGCACAGTCGGCAACATGGCCTGCGGGATGCCCAGTCTATCCAGAATCTCGTCGTCCCACTGGAGCCCGTGTATGTTGTACAGCATCGTCCTGGAGGCGTTGCTTATATCAGTGATGTGGTGCTTTCCCCCACTCAGCCGCCAGATGAGAAAACTGTCGACAGTGCCAAAGAGCGCCTCGCCCCGCTCCGCCTTCTCGCGCAGTCCAGGCACGTGGTCCAGCAGCCAGGCGAGCTTGGTGCCCGAGAAATAGGCATCGACCACCAACCCCGTCTTTGCCCGGATCGGATCAGCCCAGCCATCGTCCCTGAGTTTGTCGCACAGATCCGCTGTGCGACGGCATTGCCATACGATGGCATTGTACAGCGGTTCGCCGGTTTCCCGGTCCCATACGACAGTGGTCTCACGCTGGTTGGTGATGCCGATAGCTGCGACCTGCGAAGCCTCCAGGCCCGCCCTGCCTAGCGCCTCCCTCGCAGTGCGCACCTGGGTGCTCCAGATGGCCTCCGGGTCGTGCTCCACCCAGCCCGGGTGCGGATAGATCTGGGGGAACTCTTCCTGCGCCGTGTTCACGACCGTCCCATCGCGGCTAAATACGATGGCCCTGGAGCTGGTGGTGCCTTGATCCAGGGCCAGGATATAGTCTGTCATCTTGGATTATGCCCCCTCGATCCGAATTTCGCTCAAGCAGACCATATGCTGGCAGAGCGAGCATTGGCAATGCGTAGCCTAGAGCTCCTGCCTCTCAAAGATCAGCCACGCAGCAATCAGGGCGGCGACGATCAGTCCGACACTCACCCCGACAGCCGCCCAGGCAGCATCTCCACCACCGGCAAAGAGGCTGCCCGCCCATGTGTTCAGCCTGCCCGGCATCCAATCGCCCAGCTTGGGCACTGCACCCAGGATGCTCAATACCACGAGAGCACCGAAAGCCAGTGCACCACTGATCACCTGGGACCGGGACAGCGTACTGCACAGTAAAGTCAGCGCTACGTAGACCAGAATAGACAGCAAGAGAAGCCCATTCAGCGCCAGCCAGGCCGTCAGGCTCAACGCCTCAAACAGCAGCATGGTGTAGAGATAACAGGCAACCCCTGCCAGGAATATGCCGGTGGAAAAAGTCAGTCCCAGGGCGACCATTTTGGCCATGAGGAACACCCCGCGCGGCATCGGTTTGACCACCATCAGGGCTGCTGTGCCCTTGTCTTTCTCCCGGGCTACAGTGCCCATTGTCATCAGCACTGCCAGCAGAATGCCAAACTGGCTGATATTCTTCAAATACTGGGATACGGCATCGGCAGCACTCGGCGAGGGGATGAGCTGCAGGATCGCTTCCCCTTCGGGCAGCGCTAGGCGCAGAATCTCGGGTACATATTTGGCCAGGATCGGCGAGGCAAAGCCAAAGAGGAGCAATACAGCGCCCACAATCACCAGTCGGTAGGAGCGCCACTGCTCGATCAACTCCTTGCGCAGGGCAACCCAGAATATCCTCACGCCAGCCCCTCACCTTCCACCAACCGCATAAAGACATCCTCCAGTGAGGGCCGCACGATCTGGTAGCGATCCAGGACCAGCCCTGCCTCGAGAGCAGAAGCCAGCAACTCGCGCCGGGCAGCCTCGAGATCGTTGACCATCACCCGTGCAGTGGTGCGCTTTAGCGACACTGACGCCACCCATGGATGGGCTTTCAAGGACGCTGCCCACGCGGCAAGCTGCCCCACGAGGCCATTCTCCACCTCGATTTCAAAGGCAGGGACCACGTAGCGCCCGAGCAACTCCTCCTGGGGTGCTTCAGCCAGCAAGCGGCCCCGATCGATAATGGCTACCGTATCACATACCCTTTCTACGTCGGCCAGGATATGCGTGGACATGAACACAGTGCACTGCCCGTGCAGGTGATCGATCAGCTGGAGAAGTTCCTTCCGGCCTGCGGGGTCCAGGCCGCTCACAGGCTCGTCAAGCAACAGTATAGGGGGGCGGTTGACCAACGCCTGGGCAATACCCAGACGCTGCCCCATGCCCCCGGAAAAGCCGCCGACGCGGCGGTCGGCATCCCTCGCCAATCCGACCAGATGGAGAAGCTCCTCGGTGCGATCCAGCCGCTCCTGCGCTGACAGCCCAAACACCCGGCCCACATGGTCGAGGAATTCCCGGGCAGTCATCCAGGGATAAAACGACGGATCCTGGGGCAGGTAGCCCATGCGCCCGGCTATCTGTTGCCGGTCAGCAGCCACCTCCAGCCCATCGATCCAGGCCTTTCCAGAGTCAGCGCGCGCCAGACCAGCCAGGATCCGGATGGTCGTTGTCTTGCCAGCCCCATTCGGACCCAGAAAGCCAAAGACCGACCCGGACTCGACGGTGAGACTCAACCCGTCGAGGGCCTGCACATCGCCAAAGCGCTTGTGCAGACCCTCTACTCGAATAGCTACCACTTCACTCCTCCCGGCCCAGGAGCAGGTAGAGAACCGGGCCGATGAGGTTAACGAACACGATCACCAGCGCCCAGGCCCATTTGGGACCCCGGGTGCGCTCGCGGCGAACCAGGTCCACCAGCGCCACGGCCATCAGCGCAAGCTCCAGTAGGATCACAGGGATGAGGAGCGGAAGCAGCTCCTTCAGCGTTTCCATTCCAGCACTTTACCTCGACAGACAGTCAAGAACAGGCTTTGCTATCCCAGCAGAGTCCTGATCCGCTACACTATCACAGCTTGCTAGCGATTGCGTGCGCCACGTCCAGGGTGCTGCTGTCGCCCCCCATGTCGTAGGTGCGGACCTGGCCCTCGTCGATGACCTCGGCCACTGCGCCCTCGAGCAGTGCCGCCTTGTCGGTCTCTCCCAACCAGTCGAGCATCATCTTGGCTGCCAGGATCGTGGCAACTGGGTTGACCACGTACTTGCCGGCGTACTTGGGCGCCGAGCCATGCGTCGGCTCAAAGACAGCATACTCTGCGCCGATATTGCCGCTGCAGCCAAATCCCAGCCCGCCTACCATCTGCGCGCACAGATCCGAGATGATATCGCCAAAGAGGTTGGTGGTTACGATGACGTCATAGTTGAACGGGTTCTTGAGCAGCCACATGCCCATGGCGTCAATATTCGCATTGTCAAACTGGATGCCAGGGTACTCGCCAGCCACCTTGCGGGCCGCATCCATAAAGACACCGTCGGTCTGCCGCAGGACGTTGGCCTTGTGGACTGCGGTGACTCTTTTGCGACCGTGCTTGGCTGCATACTCAAAGGCTGCTCGTACAATCCGCTCCGAGCCACCCGGCGTGATGGCACGGAACGAGATGGCAGCGTCGCGAGGCAGCTTCTCCGTGCCGGCGACAGCGTAGAACTCTTCCGGCACTTGGGCGTACTCCACCCCGATATACATCCCCTCGGTGTTCTCCCGAAAGACCACAAGGTCGATGCCATCCTTGTAGTTCAGCGGGTTGCCGGCATACGCCTTGCAGGGGCGCAGACATACGTACAGATCTAAGAGCTGGCGCATGCGCACGATCGGGCTGCGGTAGACATGGCCCTTGCCCTGGAGTTCGGGCAAGAGCTCTTTATCCGCCACATCCCTGCCCTTGGAAGTGATGGCCCCAAAGAAGGCGCAGTCGGTCTCGCTCATCATATCCAGCGTCCGCGGGGGCAGTGGTTCGCCCTCCGTGCGCCAGAATTCCCAGCCAATGTCGCCGTGGACATATTCGGCATCCAGCCCCAGCCGATCCAGCACGATCTTGGCCGCATCAGTCACATCCACACCAATACCATCGCCCGGCAACCAGGCGATCCTATACTTGCTCATTCCTCAGTCCTCCTTGACCTCTTGATACAAGATTCGGGTTAGTCTTGCTTCCAGCGCTCAACTCCAGCTCCCGGTGCGTGCACGGCAACCCATACGCCCGCACGTGCCGGGAGTTCAGATAGTACTCTCACACCAATCCGAGCTTCTGCTTGACGTGGGGCACCAGCCCGCCAGCATCCAGAATCTCCATCACCGAGGGCGCCAGTGGTGGGAAAGTGTACTCTCCACCAGGCGTGGTGACCGTCCCCGATGCAAAGTCGATCGTAATCTCGTCGCCCGGCTCGACCGAATCGACGGCATCACAGGTCACAATAGGCAGGCCCTCGTTGATGCAATTGCGAAAGTAGATGCGCGCAAAGGAGCGGGCCACGATAGCCCCGACACCTGCCTCCTTCAGAGCGATGACTGCCTGCTCCCTTGAACTGCCGCAGCCCCAGTTCTTGCCAGCCACGATGATGTCCCCCGGCTGGACATTCTCGACGAAATCGGGGTCCAGGTCCTCCAGGGCATGCTCGGCCATTTCCTTGCGATCGGAGATGCTATACGTATACTTGCCCGGAAAGATGACGTCCGTGTTCACATCATCACCGTATTTCCATACGCGACCCGTAATTCTAGTCTGCAACTGCCCCTCCTGTGAATCGGCTAGTATATCGGGCCCGATATGAATCCAGGCCCCTGATCCATCACGTGCTTGTACTCTCGCGGGACTGCCCGCCTACCACCAGGTGACCCACAGCCGGGCAAACTGCCACCGTGGCGCCACCCCGATCTGCCGGATGGTCTTCACTTCCGTTCCGTCAGGCCGCATCGCCCTGATGGCCCAGGCGGTGCCATTCTGATCGCTAAGAAAGTAAATATACTTCCCGTCGGGCGAAAAAACGGGCAGAGTATCGTTGCCCATGTTGTCCGTGAGCTGCTTTCGCCCTGACCCATCCAGGTTCACAATCCAGATCTCAGGGTCGCCACCGCCATCCGCAGAGTACACAATCCTGTTGCCACCGGGAGCCCAGGATGCCTTGCCCCCACCATCGCTGGTGACCTGTCTAAAGCCCTGCCCGTCAGGCTGGACGACGTAGATACCGCAACTCGTGCCCCGGCAGCTATCAAAGGTGATCAGCCCCCCCTTGGGCGACCAAGCAGGCCGGATACCCTGCGGTAGCTGGGTGCGACCGCTGCCATCGGCATTCACGATATACAGATTGACATCGGCGCTCCACCAATTCCCAACCCATTCGTGAAAGACCAGGCGCTGCCCATCCGGGGAAAATCCCCCGAACTCGGCATAGTTGCTGCCCACTATGTGGGTGTTCGCCTTGGTATCCAGATCATAGATCCAGATGCCGTTGAAGGGACGGTAGTACGCGATCCTTCTCCCGTTGGCGGAGAAGGAGGGTTCTATGCCCGGGCGCAGCAGCTCGCCTGCCTGCTGACCGTCACCGCGCATCATCCACACGCTGTACTTGTACTCGTCCGATTCATCCCCGCCATCAAAGTTGCTGTAGACCACCCGATAGGACGAAAACGAAGCCTGGGGAGCTGCCGTCGGCTTTGGCGTTGGCGTAGAAACCGGCTCCTGCGGAGCTGCGATCTTGGTGGCTGGGGGAGAGGTCGCCTCGAGCGTGGGCTGCAGCGTCGCCGTTGGTTCCTCTTCCACCACCTCTTCTGGTTCCGAGGGCTGCTCGGTCGGGGTAGAGGTGGGCGATGCCTGCGCATCCGATTCCCCTCCCTCTGGAGTAGCAGTATAGGTAGCGGTGACCACCACTACCACCGGTTGGGGCGTGTACGTGGCGGTCACGATCAAGACCTCGGGTTCGGGGGTGGAGTCACTACCCCCACAACCCACAACCAACAGCATCAAGAACAGCGCCGCCAGAAGAACGGCCGTAGCCCTTTTCCATGGATACCCACTGCGGGGGGAAAGTGGTGCTTTCATCGATTTCTCCTTCCTGCATAAACGATCAGCATGCCCGGCAGTCCAATCTGCGCTGCCTCCGGACCTCGCAGCGTACTGTCCAGGGCTATGCTTCTCGCGGATCGGCGATTGCACCGGCAAGAGCTGACGCAGCAACGGTGGCTGGGCTGGCCAGGTAGATCTCGGCTTCACGGCTGCCCATACGTCCCTGGAAGTTCCGGTTTGCCGTCGAGATAGTGCGCTCGCCAGGGGCCATACAGCCTTCGTGCGCGCCCAAACAGGGGCCACAGCCTGGATTGAGGAGGGTTGCCCCGGCGGATACCAGATCGGTAACGATGCCGGCCTCAATGGCTTCCAGCAAGATAGCCCGCGATGCGGGCAAGACCAGCAGCCGCACCCAGGGCGCGATCTGCTTGCCGCGCAAGATATCGGCAGCCGATTGCAGATCCTCGAGCCTGCCGTTTGTGCAGGTGCCGATCAAGGCCTGGTTGATCGGCAGCCCGGCGATCTCTGTCACCGGCACCACATTGTCCACTCGGTGGGGCTTTGCCACCTGAGGGATCAGGCCGCCGACGTCATAATGGAGCACTTGCACATAGCTCGCATCCGGATCCGGATGCACCTCATTGTAGGGCTGTCCGCTGCGCACGGCCAACCAGGCCCGCGTTGTCTCATCAGGGGCAATATAAGCATTCTTGGCACCCATCTCAGCTGCCATATTGCATAGCACCTGGCGGCTGCCCACACTCATCGCCTCTATTGCAGATCCGGCAAACTCGACCGACTTGTAGTCCGCGCCATCAGCATGAATATCGCCAATGATGTACAGCACCAAGTCCTTGGCCGACACCCGGCTGGGCATCTCGCCCTCGACGACGATCCGCATGCTTTCCGGCACACGCAGCCAAATCTCTCCAGTCGCCATGACCGCAGCGGCTTCAGTGCGGCCAATGCCTGCGGC
>Ga0207796_1000355_pt1 | contig 18887 bp, 27 predicted proteins | sample Pon1CUnioCityCA_6_FD_187274 | JGI IMG/M metagenome (GOLD analysis project Ga0207796, IMG submission 187274) | Marine sediment microbial community from Union City, CA, USA - Pond 1C Sediment 1 (SPAdes) | ecosystem: Environmental > Aquatic > Marine > Intertidal zone > Salt pond sediment ...
CTAAACCTAACCATTCAGCTAATTTTCCAAGTTTACCAAAAAACCAATCCAAAGAACCAGTCAACCAATTCCAAAAGGCTTGCACTGGTTTTTGTACTAAATTGAAAAACCATTGAGCAAAATTGTTAATCCATTTTAAAATCCACGACAACAAACCGATAATTAGTTTAATAGGGATCAACATCAACTTGATTTGTATCAAAAACCTGGCCAATGAAAGTTTAATGATTATTTCTAAAATTGGTAATAATAACGGTATTATTAAATTTAATGTTCTAGTAATTTCCATGATTAGGGGCATCAACGATTTTAATAAATCCAAAAGTACAGAAATCAACATATCAACAACCACTTTCACCAAACCTATTGCCACATCTAATATCATAGTAATAGTAGGCATCAACGCATCCAATAGTGTTGCTATAAACCCAATCACCTGCCCTACCAGTTTGATTATGGGTTCAATGACTTTTAACACTTTTACAACAATAGCAACAATCTGAAGAAGGGGTCTAATCAAATCTATAATAGGCATTAAATCAACTAAAATATCACCCACGAAACCCATAACCTCTTCCAATATAGGTTGAAGTCCTGCAAAAATTGGATCTAATATCTTTTGTAATGTCCCCAAAATAGGTACTAATGTACTAACTAATGATTTTATTACTTCCCCAAGGGGCCCTTGTACTAACCCTGTTATTGTAGTGGTCAATGACTTCAGCAGGGGTAATATAGATGACCCAACACTGGCTAACATCATTTTAATGTTATCCTTCATTGTAGACACCATACCTGAAAAAGTTAGGGATTGCTTTTCCATACCCTTATAAAACATGCCCCCTTCACTTGTCATCGTCCGAAATGCTTGGGTGACTTCTTTTTTTGTTATTTTCCCGGCTGAAACCATTTTGAAGAATTCTTGATTGGTTACACCTAACTGTTTTTGTAAAGTACCTATAATTGGTACGCCCCGTTCAGCCAGCATATTGATTTCTTCCATACTGGCTTTGCCTTTTGTTTGTACCTTTCCATAAGCAAGAACAAGTCCCTGTAATTTCTCAGCATTGCCCCCTGCCGTATCCCCTAGCATACGCATCGTATCCACTACTTTATCAGAGGATACACCAAACGCCAATAAATTCTGAGACCCTTTTGCTAAATCCTCCAGAGCAAAAGGGGTTGAAGCCGCAAATTTATTCAAATCTTTCATCATTCCGGCGGCTTTCTCAGATGAACCTAGCATGACCTCAAATTGAGTAGTCAGCATTTCCATATCGGAGGCGGCTTTTATAGCCAACGCCCCAACGCCAATAACAGCAGCACCTATACTCAAGCCTAGCTTCTTCATGCTGCCTTTCATTTTTTGAATACGTTGTTCCCCCTTTTTGGCACTGCCCTCATCAACTTTAAAACCCAACCGGGTGATCAATTCACGAACAACCATTATTTATCCTTTGGGGTCATTTCCTTTTTCATAAAGCCACTCAGGGCAGATGAATGGTCTTCTTTAGCCATGACCATCATGCCCAATTTGAAAATGTCGTCCAAATCCATCTTGTTGACATCCTTGGGGGACATTTTCAAACCGGCAACCACTTGCCAAAAGGGGAATTCCTCTTCTAATTCCCCAGTAAACCACCCGACTTCTCCAATGCGCTTCCACGTTTTGGCGTTGTCTTTTTCTGATTGGAGGATGAAAGGATTGTTTTGATTGCGCTTCCATCCCCCATCAACTCGAAAGGGCTGAAGCGGTTAAAACGCATCACCTCCAATAGTACCTTATATAAACCCAAAATACGACCTTGAAAAATTTCATTGACAGAGGATTTTGTTATTTCTGAGTTTGCAGGGGCATCAGCTGTACCCTGGTAGGTTGTCGCTGACAATAATTTAAGAATAAAATTCTCAAAGTCTTCATCCGTCAACTTTGTTAAAGATTCAGATACACCAGCAGTAATAGCTTCGATATCAACTTCTGATTCCATTGAAAAGTCAGACAACCCATTTAACACCGGCAACGCCAACTGTATTACTTTTTTATCCAACTTCACCGCAGTGAATGCTGGAAGGGGCTGAGTATAAAACCTCAACCCCTCAATTTCAAATTCTTTTGGTTCAATCATACCTTCCTTCCTTCCTGTTTTATGATTTAGTTAGTTATAAAATATTACCACCGATGAAACACTCAGCTTCACCAGTATCAATACGCCATTCACGTGTAGGCATACTGTCCGATTCTTCAGGATCAGGTTGTTTTGCGATCCATGCTTGTTGTGCCGCAAAAACAGTTGTGCCATTTAAGTCTTTCAATACAAACGGGTTGATTCCATTATTCAATCTTTTATCAAGGTTGTGTATTGTACTTAAAGCATCATTAGTCAATGATGTTCTTTTTAGCGTAAAGGTAATTGAATAGTCATTAGCATTTTTGTTCACCCGGTCAACCGAACCATCTGCGCCTCGCACTTTTTCAAAAGCATCACCATTTTGAGATATTGCTATAAAAGTACCTTCTGCGAACCCAGACATAATAACTGGTCCAAAAGCTGATTTTATAAGTTTTGGATCATACGTTTTTGTTTTTGCCATTTTATACTCCTGTTATACGGATACTATACCGTTGATTTCCACTTTATGTATTGCACCCTGTAAGATGCTTGTGAATTTTATATCCGGAAGAATCCTGTTGGTCTTATTGGCCGTTGAAACATCAGCCGCTTTTGGTACTGTCAAAACAATACTTTCAGCAACTAGCAAACCGTTTGTAGCAGCTTCAGACAAGACACCCCGCACTGCGTTTTCCACAAGTGTTATGCCGTCATCTGTAAATGGAATTTTTCTAACGGTGACCAATAAAGTAAAGACCGCTTCCCGCAACCGGGCTTCCAACCAATCAATCCCACGAATAATATCAATATACTCACCACTAACAACCTTGCCTTCTTCAGTAATAGCCACGCCGGCAGTAAGTGTGTATATATTACCATCTTTGCCCAATACTGCTGTTCTTTGGCCACTAGTAAGTGTATAGGTGGCAACAGAGGCTAATGTCTTGTAAGCCCACGTTTGACTTCCGGGATCGTAGGGAAAGGATTCAGCAGGCCACCCCACTTCGATCATTTCCGGGGAAACATTACCCAATGCATTAGGATGATAAATCCCGATTGTTCTATCATAGTTTTGTGTTTTCAAAAAAGATATGATATCCGTATCATCAGCCGGATCAAGTATTTTGCTATCTGATGACGAAAAGAAAAATAATTTTTTCTGCGTTTCTGTCCATGCCGCTGTATCTTTTATATTTTGTTCTGTAACAACTGCCAAACCAGTGTTAATTGAAGCCGTTGGTTGGGAAGCCCCGCCCCCTAATGTAATGGCTACTGTTTCGGCCGGATAACCATCAACTGTTATGTCTAGTGTCCGATTATCCCCGGCAACATCAGATAATGTTACAGATGAATTAGCAACGTCACTTTCAATTTGGGAAACTATGGCGGCCATAGTAGTATCGTGGTCTGTAGTAAATGTCACCTGAGTCACCGCTGTACCGTTGATAGTAAAATCAATGGTATTGCCCGTTATAAAATCAGTACTAAAAACTACACGACTTAAGGCATCGGGAATTACAATCAACCCATACCAATCTTGCACTGCTGTTTCAATAGCAGCTAAAGAAGCCGTTAAATTAGCATCAGCATCATCAATTCTACCAACCATAATTTTGTCAGGCCGGGGATTTTGGGAAAATAAAGCAGCGGCCGCCTTATATACATCATCCGTACTGAGCCAACCATCATCAGTCATTTCTGTGAGGGTTGAATAATAACGGTATCGGTCAAATTCCGTTGTTGTCTTACTTTCTGAAAATTTAGCAATAACAGCCATCACACCAAAACCCGCCTGAGAGACAGATTGTGTTTGACGGTCAATTGTTACACTAACAATGTTGCGCAAATCGCTCATGTTGTACTCCTAATATTATATATTTACTATATGGTTACCCGCACGACCTTGTGCCGGAATTGTACCTTCAATTTCTACATCATCAATCCAATACAACGACTCTTCCGTTATATCAGCAACTCGCAAAGTGACTTCTAACAAAGATTCTTTTTTCCACTTGTCAGATCCTAATAACCGTGGGGAAGCCACCACCCCATTGTCTGTAACATATGTAACTTTATGGGTAACAAAGAAATTCAAAACATCATCCAATTCAGGACTTGTTTGTAATTCATTTAAAAAATCACCATCCGCACCAGTTTCCCAAATTTCCACATCTAAAAGCACATCTTGGTATTGGTTACGTGTTCCGGGGTCTGTTGGTTCAGCCCCGGGTGTTATTTCTGTATCAATACTTGGTCTGCCCTCTTTTGTGCGGTTGGTGCTATACTTGATTGTTATATAAGTATCCCCTGGACTTGGACTATTTTGGTGAGAACGTATTATAGGTATTGTTCGTCCACCTTTTGTATTTACAACTAAATTTACCCAGTCATATATAAAATTATATATTGTATCAGCATTCAAAATACGATCCTGTATGGAAAAGAACAAGTCATGTTAGTTCCCCCCGGTATTCAGCCACATATTTAAAATGGGGCAGTAACTTATTTTGAAAGTCTAATTCATGTATCACTTCCCACTTTTTTGATTGATAAAAAACAATATCCCCGGAATTACTAGAACCTTTGATGGAAACATTAAGGGGGGTGGTTGAATATACTTTTACTTTTCCAGTATCTTCACGCCCAACATTAAGTGAGGTAATTTCCTTACCAGACATAGGTTGTATTGTCCCTAAAAAAGACAAAGGCGTTGAAGATGCTTCTGTCCATACACCACGGACGTAACTTCCCGGGGCGGTTTGACCTGTTTGAGGGTACTTGAATAAACTCATGAACCCCTCCTAAAATCACGCACTTTTGAAGCAACACGATTTCTCATTTCTGCTGTATCAATCAAAGGTTTGGATGAACCTTTCTTGGCTATGGTTGATATGGCGTTGGGGGTAAATGATCCGCTTGTAATTTCTTCTTTTACTTTTCCAGTGTACCACTCCCCAATTCGTTCAAGTGCTTTTGGTCCACGGGTTTTTAAATCAAGCATCCGGCCATATGCCCCACCAATTACTTTTTTAAGGGTTTTTAAATTCTTTGAAAAACATTGACGTGTAAACGGACGTGAGGGTATTTTTCCATCTTTTGTGCCATACTCTTGTATTGCCCCCCTATAGGCTAAATTTGTTTCAGGGTCATCCCCTTCCCCAAATAAACCAACAGCAACTTCTTTTCCATCCCACGATTTTAAATTGGCTATTATTTTCTTAAACCCCAAATCATGGTCTTCAACTCGCACAGCCATCGTCATTACCTCCGGTCACACCAATAGCAGGGGATGAACCACGCCGCAACCCTAGTAAAAGTCTACCATAAGACGTTTGGGAAAGGTCATCATTTTTGGCCGTAGCTGAAGTGGCATATGATATAGCCAAATCCCCTTCTTTCATAGAGGAAATCGCACCGCCACCGCCACCGGAAGCAGCACGATCCCGCAAGGTCATCATATGAGCCGCCCGCAACGCAACCGCTTGATTATATTTAGTACCATAAAAACATCTATTTGTTTGGTCTTTTGCTAATAATATAAAGTTGGTTTTTGACGAATCCCCGGCATAAGCCGGGGCATAAGCATCAAATATTTGCGTAACGGTCAAAGCCATTATTTGTCCTTGTCTTCTTTTTTATTCTCACCAAATTTTTCAACAGTCTCAATTTGATTCATAATTGCCGTTCTAATGCTGTCCCGGCTTTCTGTCTTTTTCCACTTCTTTAAAGTATCCAAAGCAAAAGTTTCATTCACAACGGCTTCAGCCTCTTCAAGAGACAAATCTTTCAGGCCTTTACCTTTTACAGTTGTTACCTTCTCAGCCGGTTTTAGAATTTTACCACCTGGCCCTTTTTTTTCAGGCTCAATGATTTTTTCTTCTTTTTTGACGTGTACTTCTTTTACACGCCCCGCTTTAATATCACGGGTAAGAATACCCCGACATTCATTCCATAATGATTCATCAACTTCATTATTACCCGGCTGTAGAATTATATTTCCTTTGCCTTTCACGGGTACAACTTTCAATCTTGATTCTGTCCAATTTATAATCATAATTTCCTTCCTTTCCATCCTGTTAAAGATGATTATTTTTTTTTAATTAGATACCGTCACCATAGGCAATACTCAGCGGGTAATATACAATCACACCACCGCATCGACTATGACAAGGGATTTCAAATTCCATTCCTTTTTGTTGGGCAGGGAACTGCTCAAAGGGTTGAGGAATTTCAAGTGTTAAATTTTCGGGGTTTCTCGAATAAGCTATGAAGCGATCTGATCCACCAGTACCAGCACCCTTCAATTCTGTAACCCAATCAATCATTTTGATGTATGGGTTGTTTTCCATAATGAAGGCCATGATGGTTTTACTATCCCCATCAGTCATCCGGGTATTTGCTATATAATTGTACTGGGCAAGAGGCATTAGCAACGTGTCCGGGGATTCTACACCATTGGTGGTATCCATAATCGCATTGATTATACCTGTAACGTCGGCCACACTTTCATCCGGAGTCTTTGAGCCCCAATCCTGGGAACCACCAGTACCATTAGGTACAGTGTATTCGGTTATACCAGGGTAATCAATTAAACCTTTGAGGTTGTAAGTTGAATCCCCATTGAAAGCAATATTATTCACTTTCTCATCATTAGCACGTACAGCTGCATTTGCACGGCGTGATTCCAGGTTTGTGCCTGCCATTTGTGAACGACGTACCTCTTGGATACTGTATCCATAAGATTCACCAATACTGCGAACCTGGGCAGTTTTTTCTTCCCCATAAACATCGACACGTGGGAAGTCATTAGCATAGTCAGAAATAATCTTTGCTATACCAACTTTAGAATAAGACCGAAAAGTGATTGTTTCTGCCCCTGCCCCGGCTTCCGTAGAAACAGGTATCAGTGCTTCAGCTTTCAGCTTTTTGTACTTTGTGTCATAGGTTTGAGCTTTTACATACTCAAGTTGGCGTTTGAAAAATGCGCTTTCCTGCGCATCCAGTTTAAATGGATCAAGACGTTTCATGTGTCTCCCCTTTTTTATTTATTGATACGTACACGCACGTATTCAGTACCGGAAACTTCAACGCTGTCAAAGACAACCCCTGAAATTGCTTGCGCATTCGTGTCGTTTGTAAGTTTGCCCTGAGTTGCCCCGGACTTAATAACATAGGCAGTTGTAAGATTATTTACCGCAACCGCACCTTTCATGGCATAAATCCAACCGTTCACCATTACATTTGCGGCTGTTTTATACGCATACTTGGCATCTGCGGCTTCCAAGATGTTTCCATCAAGGTCTTTTTTCACAGCACTTTCCCGCTGAGTAAAAAGAGCAATACCAATAAAAACTTGCCGGCTTGATACGGTCACAGTGTCCCCGGCTTGGCTGGCTCCACCTGTAATAGCCCATGTTACAACAACATCAACGCCGTCAATGTCAATAACAATAGTGCGGTTGTCCCCACCAGTGTCTGTGAGTGTGGCCGTTGCTCCGGCAATATCAGCTTCAATCTGAGCCGCAAGAGCTGTGATAGTTGTAGCTTGATCCGTATCAAAAACAACCGCAGTGACGGCCGTGCCGTTTACTGTCGCAACAATGCTGTTGCTTGCTACAAAATCCGCATCAAATACGGTTTGTGAGCGGTCTTGATGATAATTATAGATGTCTTTTTCGTTTCCAGCATAACCAAAAACAGGTCTACCAAAGTCAAGGCCATTGGCTTCTTTTACTGCCCGGGAAACAACACGACTATCAATGCCGTATTTCAGCCCGGGAAACGCTTTGTCAAGTGTATTATAAGCACTCATGATTCACCCCTTACTTTTTCCATGCTGACTTCATTTCATCAACACGTTTCTGATATGCCTTGTCGGCATTTATTTCTTCCAAATCATCACTTTCACCAGAACCATCCTGATTCATCCCGGCGGCCGCAAGTCTGTTTTTGTTTGAAGCATTATCTACTTCATCCAATTTTTCTTTTGCCGCATCAAATCGGCCTGTAATGTAAGCATCATCTGCCCCATCCAGCTTACCCGCCGCATTGGGAAATGCTTTCAAAATAACAGCCTTTTTCACAGCGTTGTCGTCCATGTCTTCTTTCACTTCTACATCAGCTTTTTCAGCAGCAGATAGTAATTCAAGACGATCATTGACGGCCTTGGTGATCAATTCAGGTTTGATCTTTTGGGCTTCGTCTAGCTTGGTTTTTAGGTCTTTGACTTCATCTGTAGCAGAATCTGCCTTGGCCTGTAGTCCGGAATTCTCGGTTTTGAGTGTTTCCAGGTCTGATTGAATAGCATCAAGTTTTTGCTGAGTATTGTGGAGGGTTTCGATCACCTTTGCCTCAGCATCATACTCAACGCTGTCAATCTTTACTTTTTTGAGATTGGACATAACATCCTCCTTTATATTTTGGACGGTGATAGCTATACCATCACCTGAATCCAGTTTTATTTTTGCCGCATCCCCGGCACGTCCACGATCCACCACGGCCACGTGGTTGTATCGGATATTGCGTTGTATAGCGTCATAAGCAACGCCCATCCACACCCCTGACTTTTCTTCCAAGTCAACGGAGTAACCAGCAGACAACGCCCTTTTCCCGGCTTGTACATTTTCTACTGTGACCGCATCGGATATGGTGATGGGTGCGGATAGATGGTATGCGTCCGCATAGATCATATCACCTATAAAACCCACAGACAGTTCCTTGCTATTTTCAGCATCAACCGGAGTGGATGGGTGGTCATTTGTCATCGGCATCATGGCTAATGATTTTATTGAATCGGGGTGGAACACTTCTTCAGGTGGTCTTAATTCACGCCGAACAGTGCCATCTTCTTGTAAATAGGGAAAAACACCAACGTTGGTTACAATAGCACGGCCTTTTAAAAATCCTTCACTGGTCTTTTGAAATTTATCCACCATCCAAGAATCATCAAGAGTATCAGGCAGATAATCAATTCGGTCTGTTTTTTTTGCCGTGGAAACGGCAGCAACGCCAGTGTCTTGGTTGGGTGGTGTTTTGTCCCCTTTGTCTATATTTAGATCCTTGGAACAGGGCTTGAATTTGGAATAAGCAATAGAATTATCATCCATCCATTTTTTTGCCTGATCTTCTGTGAATTGCGTTGGGCTGAATTCTACGCGCTGAACTGTTTTTGTATCATTATCATTTATAAGAACACCATACACCTTGTACAAGCCCCGCGGAGCGATCTCGTCATAATCATAGGAAAAAGAACCCCCTTTGAAATCACCCCGTGGACGGACAATTGCAATATGTTCATACTCGGAGTCTATTCTATTTGCATCTTTTTTATTAAGTTTTGGCATTGCCGGTACTCCTAAAAATAAAAAAAAGCTGGGCTGAGTTTTTATGTTAACCCAACCCAGCTTCTGTTCTTCAGTCAGCTGATAATCTTATATTATCTATTATACTTGTTTTTCAGTAAAAAGTAAAATCAAATCCCACTTTTTTTTGATTTCATTACCGGGAATCTTTCACGTGAGCCGGAAACAACATCAATTTTCCCTGAAGTAGCATTCAATTCTATGGTTATTTGCCCATGGTGGATGCGTCGTGCTTCTTCTTTTATGTGTTGTACAATTTCTTCAGGCAATTCTATTCCACCATGATTGTGTGTTTTTGTATTATTGTTATTCATTTTTCCAATACCCCTTATCAATCAAAGAATTCGCTATAAGTGTTTCCCATAGCGTTAATGGTCAGTATATCCCCGGCAGTATCACTAGCAACCACTACTTCAACCTCATCTCCCTGCTGTAATTCTATGACGGCTGTACCGGTAATATGGTATTGTTGATCTGATAGCTTTGCCTGAAAGCTCATTTTTGATGCTGTTATAAATTGTCCGTTCACTGTTATGCCTGATGAAATAGTGTGGTTGGCTGTATCATTCGATAATGTAAGATGCCAGTCTATTTCAAAGTGTTGAGCTATAGAACCGTTGTATTTTACTTTTCCGGCAGAGTCATTCAAAAAGTCCTCTAGCACAGGAACATCATAAGTGCCGCCAAGGGGGTAGTATGTGTCTTTTGCTGTACATGTAACCGTTGGTGTATTATTCAAATGAATAAAAACACCTGATTTTTTTCCGTTTAAATAATTATTAGAAACCAATCGACCATCCCGAAAAATGGTGAGGTTGTCTGTTATGACTTTGTGTATTCTCGCTATGCCTTTGTAAATTCCATTAAACCACATTGTAAAATCCTTATATTTTTATTAAGCGGCTGCGCCACCAATTTCTACTGCCATAATTCCCATTTGCTGTGATGCTGGGGAAACCCAAGACACACTTTCTTCCCCCCCAGCCATATCATCAACTTTCCCAATACTTTGTACACCTAAATTAGTGCCAGGTGCTGCATAAAGGTAGGGTTGTGGTGATATATAAGTGTCTGTCGGTATACCCATATAATTTGTCCCGGGTGGGGGGGTCTTTTGTGCACCCATGGCAAGCACTGAACTACCTTCTGTGACAGGGCTTGAAAATGATGCTGTTGCTATTTTTGCTGAAGACTCTTTTTGTTTTGCTGGATCTTGTTTAAGTCCGCTACAATTTGTATAAGAAATAGCAAAATAATATATCTTGTCATTGTATGCCGCCCCGGGTAGGACTTCAATTTGGTTCGTCCCAGTTGCCGGATCGTCTAAATCAAATACAACCCAATCACACCCAAAACCAAAAGCACCTGTTATGTCTTGTAAAGTACCCGCCTTTGTAAAACTAGCGCCATTGTATTTTGCGGCTATGCCGTTGTAACCACCGTTGACGCACAAGAAAAGAAAAAGGTGGCCATCATCGCCATCATTGTGGGTATGATCAAACGTAAAATTTCCACCACTATAAGATGGATTATAAAGCTGAGTAACATTCCCCAATATTGGTTTAGATACTACACTTTCAGCCCCTTTGTAAATAGGCTGCCAAATAGTCTTTTCCGTCGGTTGCCAAATTTCCATTGCTGTTATACCATCAACCCATCCAAGTGTGCTGTAACCGCTCCCGATGTAGATACAAGTCTAAAAGCGACCATGTGAGTTAGTTCTTTTGATGTACGTTCAGTTATATCCCCGGCAGTCCATTTAAGCCCGGGCGCTGTACCAGCTTTTGCTCCTACCAAATCATTAGTAGTTTCTACATAGGCAGTACCGTCCGGAATGACATCAAAAGTAATAGAGTACACCCCATTAGCAACTATGTACCACTCACCGATTACCCCATCAGCGGTTGTTATTGTTTTTCGTATATTTGTGTTACCACGTTGTCCGTGTTCAGGTTCAAATTTTTGTGTCATGTTGACTCCTTGTATATATATATTATATACTCTATTTGTAAATTACACTATTTATTTTTTATAAAGCATTATCAATTTCATCACTTAACTCAGTAAAAATATCATTCATTATTGGGTAACTAGAACAACGGCACTGAATTTCCTGCCCGGGAATAGCCTTGGCCATTTTTCCTGTCCGTGGTTTCCACGTGTTTCCATTATCAGGGGAATACACACCGGATTCACCCCACTTGTAAATATATCCGGTTGCGCTTGTAGATAAAGCCTTATGACTTGCCCGCACTCTTTCATCCCCGGCGGTGAGCCAGCCATACATACTGATACCCAAAGATTGTTGCCGTTGTTTTGTTAAAGCCCCATATAATTTACCAACTTGATCCCGGGCAATTAGTCTTGCTCTTGCCCCAGTCATATTAGCGTTGGCAGCTCTTAATTTTTTGTATACATCACCAACTGTTTCCTCATTGAGTACCGCTTCTGACACTATGGTATTGACTTTTTTAATGTATTCATCACTCAGACTTTTTATCAATTGAAAATTGGTGGTCTGCCAATTTTGTAATATTCCCGGGACAACCTTTCCTTCAAACAGTCCGAAATTTTCAACGCCGGTGACGTTTTTAATTATCCTTTGTATTTGGGTGGTATTTTGTTTTGATACCAATAGACCATACCCGAGTATAGCCCCCATCACCGCCGCATAGTTGTACCCATTCCAACCGTCCCCATCCTCTGTGTAAACGTCCGTGTGAATACCCTGTAATTCAGAAATAAGCATTTGGAATTCTTCATTGAAGTCATCAACCCGCAGGTCTGCCCGATCTGATTTTATCCACTTCTTCATTTTCCCAGCAATACCCGCCATAAATGTGGACGTGAATATGCGCATCAATTTGTTAATATATACAGCGTATGATTTTTCAATCCGGTATGGATAACGCACTGCATTTCCCGGTTTTGGTTTGGATGCCCGATTGCGTTGAGCCGGGGTCATCTCAGCTAACTTCATTTTGAGTAGTTGTTTGAATAAAAAAGAATTTTGATCAGTTGCCATTTATACTTCTTTTCCGGGCGGCGTTTCCGGTGCTGGTAATGTCTCATCATCTTCAACGACTATTGGCCCTGTATTACCATCTACAAACCGGTGTTGTCTTATTTCTTGCTCAGACAACACACCCATGTCATAGTACATCTTGTCTGTTTCAGCCTGAGTTTTTTGATTTGCCAGCTTTTCTGTCTCTGTCAATTCCCAAACACTTTTCCATTTTACCGCAGGAGTTGAGGTCTGTTTCAAATAACCATTGATCCAATTTATTAGATCTTGTACTGGTGGGTTCAACCACGTTTCTTGCTTTGCTTTTACAGAATCATAATAGTTGCGCAAGTCACTTTCACCAGTGCTATTCTGCCCAGCAGGTGATCTACCAAAAAGTCTGGTCACCGGTATTTCAGTGACGGCAGATAGCATCATCATCATTCTATCCCACAAGTCAGCCATGCCCCCTACATTAGCGGTGTTGCGTGAAAATTCTTCATCTTCCCCCAATAACACAGAATTGATGAGCGATTTTGAAGCATTGATAATTTCCATCCTTGTATATACCTTTTTACTTCCATCCCCATCTTCAGCCAGCATCTCAGCCAGGCCGGATAACTTGAAAACACCAATAACAAATTCCATGAGCAAATTTGAAATACCCTGCTCTACAGCCGCAAACCGGCTCAACCTTTCCCACGCCGGTTGAAGAGCAGACATGCCCCAATAACGGTATTTGAATTCAATGTTGCCTGAAGATTCCGGTACTGGGTCTCCTTTGAAAACCAAACACCGGGACGCATGAGCCCGGATAATAGAACCGGACAAGGTGTATATTTTATACACTTCTACATCTTCAAAATAAGGTGATTTTGGGTCAGATACTATATCAGTGGTAGTCACTGGTACACGTGATGCCGGATAGACTTTCATCCAATCGATTTGTTTTGTTGTGGCGCCCCTAGGATGCTCTAAATCTAAACCGTCTTTGAACCCCAATAGTATTATAGAACCACGATACAGGCGTGCCCATTTTACGGCCTGGTTGATTTTGTTCTTTGCTTCAAGCCGGGTCAGTTCATCTTGTATTTTTCCGTTTTCATCCCCTTCAATATCAAACCAATTGCGGGTCATATCATCAGCCACACTGGACACGATACGTTTACCCAAGCCTTCCCCCATCCATATGTTTGTTAGTTCTTCATCTTCCAACCAGGGATATTCTTCAAATACGGTATTCCCATTTCTAAATTTGTCACCTGTACCGGACAACCCCGCAATAGTGTTAGCCCATGCGTCATTGGTCATTCTCGGTTTTGACAAACCTGTCTTTTTTAATTCACTCATTTACCACTCCCACAGACTTGAGCCTGTTTCATTTTTATTTTCTACAGATTCCCAAACGCCTGTCAGAGCGTCAGGAGCATCGTCATGTTTATTGGCCTTGAATCGCTTTTTGTACCGCTTAATAGCCAGTGCGAATTCAGGCCATTTGGTTTCCCAGTTATAAGGGAATTTTATATTGTTTTGGACATTTGCGCTATTACTAAATATGCGTGACTCTTTATTTTCACTTTGGTGAAACCATTCTACCGTACAACCCGTATATTCCAAAGTGTTGCGCATTATTCTTTTTACAGATCGGGCAAAGCCCCGTCCGCCGTTGTTGGATTCAATTCTTGCCTTGCGTACACGGCCTTGTTTATATATTACGGCCGTCTCTTTTTCCGTGATTTCCATAGGGTCAGCGGTGTACAGTACATCAGTAACGTATATAATTGGACCAGGCGCAACTTTATAGGAAATGGAGCATAGCAAATCAGCCCCGGTGTCGGCTGTATCTGTATAATTAAATGGACCAGTAGCGTTGGTAGGGATTTTGTCGTAGGTATCAAATGACCGATATAACAAGCCGGCCATTGGTTTGGGATTTCCTTGGTAAAGTGATTCAAACCTTTCCGGGTCAAGCCGCTTGTCTTCATCTAATTGCTGTATATCATGTTTATTTGGCCAAAGCGGGGCACCTTTTGACCTTGGATCAAGTTCCGTAGCATCCCCTGTTTTTATTGCTTCAAAATTGATTTTAAGCCATACATCACGGGCAGCATGTTTTATATCGTCCCAGCAATTTACCGTCACCACTTTTTCTTTTTTTTCAAGATAACCAACCAAATCTTCTTCATGCCATCGTGTAAAAACAATTAGCTGTTGACTGAGATTGTGTAGCCGGGTGCGGACTACTGTTTTGTACCAATCTTCAGCGGCTTCACGGATGACCGGGGAATTCCCTTCAGCATAGTCTTTGTACAAATCATCAATAAGCATAATATCCACCGGGGAGCCAGTCAATGGCCCTCCCCGGCCGACCACTTTTAGAAAACCATCGTAACCAACAAGTTCCCGCTCATCCACAGTGTCTGTATAATCAGCGTCAGCCCGGGTAGCAAACCGGGTGTTGGGGAATAGGGTGGTGTACTTCTTGTCGATCATTATCCGTTTTATTTCCCGGCTAAATTTCCGGGCAAACGTTTGAGAATAGGAACCAATAGCAATTTTCAAATCCGGACGCTTACCAAATAAAAAAGCGGGTAAGCGGCGTGTAGAGCCTTCTGACTTACCATGTTGTGGGGGAACTGTTACAATGAGTTTGGGGATTTCACCAGTAGCAAATTTATTGAGAACGTGATAATAATTTGTATGGAATTGTGCCGGATCAAATGCCGGAAAAGTGTATTTAGTGAATGCTAATAATTCCCGGCGGCTCAATTCCCTTTTAGCCAATTCTGCTTTTGCTTGTAATTGAACCGGGGGGGCGGCCGGGGATAACATATCAATCATCAGGCGGGGTGAGCAATAGCCGCTTGTGATATAACTGCTTGTAGTTCCACATCTGATAATTTGCCGGGGTCAAAAGAGTGTTGGATTGGTCCATCATCTTTTCCAGTTACTTCCACCTTGCGGGGGCTATGCTCTTTCATCAAGTCGATATATTTACCTAACTCATTCAACGCCCGGTTGCGGTCAACCAATTTAATTACCGTTGCACTCCGGTCTGCATCCTTGCCATAATATTTTGTTTCAATGCTTTGTACACACCGGCGTTGTTCCGGGGACAACTCATCCATACTCTTAAAACGGGGATTACCATGGCTATCGATAAAGTCAGCCGGGTCATAAAAAGCCTGTAACATCAACTCATCAACAATTCGATGCTCTAAAGTGCTGCGTGCTTCAGCCAAAAACGCATCCATATGTGCCCTAATAACTGGCCTAAATTTATCCTTTTTTAAGAGTTCATGCGATTGTACCCCTGCACTGGGTCTACTTTTTGATGGGAAGCCAGCATCAATATAAGCCTGCGTCCCATTGAATCCATTTATAAGGTAAATGGCAATAAACTTTAGTTCCTTGTTATTAAGGCCGTATTGTGTATAGTCAGGTATCATAGCCTTTGCTTTTGTTAGAGGGAGAGTAGCATTATTTGTTTTGCCCATAGGGTTATTTGCTCTATTCAACATAATACAAGTCCTTGGTAAAGGGTGTGTCGTATGGATAAAAAACACCCTGTTATATATAATATTATAACGGATTTTACATGAAAAAGGGTAAAAATATAAATAATTTACAAAGAAAGTAGTAAATATTTCAGTATTTTGATAAATACTACAAGTATTCCAAGTGTAGCGGCGGTGATTATTAGTAGGATAAGGGCCCCAATGAACCGTCCTATTATCTGTGCTATTAGAGGGGGGTCTGTATTTAGTGGTGGTTTGTTTCCGGGCGACCGTTTATATAGGTGACCATCTGAACAATATAAACAAACGTCTGTGCCTTTATGTTTACATTTACGACATTTAGTGAATCTATTTTTCATAATGTATCCTTTTTATTATTTTGAGCGGTGACGTTCACACCATCCTGTTTTTGATACTACCTTTTGGCCTTGTGGTGTACAATATCTTTTTATTTTTTGATGACCTTTTTTATTGACAAAATACTTATGCCAACAATAGACACAATTATCACAAGTATTTTTTGGGGTGGGTTTCTCAATTATTTTTTTATATCTCAGCAACAATTCCCCTACTAACAAATCAAAATCTTCCTCTGGCCTGGCGGGGATATTGCGTGAAGGAATTTTCCCGGTGGTGTATATATTATCAACATGCTTGTCCACCTTTTTTATCAATTCGATATCGGATAAAGTACACAATCTGAAACTAACTATTGAATTCATAGTCATAACCCCGGCTTGTTTTTTTCTTCTAATATTTTGATACGATCATTCAGTTCATCTATCTTTTCCATGGCTAACAAAAAGCCACCGGAAAACAAAAAGGCGTTTTGCTCCCATTGAGCCCCATATGCTTTATCAAATATACTGATTAGCCGATTTCTGACTTCATCCGGGTTGCCCCCCATACAAGCATGAACATCTGCCATTTTTTCTTTGGAATATACGATTTCAGGCAAATCACTTATTTTCCGGAGGCTCACTTTAACACCCCCCGGGCAAATAAATCTTTTTCCAACTTGTCCCATGCTTTTTCCCATTTGGCTTTTCTCAGCCGTGCCAATTGGGTTGGGGAAAATACAGCGGTGGCCATGCCTGCCCTGCCGAAAATAATGCTGCTAAATTGCATTTGTGGTTGTAGTTTCTCATAAACTTTATTTTTGTCTACATCATCGTGTTCATCTATAATCACCATTTCCTCCTATTTTGCCTTCTTGTTTTCTGCGCAACAACTTTGCCTGGTTTTGATCTAGTATAAAACCAACTGGTACCTGTAAAAAATCGGCGGCGGTGTGAATACAATAATAAAAATTGCGATAAAAAGAAACCCAACCTGACCGATTGATCAAAATAGAATTTAATAATTTAGGCAAATCCTCAATTATTTTAGGTTCATCAAAATTCAAAGATAATGATAATATATTTTTATTTTTCACATTTTCTGTATCTACTTTATAGGCGTTAAGTAATTCAGAAGTGTACCAACATATATCACCCAATTCCAATATTATTCCGGCCGTCCAGTCCACATCCATTTTGTCATCATTATCCCGGTACATTTTTTTCAACTTCCCGGAAAAGTCACCGACTTCTTCTATGTACCCCAATTCCAGGCACATTTTATTTTCTTCAGGTTTGTAAGTGTTTGTAGTAGGTGTAAATTCCCTAAATTTTTCAAAATCCATGTATAACTCCTTATAAAAAATTATTGCACACAACGTTTGCGACTATCGGACGTTTTAATGTGGCTTTAGCCACTGCCGATAGTCGCTGTTGTGTGATGTGCTTATTTTTTCTTTCGCTCATTATAAAGCTTGATAAGCGCTTGCGTCCTGTTGGTTGACAAATTATCTAACCATTCCCATATATGTTTAGGTAAACGGAGATTCTTTTTTTGCATTTCCCCTATGTGTTCTTTAGGGCGACCCCCTTTATTTTTTTCACTCATGATAAACAAAACCATCCTTGTGTTTTTAATCCAGACACTATTCCATTATCACCAACAGTTTCACAAACAATTATATGATGCGTAGCATCACTTTTTCTACACTTTACAAAGCCAATCTTAGATATAATCTCTTTCTCCAAACCACTATATACATCATAGTTTTCTTCTTTATCAAAAACATCTCCGAACTCAGTCACAACGACCTTTAAACGCTTTGGCTCTGCATAGGATGAAAAGTTAGCTTTATAAAAAGCCATTGTTTCGTTGTAGGTCTGTGTAAAACGTGTAGATGAAATAGACATAATTGCCTCCAAGCAAGTGATATATATATTATATACCCAAAACTATCTTTTGTCAACCCAAAACAGTAACTTTTTTATTCAGAGCGAAAAAATTAAAAAAATAAGCATTTCACACAACATTTAAAGATTGTGCTAAGTCATCGTCAGATGGTTTTGGTGTAGGTTGATTGCCAACAGCACAATCTTTTTTGTGTGTATGTTTTGACAAATATTCTTCAATTTCTTTGCCAATGCTTTTATAGTCAATTTTCATTTCTCCTATTCTTTTTAATTCGTTTTGTGTCATCAGTCCTTGTACAACTGGAAATTTCATTTTAATGAAATCTTTACATTCTTTATCTGATAATAAAATAGCTTTATATCTTAAAGAGTGATACTCACAAACTAATCTACACATTTCTCTTATTAAATTATCCATTTGCAATCCTTATATTTTTTGTCAAAATTTCACACAACGTCTGAGTTTACCCGCAGTTTTTAAGCCGAACAGGCTATTGCGGGTAAACTCTGTTGTGCGTCTGATTCAAGGAGTGTGCCTATACTCTTATACAGTTTTTCGAGGTCTGCCCTAGTTATTGACATTATAACTGCATCTTTAGTATCAGCTACTGGCGATAAATTACCACCCTCTTTACTTGAAAGGA
>Ga0207796_1000356_pt1 | contig 18852 bp, 12 predicted proteins | sample Pon1CUnioCityCA_6_FD_187274 | JGI IMG/M metagenome (GOLD analysis project Ga0207796, IMG submission 187274) | Marine sediment microbial community from Union City, CA, USA - Pond 1C Sediment 1 (SPAdes) | ecosystem: Environmental > Aquatic > Marine > Intertidal zone > Salt pond sediment ...
ACTGGCGGCCTTTGTTGGGGTGGCATTGCACCGGCCCAGGGAATTGACGGCGTTTCAGTCCTCGGACCTTGAGATGGTCCGGGTGGTGGAGGATTTGATCGAGCTGCTGATGGGCAAAGGCGTAATCACCTTCACTGACTTTCCAGACGCCGTGCAGAGAAAGCTTCTTGGACGGCAGGTTCTGCGTCGGACGGTTCGTGACCTGAATCTTCTGGACGAGGACGATGAGACCATATAGGTCAGCCATCCTTCGAGACGAATATGGGGGCGAAGGCTCCGGCGAGCCATTGGCGAATGGTGCACGCGCCGGTCTGCAACGAAGGCTCTTTTTGCCCGCATCGCCGGGGGTTGCGCATTGAGCCTCGGCCATCTGCTTTCAGCCGCGCAGGTCCGGCTGTCCGAGGTGATCGAGGCTTCGGGTCATTCGCCTCCCCGCGGGGTCTGGACCCTGTTTTTCTCAGTGAGCAACGGGCACGAGCGGGCGCACGTCGAGATCGGTCGTGGCGACAGCCTGAAGGCAGCCTGGAATCAAGGTGTTCAACGGGTACGCATTTGGCTGAAACAGCAGAAACTGCCGCCCCGGTGGCTTCGCGTGGACGCGGTTTCGGACGTGCTCGAGTTGACGTGGCTGGAACTCAAGCAACGCTTCCGCGAAACCAAGACCAATTACTTCAAATGGGGCGTCAGCTGGGACCCGGAGTTTCGTGTGGCGCTCCTGGAGCAGGAACTCTGCGGCACGAGTTCGCTTTACACCGGGGACATAAACGCATGCACGCCGAATCAACATAACGTGCAGCGTTTGCTGCACCGTCGATTCGGCATCGAACGCGGATGGCCCGAGGATGACGAGCAGCGGATCTGGATCTTCCGGACCCGCGCAGTCTTTTCCGATGGTCACGAGACCGTGGCGCTCGAGCACGAAGGCAGAATGGCCGGCGTGCGCAAGATTGAAGCGCTCGACGCCGATCGGGTATTCGACCTCGTCCGCCGCGCCAGCGGATACCTGGCGCGGCAGGTCCGGGCGGATGGGAAATGGAACTATGGCTGGGCTCCCGCCTTCGATAAGCCGATCCCGTCGTACAACTCGCTGAGGCACGCGAGTTCTGCCTATGCCCTGCTCGAAGGCTGGGAACTGACGCAGGATCCGGAACACCTGGCGGCCGCGGAAAAGGCGCTTGTGTATCTTTGTCGCGAACTGATTCACGACTCCCGGCTACCGGATGGCACCGCGGTTTCGTACCTCGTGGACGTCGGCAACGAAATCAAGCTGGGTGGCAACGCGGTCGCCCTTCTGGCACTCGCAAAGCACGCCAAGCTGACCGGCGATACCCACCGGTATCCCTTGATGGAAAAACTCGCGCTCGGTCTGCTCGCCATGCAGGACCCGGAGACCGGCGGCTTCGTGCACGTGCTCGAATACCCCTCGCTCGCGCTCAAGGAGAAGACGAGGACCATCTATTACGACGGCGAAGCGGCTTTCGGACTCTTGCGGCTCTATGACCTGACGCGCGATCCGCGCTGGCTGAACGCCGTACATCAGGCCATGGACCATTTCATCGCGTCAGAGCACTGGAGAGCGCACGATCACTGGCTGGGCTACTGCATCACGGAGTTTACGCAGCACGTTCCGGAAGAGAAGTACTTCCTGTTTGGTATCCAGAACGTGCGCGAGCATCTCGACTTCGTTTTGACCCGCCTCACGGCGTACCCGACCTTGCTCGAGTTGATGATGGCGGCAGAGAAGATGTTCACGCGGATGCGAGAGGACGACGAATTGCGTCACATGCTTCACGCCGAGTTGGATCTCGAGAAGTTTGATCGTGCTCTGAATTATCGTGCCCGCTATTTGTTGAATGGATATTTCTTTCCAGAGCTTGCGATGTTCTTCAAGGCGCCCCGAAAGATATTGGGGTCGTTCTTCATCCGCCATTATGGTTTCCGGGTACGTATCGACGACGTGCAGCACTATCTGTCGGGATACGTTGCGTATTGCAACTGGCTGCGTGGCAAGAGAGTGTGATTGCCGGAACGTCCAGGAAGTCGGCGCGGGGCCCCGTGCTTTTAGGGCATCGACAAAATCTTGAAATTCGGAAGTCCACAGTCAAATCTCTAGTGACCGGCGACGTCGACCTGCTGTCACCCAACCCCTGTTTTCGGGGTACAGGTGTCCCCAGTACACTCATTTTAAAGGTGAGGACGCTCTGATGAATCTTGGTGTGCTCGTTACAGGGCATGTTGCGAGCCGCGCTATTGTGTCTGAGGCACGCCGGGCTGGCCACATTGTTCGAGGGATCGATCTCAGGAAGTTGTCGGATACGGAATCCGGTGGCTTTGACGCAATCGTTCTCGCTAACGTCGTCGATCCAACCCGAATTGCCACATTATTAGGTTGGGTCTCGCCGACCTGCCACGTGATCTTTGTGTCCACCCACTTGGTTCTTCCATCCGGTTTGTCATCCATACCTTGGTCTGAGGAGGATTTTGACTCTACATCTGAGTCGCTTGCGGAGGCTGGCGAGGCGCAGGCCGCTCGGTTGGCGGAGCGCATGCTGATGCTGGCGGGCCAAGACGTGAACTGGACGATCCTTCGACCCGCGATTGTGGAGGGGCCTCATGATCCAAGTCCTTTACATACACGCTGGTTTGTCGAGCGAAGCCTGTCATCCGGGCCGATCGTGCTGCCGGATGAGGATGAGCAGCCTTACCGTCACGTCTCAACGCGAGATCTCGGCAGAGCCATCATGGCCGTACTGGGTGCGCCAACGGCGCTGGGTAAAGTACTGCATGTCTGTTCCGACGGTGTCCTGACGCCTTCGCTTCAAGCGCTCGCGGTGGCAGATGCACTCGGATCCTCGCGGGTGATCCAATATGTCTCCGGCTCTGCTTGGGATCGAGTTGGGCTGGCACGACCAATGGCCGGCCGCAACGGATCAGCTCTTCTCGCGCCATCGGCGACCCTGGCAGAGCTGGGGTGGGCGCCAACGCCACCCATGCGCTTCATTACGAATCTGGCTCTGGAACTACGGGAGCAACCCAGGCGCCTGACTCCGGAGATTCGAAAAAAGGAGCTTTCGCTTGCGGTTCCAGAAAGACCGGAGTCGGCAGCAAGAGATAACGCCAGGGCAGGTTGGGCACTGAGAACCACCAGGGGGGATGGACACGGAATCGTCGCCGCGCCCCAAGCGAGGACAGAGAAATCTTGGAGAACGATTGCCGTTGCCTTGGGGGAGGACGTTCAGCGAAACGCCTCTAGATTGAACGCCCTCGGTCTTGATCGCCCATTGGCCGCACCGATGCTGATTGAAGAGGTCGGGAGGAAAGGGCGGCACCGGCGCAAACTGGTTTTCGGCGAGTTCGCCATGGACGCGCTTGATGAAACTGCGACGGCTCTGGATGTTCCCGAGGATTTAGGTGACGCAGCCTTATTTGTGTTTCCGCTTGGTGTGTTACTCGCATCCTGGCCGAAAGAACTTCCTGAGGGCGAGGTCTGGGTTCTCGGGCGGGGTATGGAAGCATGGCTCGCCGCCACCCTTGCGATCGAACGTAACAGAAAAGTGAGATTGTTGGGGCCTGCAAGGGAGCTTCCCGTGACCGATGGTTTGCCCGAGATCGAGCCATTGGCGGTGAAACGTGCAGAAGCCCCGGCACTCGTATTGAACGTCTCCGGAGGGTCGATTAAGGACGAGCAGCTGGGTGGCAATCTGCTTCGGGAGGGTGTCCTGGTGTCCCCAGAGCTCTACCGGTCACCGCTGGCCCTCCGACGCTCCATCAGGCCGCTCATCGATCTGCCTGATCGCGAAGCATTGCTTCGAGCCCTGGATCTGATCACCGGCTGGAAGGTCGAGCAGCGTCACCCCAATTGTTTTTGTCAGCTTTCGCGCGACGATTTGGGCTCGGCATTTATTGCGCCAGCCTTTCAACTCCCGGTTTTGTCAGGAGGGGCTCTCGCATGAATGTTCTCGTGCTTGGAGGTAACCGCTTCATCGGTGCAGAGCTGGTTGCTCTGTTGCTGGCTGAAAGGCACGACGTCACGATTCTGGCACTCGATCCGCCATCCCCGGAACTGACAAGCTCTGTACGCTTCGTCCAGGCAAACCGCCACGCTCTGGAAGAGCTCAGGAGCCTGCTCGCAGATCAGACGTTCGATGCGGTTTTCGACAATATTGCGTTTCGGCCCGAAGATGTCGATGGCCTGCTTGGCGTGATCGGCGATCGTTGCGGCAGGTATGTGCTGACGGGTTCCGTCGACATCTACCCCCAAGCTGCCCCGCGTCAATGGCGTCCTGAAGATGGGCCCCTCGAACCCTTTGCCCTTGAGGGCGCGCCATCAGCCCAGCGTTACCTGCGTGGAAAGCGTGGCTGTGAGAGAGTGCTACGAACTTCCGGCATACCGTTCAGCGTGGTCCGTCCTGCCATCGTGACAGGTCCCAAAGATCCGATCGCACCGCGCCCCAGGCATTGGGCGCGTGACCAGAAGGGTGCGGCGCGTTCGTTGCACCTGCCTGCCAGAGTTCTCGATGGGCAGCCCATACTTCTGCCACTGACCGACCGGCGCATCTTTCAACTTGCCTGGGTCCAGGATGTAGCGCGGGCTCTTCACGTCGCAGCTTTTCATCCGCTGGCGGAGGGCAAGGCGTTTAACGTTGCCGGGGACGAACTCTGGACGCACGAGAGGCTCGTCCGTGCTCTGTGTGAAGCGGCAGGGCATGTCCCCCAGATTGCGCGCGTGTCCGATGAGGATCTGGTGACCGCCGGCCTTGGTGGATATGATGCCCCGTATGGACGGGGGCCGCGTTGCTCACTGGCGTCCAACCAAAGTCTGAAGGCGCTTGGCTGGCGACCTACGCCCTCCCGGGTCTGGTTGCCCCAGCTACTCGATGCAGTCCTTGTCACTGGGATGCGCCCCTATTATCACCTCCGGGCCAAAGAGAAAGCGCTTGCGCGGCGGCTCATTTCGATACGCCCCGGAACTGGCGAAATCAAGATGGTTGCGGGTTCCCGCGCTGATGCTGCCGGCAAATTGCCGCTGCCTGCAGCAGGAAATCTTCCCGTCGACCATTACCGCATTCTCGATGGGATGCCGCTTTCATCGATTGGGATCGGGACCCATCGAGGTGATGCGGACGAGGTTACCGATGCCCTGTATCGTGAATCTCTTGATGTGGCGCTGGAGGGGGGGATCAACGTCATCGATACGGCGATCAACTACCGCGCGATGCGCGCAGAGCGCGTGGTCGGGCGCGCCGTGCAAACCTATATCGAGCGTGGTGGTTCAAGACAGTCCGTCTTTGTGACTACGAAGGGGGGGTTCGTTCCACATGACTCGAACGACAGCCGGCCTGCCGCGGTCTGGGTACAGGAAGAGTTGGTACAACCCGGATTTCTGGATCCCGCGGATGCACTGGTCCGCCATTCTGTGCGCAAGACATGGATTGAGGAGTCCCTCCGCCGAAGTCTGAACAACTTGGGCCTGCCGCAGATCGATGCGTATCTGCTGCACAACCCTGAGCGATTCCTCGTGAGGATGGGTTCCAGGTTTTGGCGGATGCTGACCGAAACCTTTTCACTTCTTGAAGACAAGGTCGCCGAGGGGAAGGTACGGTACTACGGTTTAGCCCTCTGGGATGCAATCAGGGCCGATTTGAAAAGTCCGTCGCTGTTGCCACTTTCAAGGGCGCTTGAATGCGCTAGGCTGGCAGCCGGCGGGTCACGGCATCACTTCAGGATTCTGGAAATGCCGTTGAACGTCAATGATGCCTCAGCCCTTCGTTTTCGTAATCAGTTGGTACAAGGGCGTTGGATCGCGGCCCTTTCATTCGCAGCGGAGCATGACATGTTTGTTCTCGCCAGCGCTGCGGTGGCAAGAGCCGGCGCTTTTGGTGAGAGAAGCCGCTCCAGGCTACCGGCGGTGCCCGGTACTGAAGATGCTTTCGTCCGCGCGCTGCAGTTCACTAGAAGTGCGCCGGGAGTGGGTTCCGCCCTCGTGGGTATGCGGCGGGTGGAGCATGTGCGGAGTGCCTTGAAGCTCTCAACGGTACCGCCGGAGCGTGGTGAGGAAATCGTCCGTCTTCTGTAGGGCTTTCTCAAGCGCTCTGCCGAGAAGTTTCCAGGTCCATCTGGGGCCAGTTACCGTTTTCGGTGTTAATGGGTTGATTGCGTCGGGTTGCAAATGATGGAATCTATCTTCGTTCTGGTTGCAAGTTATCGTGACCCAGAGTGTAAATATACGATCCGCGATCTTTTTGCCAAGGCCGCGCATCCTGAAAGAGTCAAGGTCGGGCTGAATTGGCAATATGCCGAAGAGGATCAAGACAAGCCATTTTTTGAGGGTCCCTATCAAGGTCAAATCCGACTGGTTCGATACCTCCATACTGAATCCAAGGGGGCGTGTTGGGCGCGGGCCGTTGCTCAATCTCTCTATGCAGGCGAAGATTTCTATCTGTCGTTGGATGCCCATATGCGGTTTGCTCCGGGTTGGGACTCCCTTTTAATCGAGATTCATGATCGGCTCAGAAGTCAGGGCTACCGGAAGCCGGTGATCAGCTATTATCCGCCCGGATACTCACTGCCAGACGAGATACGTGAGCACCATCTGAACAAGGTCACGCCCCGGCCCATGCTGGTGAAGGGGAAGAAGACTGGCATCGTGGTGAACTCGCGTTCGGTCGGAATTTCGGAGCGAGAGCCGTTTCTCCATGCGGTGGCATGCGCGGGATTCCTTTTTGCCCGGGGTTCCGTGGTGACTGACGTCCCGTATGATCCGCACCTCTACTTCTATGGCGAAGAAATCACCATGGCGGCGCGTCTCTGGACTAGCGGTTACGACTTGTTCCACCCTGGATGTACTCTCGCGCATCACCTCTATCGAAGACAGCGAGACCCAGAGAGCGGGGCAAGGGTCTATCGAACGGTAGGGCGTCACCAAGTCGACCGAAGATCTTCGTCTAGCGAAGAATTGTCCTATCGACGGGTGCGGCACCTTCTTGCGGCAGAAGCTTCGAGTGAGCCAGCTGTTACGAAAGAGCTCGGAAGGTTTGGGTTGGGCTCGGTACGAAGTCTGCATCAGTTCTCGAAGTATGCAGGAATCGGTTTTCGCTATGCGACGGTGAGCGGGATGGGGCGCCTTGGGGTCCACTCCGCTGAAGGGATTCCTTTGGACGGAAAAGCGGAAACAAAGGAATTAGAACGCGCAGAGGTGACCTCGTCAGTCCGGGTTCAGGCAGGCAACGTATCGCAGGCAGTGGAGCTTCTCAGTAGAACGGGTGCGTCGCAAATGCTGGATCTAGGGTGCTCTTGGGCGCCCTGGCTTCAGGATTCAAACCTATCGCGTTTGCGTCGCTATGTCGGGATTTCAGTTGACCGGGTGCGAGCGCACTCTTTGTCTGTGTATTTCGAAGGAGAAGAAAAGATTAGCGTGCGCTGGGGAAACTGCGCGGCTGAGCCTCTGGAGTGGACCGAACTTGTATTTGATGGTGGTTTGGGGGAGCTCCTTCCGCCAAGAGTGGTGTGGCAGATCCTGGGTTCGATCAAACGTTGCGGCGCGAAGCATCTGGCAGTGCTTGGGGCTGTGAGCACAACGGGAGGGAGTTGGCTAAGCGGTCGTCCTTACTACATGCCGGACGCGGTGTCGCGTCTTCCATTCGGCACTGGCCACGCGGTGGACATTTGGGATGTGCATGACCCGCGCTTTCAGGTCGAAGCCCTGCCGGAGCAGACGTGTCGAGCTAGACGCGTACTACTGCAACTGCTGTATGAATCCGTCGAGACTGTGCGTCTTGCTTTGAACCGGGACGCAGAATTGTTCCACCGGTTAGTTGAAGCATCTCTCGATGTCCAGAGGAAGGACGCACAGCACGTTTTTGGGTCTCCCGAGGTGCTTGCGGCAGTCGGAGACTCCGGACAGACGGCACCGCAGGCGCTTTCGTTATGGTGGGCGATCAGGAGAACAAATATTCGAGAAGTCAGGAAGCTTGCGGGACAAGAGGGGTTCGATGTCGAACTCGCGGTTGGCTATGTTGAAATGCAGGCGATTGCCTGGACGTTCTTTTCTGAGTACCGGCACTGGTATCCGAATCAAGAATCCTAGCGGTGATGTGTTCTGTTGGCGCCTTCGTAACTGTTCCTCCAAATACAGGTTTTCTCTTTCGCGGCTGCGCTTTCTAGCATGATCGCCCCTGTACTACGAAATATGCGGCTCGCTACCTAATCTCTTTCGGCTACCGGTTGAGCTAGCTCGCTGACTTGGCTGCTTTCCCGCTTGCCGCTCTCTATTTGCCTTGGCGCAACGCAGTCAACGACCGAAATCCGAATGACCGCTTGCAGAGAAGTCCTGCAAAAGCCTCCCAAAGCCCGCCGCAGACTGCGGCGCTCCTCGATCGTCTGTTGCACAAGGCGCATGTCATATATCAAGGGCCGCAGCTATAAGCTCAGAGACCTCAAGAGAGCTCTCGAGCAAACGTTGAGATGCCGGCTGAGCTGAGAAAATAAACTAGTCCTAGGCGGTCTAAGATAACGGATCCGAGGGCATGACAGACGGCCTGACACTGAGAAGGCAGACATCATGAATATCGAAAGAACAGAACTCAACAGCCAAAATAGCAACCAACTATCAACGCCGCATCATCTTCTTTATCCCTTCCACCACAACCTTCAAACTGTTGGCATTGGATCCTTTAATAAATATAATCTCATTTCCTGCTAAAGTCTTTTTCAGAAAGTCCAAAACCTCCATGCTGTTATGATGAAACGAGACGGAGGTAAAACCGCCCGCCTTTTCACACAACCCCTTCGCCTCCTCCCCTGTAAACATGATATGCCTGAAGCGAATCGATTCTATTAGCGGCAACAAAGATTGATGAAAATATTCCGTGCGATCCCCAAGCTCTTTCATTGCCCCAATAACCCCGATCCGGGCCGAGTCATAGTTCGAACAAATAGAAGCGTACGCCTCCAAATCAGCTCTCATGGACCCGGGATTGGCATTGTAGTGGCTGTCAAAAATGGCTAAACCATTTCCCAAACTTCCAATTAAATTACCTCTACCAGGAACAACTCTGACCCGCCTAAAGTCCTTAATCACCTCGGCAGTATCCAAGCCCAGTAAGTAAGCGCAAGCCAATGCAAATCCGGCTAGCTTAGCTTTATGCCGCCCGAGCAGAGGGATCACAACATCCTGGCTGTCGCCTCGATAAACCAATCTGAAGCGTGAACTCCCGCTAGTAAATGTGTAATCACAGATGCGGAAAATATTACCGCGCCCTTCGCCCACTGTAATTACTTTGGCGATCTGCTTCTCCGTTGCGTAACTCAGGAATTGCGATAATTGAGACGAGTCTCCGTCAACAATCAGCGCGCCACCGGCCTTCAGGTTGTTCGCGAGCTGCAGCTTTGCGGAAGTTAGGTTCGAAATATTCTTATAGCCCCCTATATGGGCTGAATCAATCGAGGTAATAACAACAATATCTGGTTGTATTATGGGAGACATGGTGGCCAGCGGCGACCATCCTGCTCCTAAACCGCATTCTGTGACAATTAATTCAGCAGCCTCGGGATTATTGGCTACGGCACAAACATTGCCTAACAAGCTGTTCCACCCAGAATGTCCGATCATTTTTCGTTGCGTCGAGAATAGCTCGCCAATCATTTTCACAAGAGTAGTCTTTCCTGACGAACCAGTGACGGCCACGAGTTTGGACGATTGTTGTCCACGGATATATTTCGCCAACCGGTTTGCTGCCCAGACTGAATTATCAACTTCCAATATATTGTAATTTTGGCGATTAATGACCTTTTGGCTTCTTGTTACCATTAGGGTGGCATGGCTACCTTTTGGATAATACCGGCTTATTTGAGAGTTGATTCCGCCCTCTTGGCCCACCAGAATGATAAGATCATTTCGCGACGGTTGAAAAAGATGTCGACTGTCCTGAAGCTGGAAAAAGCCTAAGTCTTCAGAAATTCTGGTTTTCCATTCCCCTTTTGTTATGACCGCCAGTTGCTCTGGTGTAAAGAGCTCAAGAGGCCTGATCAAGCATTGCGTGATCTTGCTCCGTAGATTTGGGGTTGCAACATCTATGGCGGGAAGCTTAAATAATGTGTTTGCGTTTTTAACGGACTCTTTAGTAATCGAGCCAAAATAACCAGTCGGGGTTACGCGAAAGAGGCCGAACTTGGCAAGTGAGCCCTGTAAGCTCAAAACTTCTGGTGACCTCTCTCCGGGTACGAGAGCTAATAGATGTTCTAAAGCACAATGCAACTGTTCCAGGGAAGCGATTCGTCCAATGTTGCGATTTCTGACAAAACGAGAAAAATGGCTTAAGCAGTTTTTGAAGGCCTGATCATCGCCTGCCTGTTTTTCGTCTAGAAGTAAATAAAGAAAAGTTGAGAAATCAGGCACCTCGCTGGCTGCAGCGGAGTCCGTGAGAAAGATGTCGGAATGGTCAACATCTGCGTAAGTTGATGCGTTAGCTTTTGCTATCTTTGTTAGTCGTGAGTCGAGATTGTCGCCCGCGATGGCTTTTGCAATCACTTTTTGCCCAACAAACCTGAAATGCCATGGCTCATGGATTGTGCCAATCGACTGATCTGTCGGATAAGACAACTCCCATCCCCAAAGCGGCAAATATTTGTTCGCCTCCGGATAGAGATTTTGGATGTCGATAGCCAGACCAGTATGATGCTCAGAATAATAAGCAGGGGCTACTCGCTTTATCGCCTGCTCAAAGTCTTTATGGTGTAAGAGCGCCTTTTTGAAAAGGCGATACTGTTCCGAAATGCTTCGATACCCCCAATGGAAGCGGAGCGTTTTGCCCGTAATATCATAAATAAACTGCGACGCTTCTGAAAGTGATTTGGCCGCCCAGGGTAAAAGCGTGATCGGGCTGCGCATTATTATAGTGTCATTTTCCTTGATGTAGGCGCCGTCTTTTTCAGGACCGAGCTTGTGTAGCTTTGTCTCTTCGGGAATCAAATGTCTTTTGTAATTCCCTAATTTCTGGGTCATGGCTTACCTCGTCCGCAGGTGTATTAGAGTAGAGAACAATCCTATGGCTTCCGCAAGCGTCCCACGAAAGAGATTCTTCTTCCGCTCTTTCGCGGGGCCATATTGGCATGCCCGGCCAGATTGACAGTCGGGCGGCGCAGGTCGAAGAAGTGCGGCAGGGCGACCCGTTCTAGGGCTTTCCCTTCGTGTTCCGGAACCGGGCACGGGGTAAACTTAAGGTGCGGGTCTGGGAACGGATCGGTTGTTTTTGCGGTTGTCGGCGCCGGAACAAACAGCGCTTGTGGTGACCGGCGACTGGCGCAGTAGCGCAAACAAAGAAATACCAGGGGACTCCCTGCATTTCCACCAGGCTAAGTCTCAAGTGCCTGTATTGACCCAACGGTTTCGGCACAGGTCCAAAAAGGACACTACGTGCCGGTGGGCATGGGAGGTAGTCGGGGGCAAGTCGCGCTCGCGAGTCTGCTCCCGAACCGTGGGCGGCAACTGCGCGCGTCGATGACGTGCGTCCGCAAAGGCGACAAGGCAGGCCTATGAAGGGCGGATGTCATGATTGCGGGATGACTGGATGAGGATGGCGGCTACCGGCGGAGATTGGCCAGCAACCGCACGACCGAGACATACATCCACACCAGGGTGACATGGAGGCTCAGGCCCACGTACCACCGCATGAACGCAGGGCTGGGACGGTCCACCATCTGCCGCAGTCTTTGGAAATCCACAAGCAGGTTCAGGGACGCGATCACCACGATGAAGCCGAACCAGATCACACCCCCGGTTCCCGCTCCGTGCAGGAAGGGCAGGGTAACCCCGGTGAAGACCAGCAGCAGGCCGACGAGATATACGAGCGCAATGCTTGCGGTTGCTGCGTAGACGAAGACAAAGAGCCGTCTCGTGACGCGCACAAGTCCCGTGGCATACGCCGTCCACATCGCGAGAAAGATGCTGAGAGTCACCAGCACGGACTGTACTGCGACACCGGGGAATCGATGCTCGAGCGCCAGCGCAATTCCGCTCATGAAGACACCGCCGGCGACCGCGTATGCGGGTGCGGTGAACGGTGCCCAATGCGGGTAGAACCGGGTGAGCAGCACTAGGCTGAAGCCGAAGACACCGCCGCCGAACCCGATGTTGCGGGCCAAGTGTGCCATTGTGGCGTCGCCCTCGGAAATGCCCGGGTAGAACTGGTGGATCATCCCTGCTGCGGCCAGAACGCTGAGGGCGAACAGGAGGCCGAGCGTCTGCAGGACCTCTGCGCGCGAGAGGTTCCCTTTCGTCGCCGCCTTGTGGCGCGTTTTGGCGGTTGCGGCGGGAAGCGGCAGCATTGGGCTGCCAAATCCGCGCCAGATGTTACGGTGCCTGCCGAGGTTCGCAATCATCGTCTCTTTCCAACCTCAACCATTCCGCGGTCCGGGCACGCATCCAGGATGCACGCGCGGCCTTGCACGTCATCCCATCGACCCCGAGATCCGACAACACCGCCAGACCGTTCGGGCCGTTGCAGTTCTCCGCGATGATCAGGATCCCGATCGAATGTGCCACGTTACACAGGCCGCGCACCAGTGCCTGGGATTTTGGTGGAGCGTGGATGTCATCCACGTTGGCCCCGCCGATACTCGCATAGTGCAGGCCCGGTTCAGTCAGTGGCTCGAGGTCGAGGACCTCGGGGCCCGCGTGCTCGATGCCGGTCTTGCAGGCCGTGCGCAGAAAGCCAGGCAGTGGACCCTGCTCGGCAAATAAGGCGGGCTGATCCGAACCCGCCGCCCGGCTCGCTTACTCGAAGGTGGTGACGCCGGGCCCGGTTACACCGTCGAAACCCAGACCCTCCAGCACATCCCGTTCCTCGTCGGTGCGTACGCCCTCGACGATCACCATCACGCCGATCGAGTGACCCACCGTGCACAGGGTGCGCAACAGCGTCTGGTTCGCGGGATTGTTCGGGAGATCACGCACGAAGGATGCATCGGCCTTCAGGTAGTCCAGGCCGAGATCGTGCAGCTGGCCGATTTCGGCGAGCTGGTGCCCGACGTGCTCGATACCCATCTTGCAGCGGTACGCCTTGGCCGTGCTGCAGAGTTTCCTGTAACTCTCGAGGTGACGGAACGCCATCGACTCCGGCAACTCCAGCCAGAGGCTGCGCGCCGCGTGCGCGTGAGCCTTGAGTCGTTCCCCGATCCACCCGGAGAAACCCGGTTCGATGACCGCGCTCGCCGAGAGATTGACGGCGACCGGCTTGCCCTTCTCCTCGATCTTGCGCAGGGCCAGCTCGACCACCTTTTTGTCCAGCTCATGGGACATTTCCAGCCGGTTGATCCACGGCAGGAACGTGCCCGCCGACATGGTTTGGCCCTCCCAATCCAGACGAACCGGGGCTTCGAGGTGCAGCAGTTTTCCGTACATGTCCACGACCGGTAAAGCCGCCAGGGCGAAGCGGTCGTCCTGCAACGCCTGCGTGAGAATGCGGCGCCAGTGTTCCATCTGCTCGCGTACCGGCATGGCCTGCACCTCACCGGCGAACGCGACCTCGATCCTGGAGTCGCCTTCCTGATCCGCGGACTGCAGGGCGCCGTCGAGGCGGGTCATCAGGCTGCCGACGGTGTCGCCGTGAGCGTATACGGTGGCGGCGCAGGGAAGGGTCACGTGCATGTCCATGCTGTGTTTCTCCAGGACCTCCCGGAGTCCGTCCTGGGCCTCCCGGGCGACCTGGTCCGCTTCCATCGCGCGCGGGGCCAGCACCGCGAAGTCGGAACCGTTCAGGCGCGACGTGGCCCAGCGGCTGTGCTGCGCCACGATGTGATTCAACGCGGTCCCCACGGAGGCGAGCAGGGCGTCGATCGCCTTGCGGCCGAAGTTCTTGTTCAGCTCCGCCAGCCCGTTGACACGGATCAGCGTCATCGTGCCGGTGGCGTTGACATCGTCGCTATGCAGCGTGGTATCCAGCGTCTGCATGAACGGCTCGCGATTCATCAGCCCGGTGACCTTGTCGATGTGCGCGTCGCGTTGGAATTTCTCCAGCCTCGCCGCCTCCTGCCGCAGCACCGTCTTGATGCGCTCGGACAGTGCGTTCATCGCGCCGACGACGCGCCGGAACTCCAGCGTGCGGGGTTCGGGAATGGTGATGAAGCGACGCTCGCCAATAGCCTCTGCCTGCTTCACCACGTCGTCCAGCGGCCGCACGGTGCGGTTCAGGAACAGGCTGCCCAGCAGCCCGATCAGAATGACGCCGCCGGCAAAGATCATCGCGAGCTTGAGCGTACCGTCCCAGAGCGACTCATAGGCGTAGCTGGTCTGGCTCTCCACGGTGAGAACGCCGAACTGCGACCAGCCCTGGGAGATGTGGGCGACACCGGGTTCGATGTCGAAGGCCATCATCCGGACGAACCATTCCGGCACGCCTTCCGGGTCTGCGAAGTTGCTGCGCTCCTGCATCACTTCGCCGCGGGGGTTCACCAGCCGGATCAGCCGGTAGTGCCCGGTGTCGAACTGCGCGGCCAGCGCCAGCTCGACCGTGGCGTCGTCCTTCGGCAGCTGGGTCAGCGACAGCGCCAGCGAGGCGGCGTTGTCCACGTTCTTCAGGTGCAGCTGCTGCGACAGGTAGTTGTGCGCGGAGAGCGTGCTGACACCGACACTGACCAGCAGCGACAGAAGCATGAGGACGGCGACCGCGATCCAGAGTTGAGTCTTCAGTGACATGGTCTTCGCTGCCCCTTGGAGGTTAATCGCCCGAAGCGACCGTTCGATTCAGGTTGATGCCGTCGGCCTGCATACGGTCCAGCACACCGCGCCAGTTGGAAAGCCGTGCGGTGGAGTCGCCGGCGGAAGCCGTTGCGCCGTCCGGCCACAGCCCCTGCGCATTGAAGCTGAACACGGGTGTCAGGTCGCTGCGCCGCGAGGCCGGCCGGATATCGGAAATCATGTTGTCCAGAATCAGCGGTTCCGCATCCTCTGTTGGATAATAGCCGAGCACCATGTGCACTTCTGTCGCATTGGTGGCCGCCGCCCCGAGCCGGGCGTGAACATAGAACAGGCGCAGCCGGGAGTCCGGAATCCCCAGCTTGCGCAGGCTGGCGTATTTCGCGATGGCGTAGTCCTCGCAGTCCCCGGCGCCCTGGCCCAGGGTTTCCAGCGGGGTCGCCCAGTAATCCTTCTTTTCCCAGAGCTGCGGGTCGGTCATGTAGCGGATGCTGCGGTTGAAAAAATCGTTGATCTGGCGGATCTGGCGCCGCTCGTCGGCGGAGGCGGAGTGTTGCAGAACGGTTTTCAGATCCTGTACGCGTTGCAGGCCCTCCGGTCCGTGGCGTTCGGACGCCAGCTGCTCCAGGCGGGTGAAATCCGAAAGGCCCGCGTGAAGCCCGCTCAACAATACGAGCGGCACCAGCGCCGCGGCGCGTGCACCGAAACCGCCGAACCGGCGCTGGGCGTGCGGGGACGCGGAGATCTTGGGGCGCGCGGGCAACATCATGTTGAATCATGCCTTAAGGCGTTGGGATGTGCTACGACTCAGGGTCGGCGGGACGTGGCGCGGAGTTCTGTCCAAACGGGCGGTGATTTTTGTTAATGCTTTGTTGCGCGAGTGCTATATTTTAAATAGATGGACTCTGACGACCTAGCGGACTCACCGGGTCGGGTATGCGTGCCCGGTTCGTGTGATTCGGCCCCGTGGGGCAGGAGCCTTCGGCGCCGAAAGGGTTTCGCAGGCGATTACGTGTCCACGAAACGGGTGGGTCTGATGCATACGATACGGCGGTACGCGGGCGCTTTGCTTTTGACAGCTGCTTGCGTTGCGATGGTGGGTCCAGCCCAGTCGGCGCTACCGGATCCGTTGCGCGAGGCGATCATCGAAGCGATCAATACGAACCCCGAGGTCCAGGAACGCTGGCATGATTTCCTTGCGGCCGAAGAAGGCAGGAAGGTCGCGCGCGGACGCTTCCTGCCGGAGGTGGATCTGGAACTGTCCGCCGCTCGCCAGTATCAGGACAGCGATGACTTCGGAGACCTGACTCGCGACCCCCTGCGCGCCGAACTCACGCTGAACCAGGTGATCTGGGACGGTTTCTTCACCAGCGCCGACGTGAAGCGTCTGGGTCATGCCAAGATGGTGCGGTATTACGAACTCCTGGAGGCTGCCGAGGACGCCGCGCTGGAAGCCATCCGAGCCTATGCGGACGTCGAGCGCTACCGCGAACTGGTGCTGCTGGCGGAGGATACCTTCCGTACCCACCGCGAAGTCTACGACCAGGTGGCGGAGCTTGCCCGCACGGGCGTGGGCCCAGGCGTCGATCTGGAAATCGCTACGGGCCGCGTTGCGCTGGCGGAATCGAACCTGCTCACCGAGATCGCGAATCTCCACGACGTGAATGCGCGCTTCCTGCGCATCGTGGGCCGGGTGCCTTCCGGGGAAACCGTCGACATGATCGACGTGATGCCGGGTGACGCCCTCCCCGAGACCGTCGACGAAGCCGTTCGTGAAGCGCTGATGTCCAACCCCGCGATGTCCGCGTCGGTGGAGAACGTGATGTCGGCCTACGAGCAGGTACGCGTCGGTCGCTCCTATTACCACCCGAAGCTGGATTTCCGCGCCGAGGTCGCGCGTGACAATGCGTTGAACAGCAGCTTTGTCACGGACGACGCGGAGCGCTGGGTGACGGACTCCACCATTGGTCTGGTGCTTCGCCTGAACCTCTTCCGCGGGTTCGCGGACCAGGCGCGGATCGGTCAGTTCGTCGCGGAATCGAACCTGGCCAAGGACAAGCGCGAGAACGTTTGCCGCAACATCCGCCAAACGGTGGCGATCGCCTTCAACGACATCAAAGTGCTGGAAGAGCGCCTGATCTACCTCGATCAGCATCAGCTTTCGAGCGACCGGGTCCGTACCGCGTACCTGCAGCAGTTCAACATCGGACAACGCACGCTGCTCGACCTGCTGGATACCGAGAACGAGTTCTTCGAGGCCCGTCGCGCCTACGTCGAGGCTCAGTTCGACTACGAAGTCGCGAAGGCACGTGCGTTGGCGGGCCTTGGTCAGCTGCTCACATCGCTCGAGATCGCGCGGGACGAGATGCCCGAGATCGACGCGGAGACGGTAATCGATCCGGAGGAGCTTTGCCCGCCGCTCGCCCCGACGGTGCTTCAGGTAGAGCGGAACAGCCTGTTCCGTTGATCCAGGGGCCGGGCCAGGGCTGAATGGAGCCCTCGCCCCGCCGTAGCGGGGTGTCAATCTGAGCCTGATCATTGCAGCAGGTCTCGGAAGCCCCCCATTACGAGAACCTCTTGCCCAGGTTGCCGTCTTCCCGCTCTTGAAAACCTCCGCTTGGATGCCGGGGGTTGCCGGGGCTGACGCAAAGGGTCCGCCGTGGTCAGAAGCGATCGTCCTCGGAAGGCGGCCAGTCCGTCGCCTCGGACGCGTCTTCGCGCGGGGGGCGTGGGGGCCGGGGATCCAGCCGGGACAGCAGGGCGGCCGCGATCACCCCGGCGATGGCGCCGAAGAGGTGGTACTCGAAGGAGATGCCGGACTCCCCGGGGACGATGCCCGCGGCCATGCCCCCGAAAACCAGGAACACGACGACGGCCAGCACCATCGAGAGGGGGTCGCGCCGCAGCAGCCCCATGGCCACCACGTAGAACAACAGCCCATGGGTGAGTCCGCTGACGCCGATGTGGAAGCTCGCGCGCGCGAACAGCCAGACCCCCAGCCCGCTCAACAGCCAGATCACCGGAATGGCGTGGCGGGTGGCGCGCGGGTATCCGTACAGCGCCAGGATACCCAGGCCGAGCAGTGAAGGCGTATTCGCCAGCAAGTGGCTCCAGGAGTCGTGCACCAGCGGTGCGGTCAGGATTCCGGGCAAACCGGAGAGTGTGCGCGGGAGCACGCCGAAGGGGATCCAGTCGCTCTGACTCCAGGCCTGGTGGATCGCGAGCAGCCACAATACGGCGACCCCGAGCAGGGGCCAGAACAGGGCCCGTCGCAGGCGGGTGCCGGGCCGTTCGCTGTCACCAGGGGACGCTGCGCTCATGAACGGCAACATACGGGGTTACCCTCGCGCCCGGCAATACGCGGCGGCACGGTCGGGGATTCCCCGAGCGCCGCTATTCCCGAGCACCCCGTTACCGTCCATAATGGCAGGGAATGGGACTTTGTCCCCAGTGCAGTTAGACTGCAGGAAGGAGCAGGCGGCTACCCTGAAACGGTGTCCGCACGGCACGGGCGTCACGGCGCCTGATGGTCCCCGGACCCGGAGCTCCGCCCCCTTGTCACGACAAGCCGGCCGAAAGTCCGCGAACACGCCCGTGTGCGTCCCGGGCCGGGCGGTCGTGCTTTTCCGCACCATGAAGGAGAATGATCCGAAATGAATGAACCGCAACCCGTCTCTCCGCGCCGGCGCCTGCAGGAATTGCTCGCAATTCCCGACAGTCGCCGGACCGAAGCCCAGTGGGATGAGCTGAACGAGCTCGAGATTTCCCTGGCACCGGTCAATCAGGCCGTGAATCCGGACAAGCAGCGCCAGCGTCCGAACGGTGGCGGCGGTGGCGGAAGTCCTGGCGGCGAGGGGCGCTCCGGAAGGGGCCCGAAGAGCCGCAAACCCTCGATGCGGCCCCAGAAACGGCCGCCCCGTGCCGCGGAGTCCTGATTTTCCGGAGATCGGCGTCGATCCCCAGGGCTGACGAGGGGAGACGCCATGCTGCATCTCTATCACCATCACGATCTGAACCGGCTGGCTGAACTGCTGGCCGCGTTGTTGCGCACCGGCCCGCCCGCGTCGCCGCTCACGGCCGAACGGGTTCTCGTCGCGAACCACGGCGTCGGCCGCTGGCTGCAGGCACAGCTCGCGGAAAGCGAGGGCATCGCCGCGAAC
>Ga0207796_1000357_pt1 | contig 18817 bp, 12 predicted proteins | sample Pon1CUnioCityCA_6_FD_187274 | JGI IMG/M metagenome (GOLD analysis project Ga0207796, IMG submission 187274) | Marine sediment microbial community from Union City, CA, USA - Pond 1C Sediment 1 (SPAdes) | ecosystem: Environmental > Aquatic > Marine > Intertidal zone > Salt pond sediment ...
GCGGAATTGGCAGACGCGACAGACTTAGGATCTGTTACCCTTTGGGGTGTGGAGGTTCAAATCCTCTCGTCGGCACTGACAGAGTTGGATTGCGGATTGAGGGATTGTGGACGTGGAGCCAGGTTGAGATTGCAGGTCGGGAATTGTTCTGGGCCCGTGGCCTAGTGGGAAGGCGCCTGCTTTGCACGCAGGAGATCGCCGGTTCGAATCCGGCCGGGTCCACCAGTAAGATGTTCTCGATCGAGAAGGGCAGCGATAGTCCATCGCTGCCCTTCCCCCTACCTGGGGAACACCTGAGGCAGAAGCACGGCTGGCTAGTGTGCTGCGTGCAATCGGTTCAGTTCCCAAAGGGTTACGGTGGAAAGCCCACTACCGGGCTCACCGTCCGCTGATAGTCTCAGGAGGGCTGATGGCTGACCAAACGCCGCGGTCGGCCCTGTTCTCAGGGCTGATCCAGGATGAGCATGGAAACCCAGTAGATGCGGTCATGGTGGGTGATGTGCCCAACTATGTCGTTGAGGATGACGGCTTCCGCAGGCACGTGGAATCGGAGGGGGTTGACCGCCAGGTCATCGAATTGCTCCGCGAGCAGTTCATGGCGCACCGGGAACTCGCCACCGAGGCCATGTTGCAGATGATGGGCAAGGATGACCTCTTCACCAAGGCCATGATCGATGCCTCGATACAGAATATGGACAAGGTGCTCGCGCAGGGCCTGCCGGATGGCGCGCGGGCCTGGCTGGGCATGCTGGGCTTTCGGGTGATCATCAACACCCACGGGGATGTGGTCCGTCTGGATATGCCGGAGCAATACGAGAACTTTGACGAGTAGGTGAGTGTATGGACGGGTGGGAATACTGCTTGATGACCTGCACGCCGATGTCTGGGCTGGATGATTCAGGTATCCGCCTCTCGTACCAGTTGGTCACACCAGATGGTGCGCGGCACCTTGAGTTGCACAGTGACGATCCGTCGCCCCTGGCCGCGATCGGGCGCCTGCTAAATACACTGGGCGCAGACGGCTGGGAACTGGTAACCTATGATACGACCACCAACCGCGGCGTCTTTAAGCGACCGAGTTCCTGAGGAGAGAGCACATGCTTCGTGACGTGCCATCCCGTGGCAATGAAGAGATCGATTTGTATATGCGCACGTACTACTCGCTGCTGCGCTCGAGTGGCGACATATTGCTTCGCTCGCTGGAGGAGACGCACTGTACGATGGACTCCAGCCTTCACTTTGGCGCCGACGAGCCTACGCCCGATATCTCGGCATTTGTATACAGCGTCATGCGCTTGCCCCAATGCCTGCCCCAGGTGCGCGTGATCCTGATGGGCCAGTCGGATGAGGTCTTTAACCGGAGAGGCTACCCTGATGTAGAGAAGTGGCAGGTGGTCACGGCCCACTCGCGCCGCCGCAAGATGTTCTTTGATGGAGACAGCACGCTGGCAGCCTTTATCGCCAGCGTCTCTGATATCGACGATCTGATCCCCATGTTGGTGGCCTACCAACTGGAGTGGAACAAGCTGCACGTGCGGCTAGTCGATACGCCCACGGTGGAGCGCATAGAGGCGCATGTTTCGGGGCAGCAGCCCCTGTCGCCGGACGAGGTCGGCGATGTAGTAGAGGAGTTGGACATCTCTTCCGACGATTTCGTCAAGCTTCAGGCTGCGTGGGGACCAGCGTTGTGGCCCAATCTGCTGCAGATCGGGCGCCGGCGCAAGGACATGTCGATCCGCCTGCTGGCTGGCTCGCTCACCGACTACCGCCGCGCAACGGACAGCTGGTGGTACACGGTCTCCCGCGAGGTGGATCACTACCTGAAGAGCGATCTCTTTTATCGTCCCGTGTATTTTGTGTCGTCGAATACGCACAGCCTGGCAAACTTGCTGGCAGGATACGCCTGGACCATAGAGGCTGAGCTTGCGGAGTTTCTGGAACGGGCCAATCCGGAGAATCTCTGGTACCAATACCAGCGTGCCAAGGAAGGTGAGAACCGCAGCCGGCTGAGCGATCTGCTCCACTATGCTCTCGGCAAATACCTGCGCGATGGCAGCCGCGAGGAGCAGACCGAGAAACAGAAAGCTATGCACAGCTTTCACCGGGAATGCGGCATCTTTCATGTGGAGAATCCGCTCTATCTGGACGTGGCAGCCCAAGTCATCGAACTCAAATCGCTCTGTCCGGAGGGCCTCGATCCTCGCATCGATGTAGAAGGCTTCGATGCACTCAAGGCGAGCAAGGCGGTGATCTTTAACGTTGACTATCCCCTGGGCATGGCAGCCTATCACATTTTCACCCAGGTGGCTGCCAACCTCGGTGAGCTGCAAGGGGTTTACGTGCTGGGCAAGGCCGCCACGCTCAATGGCCAGGTGGGTGACGTGATGATCCCGAACGTGGTGTACGATGAGCACTCGCAGAACACCTTTCTGTTCAAGAACTGTTTTGTCGCCGCAGACGTGGCGCCGTATCTCACCCGTGCCAGCGTTTTTGACAACCAGAAGACGGTGACGGTGCGGGGCACTTTTTTGCAGAACAGGGATTTCGTGGGGGTATTCTACAAAGAGGGCTATACTGATATCGAGATGGAGGCAGGTCCATATCTCAGTGGCGTGTATGAGAATATCTATCCCCAGCGCTATCCAAAGAACGAGATTGTGAACCTCTTTATCAATGCACCTTACGATATCGGCCTGATTCACTATGCTTCTGATACACCCTATAGCCGCCGCCAGACGCTGCTGTCCAAGAGCCTCTCGTTTTTTGGCGTGGATGCTACCTACGCTGCATCGGTTGCGATATTGCTGCGTATCCTGAATGAAGAGGTTGAACGGCTGCAGGCGCGAGCGTAAAGGAGTTATCATGCGCTACGGCTCCTTCGATGATGCCCGCCGAGAGTATGTTATTACCCGCCCTGATACCCCGCTGCCCTGGATCAACTACCTGGGAAATCGAGCCTTCTTCGGCCTCATCTCCAACACGGCTGGCGGATACTCCTTCTACCGTGATGCGCGGCTGCGAAGACTGACCCGCTACCGGTACAACAATGTCCCCCTCGATACAGGCGGGCGATACATCTACCTGCGGGACGATGGCGTGTCCCCGAGTGCCGAGGGTGAGGGGAGTGGCACAGCGGGTGAGTACTGGTCTCCTACGTGGCAGCCCACCCGCCGCACCCTGGATGAGTATACCTGCCGTCAAGGGCTGGGTTACACGATCATAGGCTCCAGCTATCTGGGAATCGAGTCGCAGCTCCGCTATTTCGTGCCGCTGGGCGAAGATTTAGAGATCTGGCAACTGGCTGTGACGAATCACCGCGAGCGTGCTGCGCGGCTCTCTGTTTTCTCCTGCGTCGAGTTCTGCCTGTGGGATGCGTGGGACGACGCGACCAACTTTCAGCGCAACTATAACCTGGGTGAGGTCGAGGTGGAGTCGGGCAGCGATGCTCCGGGTGTGATCTATCACAAGACGGAGTACCGGGAGCGCCGGAACCATTTTGCATTCTTTGCCTGTTCGGAGCCACTCGCCGGGTTCGACACGCAGCGCGATCGTTTTCTTGGGCCCTATGGCGGATGGGAACAGCCGGCTGCGGTTGTTCGCGGCTGTTCCTTTGATTCAGTGGCCCATGGCTGGTCGCCGATCGGGTCTCACCACGTCCGGCTTGAATTGGCGCCCGGCGAAACCCGCCAGGTCATCTACCTCCTGGGCTACCACGAGAATCCGCAGGGACAGAAGTTCGATCCTCCTGGCTCGCAACAGGTCAACAAGCACACCGTCAGGCCCATTATCGACCGGTTTCTGAGTGCGGAGAACACCGAGAAAGCCTTTGCTGATCTGTGCGCCTACTGGGACAGTCTGCTGGGGATCTTTCAGGTCGAGACTCCAGATGTGCATACCAACCGCATGGTCAATATCTGGAATGCCTACCAGTGCATGGTGACCTTTAATATGTCGCGGTCGGCATCGTTCTTCGAGTCGGGCATTGGGCGCGGAATGGGCTTTCGCGATTCGAACCAGGATCTGCTAGGTTTTATGCACATGATCCCGGAGCGTGCCCGCAAACGGATTCTGGATCTGGCAGCAACCCAGCTCGAGTCCGGTGGCGCCTATCACCAGTACCAGCCCCTCACCAAGCGGGGCAATGATGCTGTCGGGAGCGGCTTCAATGACGATCCACTGTGGCTGATTCTGAGCGTGGCAGCCTACCTGAAGGAGACAGGCGACTGGGCCATTCTGGACGAGCTGGTTCCCTACGAGAACCAACCGGGCTCGGAGCAGCCTCTGTACGAGCACTTGCAGCGCAGCCTGCGCTATACTCTGGACCGCCTCGGCCCGCACGGCTTGCCCTTGATCGGCAGGGCGGACTGGAACGACTGTCTTAACCTCAACACCTTTTCCAGCACGCCCGGCGAGTCGTTCCAAACTGCAGAAACCAAGGACGGCAAGATCGCCGAGTCGGTGTTCATCGCGGGGTTGTTTGTGCTGGCGGCCAAAGAGTTGGCATCGATCGCCCGCTGGCGCGGTCTGAAGGAGGAGGCGCAGCGCTACGAGTCGGAAGCAACAAGGATGGAGAGAACCGTGGGCCAGCATGGCTGGGATGGCGACTGGTTCCTGCGGGCATACGATGATCGGGGGCAGAAGCTGGGATCGCGCGAGTGTGCTGAAGGCAAGATCTTTGTCGAGCCGCAGGGTATCTGCGTCCTGGCTGGCATTGGATTGGATGAGAATTCAGAGCCGAGTGCAAAGAGAGCACTGGCATCGGTGGGTGAGCACCTGGCCACGGAGCATGGTATTGTCCTGGTGCAGCCTGCCTACACGCGCTATTACCTGAATCTTGGGGAGATCTCGTCCTATCCGCCGGGATACAAGGAGAATGCCGGCATCTTTTGCCACACCAACCCGTGGATCATGATCGCGGAGGCGATCGTCGGGGATGGCAATCGAGCCCACGGTTATTATCTGCGCATCAATCCCTCTGCCCGTGAGGAGATCAGCGACGTGCATCGCTGCGAGCCGTATGTATATGCCCAGATGATTGCCGGGCGCGATGCCCCCACGCACGGCGAAGCCAAGAACTCGTGGCTCACGGGTACGGCTGCCTGGAACTATGTGGCCATCTCGCAGTGGATCTTGGGAATCAGGCCTGGCTTTGATGGGCTGGAGATTGCTCCGGTAGTTCCCGAGGATTGGACTGGCTTTGAGGCTACCCGGATCTTCCGAGGAGTGACCTACCGGATTTCGGTGGTGCGTGTGGGTGGCGGCAATGCGGTGGCCCTTTGCGTGGATGGTAGCGCTATCGAAGGTAACGTCGTGCCGATTCCTGAGGGGGGACGGCGAGAGGTGGTGGTAGAGGTTGCTCTGGGTAACGCAGGCGACTGATTGCGGATAGCTGCATAGGGAGTGAGGTAGGCCATGCCAATGGCTACTAGTACGGTGAACTCGATCGCTGTGCTCACTGGGGCCGGTATCTCAGCGGAGAGCGGCGTCCCGACCTTCCGGGGCAAAGATGGGTTATGGCGCAACTACCGTGCCGAAGATCTGGCTACGCCTGGTGCCTTCCGGCGCGATCCGAGGTTGGTGTGGGAGTGGTATGATTGGCGCCGGGGGTTGATTGGCGCCTGCGAGCCCAACGCTGCCCATCATACTTTGGCGGAGATGGAATCTCACTTTGACGAGTTTTCCTTGATCACGCAGAACGTGGATGGCCTGCACAACCTGGCAGGGAGCCGGGCTGTCCTGGAGCTTCACGGCAACATCTGGGGACTGCGCTGCACAGCCGGCTGTCGCCCGACGTGGGAGGACCGCACGGTTCCTCTGGCAACGATCCCGCCGCGGTGCCCCAGTTGTGGGGCACTGGCCCGGCCCGATGTGGTGTGGTTTGGCGAGTCGCTGCCGTCCGGCGTGCTGGATGCTGCATTTTCTGCGGCCCGGACCTGTGAGGTGATGCTGGTCATCGGGACGTCAGCGCTGGTCAATCCAGCTGCTTCCCTGCCCCTGGTGGCGTTGCAGCGCGGGGCCTACGTGGTCGAGTTCAATCCCCAGCCAACGCCGCTCTCTGATCTCGCGGATGAGATCGTTCGCCAGCCCGCAGCGGAGGCTCTTCCTGGCTGGTGGCACGCGTGGCAATCGGAGGGTTAGCGTCAGATTGCGGTCGGGCATTTCGGTTGACAAATCGGGCCAAACGGGGTATACTGAGCTTACCAGAGGGGAGGGTAGCAATTTGCCCCGTGCCAAAGGAATGAATGAAGTCGAGAGCGATCCCGGACGCCAGGGAAGTCACATGCCCTGGCGTCTGCTTATGCTCCAAGTAATGTGAGGTTATCGGGTTACGAGTAGGATCTCATATGAGGAGGTGTCAATGGATTCAGGGATGATCGGGAAGATCCAGAAAGCACGATTCTATGCTGAAGAGCCGGAGCGAATTTGCTTCGAGCAGTTCCGGGCCACATTCCAGGGTACAAACTCGCGGCATACGATTTCTTACGATCATGGTGGCTGGCACTGCACCTGCAACTTTTTCGCGAGCCGTGGTGTGTGCAGTCACACGATGGCTTTCGAGCGCCTTCTGGGCGCGATGTTGCCCCCGGAGGCAAGGGTGCCCGCAGAGCCAGCCAAAAAACTGGCATAGACGGTAGGGGTCACAGCGGGGGACGGGCCACATAGCCCGTCCCCTGTTTTTATGTCTCGATTTCTCCAAGGAGATCTTTGCCAGCAGTGGCAACCAGCCGGGCCGGAACGAGTCTGTTCGCAAGGTCTGCCGAATTGCGGGTGTACACCCTCAGATAGTTATCGGTCAACCCACTCCAGAAGGTACCTTCTCTTCTCTCTTTTTCTACCTCCCACAGCACGTCCAGCGTCCGCCCAATATAGCTTTGACTGAATGCCTGCTGGCTGGTGGCTGCTATCTTGCGCATGGCGCGCGCACGTCGCGCCTTGACCTGGGGAGACACCTGGTCCGGCATCTTCTGTGCCGGGGTGCCGGCGCGTGCTGAGAAGGGAAAGACGTGGGTGCGTGAGAACGCCATCCTTTGCAGAAAATCCAAGCTCTGGGAGAACTCGTCTTCAGTTTCGCCGGGGAATCCAACGATCATATCGGTGGTTACAGCCAGGCCTGAGATAGCCGCCCGGGCTGCGGTCACCCACGCCTTGAATTCGCCGGTAGTGTAGCGGCGGGCCATGCGGCGCAAGTTAGCGTCGCAGCCGCTCTGCAGCGGCAGATGCAGGTGGCGGCAGAGCCGCGGATCGTCCCAGAGTCGAAAGGCCTGCTCCGACAGATCCCAGGGCTCTATAGATGAAAGCCGCAAGCGCGGAATGTCGGTCTCGGCCAGTATACGGTCGACCAGACTCCACAGATCAGTCTCGGCTGGCTCCCGCTGCCGGTCGCAGCCATAGGCGCCGATGTGGACGCCCGTCAGAACGATCTCCTGGTACCCTTGAGCCAGGAGGGCACGCACTTCGGTCAGGATCTCATCGGCCGGCCGGCTGTGTTGCGGACCGCGTGCTACGTGGATGATGCAGTAGGTGCAGGCATTGTCGCAGCCATCCTGGATCTTGACCAGGGCCCGGGTTCGCGTGCGAGGGACGCCCGCTTCAATGCCTTCCCTCGGCACCGAACCGACCCCGATCAGGTTTCCCAGGTGCTCTTTTTCTGGATTGCCCACGACCCTGTCCACACCTGGCAGGCTGTCGAGGGCCTCCGGCTCGAGCTCGGCGTAGCAGCCTGTGGCGATCAGGCGGGCTTGTGGGTTGTCCCGGTGGAGGCGACGCAGCGCCTGGCGTGACTTTTGCGCTGCGACGTGAGTGACAGCGCAGGTGTTTAGCACGCACAGTTCGGCTTCAGCCGGAGAGCCGACCACTTTGTGTCCAGCTACGGCGAGCTGTCCGGCAAGGCTGTCCATCTCACTTTGATTCAGCTTGCAGCCAAGGCTGGTTAGATATATCTTCATTGCATTCTCGCGGCGCATTGTACCACAGGGGCAGGTGGCTGTAAAGGGTTTGGAGGGAATTGGCCTCGACGTGGATAAGATGGTATAATCAGCGCGAACCGGGGCCATTGGCGAGCCCCGGTGTGTGTGATAGGGAATTTGTGATATGGCAGAACCTACATGGAAGCGCTACCTTAGCGACTACAACGAAGGGCTGGGGCTCGTATATGAGCGATTTGTGCTCAACGATTTCCTGCTGGCCTTAGGCGAGGAATATGGGTTTGAATCGGTGCTTGAAGCACCGCTCTTTGGGATGGCCGGTGTCTCTGGCATCAACAGTGTGGCACTGGCCCAAGCCGGGGCAGAGGTAACACTGGTAGATGATCACGCTGAACGGTTGGCTGCCGTGGAGCGCATTTGGGGCGAGTTGGCTCTGCCAGCGCGCTTTGTCCACCATGCCGGATGGGAGCAACTGCCTTTTGCCGATCAGTCATTCGATCTGGTCTGGAATTGGGCGGCCCTGTGGCATATTTCCGACGGCTCACCCGAGGGAGCCCAGGTCCCAGAGTTCTTGCTGCGCGAACTCGTCCGCGTCTCGGGGCGGGTGGTATTTGTAGCCATGCCGAATCGCGCCCAGGTCGGCTACCTGATGCGGAAATACTTGCTTGAGCGCGATTTTGTGGACTATGTGGACGAAGGATGGGCTGATATTGGCCGCGTCCGCCGCGCGCTGGAAGGGGCTGGGCTGCGCATTGTGCGCGAAGGCGTGCTCGATGTGCCCCCCTGGCCTGATACGGTCATGCCCGCTTCGGAGGTGCTAAAGCGACTGGGCATCAAGTCCAGGAAGCTGGAGGGCCAGTTCAGCGGGGATTCCTGGCAGTGGAGCACCATGGCCTATTACCTGGGCGAGCAGCCCGATCTCTACGACCGTGTGATGCGCTACGCCTGGCTCGACAGAGCGCCGATTCCGTGGCGCATCAAGGCAGTATGGGCGCACCATCGATACGTGGTAGGTGTCAAAGAGGGCTGAGGGGCATTGGCTGATGGCAAAGCCTGTCCCCTCTCTCTTCTGAGATGAACATGGCACGAATTCTGCATCGTCGAGCGCTAACTCATATCCTGGTAGTCATCGCCTACTTCTCTCTGGCTTTGATTGCTACCTGGCCCTTGGTGCGCTACCTGAGTACCCATGTGCCGGGCAGCGAGACCTGGGCCTTTGACGAGTACACTTTTATCTGGAACACGTGGTGGTTCCGCTACTCGCTTTTCGACCTGGGGCAGAACCCTCTCTACTCGACGCACACTTTTTACCCGCTGGGCATCAGCCTGGCGTTCTACACGTACAATCTGTTCAATGCAATCATCTCGCTGCCACTGCAGTCGTTTCTGTCCCTGCCAGCGATCAACAATCTGACCTTTCTGCTGTGGACTGTCCTTAGCGGCTATGGGGTTTTCGCACTGGTCGAGACCTTGCTGGGAGCTGCCGGGCGCAGTACGGCTAGCGAGGGTCAGCCAGGCAGGGAGGTGCATCGCGCCTCGCTTGCGGTGTATGCTGCTGCCTTTCTCGCTGGCTTGATCTATGCTTTCGGCTCCTACCGCTTTGTGTACGCAGCTATGGGCCACTATGACAAGTGGAGTACTGCCTGGATTCCGATCTACACGTTGTACCTTTTCAAGACGATCCGTGAGCGCAGGCTGCGGAACGCGATACTGGCAGGCATCTTTCTGGTGTTTGCCCAGTTGACTGAGATGATCTTTGGTGTCTTCTTGGGGATGCTTACCCTCATCGTGTTGGCGTTCCTAGCGGGCTGGCGAGGGCGGCAGGAGGTGGCGGGCGGATGGCGGTCCCTGCTGGGGCGCCTGGCGATCATGGGGCTGGTAGCGTCGCTTCTTTACCTGCCTGTGTTGGTACCTGTCGTGAGGGAGATCCTCGGCGGGTACGCGCATTCTGGATGGGGGGATGCTGAGAAGCTGTCAGTAGATCTGGTGGGTTTGGTAACACCTACACCCCTGCACCCGTTGGGCGGTGATTGGGTGCAGACCTTGCGGCAAACGCAAGAGGGCACATCGCGGTTTCGGGATGTGAATACCGTGTTCCTGGGCTGGGCAGGGCTGGCCCTGGCCCTCGTGGGAGCGGTGCGCTACCGGCGCAAGGTTGCTGCCTGGATCACCAGTTTCGCTGTCTTTACCATCTTTAGTTTGGGCCCCCTGCTGCAGATCAACGGCCGTTCCACGTTTGACCTGGATGGTCTGCTGGTCAATGTGCCGCTGCCCTTTGTCATTCTGCACTATATTCCCATAGTTAGCGCCAACCGCGTCCCCAACCGGTTTAGCGTCGTGTTGATGCTGTCGCTGGCCGTCCTGGCCGGGTTCGGGGCGTACTGGCTGCTGGCAATGATGGCCCGCAAGAAGAACCGGGTGGGCGTCATCTTGTCCTCGGCCTGCACGCTGCTCCTGGCTGCGCTCATCATATTTGAACATTGGTCGGTCCCACTCCCACTGACCGATGCGACCATTCCACCGGTGTACCGGCAGGTGGCAGAGGAGCCCGGCGACTTTGCCATCCTCCAACTGCCCATGGGCTGGCGCAACAGCTTTGGTGTGCAGGGGGCGGAGAGCACGCAGACGCAATACTACCAGACGTACCACAACAAGCGGCTGCTCTCGGGCAATATCTCGCGCAATCCGGCATTCAAGTTCGATTACTTCCGGCAGATCCCAATCCTTGATTCGCTGATCGCCATCGAGACCTACGAGGAGGTCGATGACGAGCGCCGCGCTGCCGACCAGGCCACGGCCGGAGAGTTTGTGAACTTTTACGACATTCGCTACGTGGTCGCCGCGCCCGGGGTGCCCGGCAGGCCACCATACGTGGATACTCGCGAGGAGGCCCTGGCGTACGTAGAAGAGGTGCTGCCTGTGGATGAGATACCGGGCCAGAAGGATGGCTGGCGCCTCTACCGGGTGGAGCAGTCGCCGCTGGCGCCTGTCTTTGCCGTGGATTTTGGTGCGGACGAGCCGAGGACGGCGATCGCCCTGGGCGAGGGATGGAGCGGCAACGAGGAGATCCAGGGGGCAACGGCAAACTGGGCCGAAGCCCAGGATGCGCGGATCTTTTTGCCATCCACAGAAGGGGCGGACTATAGGCTGACGGTGACCGCCCTGCCCTTTGAGTATCCGGGAGCGGATGAGCAGCGGGTGAGCCTGGAGGTCAACGGGCAGCGGTTGGAGCCGGTGGTCATGAGATCGGGCTGGAACACCTATAGCTGGGATATTCCGGCAGAGGCAATCTGCTCTCGGCTAAATGACGTTCGCTTCCAGTTTGACCGCCTGGATGCGCCGGCCGAGGTTTTACCCGGCAACGGAGCGATTGGGACGACAGGACTTCAGTCCCCAGTGGCAATCGAGGTGAACAGCGGCGGCCCAGCTGGCTTTGCCTTTATTGCTGTGGGCAGCAGGGATGATGCCCAGGATGGCTCGGTGCACAGCCCTGGCTACAACGTCGCTGTGATCCATCCCCAGAGCGGCAAGTTGCTCGATCTGCAGGGCTTCGATACGACCCCCAGTGGTAGCGAGTCGAATGCGGTTGCGCTCGCTGAGATGATAGACGCGGTGCCAGGTGGCCGGATCGTGGCGGTTGCCCTGCAGGGAGATGGCGCGGCTCATTTGACGGAGGATGCCGTGCGGGCGCTGTCCCAGATTGGGGGGCAGGCTGACCTCAGGGGTACCACGGGCTGGTCCCATGCTCTCATTGGTGTCAAGGGGGCAGCACCGGGCACTGCCCTTGAGGCAGCCGGGCCGGACCAGGGGTGGCTACGCGCGGCACCAGACCGGCGTACGCTGGCTATCGCCGTGGACCTTGTCCTGTGGGAGAGGGTGGAGTAGCAGCTCGATGGATGACGCTCCCCGGCGCGCGCCCGTGGATCTGCTGATCGCTGCTCTCCTGGGTGGGGCCGCATTTGCCCTTTACGCCCTTACCCTTGCGCCGACAGTGCTGGCGGGCGACGGTGGCGAATTTCAGTTCGTGCCGTATATGCTGGGTGTGGCCCACCCCACGGGCTATCCTCTCTACACCATACTCGGCTGGCTCTGGTCTCATCTCCTGCCGCTTGGAGATGTAGCCTGCCGGATGAACCTCTTTTCCGCGTTCTGGGCAGCGTTGGCGGTGGCGCTATTGTATCCGGTCATCCGCTCGCTACTGCGGCAGGTGTTTCCGGCCCTCCTACCATCGATCCGACGCCTGATCGCTGTGGTGGCATCCGCCAGCTTTGCCGTTACCCCCACGCTCTGGTCCCAGGCGGTCATCGCTGAGGTCTACGGGCTTCACATATTTCTCGTGGGCCTGATATTCTACCTGCTGTTGAGATGGGGAGAGGCAAGGCAGCCCCGGTATCTGCTGCTGTCCGCGCTGGCTTTTGGTCTTGGATTGACGCACCATAGCACGACGGTGCTCCTAGCTCCTGCCATTCTGGCGTATGTCTTGATCGTCGATAGGCGGGTATTCCTCGATTGGCGGCTGTTGCTCAAGTGCCTGCTCCTGGTCCTTGTGCCATTGGTTCTATACCTGTACATCCCTCTGCGCGCTCCCCATACTCCATACCTCCGCCTGCCCCTGACGGAGGGCCGCGATCTGGTGCTGTACGAGAACACGCTTCCGGATCTGGTGGACTTTGTGATGGGTGGTCCGTTCAGTGGCTCGGTCGATTTCTCGGTGGACCTGGGGGACCGATTGACCATGACCTGGGATCTTCTACGCAATGAGGTAGGCTGGATTGGCGCAATCCTGGCGCTGATCGGGGTAGTGGCGCTGGTAGCCGGCGTGCTGGTGGCAGGCTCAGGGGAGGATGTGAAGGCACAGAGAGTGCGGCGGGGTCGCCTGGCTGTGTTAGCACTTGCCGGTCTGGCCTACGTTGTGTCAGTGGCATTCAATCTGGTGTACACCATCGGCGACATCTATGTCATGTACATCTCGTCCTACCTGATGCTCGTCTTGTGGATGGCAGTTGCCGCGGGGATGGTGGCACTGTTGGTGAGGAGGAGAAGCAGGGTTGCGGGTGTCGGGGTTGTTCTGCTTTTCTTCGCTTTGCCTGCCTGGTTGCTGCTTGCCAATTTCACCGCGCTGGATCAGAGCGATAGCACGGCGGCCCGCGAGCAATGGGAAAAGCTTCTCGCCGAGCCCCTGCCCGCCGAGGCGATCCTGATCAGCAACGATCGCAACGAGATCATGCCCATGTGGTACTTTCAGTATGTCGACGGCGTGCGATCCGATCTGCTGGGGCTCTATCCTCTCGTCACGCCTGACTATCCTACGGTAGGGCATGTCCTCGATCTGGCGCTCAGCACTGGCAGACCGGTCTACCTGATCAAGGAGATGCCCGGGATTGAGATCAAGGTGGACACGGAGCCAGAGGGAGCGGTATGGCGCATCCTCGGTCCCGCTGCTGCAGCAGAGCCCGCGTTTCCGCTCGACGCAGCCCTGGATGATGCTGTCGCCCTGGTGGGGTACGATAGCGCGGTAGAAGCATCCCTTCCCGGGGATACGATGCGGATCAGTCTATACTGGGAGGCGCTGCATCCCCTCGACACGGTGTACCATTCCTACGTGCACCTGCGGGATGACAACGGCGAGACGATTGCCCAGAGCGACCAGCAGCCAGGTGGCGTCTACTATCCAACTACGCTGTGGCGGCCCGGTGAGCGCCTGCGGGATGACCATACGCTACAGATGCCGGCAGATGCACCGGCGGGTATCTACACCATCGTGGTCGGCATGTATGCACTCTCTTCGGATGGAGCCCTTCAGTCCTTGGGCGAGCCAGTGGTCATTGGCCAGGTGGAATTGAGTGCCAGTGCGCCAGTCGAGTTTAGGGTTGTGACCCTGCCTAACCTCTTACCCAATTCTCCCTAGACGTTAATCGAGATCCTGGAGAACCATCTCTGCGCGGTTCCGGTAGTAGCCGTCCGTGTCGAGGTCGACTGCCCGCTGCAAATGGTGACGGGCCAGTTCACGCTGGCTCAGGGTGGCATATAGACTACCCAGGTGATAGTGGGCGCTGATCAGATCTGGGTCCCGATCCAACGCCTCGCGCAGCGCCAACAGGCCTTGGTCCTGCTGGCCTGAGAGATGATAGGCCCACCCGAGCAGGTCATAGGTGCGAGCATCCTCGGGAATCATTGTAACGAGCGCCTGGGCCGCAGGCAGGCCCCCTTCCTGGACGCGATAGAGGTGATCCAGGTAAAAGTGGACGAGCATGAACTGAAAGCCCACATCTTCCGACGCCGAGTCAGTAGCGGCCATGTACCACTCCTCAGCGGCAGGATAATCGCCCTGGTCAGCCAGGGTAGCGGCCAACTCGGCGCGCAGGGCGGCATTCTCCGGATCTTGCAGCAAGGCCTGCCACAGGGCGTCCTGTGCTTTCTGCAGATTCCCCACGAGGCGATGGTGGGTGCCCAGGAAATAGAGCACGAGGGCCGATGTCTCGTCGAGTTCCAGGGCTTGCTCCAGCAGATCCAGTGCGGCGACCGTCTCACCCTGCTGGTCCAGGGTGTGCGCCAAATAGGCGAGTGGCTCAGCATCACCAGGTGCGAGAGAGACTGCTCGCTCGAGGTGATAGCGGGCCAGAGAGAGTTCGCCGCGCTGCAGGAATGCGTTACCCAGGAGCAGCGCCTGTCGCGCTGGGCTCGGCTCGGCGCTTACAAACTGGAGCACCGCCAGCATGTCCTCGTCGCCTGCCTCTGTGAAGGCGGCCTTGGCGAGTTCTGGTTGCTCGCCGAGTAGGACGCGGCCTAGCAGGGCACGGGCGATGGCGTCGTCTGGAGGAGAGGGCTGGAGCCTCAGGGCCCGGTTCAGATAGTCCTGGGCCTGTTGAAATTGGCCCACGGCGATGCTGGCTCGCCCAAGGGCAACATAGATCCGAGGGTCCTCCGGATCCAAGGCTTCAGCGCGCAGCCACTGACTAATGGCCGACGCCCAGTCGCCCTTACCTGCACGGCTCTGCCCCAGCCCGAGGACCGCTTCTACTCCTGCTCCCCGGATCTCGGCCTCGAGAAACGCGCGGGTTGCTGGCACGAACCGGTGCTGGGTGAGGAAAACCTGGCCTATCCCGAGCCAGGGCAGCGGCGAGTCCGGATCCTGGTCTGATGCCTGCTGATAAGATTGGATGGCGGCACCATACTCGCGCGAGGCACGGAGCGTTTCTGCCTGCTGCATGGCTGTCGTGAATGCCCGGGGATAGGGCGTGAGGCCCAGTAACAGGATCGCTACCGCCAGCAGCATCAGTTGGAGTCTGGCTCGCCAGAGTATCATCTAGCTCCTCATTGGTTGGCCGAGCGCGAGACCGAGCTGTATTGCCCAGCGAATGCGAAGGCTTTGGAGTCCCATATTCCGGCGCAACTCTCACTCGTGTCGCTCGTACCCGGGCTGGCCGAATTGTATCATAGATCATCTTCAGGGGCAACGGGCCATGAGAGGGTGCCCGCGTGATGTTTTGTGATTCTGCACCGTTGTGCTAAAATGGGCGAGTTTCGATTCCCAGCTAATTCGGACCGGAAACGGGTGTTCTACGGCTGCAGTAGAACATTTGCGCGATGGGCCGGGCCGGGGTATAATAGGAGCGGAGTGTAACCATAAGATGGCGAAAAGAAGCACGCGCAAGAAAACTGGCGGGGGACTGGATCTGAGTGGATCCCTGCGCCCTGAGGTCATCGGCATCCTGTTTCTGCTGGTGGCATTGCTGACGCTGTTGAGCCTGATCCCCGTGGAGCGGGGCGTGTTGATGCAACAGTGGATCGATCTGCTGCGGCTCGGATTCGGCTGGGGCGTGTGGCTGATGCCGCTGTGCTTTGTGGGTCTGGGGCTGTGGCTGATCTTCCGTGGTTTGGGCCGTGAACTCGGAGTGGAGCGTGAGCGGCCTGCAGGCGCTATTGTCCTCTTTTTGCTTCTGCTCGCCCTGGTCCATCTTATCGCTGGTGGGGATGATCCGCAAGCTCTGGCTGCTCAAGGGGATGGAGGCGGGTACCTGGGCTATGCGCTGAGTAGCTTGCTGATATCAGCCCTGGGCACTCCGGCCGCTGTCTTGGTGCTGATCACGCTGGTGCTCATCAGCTTGATGATGATCTTTGGCATCTGGCTGGATGATGTCTGGTTCGCGCTCAAGAGGGCTGCCCAGGCGCTGCCGAGTCGAGAGCGTCTGCTCAGCGGTGAGCTTCTCAAGCGCGAAAGACTCCTGCCGCGACGCCAGCCACTGCCACTGGAGACAGCACAGCCGGAATCACAGGTCGCACAGACTGCTCAGACGCCGACGCACCCCCAGGGGAGCATCTTCCCGCGCATCATCGGGGGCCAGCAGACCTGGCATCTGCCGCCCATCGATGAGATTTTGGAGAACGCCACGGAGCAAGAACTCAGCCAGTCCGAGATCCGAGAGCGGGTGAGTATTATTGAGGAGACGCTCTCGAGCTTTGGTGTGCCTGCCAAGGTTGTTGAGGTGAACCAGGGTCCGACTGTAACCCAATTTGGTGTTGAGCCGGGATATCTTGAACGGAGGGCAAGCGGGGGTCGTGTCAGGCGGGCCAAGATCAAGGTCAGCAAGATCGCAAGCCTGGCCAACGATCTGTCACTGGCGCTGGCGGCGTCGCCCATCCGGATTGAGGCTCCCGTGCCGGGCCGCTCAGTTGTCGGCATCGAAGTGCCCAACTCGGAGATTTCACTGGTGGCTTTGCGCACAGTGCTGGAGAGCGACACTTTTCGCAAGATCAAGGGGCCGTTGCCCATTGCCCTGGGGCAGGATGTGGCGGGCAATCCTATCGCCCTGGACTTGGCATATATGCCACATTTGCTCATTGCTGGTGCAACTGGCTCTGGCAAGAGCGTGTGTGTGAACTCGATCATATCGTCGCTGCTCTGCACCAGGACGCCGGCAGAAGTGCAGTTCATCATGATCGATCCCAAGATGGTCGAGTTGACGACGTATAACGGCATCCCGCACCTGCGGGCGCCGGTAGTGATCGAATTGGAGCGGGTAGTTGGCGTGCTAAATTGGGCCACGCGAGAGATGGACGAGCGCTACAAGATGTTCAACAAGGCGCGGGCACGGAATGTGGCTGCCTATAACCAGGCCCTGCTGGCAAAGGGCGAGAAGCCATTGCCCTACGTGGTCATCGTCATTGACGAACTAGCGGATTTGATGATGGTGGCTCCGGACGAGGTGGAGCGCTCTGTCTGTCGCATCGCCCAGATGGCGCGCGCGACAGGCATACACCTGGTCATCGCCACCCAGCGACCAAGCGTAGATGTGGTGACGGGTCTGATCAAGGCCAACTTTCCAGCGCGCATAAGCTTTGCGGTTACCAGCCAAGTCGACTCGAGGGTTATCATCGATGGCCCGGGCGCCGACAAGTTGCTGGGACGTGGCGATATGCTCCTGATGACTCCCGACTCGAGCAAGCTTCAGCGACTCCAAGGCTGTTTTGTCTCCGATAAGGAGCTTTCGGCCCTGGTGAGGTACTGGAAAGGCGCGCGGACGGCACAGGAGCCACCTGTGCCTGAGGCGGTGATCCAGCAGCGCATGTGGGAGGAGATCGAAGAGTCGGAGGCGCAGGCCGCTCAGGAAGACGAGATGTTGCCCAAGGCTATTGCCCTCGTGCGGGAGCAACAGCGTGCGTCGATCTCGATGCTGCAACGCCGGCTGCGCATTGGATACTCGCGAGCGGCCCGACTGATCGACACCATGGAGGATGAGGGCATCATCGGCCCGGCTCCAGGCGGCAGTGCTGCTCGCGAGGTGCTATCCACTTCCGGTTCTGATACTGGTAGTGCAAAAGCTCCCGATTCGCTCCCCCAGCAGGAGCCTTCTGGTCTATAGTGCATTACAGCACCTGATAGAGCAAGCGACGGGACCTTGGGTCCCATCCTGTGCGTAGCAGGTGTGATCGCAGTCTCTCTGCTTGATTCCATCTCCATCGAGCTCGGCACACGAGACTGGAAGGCCGAAGCTTCCCTCGTAGAAATGATAGGCTGCGCCGTTTGCCTATCCCCCCGACATTTGGTATAATGTTGCCCGCTGTCAGGGAACTCTTCTGATGGCAAAGAGGAGAATGGAAGGTAGAGGCCAATCCAGATTCAGTTCTAACCAAAGGAGGTAAGATGAAGAAGTGGTTGTTGGCTATTGTGGCGGCCCTAATGGTGTTGTCTATGGCAGTGGCTTGCGGCACGACGCCGGAGGCCACAGAGGTCCCCGAGGCGACGGAAGCGGTCCCCGAGCCGACCGAGGCGGTTGAGGCTACTGAACCGGCTGAGCCGGCAGGCGCCATCAAAGTGGGTATGGTGTCGGACGTAGGCGGTGTTGATGATGCCAGCTTTAACCAGAACACCTGGGAGGGGTTGGTCCGGGCCCAGGAGGAGCTGGGAGTGGCATCGCAGTTCATCGAGAGCCAGGCGCAGGCGGACTATGAGAAGAACATCACCGAGTTTGCGGAGCAGGAGTACGACCTGATCTTCACGGTGGGGTTCTTGCTGAACGATGCGACGGCCAAGATGGCGCCGCTGTATCCGGACGCGCACTTTGCAGGTATCGACCAGTGGTACGATCCGCCGATCGACAACGCAGCGGCGATCACCTTTGCGGTGGACGAGGCAGCGTTCCCGATTGGGTACCTGGCAGCGGGCTGGGCAGCGTTGCAGGATCCGGACGACCCGCAGGTAGGCTGGGTTGGGGGTATGGAGATACCGCCGGTGCAGCAGTTCATCGTAGCGTACGAGGCGGGCGTTGCATACTACAACGAGGCCAAGGGTACGGACGTCCAAGTCAAGGGTGTGTACGTTGGGGACTTTGAGGCGCCGGACGAGGGCAAGATCCAGGGCAACTCGTTGATCGACGAGGGAGTGGATGTAA
>Ga0207796_1000358_pt1 | contig 18755 bp, 16 predicted proteins | sample Pon1CUnioCityCA_6_FD_187274 | JGI IMG/M metagenome (GOLD analysis project Ga0207796, IMG submission 187274) | Marine sediment microbial community from Union City, CA, USA - Pond 1C Sediment 1 (SPAdes) | ecosystem: Environmental > Aquatic > Marine > Intertidal zone > Salt pond sediment ...
CGAGGTCGCTGTCCCGGCCGACTTCGCCCGCAGCGAGCTGGTCATCGAGGCCACGGCCGACTGGCTGATCTGTCGGGTCGAGTGCCTGCCGGGCGAAGGCCGCTATACCCTGCGCCTCCCGGTCGCCGCCAGCGCCGTCGACGCGCAGGACGATCCGCGCTGGGCCGAAGTCTTTGCCACGGCGCTGCGTCGCCAGCCGCAGGCGGCCGCGCGCGCCGCGACCGTCAGCTTCACGGCCGAAACGGTCGAGCTGCAGTTACCGGACGGACTGTCCCCGGCGCCCGATGACGCATGGACCTACTTTCCCGTCACGCCGCAGGTGACCTCGAACTCGATCGAGCCGCGCTGGCTCGAGACGGCAGCCGGCACCGCGCTGGTGCTGCCGAAGAGCGACTACTTCACCGGCACGCCGGAGCGTTTCGAGTTTCTCCTCGCGCGCGGCGACACCGGCCTGGTGTTCAGCGCCGCGCCCGTCGCAGACCCGGCGGCGGCCCATGGCACCCCGGCGCCAGGCCCAGCCGGCGCGCCGGGCGTGCTGGCCGCAATCGGCCTTGCCCTGCTCGGCGGGCTGATCCTCAACCTTATGCCCTGCGTGTTCCCGGTGCTTTTCCTCAAGGCCGCGAGCGCCATGGAAGCGGCGGGCGACCGTGCGCGGCTGCGTCGCCAAGGACTGCTCTACACGGCCGGTGTGGTGGCCAGCTTCCTCGTCGTGGCCGGCGTGCTGCTGGCACTGCGCGCTTCCGGCGAGGCGCTGGGCTGGGGCTTCCAGCTGCAGGCGCCGGCTTTCGTCGCCGCACTCGCGCTGCTGTTCTTCGTGCTGGCCATGAACTTTGCCGGCCTGTTCGAGTTCCGCGGCCGCCTCGCCGGGCTTGGCCAGGACCTCGCCGCCGGCCAGGGCGACCGCGCCGCGTTCTTCACCGGCGTCCTCGCCTGCCTGGTGGCGAGCCCGTGCACCGCGCCTTTCATGGGCGTGGCCCTCGGCGCGGCGCTGGCCCTGCCGGCCGGCTCCGCGCTGGCGATCTTCGCCGCCCTCGGCGTCGGCCTGGCGCTGCCGATCCTGGCGCTGGGCTGGGTGCCGGGCCTGGCGCGCGCGTTGCCGCGTCCCGGGCCCTGGATGGAGACCTTCCGCCGGCTGCTCGCCTTTCCGCTGCTGCTCACCGTGACCTGGCTGCTGTGGGTCTACGGCGAGCAGACCTCGGTGCTGGCCATGAGCTGGCTGCTCGCCGCACTCGTCGGCATCGCCTTCGGCCTGTGGCTGCTGCGCGCCGGCCGCGCCTGGCGCATCCCGGCCTGGGGCGTGCTGCTCGCCAGCCTCGTCCTGCCATTGATGCAGTCACCCGCACCGAGCGACCGACCGGCGCCTGCCGCCGCAGCCGCGTACGAAACGTGGACACCGGCGCGGCTGGCCGACGCGCTGGCGGCCGGCGAGCCGGTGCTGGTGAACATGACGGCGGCGTGGTGCATCACCTGCCTGGCCAACGAGCGCGTGGCCCTGTCTTCGCCACGCGTGGCCGCAGCGCTCGAGGACCGCGGCATCCGCTATCTGAAGGGCGACTGGACCCGGCGTGACTCCGACATCACCGCCTACCTCGAATCCTTCGGCAGGAGCGGCGTGCCACTGTACGTGCTGTATCCCGGTCCCGGCCGCGAACCGGTGGTGCTGCCGCAGCTGCTCACCGTGGACATCGTGCTGCAGGCCCTCGACGATATCTGATCGCAAGAACTGACAACCACCAAGGAGAGAACCATGTACAAGACCCTGGGCATCGCCCTCGCGCTCACCCTCGCCGCATCACCGGCCCTGGCCGCGGACGCGAAGATCGGCGCGGCTGCGCCCGCCTTCACGCTCACCGATACCGCAGGCGTCACGCACAACCTGTCCGACTTCGCCGGCAAGACGGTGGTGCTGGAGTGGACCAACCACGACTGCCCCTTCGTGAAGAAGCATTACAACGGCGCGAACATGCAGCGCCAGCAGGCTGACGCGACCGCCGACGGGGTGGTATGGCTGGTGGTGAACTCCTCGGCCGAGGGCAAGCAGGGCCATGTCAGCCCGGCGCAGGCGGACCAGATCCAGGCCGACTGGAAGGCGCAGCAGACCGCCTACCTGTTCGACACCGACGGCACCGTGGGCCAGGCCTACGGCGCCAAGACCACGCCGCACATGTACGTCATCGATCCCGAGGGCGTGTTGCGCTACAACGGCGCCATCGACTCGATCCCGAGCGCCAACGTCGCCGATATCGAGAAGGCCGAGCAGTACGTGGAGATCGCGCTGGCGGAACTGGCGGCAGGCAAGCCGGTCAGCCGGCCGCTCACCCAGCCCTACGGCTGCAGCGTGAAGTACTGACGCGCCGGGTGCAGACTGGGTGCCCGCACCGGAGGGAATACCGCATGAATACTGTTCGCATCGCGATGCTCGCGCTCGGCCTGCTTGCGCTGGCCGGTTGCCAGGCAACGGGCGACACCATGCCCACTGAGTCGTTGCGGGTGCAGGGCGCCCTCACCTACCCGGAGCGTATCGCGCTGCCGCCCGACAGCGTGGCCACGGTCGAGCTGCGGCGCTTCGATGCCACGGGCGAGCATGTCGAGGCGGCTCTGGACATCCCGCTGCAGGGCCGCCAGGTGCCGATCCCCTTCCAGGTCGAGGCCAGCGTCGCGCCCGGCGCCGCCGCCGCGTACGAGCTGCGCGGCAGCGTGACCCTCGGGGAAAATGCATTCCGCATCACGCGCCCGCTGCTGCTCGACCCGTCCGCCGGCGTGCTCGACCTCGGCATGCTGCGCTTGTTGCCGGTCGACGAGGTGGCCTTCGGTACCCATTTCCTGTGCGGCGCGGAAGATCTGCTGTTCGGCGCCGCGGGTGAGACGGGGCGCATGGTGCTCAACGGCCAGGTATTCGACTTGGTCCGCGCCCCGGCGGCATCGGGGGTGCTGTACCGCGCCCTGGGCCAGGAGACGACTTTCTTCCATGGCAAGGGCAAGGAAGCGCTGGTGGAAATCGAGGGGCGTCGCCTGCCGACCTGCCACCAGGCCGAGCCGCCGGCGCCACCGTTCCGTGCCCGCGGCCAGGAGCCGGGCTGGAACGTGACCCTGGCCGACGGCCGCGCCGAGGTGGTGCTCGACTACGGGCAGCAGCGCGTCTCGCTGCCGCTGTTCGCCACCAGCAGCGAGGGCCGCGTGACGCGCTTCCGCGCCGCCGACGGCACACACCGCATGGCCATGGACGTGGCGCGGCGCCAGTGCAACGACAGCATGAGCGGCATGCCGTATCCCTACGTCGTGGCGCTGGAGTTTGACGATCGCGTGCTCGCCGGTTGCGGCGGCGAGGCGATCGACCTGCTGGCGGGTCGCGAGTGGGTGGTGGAAGACCTCGACGGTGGCGGCATCATCGACCGCTCGCGCATCACTATCGAATTCGAGCCCGACACCGGGCGCGTCTTCGGCCGCGGCTCCTGCAACCGCTACAACGCCGGGTTCTCGCTGACGGGCGAAGGGATCAGCTTTAGCGGGGCGGCCGCCACCATGATGGCCTGCCCGGAAGCGCTGATGGACCAGGAGCAGAAGTTCTTCCGCCTCCTTGCGGGCGTCAACCGCTTCGACATCGACGCCACCGGCGCGCTGCGGTTGTCGGGCACGGCCGGCACCATGAAAGCCTATCCCGACACGCGGCCCAGCGAATGACCGCAGCGGCCGTCTACGTCATCCACGAGAACCCGGAGTGGCTGGTGCCGCTGCGCGCGGCGCTGGATGCCGAGGGCGTGCCCTGGGTGGACTGGTTCGTGCACGAAGGGCGCGTCGACCTCGGCACCGCACCGCCCGAAGGCGTGTTCTACAACCGCATGAGCGCCTCCTCGCATACCCGCGATCATCGCTATGCGGTGGAACTGACCGCGCAGCTGGTGGCCTGGCTGCAGCACCACGGCCGCCGCGTGGTCAATGGCCGGCGCGCCCTGCAGCTCGAAGTGTCCAAGTTCGAGCAATACCTGTCCTTGCGTGCGCATGGCGTGCACACCCCCGCGACCCTTGCCGCCAGCGGTCCCGGGGAGATCATCGCTGCAGCACGCGCCCTGGGGCAGGCGCCGTTCATCCTCAAGCCCAACCGTGGCGGCAAGGGCCTCGGCGTGCAGCTGTTCCACAGTGTCGAAGCGCTGGCGGAGACGCTGGCGGGTCCGGGCGACAGCGGGGAAATCTCGCTTGACGGCATCGCGCTGCTGCAGGAATACATCCGCCCCGCCGGGGGCTTCATCACGCGCATGGAATTCATCGGCGGGCGCTACTACTACGCCGTGGAAGTGGACACCTCGGAGGGCTTTGAACTGTGCCCGGCCGACGTCTGCGCGGTGGATGACGCGTTCTGTCCCGCACCCGGCGAGCAGCCGGCTCCGCAAGCCCGCCAGAAGTTCCGCCTCGCGCGGCGCCCGCCCGACGGCGAGCTCGTCGCCCGGCTGGAGGCCTTCCTGCGCGCCAACGACGCCGAGATCGCCGCGGCGGAGTTCGCGACGAACGAGCACGGCACGCAGTTCGTCTACGATGTGAACATGAACACCAATTACAACCAGCAGGCCGAACGCATGGCCGGCAGCGGCCACGATGCGATGCGCGCGGTGGCGCGCTTCCTCGGGCGGGAGCTGGAACGCGCGCTGGGGCGGCAACCGGCCGCACGCGACGCCGGTCTTGCGGGCACATGAACTTCCCGGCGCGCCATGGCCGTCTGCTCACGGCGCTTCTCGCGGCCGCGCTGCTCGCCATGCTCGGTGCACTGACGCCAGCGCACGCCCGCACCATTACCGACAGCGCCGGCCGCGAAGTCGACGTCCCGGACGAGGTCAACATCGTGTTCGCCTCGGGTCCGCCGGCGTCGATCCTGGTCTACGTGCTGCGCCCCGAGGTGCTGAGCGGCTGGCCGCGCGCCATCCGGCCGGAGGAGGCGCCCTACATCGCCGTGCCCTACCGCGACCTGCCCGAGACCGGCCGCCTCACGGGCCGCGGCGGCGACGCCAACCTGGAGCGCGTGCTCGAGATCAAGCCGGACCTGATCATCGACTTCGGCTCGGTGCGCGACACCTACATCGACCTCGCCAATCGCGTGCAGCGCCAGACCGGGATCCCCTACATCCTCGTCGACGGTCGTTTCGAGGCGACGCCGGCGGCGCTGCGGCTGGTGGGCAAGGTGCTCGGCGTGCCTGAGCGCGGCGAGCGCCTGGCGCGCGACGTGGAACAGACTTTCGCGCGCCTCGACGCCATCCTCGCGGATACCCCGGAAGAGGCGCGGCCGCGGGTCTACATGGCGCGCGGGCCGGACGGCCTGGAGACCGGGCTGAAGGGTTCCATCAACACCGAGATCATCGAGCGCGCCGGCGGGCGCAACGTGGCGGACCCCGGGGACGGCCGGCGCGGCCTGGTACAGGCCTCCATCGAGCAGGTGATGTTCTCGGACCCGGAAGTGATCGTCACCTGGGACCGCAATTTCTACGCCCATGTGTTCCACAACCCGCTGTGGAGCGGCATCGACGCGGTGCAGGCAGGCCGTGTCTATCTCTCGCCGACGGCACCCTTCGGCTGGATCGACCGGCCGCCGTCGCTGAACCGGCTGATGGGCCTGAGGTGGCTTGCGGGGCTGTTTTATCCGCAGCGCTGGGACGCCGACCTGAGGGAAGAGGCGAGGGCCTTCTACCGCCTGTACTACCATGTCGATCCCACCGAGGAAGACCTGGACAGGCTGCTGGAATGGAGCGAGGGGAAAGCGCCGCAATGAGCGCCCGCACGACGGGGCCGCAGCTCACGCTCGGTCTCGTGCTCGGCGTGCTGGTGCTGCTGCTGGCCCTCGGCGCGCTCACCATCGGCCCCTTTCCGCTCTCGCCCCGCGAGGCGCTGGCGGCGCTGTTCGGCGCGGGGGATGCGCAGGCGCAGCTGGTGGTGCAGGGCATCCGCCTGCCGCGCGTAGTGGCGGCGCTGCTGGTCGGCGCTGCGTTGGCCGCGGCCGGCGCCAGCTACCAGACGCTGTTTCGCAATCCCCTCGTGTCCCCCGACATCCTTGGCGTGTCTGCCGGCGCCGGGCTGGGCGCGGTGATCGGCATCTTTCTCTCCATGCCGGTGGTGGCGATCCAGCTGTTTGCCTTTGCCGGCGGCCTCGGCGCCGTGCTGCTGGTGACGGTGGTGGCCGCGGCGGTGCGCAACACCGACCGGGTGCTGGCGCTGGTGCTGACCGGCGTCGTCATCGGCGCGCTGGCCGGCGCCGCCACTTCGCTGCTCAAGGTGCTGGCGGATCCTTACGACCAGCTCCCGGCCATCACCTTCTGGCTGCTCGGCTCCCTGGCCTCCACCACCCCGGAAGACATCTGGCCGGCGCTGCCGGCGGTGCTGCTCGGGCTCATCCCGCTGCTGCTGCTGCGCTGGCGCATCAACGTGCTCGCGCTGGGCGACGACGAGGCGCGTGCGCTGGGCGTCGAGGCCGGGCGCATCCGCTTCATCGTCATCGCCGCAGCCACGCTGATCACCGCCAGCGTCACCGCCGTCGCCGGCGTGGTGGGCTGGGTCGGGCTGGTCATCCCGCACATCGCGCGCATGCTGGTCGGCCCGAGCTTTGCCCGCCTGCTGCCGGTCTCGGCGGTCGTGGGCGCCGGCTACCTGCTGGTGGTCGACACGCTGGCGCGCACCATCGCCGAGGTCGAAGTGCCGCTGGGCATCCTCACGGCCGTCATCGGCGCGCCGTTCTTCATCTGGCTGCTGGCCTCCGGCCGTAGGGGCTGGTCATGAAGCTCGAGGCGCGCAGCCTGGAGATCGGTTACGGGCGCACGGTCGTCGGCCGCGACATCGACCTGGCCGTGGAGCCGGGCCGCATCTTCTGCCTGCTCGGCCCCAACGGCTGCGGCAAGACCACGCTGTTCCGCACCCTGCTGGGGCTGATCCCGAGACTGAGCGGGGCGGTCACGCTCGGCGGCGACGCGATCTCCAGCCTGTCGCGCGCTGAGATGGCGCGGCGCATCAGCTACGTGCCGCAGGCCCACGCCCCGCCCTTCCCCTACGAGGCGATCGAGATCGTGATGATGGGACGCACTGCGCGACTCGGGCGTTTCGCGCAGCCGGGCGTCTCCGACCGCGAGGCGGCCTACACGGAAATGGAGCGTCTCGGCATCGCCGACCTGGCGCAGCGTGATTACAGCCGGCTGTCCGGCGGCCAGCGGCAGCTGGTGCTGATCGCCCGCGCCCTGGCGCAACGCGCCCCGCTGATCGTCATGGACGAGCCCACCGCCAGCCTGGACTTCGGCAACCAGTCGCTGGTGCTGGGCGAGATCGAGAAACTGGCGCGCGCCGCCAGCCTGGACGGCCAGGGCGTGATCCTGTCCACGCACAACCCCGACCATGCCTTCGCGCTCGGCGCCGACGTGGTGCTGATGCACGACGGCGGGATCTACCGGCGCGGCCGCCCGGAGGAAGCGCTCACGGCCGAGTCGTTGAGCAAGGTATACGGCGTGCCGGTGCTGGTGGAACGCACACCCAGCGGGCGTCACGTGTGCCTGCCCGGTGCGGCGCGCTGAGCGCGGCCGAGCCGGAACCCGGGCGCGTCGTGGGACTGGTGCATGAACTGCACTCCGCTGTAGAGTCCACCACCACCGCCTGAACCCGAGAATACATGCGCGAGCGCGTCACCCGCTGGATCCAGCAGCCGCGGTTCCAGTCGACCATCATCGGCCTGATCCTGCTCAACGCCGCGATCCTCGGCCTCGAGACCTGGCCCGCCGCCATGGAGGCGGCAGGCGGGCTGTTGAAGACCGTGGACCGGATCATCCTCGCGGTGTTCGTGGTGGAGATCGCGCTGCGTATCTATGCGCACCGGGCGGCATTCTGGCGCGACCCCTGGAGCCTGTTCGACTTCGCCGTGGTGGCCATCGCCCTGGTGCCGGCGTCCGGGCCCTTTGCCGTGCTGCGCGCCCTGCGCGTGTTGCGGGTACTGCGCCTGCTCACCATGGTGCCGTCGATGCGCCGGGTGGTCGGCGCGCTGCTCGCCGCGATCCCCGGGCTCGGCTCCATCGCGCTGGTGCTGGCGATCATTTTCTACGTCTTCGGCGTGATCGGCACCAACCTGTTCGCCGACACCCATCCGCAGTGGTTCGGCACGCTCGGCCGCTCGCTGTACACCCTGTTCCAGGTCATGACGCTGGAAAGCTGGTCGATGGGGATTTCGCGCCCGGTGATGGAAGCGCACCCCTACGCCTGGCTGTTCTTCGTCACCTTCATCCTGGTGGCGACGTTCACCATGCTGAACCTGTTCATCGCCATCATCGTCAACGCGATGCAGACGTTCCAGGAAGCCGAGCACCAGGAAACCGTGCAGGCGCTGCATGACACGCAGGAACATATCGAGAGCGAACTGCACGCGGAGATGCGCTCGCTGCGGGCGGAGATGAAGGAACTTCGCGCGCTACTCGGGACGCGCGCCGGCCGCTAGGCGGTCGCCGCACACCGCCGCCAGCGCGGCGCGGTCGGCAGCGGCCAGCGCCAACGGTCCCCTGGCCCCCGGCTGCAGTTCGCCGCCTTCGTGCAGCAGGGCATGCATGACGGCCCCGGGCTGCTCGACATGGCCGAGGCCCAGGGCGTGGCCGAACTCGTGGGCCAGCACCCAGACCAGCTCGTCGAAGCTGGCGGCCCGGAACACGTCGATGCGCCGGCCCTGATGCGGATCGTAGCTGTAGCGCCCGGACTCGACCGGGTCCGTAGCCGAGGACGCGTTGTATTGCTGCACCTGGGTACGCATCTCGGCGGCGCGCTGGCGCGCATCCTCGACGCGGCGGTTGTAGGCCGCAACCTCGTCGTTGAGTTCACTGGTCATGCGCTCCAGCTCGGCCAGCTCGGCGCGCAGCATGGCGCCCTCGCCCTCCAGCGCACGACCGCGGGCTGCCGTGCGCGCCCCGGGGTCCGCGTTCCACGCGGCCACGGCCGCCTCGTGCTGTGCCAGCCGCGCCTCCAGCTCTGCCGCACGGCGCTCGCGCGACTGGGCCGCGAGCTCGATGCGGCCGTGCCACGCTGCCAGGTCGGCCTGCGCCTCGTCCAGGTCCCGCTGCGCCAGGTCGAGCTGCCCGCGCAGGGACTGGCGCTGCACGGCGCCCTGCTGGCGCTCGTCGAACCACAGGTTGACCTGCATGGCTCGCGGTTGGGCGGACTCGATGAACAGCGCGGCCGGGCTTTCCGCCTGCCACAGCTGCGCCGCCTCAACCAGCGCCGCTTCGACCAGGAACGGGTCGAAGCCGAAGCGCGGGTCGACCTCGCCGAGTGCGTAGTGCACGGGGATGGCGCATGGCGCATGGGCGTAGGGATCGGGCGGGTAGCGCAGCCGCAGGAGCTGCGACAGCAGCAGGGCCAGCCCGATGGCGAGCAGGCCGGCAGCCAGGAACCTGGAAGTGCGACGGCGCATCGGGGGGCAATATACCGTGGGGGCTTTGGATTGGCGCGCCCGACAGGATTCGAACCTGTGACCTCTGCCTTCGGAGGGCAGCACTCTATCCAGCTGAGCTACGGGCGCACGCGAGGGGGCGAAATGATACCCGCCTGGCGGAACAGCGTCCATGCGGCCTCACGGTGCCTCCAGGATGCGATCACCCATGTGGTCGGCGGGAGCCAGGGCCCGGGGGCGTTTGGCGGCCCTGAGGCAAAGCCATATAATCCGCGCTTTGCCGGGCCCGGCTCCACGGTCCCGCAGCCCCCCAAGCGGAGAGGAAACGGCGTTGAGCGCAGAACAGGATCGCAAGTTTTTCGACACCTTCATGCTGGTGCTGGGCAGCCTGGTGCTGATCACCGTGGCCATTTTCGTCCTGGCGAACTCCATGGCCGGGCGCACCCAGGAAGCCCACATCAAGGAAGACCCGGCATTCCAGCAGCGCAACGTCGAGCGCATCCGCCCGGTCGGCCAGGTCGCCATCGCCGGTGCAGACAACAGCGCCCTGCGCGACCCCGGCGGGCCGCGGCCCGCTGCTGCGGCCATGCCCGCAGTCGCCGCCGAGCCCGCACGCGAGCTGAGCGGTGAAGATGTCTACAAGGTGGCCTGCACGGCCTGCCATGGCGCCGGCATTGCCGGTGCGCCGAAGACCGGCGACGACGCCGCCTGGGCGCCGCGCGTGGCGCAGGGCATGGACACGCTCTACACGCATGCCATCGAAGGCTTCCAGGGCCAGGCCGGCTACATGCCGCCGCGCGGCGGTCACGCCAACCTGACCGACCAGCAGGTGCGTGATGCCGTCCAGCATATGGTGGACCAGCTGCCCGAGTGAGCTAGTCCTCGCCGAGCAGCGACCGAAGGCCCGCGATGGCGCTCTGCCCGCGGGCCTTTTTCTCATCCGCGCTCACCTCGGTGCGCCCTTCCCACTCCAGCGAGTCTTCCGGCAGCTCTTCGAGGAAGCGGCTGGGCGTGCACTCCAGCGTCTCGCCGAAACGCTTGCGGCGCCGCGCGTAGCTGAGGAACAGCCGCCGCTGGGCGCGCGTGATGCCGACGTACGCGAGGCGTCGCTCCTCTTCGAGCCCCGGCCCCTCGAGGTTGGCGCGATGCGGCAACAGCTCTTCCTCGCAGCCGGCGAGGAACACCACCGGGAACTCCAGGCCCTTGGCGGCATGCAGGGTCATGAGGCGCACGCGGTCGTCCTGCCCCTCGCCGGCCTCGCGGTCCAGCATGTCCATCAGCGACAGCCGCCGCAGGGCATCGGACAATGTCGGCGCCTCCTCGTCGCGCGCCGCCCGCGCCAGCCAGTCGAGCAGCTCGCCCAGGTTTTCATTCGCCGTCTCGGCCTGGCGCGGGTCGCGCGCATTCTCGAACAGCCAGTCGCGGTAGCCGATATCCTCGATCAGCTCGCGGGCCAGCTCGTCCACCGCGGCGCCGCCTTCCGCCTCGTCGCCGAGCTCGATGATGCGCCGGCCGAAGCCGTACAGGCGCTCCACCGCGCGCGCCGGCAATACGCTGTGCAACCCGGTCTCCATGCAGGCCGCCAGCAACCCCAGCCCGCGCTCCGAGGCCCAGCCGCCCAGCTTTTCCAGCGTCGCCGTGCCGATCTCCCGGCGCGGCACGTTGACGATCCTGAGGAACGCCGCGTCGTCGTCCGGATTGGCGATGAGCCGCAGGTAGGCCAGCACGTCCTTGACCTCGCTGCGGTCGAAGAAGGAGGTGCCGCCGGTCACCGAATACGGGATCTGCAGGGTGCGCAGCGACTGCTCGAAGGGCCGCGCCTGGTGGTTGCCGCGATAGAGCACGGCGAAATCCGCCCAGCTGCCGCCCCGCTCCATACGCTGGCGCATGATCTCCATCGCCACGCGGTCGGCCTCGTCGGCGCCGTCGTGCGCCGCCATGACGCGGATACGGTCGCCCGGGCCGTGCGCGCTCCACAGGCGCTTGTCGAACAGGTGCGGATTGTTGGCGATGAGCCCGTTGGCGGCCTCGAGGATGCGGCTGGAGGAGCGGTAGTTCTGCTCCAGCTTGATCACCCTGAGCGCCGGGAAGTCCTCCGCCAGGCGCTTCAGGTTGTCCGGGCGCGCGCCGCGCCAGGCATAGATCGACTGGTCGTCGTCGCCCACCACCGTGAAGGCGCCGCGCGCACCCACCAGCTGGCTCATGAGCTGGTACTGGGCCTGGTTGGTGTCCTGGTACTCGTCGCCGAGCATGTACTGGATGCGGTCCTGCCACGCCGCCAGCACCTGCGGCAACTCGCGGAACAGGAACACGGGCCGCACGATCAGGTCGTCAAAGTCGAGCGCGTTGTAGGCCTGCAGCGCGCGCTGGTAGGCGGCGTACTGGCGCGCGCGGGCCGCCTCGAGATCATCCGCGGCCCCGGCCAGCGCCGCGGCCGGGTCCACCAGCTCGCTCTTCCAGTTGGAGATCGCGGCACAGGCCATGTCGACGGCCGCCTCGGTGTCGGCGTTGTCGCTGCGCAGCAGTTCCTTCGCCAGTGCGCGGCTGTCGTGCGCGTCGAAGATGGTGAAGCCGCGCTTGTAGCCGAGGTTGCCGTACTCGCGGCGCAGGATGTTCAGCCCGAGGGTGTGAAAAGTGGAGATCTTCAGCGCCTTGGCGGTGTCCTTGTCCAGCAGGGTCGCCGCACGCTGGCGCATCTCGCGCGCCGCCTTGTTGGTGAACGTCACTGCCGCGATGGCATAGGCCGGCACACCCTCTGACACCAGGGCGCCGATCTTGTGCGTAATGACGCGCGTCTTGCCGCTGCCCGCACCGGCAAGCACGAGCAGGGGACCGGCCGTGTAGTGCACGGCCTCGAGCTGGGCGGGGTTGAGTGACATCGGGCTCGGGCGTCGAGGCGCGGGAGGGCGGCACTATACCCGATGGCGGCACTGCCAGTGCCGGGTACGAAGCCCGATGGCGCCGGCCCGGGCAACCAGGGCCCCGGGCCGGCGGCAGGAAGGCTCAGTCCGTGGCGAGAATGACCTCGGACGCCTTGATGATGACGTGGACTTCCTTGCCCACCGCGAGCCCGAGATCGGTCGCGGCATCGGTGGTGATCATCGAGGTGATGGTGTTGCCGCCGCCTACATCGACGATGGCCTGGCTGTTCACGGGACCGGTCTTGAGGTCCTTGACCTTGCCCTTGAGGACATTCCTTGCGCTGATCTTCATGTCGTTTCTCCTTTGCGGGACGCGCCTGCGACGCCCCGGGAAAGGGCGCCGGCGAGGCTGTTGACGGCTCATCCTAACGGCTCCGCACCCGGTGCTTGCAAGCGTTTTCGCCGCCGTGTGCACTGTGCCCCGCCTTCTTCCCCAAGGCCGTCCCGAGCGCCGCGGTTGCGCCATCCCTGCGCTGCATCCGCGCCATCGCGTGGTGATGGAATCCAAGACAATTCCTGCAGCACCATGCAAGTGCCTAACCCGGCGCGGAGCCTGCGCGGCACGCATCACCCCGTAGAATCCGGGAATCATTTTCCTGCGGAGAAACGCGTCATGAGCAGCTCGAGGCGGTGGTTGGGAACGGGATTTGCGCTGCTTCTGTCCTGCAGCCTGAACGTGGCCCAGGCTGAAGGACCCAGCCTGTTCGCCGCCGGCAGCCTGAAGGCGGCGCTGGGCGACGTCGCCCGGGCCTACGGGACGGCTTACGGCAGCGAGGTGACGACGCGCTTCGGGCCGAGCGGGCTGCTGCGCCAGGCCATCGAGGAAGGGGAAAGCCCCGATGTGTTCGCCTCCGCCAACATGGCGCATCCGCAGAAACTCGCCGGCGCAGGCTGGGGCAGCCCGGTCGCGCTGTTCGCCCGCAACCAGCTGTGCGGCCTGGCCCAGCCCGGCCTCGCCGTGAGCAGCGACACGCTGCTCGACGTGCTGCTCGATCCCGAGGTGCGCGTCGGCACTTCGACGCCCAAGGCGGACCCGAGCGGCGACTATGCCTGGCAGCTGTTCGAGCGCGCCGAGGCGCTGCGGCCCGGGAGTTTTGCCACCCTCGACGCCAAGGCCCTGAAGCTCACGGGCGGTCCGGACAGCGCCAAGCCCCCGGCCGGCCGCAACCCCTATGCGTGGGTCATGGACGAGCAGCGCGCCGACATCTTCCTCACCTATTGCACCAACGCCGTGCTGGCGCAGCGCGAGCTGCCGGACCTGCAGTTGCTCAGCATCCCGGCAAGCCTGGCCGTGGGCGCTGACTATGGCCTGGTCGTCCGGGCCGACTCCGGCACCGAGGGCTGGCGCCTGGCGCTGTTCATTCTCTCGCCGCAAGGTCAGGAAATTCTCGCCGGTTACGGCTTCGTGGCGAGCGCCATTCCGCGCTGAACGCCGCCCGGCCGGTAAGGCCATACGGCGCATGCGCGTGACGGGGCCGGGACGCAGCAGGCGTGCCGCAGGCTCACGGCTGCACCAATTTTCGTGAAATAAATTTGACATGGGATGCGGTCGCTCATAGGGTCAGTGCTCGCTGTGCCTGCTGCAGAGCAGCCAGCACGCCTCAAAATAATAAATTCGAGACCAACCGGAGAGAGTTGAATGAACTACCGCAAGAGACTTGCGCTGATCGCGATCAGCGCAGCCGCCCTCGCTATCCCTTTCACGGCCAGCGCGCAGGAAGAATCCTCGGGCCACATGCTTTCGCTGCTGGAAATTCATGTGAAGGCCGGGCATGAGGACGATTTCAGGGCCGGCATCGCGGCCTGGAAAGAATGCTATATCGAGAACAACGGCACCGGCTCGTGGAACATCTGGCGTCGCCAGCAGGGCCAGGGCAACGTGTATGTCGCCGCCTTCCGCATGAGCAACTGGTCCGACATGGACACGCCGGACGAGGCCGGGCGCGCCTGTCGCAGCATCGCCATGGAACAGATCACGCCCTACACGCTGACGGACCACAGCGCGAACTCCTATGCGCGCCTGATGACTGACATCAGCCGCACCGGCCCCGGCGGGGACGTGATCTGGGTGTCCAACTTCCGGGCCGACGACGGCCGCCTGATGATGAGCGTGGTCCGCAAGGTCGCCGCCGCCATCAAGGAAACCGAAGGCGACCACCGCGGCTACTGGTACAGCGTGATGGGCGGGCCCGAAGAGGCGGCTGACTATTTCGTCGTGACGCCGTTCGAGAACTTCGCCGCGATGGAAGTGGACCGCGACGGCGTGTGGGAAATCGTCACCAAAGTGCACGGCGAAGACGAGGCAGAGAAGCTCCGCAGCGATTTCAGGACATCCTTGGATGCCGGCTGGTCGTACATCTTCCGCCGCGTTGGGAACCTCAGCCACAACCCGTGATGGGCTGAACTGTCGGCGCATGAAACCAGGCCCGGGGCAGCTGCCCCGGGCCTTTTCATTGGGCGACTTCGCCCGCCCCGGCTAGCCCCCGCGATCCAGGCCCCGGCACGACAAGGCCTCGGCCAGGTGACGCACCTCGATCCGCTCCGCCCCGGCGGCATCGGCAATGGTGCGCGCCACCCGGCGCACCCGCGTCTGTGCCCGCGCCGACAATCCAAGCTTTTCCGCTGATCGCACCAGCAGGGCACGCCCCTTAGCATCCAGCGCCGCGTGCCTATCCAGCGCCCGGCCTTCCAGGCCGGCATTCAGGCAGCCCTGTCGCTGCAGGCTGGTCTCGCGCACCGCGCGCACCCGTTCCCGCACCCGCGCGGAGGTTTCCCCGGGCGGCCCGAGCATCTCCGCTGGCGCGGGGCGCGGCATCTCGGCCACCAGGTCGATGCGGTCCAGCAGCGGACCGGAAATCCGCCAGCGATAGCGCTGCACGGCGTCCGCGCTGCACCGGCAGTGCGCGCGCGGATCGCCGAGAAAGCCGCAGGGACAGGGGTTCATCGCCGCCGCCAGCATGAAACGGGCCGGGAAGGTGCGCTGCACGGCGGCGCGACTGATGGTCAGCTCGCCTTCCTCGAGCGGTTGTCGCAACGCCTCCAGCGCAGCGCGGCCGAACTCCGGCAGTTCGTCGAGGAACAGCACGCCGTGGTGGGCCAGCGTCACCTCGCCGGGCCGCGGGTTGGCGCCGCCGCCGGTGAGCGCAACCGAGGAAGCGGAATGGTGCGGGGCGCGGAACGGGCGGCGTCCCCAGTCGTCCGGCGTGAAGGGCTTGCCGGCCGCAGAGGCGATCGACGCAACCTGCAGGGCGATGGCCGGGTCGAGGGGTGGCAGCAGGCCGGCGAGACGCCGCGCCAGCATGGTCTTGCCGGTACCTGGCGGACCGATGAAGAGCACGTTATGCCCGCCTGCCGCGGCGAGCTCCAGGACGCGCCGGCCGCGCTGCTGCCCGCGCACCTCGGACAGGTCCGGTCCTGCGGGTATCCCGGCCGCCAGGCGCGTCGGCGCCGGCACGACGGGCAGTGGCTTGCGATCCTGCAGGTGCGCCGCCACCGCCAGCAGGTGCTGCGCGGCGCACACCGCGCCCGAGCCGGCCACGGCCGCCTCCGCGGCCGAAGCTGCCGGGACAACCAGCGTCCGTCCCGCGTGCGCCACGGCGATGGCTGCGCACAACGGCGCCTGCACCGGGCGCAGGTCCCCGTTGAGGGAGAGCTCGCCGAGAAATTCCGTGGCCTCGAAGTGCCGGCCGGGCAGCTGGCCGGAGGCGACCAGCACGCCCAGCGCGATGGGCAGGTCGAAGCGTCCGCCCTCTTTCGGCAGGTCGGCCGGCGCCAGGTTGACGATCACCTTGCCCGAGGGAAAGCGGAAGCCGCAGTTCGACAGCGCCGCGCGCACGCGGTCGCGGCTTTCCCGCACTGCCGTCGCCGGGAGCCCGACGATGCTGAGCCCCGGCAACCCGCCGCCGGCATGGACTTCGACCGTGACCGGCAGGGCCTCGAGCCCGCATTGCGCGCGACTGAGCACCTTCGCCAAAGCCATTTCCTTCCCTCGCGCCCCAACACGCCGCCATGTTCGGCGCTCACGGGACGCCGGGGAAGCCGGAGAAATTCGGCGGACGCCCGGGAAATCTGCGCGCGCAGCGCGGGTCGTCAGCCGTCGCTGCTGCTGCGCACCTGGTCGAGGAACCGGTCGAGATAGCCGCGCTCTTTTTCGGTCAGGTAATGCAGATTGCGGCCGCGATCGACGATCTCCCAGAAGTGCGGCGGGGCCTGCAACCACAGGTCATTCCGCACTTCGACCTTGAATGCCTCTGACATCTCGGCCATGTCTTCAGCCACCATGGCTGCCTTCGCCTCGTCGCCTTCAGAAAGGTAATACACACCCAGGCGTGTCTGCGCCTTGCGCACGCCGCGCAGGCCGCGATAGTGGCGACGGGTATCGCCGGGGTCTTGCGAGTCGAGCGCCAGCAGCTCGTACAGCATCGCCTCGTCGCAGCCCAGTCGTTCCTGGTGCGCGTAGCGGCACAGGCTGGCGATGTCGTAGGCGACGGTCTCGGTGATCCAGGTGAGCTCGTCCTCGAAGGCAAGATAGCCATAGTGCTTCATGAAACGCACGCCCTCGCAGGCCTCCTCGCACAGCTCGTGGCGCAGGAGTTGCTCCAGCAGCATGCGGTACTGGAGCAGCACGTCGTCGGCGGTTCGCTCGATGCGGCGGTCGATCGCCGCGCGCAGGTAGGAGTTGAAGAAGCGGAACACCATGCGGATCAGGTCGGTCTGCCGGGTTTGTGCGGCCGTCTCGCCGATGTAACGGGTGTCGATCGCGACCTGGTAAGCCACGTCGGTCATCGAGTCCAGCGCCTCGTAGTAGACGCGCAGGTACTCGTGCAGCGTCTTCCACTCCACCCACAGCTGGCGCGCCTCGACCTCCGCCAGCAACTCGCTGTCCATGGCGACGAAATCCGGGTTGAAACGCAGCTCGGGACCCAGGCGATACCAGGCGATGTCCTGTGCGGGCTTGGTGGCGGCGTACTCGATGACGAAGTCGCACAAGGCATCGACGGCCGCGCCCGCGATGATCTTGTCGCGGCCCTCGATGGAGTTGTTGGCGATGTCGGTGATCTCCTCCATCTTCTCCAGCACGCGGCGCTGCAGGCGGTTCACCTCCTCCCGCTCCTGCACTGCCAGGCCGCGCACGGTCAGGCGGGCGGTGTTGCGCCGCAGGCGGTCGATGATGTTGCCCGGCTCCAGGAACCAGAAGGTGTAGGCGAAGTAGGGCAGCATCCCGGCGAGGCCGAGGCTGGTGAGGATCATCACCAGCAACAGCAGGCTGCGCGGCACGAAGTCCGGTCGCAAAGTCACGCTCAGCCACACCGCACACAGGCTGGCGACGATGTAGAAGCTGATCACGGCGATGTGCACCGGCTCGCGCAGGAACATGATCGCGACGCTGGTGTAACGCTCGGAAGACAGCTGCACGATGATGGCCACCACCGTGAGCACGATCCCGAGCACTGCCACGATAGTCATGCCGAGCGTCGGCAACGCGTCGGTGATGAGCACGGGATCGAAAGAAAGATAGTGCTGGAAGATGCTGCGGGCGCTATCCAGGTCGGCGCCGAACAGCAGCGAGTCGAGAATGTAGAACGCGGTGCAGAAAGTGATCGCCACCGCGATGACGATGACCATCGGCGTGATCCATGCGAGCACCACCGGTGGCGCACGTGAACGCATGGCCTGTGCCGCGATCATCCGCTCGTTGCGGAGTTGGCTGTCGTTCTTGCCCGTCTCTCGGAATCTCGCTCGGTCCGGTGCCATGTCGCCCTCCTGGCGGGCTGCAGAGCCCACGCCATGTCGGGGCAACTATGGACGGAACACGGGAAAAGTTCCATGCCGCGGCGGCGCGCAGGCGACTGCGCTGCCCCCGGCCGGGTGGTTTTTACTCCGGCGGCTGTTCGAGCTTCGCCAGCCGCGCCTCCAGCGCCGCCAGCTTCTCGCGCGTGCGCTTGAGCACCGCGGCCTGCACGTCGAACTCTTCGCGGGTCACCAGATCGAGCCGCGACAGGCCCGCCTGCAACACGGCGCGGAAGTTCTGCTCCGCATCCTCGCGCAGGGCCTTGAGTCCTCCGGGCAGGCTGTCGGCCAGGCGCCTGGCGAGTTCGTCGATGTTCGGCCTCTTCGGTTCCATGCTCGCTCCTCGCGCCCCGCAATGGGGCATGGGGGGATGCTGCCCTGCACCATCACGGTGCGCCGTGCTGCCTTCCCGGTGGCTGATCGCGGCTAAGTCCTTGAACTGTCGAAGCTGGCACGCATCGTGCTTTGCAGCAATCAGCCGGGGCACAACGACCCGGACCCTGCTTTCCACTGGGAGGAAAACCAAATGACTCGATCCAAGTACCTGCTCGCGGCCCTCGGGCTGGCAGCCAGCTCGGCGGCAGTCGCCGGCGATTTTAGCGCGAACGTCGGCATGATGTCCGACTACATCTTCCGCGGCATCAAGCAGAGCG
>Ga0207796_1000359_pt1 | contig 18734 bp, 15 predicted proteins | sample Pon1CUnioCityCA_6_FD_187274 | JGI IMG/M metagenome (GOLD analysis project Ga0207796, IMG submission 187274) | Marine sediment microbial community from Union City, CA, USA - Pond 1C Sediment 1 (SPAdes) | ecosystem: Environmental > Aquatic > Marine > Intertidal zone > Salt pond sediment ...
CGCACGCAAGCTGGCTCTCGACAATCGACAACCGGCAATGGGAACGCGAGGCGCTGGAGGAGGCAGTTGAGAACCTTCGCGCTGATTGGGCGCCGGTCCTCCGCCCGCTTCTTGCCGCGTGTTGTGCCCTGCGAGGTGGTACGGGGGATCTGGCGACTTTCTCAACTGATTGTCCACCAGCATGGAGGACACCTTGATGTGACCTGCAGAGACGACTCCCGTCGCCCCCGCTGGTTACATCATGCCGCGACGCTAGAATAGGGTGTGGTCAGCCAAGTGTTGGGTTAAGAATCCATCAGCTAGCTCGCCCAACGCAAAGAGAACCTCACTCTCGCGGTGAGGTTCTTGCGTGACACTGGGTGTTCCTATCTAGGCGGCACTGCTGGCCTCGATCAGGGCGCGTCCTAGAGTAACGCCGTATAGTTCACCGCGCCGCGGCATACCGATCGAGAGCAGCGCGCACCAGTAGCAGGCGATATCGGGGAGATCTGTCCGGGCCACTCGGTAATGCGCAGGCAGCAGGCATAGAAGCAAGAGCAAGCAAGGATGGAGAGCGACTCCGCGCCGATTGAGTGGATGACCACAAGAGAGGCCGCGGATCTGACGGGAATGATCAAGAGTACATCCGGCAGATGATACGCGCCGTGCACATTGATGCCGAGAAGAAGGGGAGTACTGGTCAGCAGACAGCGACAGCATGGATATCCGCGCAAATCGCATCAACCGCTGTAGTGCTTCGAAGCACACCTTTGGCTAGTTGGATCAAGGGACAACCCGCAGGTAGTAGCGGTTGATCGCGAGCATAGACCTTCTGGTGATACTCTGCAGTCTGTGAAGGAGCTGCGACCGCCGTTCTGCCGAAGCGTGCCTGGTGTGAAGAACGTGGGAAGCAAGACAGCTGGACAAGGGGGACCGGATAGGATGCTCGAATCAGGGTAAGAATGGCACCGACCAGGACAATACGGCACCAAGCCTGGCGTAGTGCTCGCCAATGGGCTAGAGGGCGAACACAACGCAATGGGGCCGGCTGCCAACTGCAGAGGCCACGGCGACGGATTCCTTTATTCGATCGGGCAACCCAAGACCAGGGCGACTGGCCTACACGTCGACCGTGAGGCGGTGTGGGCCGCCCACCGCCCCCAGCCAACGTTCATGTGCGCGGATTACTTCGTACCTCCCAACTAGTGACGGCGTCGAGGTTCGAAGTTCTCGATCAGTTGATCGAGCGTAAGGACTCCATCATAGTCAAGCCCTTCTCCACCGTGAAGCAACTGACCTTTCTCGCCGTGATGATCGCCGAGCGTCGTGACCACCAGTTGCGCTTCACTGAGGTCCTCGTTCTGCGTGTACACGCTGGTTGTTGCGACGACGTTCATCCCAGCAGCTGTCGCCGCCAGGACCCCGTTCCTTGAGTCCTCGATGACGATGCATTCCTGCGGTTGCAGGTCAGTCGTCTCCAGAGCCAACTCATAGATCTCCGGATCCGGCTTCTTATTGCTAACGACGTCACCGGCCAACACAAAGTCGAAGGTTATACCCTCCAGGACGTTCTGAGAAACCGCGCGCGCTGCTCGCTGATTTGACGTCGTGCAGATGCCCAATGTCAGCCCTCTTTTGTTCGCCTGTCTCATCAATCTCCTAACGCCAGCTCGGACAGGGAGCTTGCCGGTCTCCAGGAGGTCGATCACGACATCGGTCTTGTATGCGTGCATCCTCTTGATTAGGTCATCCTCCTCGTCTGGGGGCACTGGAACACCGAACCCCTCTGTATGAAGGTAGTGTCGCATTCTCTCCTTGCCTCCAGAGACCTTGAGCAGCCTACCATATGTCTCTACGTCCCATCGGAAGTCAAAACCAGACTTCTCAAATGCCTTGTTGAACGCCACACGGTGGCCATCCTTCTCCGTATCGATGATGACCCCGTCTTGGTCGAAGATCAGGGCCTTGATCTCTGCCATCGCTTCCTCCTTGCGCTCTACTCTTTTCTGCATGATCCCCTCCTCGATCTCGGAGGGTACTGTACCTAAGCTATCCGGGGAGAGCGCCATGAGCTCAGTCACAACACCCCAATGACCGTCGATTCAGCCAGCAGAAGCCGCGCGACTTGGTGAAACCAGATGCGAGACACAGGCCCGATCGGACAAGTCAGCTGGCACAATGCCGAGGGGAAGTTGCCCTATGCAGCCTTGCCCGTCGAGCCCAGCATGTCGATCCAGTAGGCAGCTTTCCTCCGGGTCGCTTCTTTCGCCGCGATATCTACCTTCCCGGGGTCATACTCGTTTCTATGCTCTCGGATGTACTCGTACACACCATCGATCAGGGCATGCTTCAAATCTGTGGACACATTGAATTTCGTTCCACCCGCTGCGATGAGCCTCTCCACAGTTGCTGCGGGAAGGCCAGTCCCCCCGTGGATCACCAGGGGCACCTCAGCCTCTTTCCCATTAAGCATCTGGTTAATCCTCTTGAGCCGCTCGACGTCGACTTTGGGGTCCCTTGCCTTGTAGATGCCGTGGGCGGTCCCTATCGCCGGAGCGAGGAGATCCACCCCAGTTCGCTCGACGAACTCAATAGCTTGGTCTGCGTCGCAAAGCTGCGCCTCGTCCTCAGCGACCGCGACTTGATCCTCGACGCCGGATACTGTGCCGAGCTCCCCCTCAACAGAGATGTTCCCCACGTCGTGGGCATAGTCGCACACCGTCTTGGTCTGCTCTATGTTCTTGTCGAACAGCTCCCGGGAAGCGTCCATCATCAGGCTGGTGTACCCGACGTCGGCGCACGCCTTGCAGTACTCGACATCACGGCAATGATCCAAGTTCAAGGCAATAGGAATCCGAGCCGATTCGGCCAGGGCTCGGTAAACGGCCACCACTACGTCGCGGCCGAGGAACTTGGAAGGTGTGACGGAAGTCTGTATGATCAGAGGAGCCTTCCTGTCCACAGCAGCCTCCACGACCGCCTCCATCTGGACGAAGTTTGTGATGTTGAACGCACCGACCGCGTACTTCCCTTCTGCTGCTTCCAGAAGGATCTGCTTCGCATTTGCTATGGTCATTCTGTCCTCCCAATTTCCATTCTGCACGAGGGCCCACGGCAAGAAACCAGAAGTTGGCGCGGACCACCCTCAAGTCTCCGTTGCGATCGAGGACTACCGGGCAGCAGCACATACACACGCCTGCAACGCGGTACCCCGGCAATCCTGACTCTGCTATCGGACCGGCCTGGGTGGGGCCAAAAGCCTGCTTTCCCTGCGCGGAGAGCAACCCGAGGCCGCTCCACACCGGCGTCTACTCCCGGCCTTTCGCAGCCGGTTGTCCCGCCAATCGATGAACCTGTTGGCGTGCGAGTTCGACCACGCGATCCACCGTGAAGCCAAACTGCTCGAACAGCGTCTCGTAGGGCGCCGAAGCTCCAAAGCGCTCTATGCTGAGGATCTCGTTACTCCGGCGCACGTAGCGCCACCAGCCAAGCCCAACCCCAGCTTCAATGGCCAGGCGTGGCACATCGTTTGGTAGCACGCTCTCTCGATAGTCAGGCTCCTGAGCATCAAACAGCTCCCAGCTTGGCATGGAGACGACGCGAACGGCGACTTGCTCTTTGGCCAGACGCGCGCGCGCCTCCAGCGCCAATCTGACCTCCGAGCCACTAGCTATGAGGATCACGTCCGGGGCTGGCCCTGGGGCCTCTGCCAGCACATACGCTCCGCGGGCCAGCTCGTTGTCCACCGGAGTCACTTGCGGCACTTTCTGCCGCGTGAACGACAAGGCTGTAGGCCCATCCCGTCGCTCCAGCGCAATCCTCCAGGCCTGAGAAGTCTCATTACCGTCAGCAGGACGAATGACGACCAGGTTCGGGATCGCTGGAAGGGCGGTCAAGTGCTCGACTGGCTGATGCGTAGGCCCGTCTTCCCCGAGGCCGATGCTGTCGTGCGTGAAGACGTAGATCACGGGCAAGCCCATAAGGGCGGCCATACGGATGGCAGGGCGTGCGTAGTCAGAAAAGACAAGGAATGTCGCTCCGTACGGTCGCAGCCCGTGCAGGGCAAGGCCATTGAGAATGCCCGCCATGCCGTGCTCTCGCACCCCGAAATGTATGTATGAGCCGCCGAAATCCTTCCGCGTTACCGTCATGGCCCCCTTAGGACGAGCCTTGTTGCTCCCCGTAAGATCGGCCGATCCACCAATCAAGCTCGGTAGGCGGGGCGCGATGGCGTCCAGCACTTGACCGGATGAGTTGCGCGTGGCCATGGCGCTGTCCTTGGTAGAAAACCTCGGGAGTGCAGCCATCCAGTCAGCCGGGAGTTCCCGCCGCTGCAGCTTCTCCCACTCCTCAGCTTCTCCGGGATGGGCCTCCTTATAGCCCCGGTAGAGGGCATCCCAAGCCTGTTGACGGGCGGTGCCTTCTTCCCGAAGCTGGTCGAAACGACGGCGAACCTCCTGAGGAACATGGAAACGGGGCTCCGTTGGCCAGTTAGAAGCCTCCTTGGTTCGACGAACGTTTTCCTCATTGAACGGCGCCCCGTGAACTTGGGGCATACCCTCCAGCGGACTTCCGTATCCGAGGTTGGTTCGGCAGCTAATCAGGGCCGGACGTTTAGACTCCGCTTGAGCCGCACCATTGGCCTCGGCGGTGGCTGCCATGTCGTGACCATCGACACGCTGCGTGAACCAGCCATAGGCGTCGAAACGCTGTAGCACCGCATCACTGCACGTCAGGTCCGTCGTACCGTCGATCGTGATGCGGTTGTCATCGAAGAGGACCGTCAGACGACTCAAACCCAGGTGACCGGCCAAAGAGCCCGCTTCGTGGGAAATGCCTTCCATCAAGTCACCGTCGGACGCCAGCACGTAGGTGTGGTGGTCCACGATGGGATACTTGGGACGGTTGAAGCGACCGGCCAGCAAACGTTCGGCCAAGGCCATCCCCACACCGTTGCTAAGACCTTGGCCCAGCGGGCCTGTGGTGGTCTCAACTCCCCGTTCTCGATCGTACTCCGGATGACCGGGAGTGTGGCTGCTCCACTGCCGAAACTGCTTGAGCTCTTGCAGTGATAGCGGGTACCCACTGAGATGAAGCAGGCCGTACAGCAAGGCAGAACCGTGCCCCGCAGACAGAACGAAACGATCGCGATCCGACCAGGTTGGATCAGCCGGGTTGTGCCGCAGGAAGCGAGTCCAGAGCGCGGTCACTATCTCAGCTGCCCCCAGTGGCAACCCAGGATGTCCCGATCTAGCCTCTTGAACCGCGTCAATCGCCAACATGCGCAACGTTGTTGCAATCGAAACGTCAGTCTCATCGAAAGTGTGCGTCGCGTTATCCAGCAGTCCTCCTTGTTTCTGCGTAGAGGTCGATCTCCGTTTTTCCAGCCCAGCCGCTCCGTTCGAGAGACGACTTGTCAGCTCACTCTCTCGGTACGAGACGGTGCCGGTGCTTCCCCGATAGCGTGGGCTTGACCGATGCCTACGTTTCTGCCCAGCCTGGAGTCCGACACGGTGTCAGTGCAAGGCCGCCCTCACCTTGGCCATCCGCTCGCCGACGTGTTCTAGGAGGCCCGCGAAGGCGTCAGAGAACCCCTTGATGGTATGCTCGGTCGACGGACAAGTGTTGAATTGCTCAAGCGACATACCGTTGGGCACGTACGACTGGACACCGTACGGGATCTGGAGGATCTTGTCCAGCACGCTCTGGGGTACCTCGACATCCTCGATGCCAGCACCGTCGAAACCGAGGTCATCTCCAATTTCGAGAAGTGGTTCCAGGACGTACGGGGGACACGTGAAGACGACGTCACCGGCCAGCTTTTCAACGTCCCAGAATCTCGGCTTGCCTGCGACAAGGGGCCCCTGCCTCATCGAGCAAGCCAGCATCTTGCTTGGATAGCCGCCATTTTGGATGAAGCGATAAGCGCGCTGGAAGACAGCAATGCCAAACCAATGTCGGTCTGCCCACGTAATCTCGATACCGCGGCGCTCTGCCTGCTGGATCAGGGCTTGGCGCTCCGTCAAACGGCCGATCATCATGGTGATTACAGCACGCCACTTAGTCAGGTCAACCCCGGCGTCTGACGTATTTAGGCGATGGTCTTTCTGACTCATCCGCAGGCCCTCGGCGGTCGCCCGAGCCGAGGCTATGATCTGGGACAACGTGAAGCAGACCGTCGTATTGGTCGATATCCCCTTCGAGGCCAGGATTCTCAGGACATCGATTCCCTCCTTGCTGCAAGGGACCTTGATCATCACGTTCGGCTTCAGAGCGCTCAACTCCTCAGCCTGCTGGACCATTCTCTCCTTCTCCGTGAAGAGCCGAGGGTCCAACTGACCGGAAATCCAACCGAACCGGCCGTGCGATGCCTCCCAAATAGGCATCATCATCTCTGCCCCCCGCTTCACCACTTCTTTGTAGGTGAGCCAGGTCAGCTCTTCCTGACCCAGGGCGGGATTCGAGCTGATGAGTTCGTCGATCCACGGATTCCAGAAATCGGGTTCGCTCTTAATCGCTTTCAGCGACAGAGGAGGATTGGTTGTGCAGCCCCGGACCAGGCTGTCGGCCGGATTGTCGAGGTTGAGGAGCCTCGCCAGCTGCTCCTCCAGCACCCGTCTCCGGTCCGGGTCAGCCTTGTGCAACATGTGTTCGACCCAGTGCTCATAGACGAGTGGTGATGAATCCCACCAGATCTCCAGATCTGGGTGGGCTCTGGCTAACCGTTCCAAAGGACTCTCCGTCATTTGCTCCATCTCCTTGTCGTGTACGACTGGCTTGGAGATCCCATCCTCGGGCCTGCGAGACGGCATGGACTCTTGCCCACTTCCCGCACGAGCATCAGGTTGCGCGTGGCTTCCATCACCGAACCCGCGTCTTCGGCGCACTCGTCGGCTCCAATTGCTCGGTCGAGTGCCGCTGTCACCGGAGCACCGGGCATGGTGACCTTCGCGGTCTTTTTTCCGCCATTGACCTGTCCCTCGCTGAGGGGCAGATGTCTCGCGTAGACCCAGCGTTTCACGCGGTCAGACCTCCATACCAGGGTGTTCACCCGTCGTCAGGTATCTCTCGACCTGCTCCAAGTTCAGGCCTTCCAGCCCCATTTTGTCCAAATTCCTGCCTTCTAGCCAGCAGTTCTTGCCCATGATCGCACTCCCTATCTCCACAGCGGCATCCATGATGGGCGTATCGACGCCAACTAGATTTCCAACGCTGGCCCAGGCGACGAGACCGTAGGGGATATCCTCCGTTACGTAGCGGCTGCCGAGCGAGCCAGGTCCCTTGAGTGCAGTCAGGCTAGCGCTCCCGTTTATGGTCTCCCATAGTGTGCCGACAGGCCCGTAGCCCGACTCTACCATCATCTGCACACCCGTGGGCAAATCGATGCCCAGTTCCTGGCCTATGGCCAGCCTTTCCCTATCCAGGGCCTCGATGACCTGAACGACAGAGGGGGTCATTCCTTCCTCGTACATGTAGAAGTCGCCGTGCGATCTCTCGATGCGCCCCGCATTGAGCAGGCAACCGAGGGGGTGCAGAAGAGGCGTGAGGTGGCCAAACCCGGGTTCCAACACTGTGCTGCACGGTTCGCACGGATACACGCTTTCCAGCTTGGCGTGGAGCGCAGGGACGTCCTGACCGGGAATCGTTGCCAGAGTCAGAGTTTCGCGTATGTGGAAGATCCGCACGCGTCCCGGCGCGACGACCCGAGCAGCAAAAGGCATGCCTCCCATCTCTCCGACGACGACCCGTGCCCGGCACCCATGCTGCCAGATCCCCCAGCGGAACTCAAGCGAGCCCAGCGTCCCCGGCACGATGACCACGCTTTGGCCTGCTTTCAGGTAGGGCGCCAGTAGCTCGGCGTAGGGTCCGACCGCGAATCCAGGCAGTGTAATGAAGATGATCTTCGCCCCGGAGACGGCCTCGCGCACGTCCGTGGTGGCCAAGCCAAGGCTCGCTGTCCCTTCTCCAGAAACGCCCTCGACCTCGATCTCTTGCTTCTCAAGGACCTGTTTGACTTGCTCGGCGAACCGCGGCATTTCGAAAAGGTTCACGTTCAAGCCCTTCAGCGTCAGATCTGCGGCAATGGCGTGGGAGGCGTTCCCTCCGCCCATCACGGCCACCGTCATTTCTGTCATCGTAGACCCTTGCTAGCCAACACAACCTTAGTGCTCCCGCGATCGCTCTCGGTGTCGCGGAGGCCTGAGAAGTGCCCCGCAGAGCTCGCCAACTCGCACTGACCGGCTTCACACACGCCCCGGTGGCGTCCCTACGGGTAGTTGGGCATGGCGTACAGCACGCGTTAGGCAGTAGATACCCACATGATCGCGCAGCCCGTCTCATTCGAAGAAGGCCGATCCTTGAGACTGCGGTGCAACTGGGGCACGCTAGGCAGCGTATTCCCAGCACTCTTCAGCTTGTCCGCTCGCCAATCTCAAGGACCAGGCTTTGCGCTCCCGTCACACCCTACTGACGAGGCAGGTCGCCGACCTACGCTACTGGTACTTCGATGCGAACTCCTTGAACTTCCGATCTAGTTCTCGGGAGTAATCCTCTGTCTCTTCGACTTTCATCGACTCAACGTAGTAGCCGAGCATGTCTTCCACGATCCTCATCTTCTCCTCGACGAAGTGCACGGTTCCGTCATCATCGAAGCGCTCAATACCGTCGAATCGGCCACACTCAATGTTGATCTCGATCGCCCGTTCTAGGGTTAGGTCGGAAGGAAGAACGACCGTTCCGCCACTGGCATCCACTCTGACCGGATAGCCGCCAGGCAGTCCGTTGGGGCCTGGGGCATGCATGAACGCTCCGGTGTCATTGGCCATTGCTAGCGTGGTCGCTGCCGCCGAGGATGCCGTCAGAATCTGGCCCTCACGCCCACCCGCCCGCCGGAACCGTTTGGGCAGTTCGCCGAATACGTCGTCCATATCGAGCTGGTCGGTGACGTCATCTCCGTTGACGATCGCTTTCAGGTAGTAAGGCGCGCCACCGGAGTGTCCAAACCGTGGTACAAAATGGCTCAAGAAATGGTGGCAGACGAAGAAGATCCTCACCTGTTTCATCGGAACCCCAAGCTGGTAGGCGATCGACGCGCGTATCGGCGGCACCGGATTGGCCACGTTGCCGATGCCGATCGTCGGTGCCAGTCCCACCTTCCCTAGGGCCGGGTTCACTGCGTCGGGGAACGACGAGTTGACTACCTTCACGTCCAGTCCCGTCTCCTCCACCGCCTGCATCAGCTTGTATACGAGCGTCAGGTGCATCGGGAGCCACGGCCCGAAGCGCGCTCTGTCCAGCTCCTCGAACACGTCATCTGGCAGCGTATTGATCACCCACCAGGACTGCAGGGTTGCAGCGCTGTAAATGATGTCGGGCTTGTACCTTTGAATCGTTTCGGCCGTCTGCTCCACGTTGAACAGGTCGATCGGCGTGAACTCTAGCTCCGGGTAGTGCTCCAACTGGGAGGCCCCGTAGCACGCAATGTTCGTCTTTCGGTAGCCCCACTCCTCTCGGACGTCTGCCGTGATGATGCGATAGGTACCTGGGGCGCGAACCAGCATCTCTAGGACGTGTCCGCCAAGGTCACCAAGTCCAACTACCATGATCCTCGATCTTGCCATCCGTTTCACCTCTTGTGATCAGTTATCTGAATACCGGGAGAACAAGGCTTCGCTCCCCGTTCTCTGAAGAAACCCACGAGCTGGTCACGTGGAGTCCAGAATTCTCTCGACGTTGCGTGAGTCCGCTAACCTCTCATATCGCCTCCTACTGGACTGGTGGACTTGCGCGAACTGAGGCGCCGTGTCCCGGTCTCGAAGATCGCAGAGCTTGGTCGCGCCCCACAGTATCCAATGCAGCGAGATTAGAGGTTCTCTCAGCGCCACCTTTTCCGATAGTAGCCCTGAGTCCACACCGCTCAGATCTGCGTAGGCGGCTAGGAAGCCTTCCTTCTGCTCCCGACCCAGCTTGATCTCGGAGAGATGTGCGCACCAGAGCTGCACCGGCTCACTCAGCAGGCAGCCCAGGTCGTAGCTGGCATCGTCAATTCTGGGCTTCTCCCAGTCGATCAGCCTCAGCCCGCGCGAGCACTTGATGAAGTTGTCAAAGGCAAGGTCAGTATGGTTCACGGAGTCGGCCCGAAAGAGCTCACAGTGGCTGTCGATCCAGGGCTTGGTCTCTGCCAGCACCGAGGCAGCAAGTCTGATCAGGCTGCCGTCGGAGGTCGGCTTTCTACGATACGCCCTCAAGTCTCGTCGCGCCTGGTCATAGGTGTCCCTCAGCGGATCGTCCCAGACCATCCACGAGATATCACCCGGATCGAGGGAATGGAGCCTGACAAGAAGTTCACATATTCGCGGGATCTCATCGCCACGCAAAGTGAGGGGAGGGCCAGCTAGGTACTCCTCAATCAGGACACCGTATTCAAAGCAGTCCCGGGTGTTGTCAAGATGGTACACCCGCGGGCCTATCTCGTGGCCTTCCAGGAACTTGAGAGCGTTGAACTCATATTCCACCTGGTGCGGCAGACCGCTCTGCTGGTCAACGTTGACGCGAAAGATGAACTCCTTGCCGTCGACCTTGACGCGGTAGTTGAAGTTATACGCGCCAAAGTGCACTGCCCCCACCTCGACTGACTCAGTGTTCTCAACACCGAGGGTCTGAGGTGGCAGGGCCTTTACGTATGCAGGAATCCGCCTCGCGATCGCGCGAATCGTCTTCGAGAGCACCTTCACCTCATGGAAAATCCAACTCGCCAACACACCTGACGGCAGCGAACCGCACTAGCCGGCCGTCATTCCCCGCGGCCTGAGGGGGAACGTGCGCGTCGCAGGCGCGCCGGATACTGTACGAGCAACCTGTCGATGTCTGCCATCCCAGTGCAGGACGCTCAAGGCTCCCACTGCAACCGGGAAACGCGCACCGCCATTGATTCTGAGTCATACCATCGTGCCTGATCAGCTATTCTGCGCTACCCTCGCTTCGACTTTCGCGAGTATGGCGTCTATCTCCTCCCTCAAGGCCTCATAACCCCCTGGTGTCTCGTAGGAATCCAGAATGCGGTTCAACCTCTCTTGCGCACGGTCGCCTAGTGATTTCTGCCCCTGGCTAGCCCATCCCTCCCATTGCTGGCGATCCAGAAGCGTCGGGAACCAGGATTCAGTCTTGAAGTGCTCCATCGTGTGATCATCGGTGAGGTACTGACCGCGAGGACCAACGCGGTCGATGACGCTCACGGCCAGAGTCTCATCCGTCACCTGGATCCCTCTCAGCAATCGCTTGGTCATGCCTATCACCTCTTCCATCATGATCACATACTGAAGCGAGCCCGTCGTGCCGAACTCCAAGTAACCCGTGTCGTGGATCAGATTGGCTCCGCTCAAGCCTGCGATGAGGATCGAGAAGGTGCCTTCGAGCGCTGCCTGCTGGTCTACACACTTGGAATCCGTGCACCCCGCGGTTGAGTAGTAGGGCAAGCCAAGACTGCGAGATATCTCTGCGAACGCCGCGCAAAGCATGGACAGTTCAGGAGCACCGTAGGATAGGATGCCGCTTCTCATGTCCATGATGGAAACGACTCCACCCACCATGAACGGCGCGCCTGGGTTGACTGACTGCGTGATGACAAGTTCCGCCAGCACTTCAGCCGTCGACTGCACGAGCGTGCCAGCCAACGTCGCCGGCGATGTAGCCCCGGCGGTCGGCGCCGTGCAGCTGATGTACGGTATCTGGTTTTCGGCGCAGTAGACGACCCTCTTGGTTGGCTCCACTTCGCCGAACAGGGGCGACGCTGGACTGCCCAGCACAAGGTAATTGGGACGCCTCAGGAATTCTTCCTCGCTCCCAGCCCTGGCAATGGCTATCTCGTGAATAGCCTCGATGATCTCAAGAGTCCGGGCGTATGTCACGATTGGTTTCCTGGTGTGCGCGGCCATCTCGGCGAACTCATACACGTCTGTCAACCGCGGGTCGGCGTCGACAGTACCCAGCGACTGGACGAAGTCGATGTTCCGCAGACCGTCAGCTACCTGGGCCACGGCGGAAGCGTCCTCGCGTAGGTATCGACGTCGTTCGCCCGTCGTTGGATCCATGAATTGAACGCAGCCAGAGCCCAGCCCGTAATAGATGTGGTTAGGACGTATCTCCAGGTTTGTCGAGTCGTCGCCCACCATGCCGTACACGGTGAGAACCTCGGGCGCCGTACTGATCGCATGTCGCACCACGGGTGGAGGAATATGGACACACGTCCCTTCGACCGTAGCACCGCCTTCACGCAGGAGATCGTAGATCTCGTCGGAATCGGCATGAAGGACAAACCCTGTGTGTTCCAACACTCGGAGCGCGGCGGAAACGATCTCTTGACACTGATCGTCCGACAAGATGCCAAACTGAGGACTGGCATTCACTTGGTAATTGACCCGCATGGCCTACGCCTCCTTCATTGATGGGAAGCAGACGACCTCCAAGAAACACCTGGCTCCGCTCCCCTTGCTCTGACCCTGGTCGAGAGCAGCTCTAGCTCGGGAATCAAGCAGAATCACTTCAGGGAGAGATTCACTTGCTCCTGATCGCCCGTTTCGTCTGGTCGTCTAATCCATGCTCGCAGGGCTTCAACTAGGCCCGCGAGTCCTTGTGGGTACAAGATGGTCGCCACGACGAGAAATGCCCCGTAGAGCACCAGCCTTATCTCCATCAACGGCTTCAAGTATTCAAAGATCGGAATGATGAGGAACGCTGCGACCAATCCTCCCCAGATGCTGCCCCTTCCACCTATATAGGCTAGAACCAACACCTCTATCGTGTGACTAGTAGCCATCACGTTGGGTGTCAGGATGCCCAAGTAGTGAGCGTAGTAGCCGCCAAGTAACCCCGCGATGGCCGAGGAAACGGTGAAATTGACGACTCGGTACTTCTTGGGCTGAACTCCAGACGCTCGAGCCATGTCCAGGTTCTGACCGATGGCCCGACAAGCAAGACCCACATCCGAGTTGGCTATCACTCTGACAACGATGTAGACACCTATCGCGATGGGCAGCAGAATGTAGTAGTATGGTCGTCTGGCAGCCGTATCCAGAAAAAGTGGAACGTTCAGGCCGAGCATGCCCCTGGTCAAGTCCACCAGGACAGTGGCGACCGACAGGAGAGTCAAGCCCGCAAACCAGGCCATCAACGCGGCGAAGATCCCGCTCAAACGCAAGGTGAGCAAACCGATGATGAGGCCGGCGAGTGCGGCCGCCACCGTGGCACCGATCAAACCAAACCACGGATCGACACCTAGCTTGAGTACTAGCAGCGCTGACGTGTATGCGCCAAGACCTACCAGACCTGAGAAGCCAAAGTTGACGACATTGATGAATCCAGCAGTGAAATCAAAGGCCATGGCTTGGGCCCCGAAGAGCAAGCACGAGATCATAAGTGTTAGGACGTATTGATCGCTCACGAATGCGGGTATAATCGCCAGTGCTGCGAAGAGCCCTAAGATGGGGAGAGACAGCCCCAGAGACTCCAGCGCGGTCGTTAGATGGCTCCTTGCGGCTCCCAGCTTGACTCTCAGTTCTTTCATGTTTCTACCTCTCCAACACGCCCTTCACCTGGGTCCCAAACAGCCCGCTAGGCTTCAGGACCAGAATCAACATCAGCACCACCAGGCTGATGGCTGTCTGCCAACCCGCTCCAAGGAAGTAGTAGGAACCGGCCTCAAGTATGCCCACGATGAAACCCCCGACAACTGACCCACTCACGTTCCCCAGTCCAACCATGGTCACAACAAGCCACGAGGATAAGAGAGGCTTTGCCCCCATCGCCGGATAGGTCTGCGTCACGGAGAGCAGGCTCGCCCCAGCTACCGCTGCCAGCATACTCGATAAGCCAAAGGTCAGAGCGTGTATCCTGTCGAGGTCAATACCCACGAGTGCCGCTCCTCGCTCATCTTGAGACACCGCGCGTATGGCTCTTCCTAGCTGGGTCCTCCGCAGGAAGAGCCAGAAGATCACAATGGTGGCTGCTGCAATGAGCAAGCTCGCAACCCGATCCAGAGAAATGGTCATCCCCGGCGTGATGCGAAGCGACCCCGTCCAGTATGCTTCAATCCCTCTGTACTTGTGTCCCCAGATGACGAAACTCAGATTCTGAAGCATGAACGACAGGCCCACGGTCACCAAGAAGGTATTGATCACCCACTCCTCCTTGACTCGCTTGCGCAGCGGATAGAACACAGACACTTCGATCACAACGCCGAAAGCGAAGCCTATGACCCCCGCAAACAAGATGGCAAGGAGTGGGGGCAGGCCGAACTGAGCGAAGGCGAAGTACGCCGCAAAGGCACCAACCATGTACAACTCGCCGTGAGCGAAGTTGCAGACGTTCATAACTCCAAACACGAGAGCGAGCCCCAAGGCCATCAGGGCGTATATCCCGCCTCGCACAATCCCTGTCACCAGCAGGTCAACGATATCTGTTAGCAACATGAGCGCTTACTCCTAGGAAGCCGCCAGCTTGTCGACAATCGCGTATTGATATCTATGTGGCACAGCACAGGCAGCGCCCCATCCAGGCCTGCTCCTGCCGGTCTCACATCCCCGGTGCCCATCCCCCACTCCGCCCATCCCGATAGCTCCCGGGCCCTGATGCGGCCACACGAAGGGCTGGCTGTTAGACTACCCCCAAGTAGGCTTCCTGCACATGAGGGTCCTCCAACAGGCTCGCGCTAGCGCCCTCCAACACGATTCTTCCGTGCTCGAGGACGTAGGCTCGATCCGTCAGGCGTAGAGTGGCGTGGACGTTCTGCTCAACAACGAGAATTGTGACACCTTCCCGGTTCAAGTCTAGCAGCGCTTCAAGCACCGACACGGCCAGGAGGGGCGCCAAGCCCAGAGAAGGCTCGTCAACCAAGAGGATGGTTGGATCGGACATCAGCCCCCGGGCCAGCGCCAGCATCTTGCGTTCTCCGCCGCTCAGGGTCCCTGCCAGCTGACTACGGCGGTCAGCAAGTACCGGAAAAAGGTGGAAGACGTACTCTAGAGACTTGCGTATCTTCTCTTTCTTTCCGACGCCATAGGCCCCGAGTAGCAGATTCTCGCGAACTGACATATCCCCAAAGAGATTCAGATCCTCGGGTATGAAGCTGAGGCCCATTCTGTGCACCTCGTGGGCGGCCAGATCACCGATGGGCCTTCCCGAGAGCCATATTTGGCCGCCCATGGGGGCAATGATCCCAGAGACGGTTCTCAGAGCAGTCGTCTTGCCTGCTCCGTTCGGACCAAGCAGAGCAACGAATTCCCCCTCGGAGACGGCGAGGGAAACCTCCCACAGTACCTGCAAAGGACCGTAGCCTGCGCGGAGACCTGCGATTTCAAGCAACCTCGGATTCCTTTCACTCTACACGAGAAAGGGGGACGCCGCTCAACGAGTCCTCCTTCCCGAGATAGGCTTCCACGACCTCTGGGTTGGCGGCTATCTCACGATACGTACCGTCCGCAATCTTCTTGCCGTAGTCCAATACCAGGACCCTATCACATACTCCCTGAATCGCCTTCATGACGTGCTCGACCAGCACAACGGTGACACCTCTTGCCCTGATCGCCCTAATCAAGTCCATCAGCGTCGCCAGCTCTCTGGGTACCAGGCCTGCGCCGGGCTCGTCCAGCAGCAGAACCTTAGGATTACTCGCCAATGCCCTGGCTAGATCCAAACGTTTGAGCTGACCGGCGTTGAGGCTCTTGCTGAGCGCACCCTTCGTCTGTGGAAACCCAACGAAGTTGAGCATCTCCTGGGCCTGCGTTCTTGGATTCTTGACGGAGGCACGATTGCCGAATGTTGCGGCAACTCTTACGCTCTCCACAGGTGTTAGGCTGGGAAAAGACTGGCTAATCTGAAAGGTCCTGGACAAACCCCTCCAGCACACTGCCTCTGGGGTGAGGTTGGTTATTTCTTCACCAGCGAGCCGCACGACGCCGGCATCCGGACTGTAGACACCAGCTATGACATTCAAGAGCGTTGTCTTCCCAGCGCCGTTGGGTCCGATCAGGCCAACGATCTCACCCTCGTGAATCCCGAAGGACACCCGATCCACGGCAAAGAGTCCACCGAACCGCTTCGTGACACTCTCCGCTTGAAGTATCATTACTGGTGAGCTCCTTATGGACAACCCCTGCACGTGAGAGGAGTCTTTGCTTCCGATGCCAGCACACACGCACCGATTAAGGAGAGGCAGCGACGGTTGTCATCCCGCATGCCGTCGTTGCCCCTCCGAGATCTCGCTCTCCGCTAGCCTCCTGCCCACGACGGGATCTGCAGGTCTGCGTCCTTCCAGTCGTCAGGCCACACCAAGTTGCTCTCGCCCCCGAAGTACTGGATCACAGGGAAGATGTAGTAGTCCTGCCCCACGACCGGATCGGGAAACGACTCCTCAGAGAACTTGTATTCGTTCATGATGATCGCGTCGGCGTACGTGAACTGATCGGCCCGGATCTTGTCCCATATCGCCTCATGCAGTAGATCCCCGTTGAGCTGACCGTGCTCCTCGTAGACCTCACTGGCGATCTGGACGAAGAAGCCCACCACATCGTACGAGGCCAACCCAGCTGCAGACGGGCTAGGCTGAAATCCAAACCTCTCCTCAAACTCGTCTCTAAACGCCCTCGCCTCGTCTGTCGTCCATTGAGGTATCTGGTCCAGCACATAGTCTGAGGAATCGCCGGTCAGATCATACCACTCGCCTACCCACCCGAGCCCGTCCGCAATGATCAGAGCCTCAAGCTCCACCTCTCTGGCCTGCTTGATCAGACTCGAGATCGAGGGTGGAGACGTCGAGGTTCCCGCTAGGAGAGCCACGTTGTCCGCCTCCCATTTCTTGAGCAGGGGATAGAACTCCACTTCGTCAAGCCCGAAGTAATCCTCGCTGACGATCTCCCAACCCGCATCTTCAAGCTGCCCGCGTATGGCCTTGCCAAAGCTTCGACCCCAGTCCGTGTCCTCTCCATAGACGACAGCGGTCCTTGTCTCGGGAGACCAGAGGCCCTTCTCAATCGCGTCCTCCAGGGTGCTGACGTAGGCCGAGCTCAGTTTCGACGGTACCGGCCAGTTCTTACCAATCCACCAACTGAATCTGTCCGGATCGGATTCGTACTTCTCGTTGATCACCTCTGTGGCGCCGCCGGGGATGAAGTGGAGGAACTCATGTTTTCCCGACACCTCCATGCAGGCGACAGCTACCGAACTGTGCCAGCTCATCATCGCCATGTCCAGATCCTGTCTGACAATCGCTTCCTCGTACGCTCTGGTTGCCTTTTCGGGGTCTGACTCGGAGTCGACCTTCACCAGCTCGATCTTGTAGTGACCGATTCTGTTGCCAATCTCCTCAAACCCCATCACCCCGCCACCCCATAGTTCCTCGCCAACCCGCGAACTGGGGCCAGTGTGAGGGCCTAGGATTCCGATCTTGAATACCTCTTCTTCTGGAGCCGGTTCCTCCGTCGGCGCAACCGGTGCCTCCGTGGGCTCAACCGCTGCCTCCGTGGGCTCAACCGGTGCCTCCGTGGGCTCAAGCGTTTCCTGCGTCGGTCCACAACCGACGAACGTGGCGAAGACGACTGTCAGAGTAAGAGCCGTGATGATCCTCTTCATCTTGCGAGCCTCCTTACGTAGTCTCTGCTAGCGCTCCATTCCGTTTATGGGCAGTGCCAGCGGCCAGCTGCCCCCAACCGAGAACCTGCCTAACCTATCCGGGGGGCTGTTCATAATGGGGTGGTCCGTCGTCACCTCCTTCTCCGGTTGCGTTACGCGGAGATACCAGTCCACAGGTGACCAACTGGTGGCAAGTCCCCGGCGCGGTCGTGACCCGACGAGTGTGGATTCCGACACGGACTACTCGCGGGACCCGACAATCAGCCTTGATCCTCCCATCACAGAAGCCAGAACGGCATCTCTCGCCTTCTCTATTCCCTCTATCATCACCTTGCTGGCTCTGTCTGGGTCTCGCGCCTTCAACGCTTCGAGGACTCTAGGATGATGATCAATCATATCTGATCTGTATGACCGTATGTCCACACCCAGATACACTAGCCGTTGGATCTCATCCAGGATGGCTATCAAGCTATCCATCAGGCGAGTATTGCCGGTCGCCGCCGCTACGCCATAGTGGAACTCAACGTTTGCCTCGACGTACTGTATGTAGCCATCAACGTCGCCAGGCTCGTAGACGTGCGGCAACCCCTCAAGCCGTTCTAGTTCCTCATCCGTTATCCTCTCTGCCGCAAGAGCAGCGGACCCACCCTCAAGAATGATACGGAACTCATAGATGTCCCGTATGTCCTTGACCGTCAACTGGGTTACGAAGTACCCAGAGCGGGGGATGGTCTGGATGAGGCCCTCCCGCCTCAGCGCGTCCAAAGCCTGCCTCACCGGGGTAGCGCTGGTCTCGTACTTCGAGGCCAGCTCGTTCGCGGATAGTTGTTCCCCAACCTGGTACACGCCCCGGATCACGTCGCGCTTGATGGCTTCGTAAAGTCGGTCCTTCAGTAATCTGGCCATTGCGGCACCTCACATACTAGTTACTATCAAATCGCAATAAAACTGCAGCACCACGGCACTAACATATTACTGAGATTTCAATGCGATATTACCATGTTATGCGTCATTTGTCAAGGGCTATCGTACTTGGTGGAGCCTGACCGGACGTTGGTCGCACGCAAGCTGGCTCTCGACAATCGACAACCGGCAATGGGAACGCGAGGCGCTGGAGGAGGCAGTTGAGAACC
>Ga0207796_1000360_pt1 | contig 18685 bp, 22 predicted proteins | sample Pon1CUnioCityCA_6_FD_187274 | JGI IMG/M metagenome (GOLD analysis project Ga0207796, IMG submission 187274) | Marine sediment microbial community from Union City, CA, USA - Pond 1C Sediment 1 (SPAdes) | ecosystem: Environmental > Aquatic > Marine > Intertidal zone > Salt pond sediment ...
TCTTCCTACTCCTCCTCGGCCTCGACCGCGCCCTCCTGCGCTTCCGCCTCGCCTTCCGGAGCCGTTCCGAATTCGGTAGTCTCTTCCCTATTCTTGTTCTTGCCCATCTCCTTCAGGTTGGCTGCAATCTCCTCCAGGCGGGCGAGGACCAGGCCGTGCACCGAGTCCTCCGGATAGGTCCCATCGTCCTGCAGCTCGCCCGCCGGCGTCCCGGTCAGGATCTCGATCCCTTCATCGATCGTCCGCACCGGGTAAATGTGGAACTTGTCGTCGGCTACTGCCTGCCGCACTTCCTCGCGCAGCATCAGGTTGACCACGTTTTGCTCGGGCAGGAGCACGCCCTGCTCGCCGGTCAGCCCTTTATGCTTGCAGGTCAGAAAGAACCCCTCGATCTTTTCGTTGGCGCCGCCGATCGGTTGCACGTTGCCCTGCTGGTCCACCGATCCGGTGATCGCCAGCCCCTGCTTGATTGGCAGCCCGCTGAGACTGCTCAGCAGGGCATAGAGCTCCGTTGAGCTGGCGCTGTCGCCCTCGATCTCCTCATATAGCTGTTCGAACGAGATCGAGGCCGAAAGACTCAGCGGCGCTTCCAGCGCGTACTTGCCGCCCAGGTAGCCGGTCAGCGTCAGCAGCCCCTTGTCATAAATACTCCCGCTGAGCTTTGCTTCGCGGTCCAGCGAGACCACGCCGGCCCGCCCCGTGTAGGTGCGCACCGTGATCCGCGACGGCTTGCCAAAGGCATAATCCCCCAGCGCCAGTACCGAGAGCCCATTCACCTGGCCGGTGACCTCGCCTTCGACGTCGACCCGGATGCTGCCCTCGTCGATCATCTCCTGGATCTGCTCCTCGGCCCGGTTGCTGCGGTAGGTGCTGTGCTCGATCGCTTTCTGGACGTCTTCTGCGCCAGTCTGCTCTGCGCCACGCCGCCGCGCCCAGAAGCTGGCCTCGCGGACCAGGTCGGCGATCTGCCCGAAACGGGTGGACAGCTTTTTCTGGTGATCCGCCAGCCGCGACCCATAGTCCACCACCCGTGCCACGGCCTCCCGCTGGAACGGCAGCAGTTCTTCCTCGCGGCAGCGCGCAGCAATGAACTGGGCATAGTGCTGCGAGGTCTCCGGGCTGCGATCAAAGCGCGCGCCAAAGTCGGCCTTGACCTTGAACAGCTTGCGAAAATCCTCGTCATAGCCGTGCAGCACATAGTAGGTCATCGGGTCGCCGATCAGCACCACTTTGACGTCCAGCGGGATAGGCTCCGGTTCTAGCGTGACCGTCGACACCGCCTGCAGCTGCGCGCCCATCCCTTCGGTGCGAATGCACGAGTTCTTGATCGACCGCTTGAGCGCGTCCCAGGCCAGGGGATTTGCCAGCAGGCTGTTCATCTCCACGATCAGGTAGCCTCCGTTGGCCCGGTGCAGGCAGCCGGCCTTGATCATCGAGAAATCGGTCACCAACGCCCCAAACTCGGCCCGGTGCTCGATACGCCCGATCAGGTTGCCATAAGTAGGATTCGCCTCAAAGATCACCGGCGCGCCGCCGACCTCGCTGTTGTCCACGACCACGTTTACCGTGTAGCGGTTGAGCAGCGCCTCCGTCTGTCCAGAGCGCATGGCGGCTGCCAGGCCCTGCTCCTGCTCCTCGTCCGGGCGCTTGAAACCATCTACATGCTCCACGATGTCTGCGTGGGCCTCTTCCAGGTACTCGGGCACTTCGTCTATCTCGGCGTACTTTTTCTTCAGGTCCTCGAGCAGGTGGCTGACGGCAAAGTCGGCGATCTCCCGGTCGAAACCGTCCAGGCGGCGCTTGGCGCCCTTTTCCAGGTCGCGGATGTCCCGCATCGTATCGGCCATCTCGCCCTGCAGCTTCTGCTGGTGCGATTCAATCTGCTTACGTGTCTCTTCGTCGAGCTGCTGGTACGCTTCCGGCGTAACCACCTCGCCCTCGATCACCGGCGCGATCCCCAGGCCCATGGCCGTCTTCATCAGCGTAAAGCCCCGCTCGTTGACCAGGCGCTCCAGCTCGCCAAAGACCTCGTTGCGCTTTTCCTGCATCTCGCGCACGATCGCTTCCTTCTGCTTCTCATAATCCTCGCTCTCGAACGCCCGCGGGATCTCGCGCTGAAGGTCGCTGACCAGATCCTCCATGTCGTGCCGGAACTCTACCGCCGTGCCTGGCGGCATCGCGATAGCATTGGGGCGGTTGCGGTCCTCGAAATTGTAGACATAAATCCAGTCGTCGGGCACCGGTTGGTCGGCTGCGATCCGGTTCAAGAAGGTGCGCAGGGTGGTGTTGCGTCCCGTGCCCGTGTAGCCCAGGGCGTAGATATTAAAGCCAAAGCTGGCGATGCCCACGCCGAAATCGATGGCATCCACCGCGCGCTCCTGCCCGATGATCACAATCTCGCCCGGCAGCGAGTCCGTCGTCTCAAAATCAAAGATCTCCGGGTCGCACCGGCTCCATACTTCTTCTGCGGTTAGCTCTCTGGGCTTCTCACTCATCTCTGCATCTTCCTCCGGGGTAGTGGCCTGATTATAACGGCAAAGGGCCGAAATGGAAAGTAGAGGCCTGGCGCAGGTCCCAATCGTGTGCCTATCCACTCCCTCTGCTCGTGCCTGCCACTCATGGCGTGTGCCGCCACTCAGCGCGGAATGACACAGCCTGTCATTGCGACGAGCGCAGCGACAGCCTCTCGCGAGCGAGAGGCGCAATCCCCAAGTTTCAAAAAGAATTCGACTGACAAGCTGAGGAGGAGATTGCTTCGCTCGCAGAAGGCGCTTGCTCTCAATGACGTTGGGCAGCGCCGGACTAACGAAGGTTGACAGATTCCAGATCTCGCGGCTGGATGCTTGCCCCTTCGCATAACCACAGCAAAAGAACGACGAGGGCATGAATTCTTTCTAAAACCATACAGATATGCTATGCGAAGACAGCGATGGCAGTGCTGGCCGGCGCGTGGACAAATGAACGACCCTGAGGGTCTGAGTGCTACGAACGCATGATATCTTCGTCCGCACCCTACAATCAACCTCCCATAGGCGCAGGCCCCCATGCCTGCCCTGGCGATGGCGTGCCCAGTGTAGGGGCGCAGCATGCTGCGCTCCCGCGCCCTGCGCCGCCACCCGCAAACCAAGAGCCTGGACCAACCGAAAGTCGGTCCAGGCTGCGGGTCAGTATTTCAGTTCCCGCCAGTCGCCGGGGATGGATCGAGCGTCGCTAGTTCCTGTTGCTCATGGCAGGGGCGGCATTCCGCTTCCGCCCGCCGCGACCCCGGTTCTGCCTGCGCTTTGATCCTGTGCCCTGCCGCTGGCTAGAGCGGCTTTGTTGGGTGGGGCGCTCTTGCGCAGAGTTGCCATAGTTGAATCCGGGCAGCCGCCGTCGCTCGATCCGCTCTCCCAGGACCTTTTCGATCTGGCGCACCAGTGGCTCGTCACCCTGGTCCATAAAGGTAAAGGCCTCACCTGTCTGGTGGGCGCGACCGGTGCGCCCGATGCGGTGCGTGTAGGCGTCCACGGTGTCGGGCATATCAAAGTTGATCACGTGCGAGATCTCGGACACGTCGATACCCCGCGAGGCGATGTCGGTAGCGACGAGAATGTCGTATCTCCCGTTCCGGAAGCCGTCGATCGCCCGCTGGCGGTTGTTCTGCGACATATTGCCCTGCAGCGCCGAGGCGCGATAGTTCTGCCTTTCCAGGTCCCGGGCCAGGTTGCGAGCGCGGTACTTGGTCCGGGTAAAGATCAACACCCGGCCCGTAGCCGTCTGCTCCAGGGTGGCCAGCAGCAGCTTTTTCTTTAGACGCTGCGACACCGGATAGAGGGCGTGCGAGACGGTGTTCGCGGGCGCGATCTCGCCAATTTGGACGGTGACCGGGTTCCTGAGGATGCTGTCCGCCAGCTCGCGGATCTCCTGGGGCATGGTCGCCGAGAAAAAGAGCGTCTGGCGTTGCGCCGGCAGCAGCTTTAGAATGCGCCGGATGTCGGGCAGAAAGCCCATGTCGCACATGCGGTCGGCTTCGTCCAGCACCAGCACCTCCACGTGCGACAGGTCCACGCTGCGGTCGCCGGCCAGATCGAGCAGGCGGCCCGGGCAGGCGACGACGATCTCTGCGCCGCGCCGCAAAGCGTTGACCTGGTTGTTCCTGCTGACGCCGCCATAGACGGTGACGCTGCGCACGCGCGTCCTCCGCCCCAGATCGACGCCGTCTTGGTGGATCTGCTCGGCCAGCTCGCGCGTGGGTGCCACGATGAGCACGCGCACCCGGCCCCGCGGACCCTGCGTCAGGCGCTGCAAGATGGGCAGCATAAAGGCCGCCGTCTTGCCCGTGCCGGTCTGCGCGGTGCCCAGAACGTCCCGGCCCTTGAGCACCGCAGGGATGGCTTGCTGCTGGATAGGCGTGGGCGTGACATAACCCACTGCCTGGATACCCGCGCCGATGCGCGGATCGAAAGAAAACTCTTTGAAACTCAAATTCAGTACTCCTTGACTGTGTGGAGCCAAGTCGCACCCTTGACTCTATGCTAGATTTATGGTTGGCTCTACTGTTTGGCACAAAAAAACACCGCCCCGATTGTGTGAATCGGAGCGGTGAAAGCTGCCATACCGATTAACCTGACCAACCACGGAGAGCATACCCGCGAAGTGACTTTGTGTCAAATCGCCGCCCGCCCCTGGCGTCGTCCAAAGACCCGTAGGGTCTAGCCTGTCTTGCCGTCTTTATTGCCTACTCTAACCCCGCCAGCCATCCGCGGCCCCAAAAGACCCTACGGGTCTCCAAGACCCCTAGGGTCTAGCCTGTCTTCCCGTCGTTGCCTACCCTAACCCCGCCAGCCAGTCGTCGACGCACTACAGGCGGCTTCGTATTCTCTCCACACGCTCTGCATCCGCATCGGCGTCGGGATGGCCGATCTCCTGTTCGAAGGCGACGCACACCGACATCAGCTCGACGGCCTGGGCCGGATCGTCTTCCTCGTACAACAGGCCCAGGTTCCAGCTGCGCTTGGCCTCGCCCAGCCGGTCCCCGATCTCCCGCGCGATCGCCAGCGCCCGCCCGCTGTTGACCGCTGTGCTCACCTGCGGTATAATCACCTTGAAGGTCGTACTCGCTTCGATCTCACAGGAGGTGTACTATGTCCTTTCCTGATCCCTTTTACCGCTGGCGGCCCCATCCCTGGCACGGGCTGGAGGTCGGCCCCGAGCCGCCGCGCGTCGTCCACGCCTACGTCGAGATCACGCCGTTTGACCTGGTCAAGTACGAGATCGACAAGGTTACCGGCTACATGCGCGTCGATCGCCCCCAGCGCACCTCCTCGCAGCCGCCGACGCTCTACGGCTTTATCCCGCGGACCTATTGCGGGCGGCGCGTTCACGGCCTGTCGCCCGACGCAGAGCGCGGTGACGGCGACCCGCTGGACATCTGCGTCATCAGCGAGCGGCCGTTGGAGCGCGCCGAGGTGATCCTGACGGCCCGCGTGGTGGGTGGCATCCAGGCCGTCGACGGCGGTGAGGCCGATGACAAGATCATTGCCGTCCTCGACAACGACGAGTTCTGGCGGGAGGTTGATGACGTCTCGCAACTGCCCGAAATCCTCATCGAGCGCCTGCGCCACTACTTTGGCACCTACAAGATGGTGCCTGGCGGCACCTCGCAGATGGTCATCAAGCACGTCTACGACCGCGAGTCTGCCCTCCAGGTGGTCTCGGCAGCCATGACCGACTATGATGAGACCTACGGCGGCTAGCTCCGGCGCGGGTCTGTGCGAGTCCCTTGCAGAAATTTGACAGAACTTGGCGAACGTGGTATGATTGATGTGTAGGATGAAGTAAGAATCTGGTTCCGTCAAAGAAGATGAGCGCCCAGACTATTACCAGTCTGGGCGCTCTTTCCGCACAGAGACCGGTTGCGCCTTCCTCCTAACAAACGAACTGAAAGGTATGAAATGGCAGAAAGAAAAACTGGAACCGTCAAATGGTTCAATGGATCCAAAGGCTATGGCTTCATCGAGCAGGAGGATGGCCCTGACGTCTTTGTCCACTTCTCGGCGATTCGCGGCGAAGGCTTCCGCAATCTGGAAGAGGGGCAAAGCGTGGAGTTCAGCGTCGAGCAGGGTCCCAAGGGACTGCAAGCGACCGACGTATCCGTGAGCGGCTGGTAGGAGACCTCATGACACAGAAGCTGTACGTTGGCAACCTGAGCTATAGCACCACCGAGAGCAAACTGCGCGACATGTTCGGCGAGTTCGGTGAGATCGAGTCGGTCAAAGTGATCACTGACCGTGACACAGGCCGGCCCAAGGGCTTTGCCTTTGTCGAGATGGCCTCGGATGAGGCCGCACAGAAGGCTATCAGCGAGCTCAACGGCAAGGTTGTGGACGAGCGTGAGATCAGGGTGGACAAGGCCAAGCCACAGACGGAGCGTCGCCGGCCACCCAGCCGCGGGCGTTCGCGCTGGTAAGAACTCATCTGAGAGCATCGAGCAACTACACTCGAACTGCGGTACAGCGCGGACTGGTAACCTACCGGTCCGCGCTGTTTGGTTAATCGGATGCCTGCTGGAAAGGGTGTCACGCTGCTTCCGGCAAGCGCAGGGGAGGGATGCCATGCAGTACTCGGTCGGAGATAAAGTGGTACATCCATATCATGGGCCCGGCTTGATTGCCAGTATCGAACAGCGGGAGCTCCTTGATGGGACCAAGAGCTACTATGTGATCGAGATACCGGGCCAGGCCCTGACGCTGCATATGCCCGTCATCAATGCCGAAGAGGTGGGCGTGAGGCTGGCCATGTCTGAGGCCAGGTTCCCGCGTGTGCTAAGCACGCTCAGCGCTAAACCCCGCCTGCTGTCAGCGGACTATCGCGAGCGACAGGAGGGAATCTGTGCCCAACTCAAGACACGCCGGGTAATGGAGCTGGCCCGGGTGGTGCGCGATCTCACCTGGCACCGGTATCGGGCCCACCTCACAAAAAGAGATACCGACTATCTCAAACAGGGGCGCGACTTGCTCGTTGCGGAAATGTCGCTGGTGTCCGGCAGCTCTGTCTCAGATACCAACGGCCTGATCGAATCCACCATGGCTGCTGCCCTGGCGAGCCCACAGCACTAGGCCGTAACTCCAGAAATCCGACTCTAGCCAGGGTCAACCCCGCCTAGCGCGGCCGGTAGCGGTCTACGATGCGCACCATCTCGGCGCGCCTGCTCTCCATCTCGTGCACCAGCTTGAACTGCGTTCGGCAGCGGTCCAGGTTCTGTCCAACACGCCCAATCCGAAAGTAGCGGTCGCCGTCCAGGTGATCCGTCAAGAAGCGGATACCGCACTCTAGCGTCATCAGCCGCGCGCCGGTGGTCAGGGAGTCGATCTCCCCCGGCGTCAAGAACCCGCCCGCACCCTCGCTATAGCCCGCGGCCAGTTGCTCGTACGCCTCCAAGTCCAGTGAGACCCGGTCCAAGTCCCGCTCGTCCTCGGCAGCAGTGTTGGCCATGGACCGCACCGCATCCCCAAAGTCGTAGGCCGGCAGGCCCGGCATGACCGTGTCCAGGTCGATCACGCAGATGCCCTCGCCCGTCTCGTCATCGATCAGCACGTTGTCCAGCTTGGTGTCGTTGTGGGTGACCCGCCGGGGCAGCCTTCCCGCCTCCAGCAGATCGAGCAGCTCGGCCGTGGTCGCGGCTCGATCCTCCACGAACGCGATCTCAGCCCGCGCCGCCCGCGCCCGGCCCGCGACATCGCGCCGGACCGCATCGCGCAGTGCTTCCACCCGCCCGGGCGTGTGGTGAAAGCCGGGGATGGTCTCGTGCAGCTGCTCCACTGGAAAGTCGCTCAGCAGCGCCAGGAACCGCCCAAAGGCGCGGCCCGCACTGCGGACCTGCCCCGGGCCGGCGGCTTGCTCGTGGCTGCTCGCTCCCTCGATGAACAACGTGACGCGCCAGTACTCGCCGCTGCGCGTCCGGTGCAGCACCCCGCCGTCCACCGTGCGCACCAGCGTCAGCGCCTCGCAGTCCGGATCGCCGCCCGTCGCCTTCAGCTTGGCCCGCAGGTGAGCCGTAACCGCCTCCATATTCTCCATCAGGCGCTCGGGCGAGCTGAACACGTGGTGGTTTATCCGCTGCAGCAGGTAGCGGCGTGCCTCTCCCCCCGGCGTGCGGAACCAGGCCGCGTGGCCCTCGTTGATGTGCCCCGAGCGCACCCGCTCGGCCCGCTGGTACTCCCCGCCTATGCAAAAGTGGCTGGCAATCCGGGCCAGGTCAGGCACCCTTGTACCTCCGTGCTGCAGCCGTCAGCCGTCTCATCCACCCTCTCTGTCCTTCCGCAGGCCAAGCGCCAGCCAAAGCACCCACAGGTGCCTGCGCAGGCGGGTCCACAGGTCGCGGACGTGCCAGCCCTCGCGGTCAGCTACTGGCTCCGGGCTGTACTGCGCGCGGACAAAGGCGTCGCTGAGTTGCTCCACGGCTGGCGGCGCCTCGTCTCCGGATCGCTGCACCCGGGACCAGCGTCCCCCTCTGCCCATCGCCCGGATCGCATCGCCCAGCGTCTGCGCGTACTCGCGGGGCGTCTGCCCGTCGCGAAGGGGGTGGCCCAGGCGCGCGCCCCAGCGCAATAGCCGCGCCTGGCGGTCGCGCACCACCTGGGCACCGGTCAACACCCGGCGCGGTCGCCACAGCCACACGATGAGCGCCACAAGCAGGAGTGCCGCTCCCACAAAGATTACCAGCCCCCACGGTACCTCCTGCCACCAGCCCATGGCCCGCGGCGGCAGGGGAGGCAGCGCCAGGTCAGCCGGCTCTTCCCCGGCCGAGCGGTCCAGGGCAGGCTGGCCTGCCGTCGGCTCGAACTCGACCCAGCCGATCCCGGAAAAGTACACCTCGACCCAGGAATGCGCGTCCTTCTCTCTGACCACCCACCGGCCCGACTCGTGATCGTAGCTGCCCTGGGCGTAGCCGCTCGCCAGGCGCGCCGGGACGCCCACCGCGCGAGCCATGACCACCATCGCCGAGGCATAATAGTCACAATAGCCCTCTTGCCGCTCAAAGAGAAAGTAGTCCACCAGGTCGCGGCCGGTTGGCGGGTCGGGCAGCTCCAGCGTGTAGGGATAGGCGCGCAGGTAGCGCTCGATGGCCAGAGCGCGGTCGTACCCTGTCGGCGCGGCGCCAGCCACGTCGCGGGCAAGCTGAAGCACGCGCTGGGGGACCGACTCGGGCAGCGCCAGGTAGCGCTCCGAGATCCCGGCCGGCAGCGTGGCGCTGACCGGCAAGCTGTGAGCCAGCTTGCTGGCCGTTGGCTCGGGCGTGCGGGACAGGATGGTGTAGCTATCCGCCTCCCCAATCAGGAAGGCCAGGTCGCCCGGCGCGCGCTCCCATGCCTGCAGAGGGGTGTCGCTCAGGTAGGGGGCGTTGGCTGCATATACCTGCGTGTCTTCAGGCGCCAGCCGCTCAAATTGCTGGAACAGGTCAGGCCCGGGTGGGAGCGCCGTGTCCAGGCTCCGGTTTGCGGGCAGTTGCCAGCTCTCCAGGAGTCCGTTGATCCAGCCCTGTCCGGTGTAGGTGTCAAAGGTGCGCGCCCGCCAGTAGCGGCGCGGGTAGCCCGCCACGGTCTCCCCCTCCTGGCCCGGTTCCGGGCGCGGGGGTGCTGGATCGCTCGTGCTGACAAGAAGCGCGATGGCCTCACTCAGCTCTGGCCCGCTGGTCAGCAGGTGCGCGCTGGGAAGCTCGCCGCCCTCACCGGGGCGGTAGCCCACGCCGCCCGGAATCCCGTCGTCGATCGGCCCCACAAAGCGCTCGGCAACGTGCACAGCCTGTTCCCAGGGCTCTTCAGCCACCTCCCAAAAGGCCCGGTGCACGGGGTGCGGGTAGAGCACAGGAAAAAAGGCGGCAACCAGCACGATCAGGGTGACCCATGGTGCGTAGGCCAGCACGAGTTCCAGGCCCAGACTGTCGGGATAGTCGGTGTCCTGCTCCTGCCAGCGCTCAGCCTGTGTCCACAGCCGGCAGATCGCCACCAGCCAGAACATGCAGTACAGCGCCACCACCAGGTAAAAGAGGGCCATCCCCCCGCGAAAGAACGCCACGATGGCGACGATGGTAACAGCAGGCGCCAGTCCCAGCAGCGCTGATCTGCGCCGGAAGATCCGCCAGGTGCCAAAGAGGGCCGCGCACCACACCAGTAGGGCAGTGAGTAGATCGCGGACGATAGGATCTTGGTCCCCGGCATCGCCTGCTGCGGCCTGGCCCCACCACCACAGGCGTGTGCCCAGCGCGCTCAACCGCTGCCAGGCGAACGACGCGGCCTCCGTACTGGGTGCTGGCTGAATAGCCTCCCCGCGCAGCCAGTCGCCCAGCCATCGGACCGTATCGCCCAGATCTTTCCACACCAGCGCGAACGGGGGCAGGGCCCGACCGACAGCCAAACCCACCAGCAGCAGCCCCAGCAATGCGCCCAGGATCGCCGCGCTCTTGCCCGATAGTCGGCTCCCGGCCAGACGCAGGCCGAGTGGCAGGGCCAGCACAACTAACAGGATCAGCGTGCCGACCCCGGTATCATCTCCTTCCGCACCCAGGGCAGCGGGCAAGCACAGGAGGGCGATCGTGGTCAGCAGTAGGGCGACCCAGCCATCCACGGCGTCATCGCCTTCCGTACCCAGCACAGCAGGCAAGCGCAGGAACGCGGCCCAGCCACCGCGGGGTCGAAAGCGGTGGAGCAGCCTGGCGACGAGTGGAGCCATGGCTATGGCTCCACCGCGATAACGCGACCGGTGCCCTTGAGCACCTTGAACTCGGGCCGCCCAATGCGCTTGTGCTCGATGACCGGCCTGAAGGGCATGCCCTTGGGGATGATGTGACTGCTGATGCCCAGGTCAGCCAGCAGCCCGGTTACGGCCTCTACGTTGCCCTGCCCGCCAAACGACGCCGCATCGAGCAGAATGACCGTGGGCGTCACCCCGCGGCGCATCGGCGGAAGCAGCCCCGCGATCCAGCTCGGGTCGCAGGAGGGGGTGACTACGGCCACCGTCGTGCCCCTGCCCAGGTTCTGGTTCATCTCCGCCAGGACCCGCTCCAGCGGCCAATTCCCGCCCGCGCGCACCGTCGCCAGGGCGTGCAGGATGCGCCACTGGTGGGCAGCGCCCTTCTGGGGCATGACCAGGATCGGGAGCGGCTCAGGTTCGCCTGTGGCAGGGCTGGTGGTGCCATAGGCTACCAGGCCCACAGCCCGGTTCTCGCGCAAGGTGCGGCTGGAGAGGGAAGCCGCCAGCACGACGCCGTACTCTTCTGTAGACTCTTCGCCCTCGCCGGCCTGCACCGCACCATCCAGATCGAGCACGATCCACAGGTCGCCGGAGGGCTCGAGATCGAAGGTTTTCACCATAAAGTCGTTCATGCGCGCCGTGCTCCGCCAGTGGATGCGGCTGAGGCTGTCGCCCGGCGCGTACGATCTCACGCCTGCAGCGTTTGTCGTCACCTCCAGCGCCCGCCGGCTGGTGCGCCCCGCTCCCGTAGCCGCACCTCGGGGAAGCTGCAGGGCAGGAAGGTGCACGATCGGTGGGTATACCAGGATCGATTGGGTTTCGGGATGGTCCAGCGTGACCTGAAAGAGTCCCAGCGGGTCGCCTGCTCGCGCTTGCCAGGGCCCCAAAGTAAAGAGGCCGCGCTGGCGGCAGACACCTTCGGTGCGCCACTTGATCGTCTGGTGCCCATCCGCCGCGCGCACCGAGCGCGCCGAGTAGCCGGGCAGGTCGGAACTGTCATCGATCTCTACCCAGAGCGTGGGGAGAAGGCTGTCGTTGCGCATGGTGAAGCGCTCTTCCAGTAGGTCGCCTACGTGCGCCCAGCCGTAATATTGCTCGCGCACCACGTGCAGTTTTCCCGCCATCTGCCTGGCCCAGAGATAGCCCAGGGCCAGCGTACCGCCCAGGCTCAGGAACAGGAGTGTCCAGACCCGGCTGGGGATAACCATCTGCACGAGGAAGAGGACGGGCAGCAGGCCGAGCAGCCAGCGGGTCTTGAGTGCGGCAGTGACTCTCTGACCGTTTTGCTTCACGCTGCAAGTATACCAGAATCACACCGTTTCGCCAAGACACACCGCACACCTTTGTCTTCTGTCCCCGACCGTGCTATACTGGTGCGGCCTGGCGGGCTACGGCCGCTCAGGTTGCACCAACACCATTGGGGGAAAGAGTCGATGAAAGAGATCAAACGCGTCATTATCCTCGGCGCCGGGGCCATGGGCGCCTACTTTGCCTCGCGTTTCTTCCAGACGCCGGGTTTCGAGACGGCCGTCCTGGCCCGTGGCCAGCGCTTTGAGCGCCTGAAGCGAGATGGCCTGATCGTCAACGGCCAGCACCTTGCCCTGCCGGTCGCCCATCCCGACCGCGCTCCCTGGACCGCCGACCTGGTCATCGTCGCCCTGAAGCACCACCACCTGCCGGGCGCCGTGCCGGACTTGCGCCATTTCGTTGGCGACGGTACCACGCTCCTCTCGGTCATGAACGGCCTGGACAGCGAGGAGACGCTGGCCGAGGCCTATGGCGCGGAGAAAGTGCTCTATGCCACCTCGGTGGGCATCGACGCGCAGCGCCAGGGCAACCAGATCAGCTTTACCTCGCCCGGCAAGCACTACTTTGGCGAGGCGCGCAACGACACGATCAGCCCTCAGGTGCGCCGCGTGCAGATCGCCTTTGATCGGGCCGGCATCACCTACGAAACGCCGCCCGACATGATCCGCATCCTGTGGTGGAAGTTCATGGTCAACGTGGGCGTCAACCAGAGCTCGGCCGTACTCCGCATCCCCTACGGCGGCTTCCAGACCTACCCCGAGGCCAAGGTGGTCATGGAGATGCTCATGCGTGAGGTTATCGCCCTGGCCCAGGTGCTGGAAGTCGACCTGCAGCCGCAGGATGTCGACGACTGGTACCCTGTGATGGCGAGCCTGTCACCGGTGGGCAAGACATCGATGCTGCAGGACATTGAGGCCGGGCGCAAAACCGAGGTCGAGATGTTCGCCGGCAAGGTCGTCCAACTCGGCCAGGAGCTTGGCGTACCCACACCCGCAAACCAGCTCATCCTCAACATCATTCAGGTGCTGGAGCGGTCGGGCAGCCAGTAACTGATCACCTACCTCTCTCTCGCTCGCCGCGGATACTAGTCCGCACCGTGAAGCGCTTGCGCATACCCTCTCACGCTCGCTGTGGACAACAGTCCGCGTTGCGAATCGGCTGCTCATGTCCCTCGCACGAGGGTGAAAAGACCTGTCTGGGCTCCTAGCTTCTGTGCTAGTATCAACCGGTTTCTTGCATATCTTGATTGTCAGGGTTTTGACCCTCACCGAGATTCGTGGTATAATAGAACGGTACGATACAGGGTGAATCGACCTATCATGCAGGCGAGGGATGGCTCCGCTCCCGTCCAGTGGGCGGACGGGATGAATACGAAAGGGGAGAATATGCAGTTTTCGGTTGGCGACAAGGTTGTGCACCCCAAGCGCGGCCCTGGGCGGATCATCGACGTAGAGCGGCAGGAGTTCTTGGACGAAAGCAAGCGGTACTACGTCATCGACATGCCTGCCAAGTCGATGACGGTGCGCATCCCTGTTCGCAGGGTGGACGATGTGGGTCTGCGTCTGGCTATGAACCGGGAGAAACTCGCCAAGGTACTGGAGATCCTGCACGCGAAACCTTCCGTACTCCCCGTCGACTATAAGGAACGCCAGGAAAAAGTGCGGGAAAAGTTCCAGACTGCCCGTCCCATCCCCATGGCCGAAGCCGTGCGCGACCTCACCTGGCGCGGGCGAAGCGCGCATCTCACCAAGACCGACTCCGAGTTGCTCCGGCTGGTGCAGGATTTCCTCGCGGCGGAGATGGCCTTGGCATCGGGTACCGAGATTTCAGAGGCAATTGACACGATCGAAGAGGCATTGGCTGTCACCATGGACGCCATGGTTGAGAGGGAGAGGCGCAAGAGAAAACTCAACGACGCGGCCTAGTCTGCGTGCAAAGCAGATGCCTGGCAAGTGGACCACCCTGCCGGGGCCAAGATCTCCCAGAGAGCGGCTTCCTGGACGAGAAGGCATCCCCGTGTGTGGTTCTGCCTGCCGAGGACGGTAGAGGAATTGACACCGTTTGGCGCCCGCGGTATAATTGGGCGCTATTTCGTTGCTAGGAGAAGTGATTGGTGAGTGCTCAGAATTCGATCTCGCTAAGTGAGATCACACAAGGACAAAAACTAGAGGGGACGGTGTCCAAGGTGACCCTTTCGGGGGCCATCGTGGACGTAGGTGCCCCGGTAAGCGGCCTGCTGCATATCTCGGATCTCGGAGAGAAGCGGGTAACCCGGACTTCGGATCTATTGAGCGAGGGCCAGAACATCACGGCTTGGGTAAAGCGGGTGGACCTCACGGGTGGGCGTCTAAGCCTGACCATGGTGGAGCCTCCCACCTACACCTGGAACAACCTCGAGCCGGGCATGAAGGTGGACGGCAAGGTGGTGCGCCTGGAGCGGTTTGGCGCCTTTGTAGACCTCGGCGCGCCCACTGATGGTCTGATCCACATTTCAGAGATGGGAACCGGCCGTGTGGCCAAGCCGTCGGATGTGGTCTCCGAGGGCGACCAGGTCTCTGTATGGATCAAGGACGTCGATCGCAAGTCGAGGCGGATCAGCCTTACGCTGCTCGAGCCGCCCGAGGTGGACATCCGCGCCCTCCGGCCTGATACCGTATTGAACGGCAAGGTCGTTCGCCTGGAGAGCTTTGGGGCATTTGTGGACATTGGCGCCGGGCGTGACGGCATGATCCACGTGACCGAGATGGGACGCGGCTATGTCGGCAGCCCTTCAGAGATCGTGTCGGTCGGCGATGAGGTGCAGGTGCGAGTGCTCGAGGTCGATCCCCGCCGCGGGCGCATCTCGCTGAGCATGAAGGACCTGCCCACAGACGCCTACTTGATCGATGAGGAAGAAGAAGAGTTGCCCACGGCCATGGAGCTTGCCCTGCGTGAGGCCATGGAAGCGGACGGTGTCGATCTACCCACTGGCAGGGAGCAGAGCCGGCGACGCAGGAAAAGCAAATCCCGTCGTGACCGTGACCGCGATGCGCTGCAGGATGAGATCATCAGTCGCACCTTGGCCTCGCACAGGGACTGAGCGCTGGCCCGAAAGCTTGGAGATTCCGGCCCCTTTTCCCTGGTGGAGAAGGGGCTTTTTTCTTTGCCCGAGCCCGTTGGGTCTGCAGCGATCAGGTCGTTCTGGCGATGATCAGGCGTACCAGGCCACCCAGCACGTTCTCCACTTTCATCAGCCTGAATCCTGCGTCCATCACCGATTGCTGTGTGTCACGATTCAGATGACAACGCCCGTTAAAGGCGTACCAGGGCTTATTCAGCAGGTCAGCCAGCCAGCCCAGGGGGCGCGAATGGGGCCGCATATGTTCCAGCAGCAGCAGCACGCCGGGCCGGTCCAGCACCCTGTACAGTTCGCTCAGGGCGCGTGTCTGGTCGATGACGCTGCAAAAGACAAAGCTGGCGACCACTGTGTCAAAGCGACCGGCAGGGAACGCCAGTGACTCCACGTCCATCTGTCCCAGGCTGACACAGTTATCCAGCCCTGCCGCGCGGCTTGCCGCCACCGTCAGCATGTCAGGGCTTTCGTCGATGGCAGTTATGCAGGCGCCAGACCGGTAGAAGGGCAGGTTGGCCCCTGTCCCCACCCCGATCTCCAGCACTCGGCCGCGGGCATGGGGCACCATCTTTCGCCGCAGCCGGCGCAGCCCCAGCTTTTCCAGGGGGGCCATGCCGCGGTCGTATGGGGAGGCGATCCGGTCGAAGGTGCGGCCGTCAGTCTGAGTCACGGCTACCCTGTGCCTTTAGCATCTCCAGCTCTTCCTCCAGGTCCTCCAGCTCGATGATCATGGCTGGCGGCACCGAGTGCTTGGGCAGGCGAGCTTTGACCTGCTCGATCTCTTTTTCCAGTTGGGCAATTCGTTCCTTGCTAGACATGGTGTACTCCTCGACTGACACTCGACAACTGCGACTTGACAACCCTGTGAGTTTTTGCTATCATAGGCCATAGTCGATACCCCTATAGGGTATATGGCCGTGAGCACCATCATAGCATGAGAATGGCATCTTGTCAACGCGGGCCACGCACCTGGGAACTGTGACCTTGTGAAGCTTGCTGGCAGGGCCGAAAAGAGGAGTGAAATGGGTAACATCATCAAGTCGCTGTTTGGAAAGAAGGAAACCGAAGTTGAGGCGCCCGTCGCGACGGCCGAGGCCGTCCTGGAAACTGCGCCGCAGGAAGGCGAGTCTGCCGCCGCTGGCCCCATCCATGTCTCGGATGAGACCTTCGAGCAGCTGGTGCTGAATTCGCCCCTGCCGGTGCTGGTCGATTTCTGGGCTCCCTGGTGCGGGCCGTGCCGCATGATCGCGCCCATCGTCGAGGATCTGGCAGCCAAGTACCAGGGCCGCGCAGTGATCGCCAAGATCAACACCGATGAGAACCCCGAGGTGCCCACGGACTTGGGCATCATGGGTATTCCCACCTTGGTCATGTACCAGGATGGCGAAGAGGTGGACCGCGTGGTCGGCTTTGCGCCAGCACACGCGTTGGAAGACAAGCTCAAGGCCCTGATCGGTTAGGATTTCGCCTGTGACCAACTTGGGAGCACGCACGGTACGCATTCTACGGGAGAATTGGCTTTTCCTCCTGGTCGTGGTGGGCATCGTCGGCGCCTTTCTCTTTCTTCGCACCACCGCCAGCGATGTCGGCTCGGTTGCCGAAGTGGACGCCATTCTCCAGAACGGCAGCCCTACCTTTGTCGAATTTTACTCCAACACCTGAAGTGCCTGCCTCTTGGCAAAGCCTGTCGTGGACAGGCTGGAGCGAGACCTGGAGGGTCAGGCAGAGGTCCTGCGGCTGAGCGCCGTGAGCGGCGTGGGCCGGGAGCTGGCTGCGCGATACGGCGTCCGTGGTGTGCCCACCTTCTTCCTCTTTAGCGGGAGCGGAGAGTTGGTTTCCTACCAGGTGGGTCGGCTTGATGCCGATCTGGTCAAGTCAGAGATCGAAGCACTGGAGAAGTAGAGTAATGCCTATTTACGAGTATACTTGCAAGGACTGCAACAACCAATTTGAGAAGTTTGTCCGTTCCATGAGCGCCGAAGTCAAGGTCAAGTGTCCGGACTGCGGTGGGACTCATGTGAAAAAGGGCTGGTCTGTCTTTGGCACGAACGCGCCGGGCAGCGGCTTTGACGGGTTCTCAGCTTCCGCGGCAAGCGCCTGCAACACCGGCGGCACCTGAGGGATCTAGCACTGAGAGCCGTGGGCTCTCGCACGAGCGGTCCCGACCGCACCCAGCCGGCCGCAGGCCGGACTTGACGATTGAGGTGAAGCAGGACATCATGTTGACAGAACAGGCCCAGAAGGCGATGCTCGCCCGCATGCGCCGCATTGAGGGGCAGGCGAAGGGCGTGCAGCGAATGATTAGCGAGGACCGGGATTGCCTGGAGATCCTGAATCAACTGGCCTCCCTGCGATCGGCCGCATACAGCGCCAGCGTCGAGCTGACCGAGCACTATGCCATGCAGTGTGTGCGCGACGCTTCCGGCAATGGAACCTTGGCCGAGGGGCCATCGGCCGAGGCTTCGCTGGATGAAGCCATGCGCGGCCTGGTAGAGGTGTTGCTGAGGACGCCTCATTAGAGCAGGAGCGGCCGCTCCGCTGGAAATTGAGGGCATTATGGAGATCTTTGGATTGAGTCCCGATCTGGTCGTCGCGCTCTTGGCGCTGGCTGGCTGGTTCGTCTTGATGCGGTTTGTCCTGCCCAGGCTGGGCATCTCGACTTGACTGGGCCAGGCCTGCAACGTGGCGTCGCCGCGTGATGAGGAGATCGAGTCTGGGCTCGAGGGTGAGGCTGAGACTGGCAAAGAGTAGACAGGCTATCCCCTACCTTGACAACGACGGTATCCAACCAAGATACCGTCGTTTTGTATAGGGAAAGCGGTCACAAACCATGAGATGTCGATTGACAGGGTTCGGAGGTCGTGGTATAATCGCCCGGTGAAGGTGCGCCCACAAGCTTGCGCCTGCACAATAGCGATGGACTGACTTTAGCCGACATCATGCACAAGGGGGAAAGATGCTAGACAAGGGGCGTCCAGTATACACCATCGGCACGGCAGCCGAGCTCTTGGACGTGCATCCACGCACGCTGCGACTCTATGAGGACGGAGGGCTGCTCCGACCATCCCGCAAGAACAACCGGCGCTTTTACACGGGCAACGATCTGGAATGGATTGGCTGCATACGGTACCTGCTGCACGACAAGGGGTTGAACCAGGAAGGCCTGAAGCGCCTGCTGGCTCTCATGCCCTGTTGGGAGATCAATGATTGCACGCCCGAGGATATCGAAAACTGTGCTGCCCACACCGAACGCTCGGCGCCCTGTTGGGACCTGGCGCGGCAGTCGGGGACCAAGGTGAACGAGTGCTACCAGTGTGCCGTGTATCTCGCGGCGCCCGATCACGTCCTCAGCCCTGAGGAGCGGCAGGAGGCCATAAAGTACGTAGTGCACGATTAGGCCTGAATACCTCGAGTACCCTGCCAGCCCGGTGGCCCACCGCTGCCGGGCTGGTTTTGCGTTCTGCTACCACTATCTAGGAAGAGGGGAGACGGCCCCTCGCCAATCTGCCCGGAATCTGTCCACAACCTGCCCAC
>Ga0207796_1000361_pt1 | contig 18683 bp, 16 predicted proteins | sample Pon1CUnioCityCA_6_FD_187274 | JGI IMG/M metagenome (GOLD analysis project Ga0207796, IMG submission 187274) | Marine sediment microbial community from Union City, CA, USA - Pond 1C Sediment 1 (SPAdes) | ecosystem: Environmental > Aquatic > Marine > Intertidal zone > Salt pond sediment ...
CCAGCCACAGCCTACCGTTGCCGCTGCTAGGGACGTGCCGTTCAGCCTGCCTCCGGCTCGTCGACGTTCAAGAACTGGATCGCCAAAGGATAGCGCACGCGTCGCCCGGTGAGGGCCCTGACGGCATTGGCGATCCCTTCGTAGAACGCAAACAGTCCGATCGCGACGAACGGTATCGCCGTCAGCGATGCCAGGATCGTCAGAAGGGTCACGCCCCCACCGCCTAGCTCGTCCCCGACGAGGATCAGCCCTGGCAGCACAATCACCGCCAGAAGCCCTGCCCCAAACAGCAGGAGCGTCAACGTGATCTGGAAATTGAGCACCTGACGGCCCTGGCGATCGAACTCGTAGCTCTGCCGCTTCTTCCAGGACCACAGGAGCAGGGGGATGAGCACCATCACAAGCGCACTGCTCGCGTGGAGGGCGGCCAGCCACACTTCCTCGCGATGAAGGTTCTCCAGCCCCAGGTCGAACCCCAGGGCAGCGCTCAGACTGTCCCGCGTGAACGCGCGCGGTTCCGCCTCGCCGTTCTCGATGCGCTGGACCGTGCGGGTGCTGACCTGACACGTCTCCGCCAGCTGCTCCTGGGTCAGGTTCTGTTCTCGCCGCAGTTCGGCGACCTTCCTTCCGATGTCCGGCTGCCTCATGGCAGACTCCTTTCAAGTCGAGTGATCGGATGATCCTGCCATAGTGTAGCGGCTGGGCCTGTGCAATGAAACGTCGCCCACCCGACACTTGGGCGACATTGACCGGATGACAGTCCTACCGTTCCGCCGCCTGCCCTGTCCGATTGAACCATACCTCGTTGGGCCCCTCGGCGATACCGAACGTTGCCAGGAAGACGTCCAGGTCTCGGTCGCCATCCAGATCGCCCACATGCACGTGCCGGTAAAACTGTCCACCCCCGAACCGCGCGCCACTGTCTTCGAACGTGCCCATCCCGTCGTTCACCCATACCTGGTTGGGCGCCTCGTGGTCTGCCAGGATCAGATCGAGATCCCCGTCGCCGTCGAGATCACCGAGCGCAAGGCCGGCATTGCGCACTGCACTCAGCCACTGTCCACTGTCCGTGAAGGATCCTGCACCGTCGTTGAGGAAGACCAGGGACGGTTGGCTCGTCGACTGGAAGTGCCCATTGGTGACGATTGCATCCAGGTCCCCGTCGCCGTCCAGGTCGCCCAGTGCTACGTCACCGAGCATCATCGTGTCGGCATCCGCTTGGGTCCAACCGCGTGTAAATGTGCCCGCGCCGTCGTTCATCAACACTGCATACCCCTGACTCTTCTCCTTGATGAACGCATCGACGTCCCCGTCGCCATCCAGGTCGCCCAGGAAGGCTGGTCCGGGGAGGCTGGTCTCGCTGGTCTTGAAGTGCCCTGTCCCATCGTTGAGCGACACCGTCGTCCTGCCCCTGTCATCCCCCGCGGCATCGAGGTCGCCATCTCCGTCGATATCGGCCAGGACGACGCCGTAGCCGACGTGACTGTCGAAAGCCCCTTCAGCCTCCGCGAAGATCGCGTTCCTCTCGTTGAGGTAGACCTTAGTCGGGTCTCCAGTGTGCAGTGTGATGACGATATCGACATCTCCATCGCCATCCAGGTCTCCTACGTCGATGCCATGGCCCTGTGCCGTCAGCCGCTGTCCGGTGTCGGTGAATGTCCCGGTCCCGTCGTTTAGCCAGACGCGGGACGGCGTCTCCTGCGCGTTGGCGAACACGGCATCCAGGTCTCCATCATCGTCCAGATCGGTCAGGCCGATCTGGAACGTGGGCACCGATGCGAATGTCTGCGGACTCTTCTGAAAGGCGATGACGGGAGTAGGTGTGCTCTGGGAGGGCGAGGCCCTGTCAGCGGCCGACATCGCAGACGGATCGGACGTTCCGACAGGTGATGGTCCCTCAGACGCAGGAGTCGAACGCTCGGCGGGCAGGGTCAGCACGGGACGGGTGGCGTCCACGGACTGACAGGCAGCCCCGAGGGCCGCAATGATGGCAAGAAACAGAAACCGCCTCGTGGTCACGTCACACTCCCCTCAACTCTCTCGCCGCTGCGGCCCGTGCTCAACCATGCGCAGCGGATGCCAGTCGAACCGCGACGCAGCTCGTCGCTTCCGTCGTGCCCACGGCTCGGTTGTGCCCGGTCTCCTGACCAGCCACGAGCTCAGGTCGGCCTCAGCGAGGTCCCTGACATGGTTGCACGGGGAGCACCGTCCGTTGCCCGAGGCCAGAACGGCAGCTACACCCGCGGACGGGTACTCCGCCCAGTGGGACACTCCTCTACAGATCACGCGGCAGTTGAATCCCGAACTGACAGACGTCATCCCCCCGCAGGAGCGACTTGACAATCTCCACCCTCACGGGCATGCCGAAGGCCCCCTCCCACTGCTGCCTGTACCATCCCGCTCCACAGTTGCAGAACGTGGGCGGCATGCCCTGGTGGAGGCGATTCCGGATGATGGGACAGAAGCAGTAGGCGCGGCGCCTCTCGGCCTCAGTATCCGCGTTCGCGTATCCCTCGGCGTCGCGGGGGGCCTTGGTCGCGTACAGGACGCGTCCTTCCCGTGAAGGGGCGCTTCCCCAGCCCGGGTCCTCTTCCATGAAGCGGAGGACTGCGTCCACCGCATCCAACAGATCGTGTGACTTAACCTGCGCCGCCTCGTAGACCGCCCTGAGCTTGTCGACCTGCTCCTGCGGGAACACGTGCGCGCAGTGGGAGACGACGTCGCACGTCTCTTCTTCGCTTGCCAGCCCGTCCATCTGTTCCATCATCGCCTTCACCCAGCGGAACCGCTCATCCAGCGTGGATGTCACCGTTGGCGCTGGTCCTTCCCCGATCAAGCGGTCTCTTGCCTCCGGGCCGAGCACGTCATCCAGGCTTTTGACGAAGAGCGCGGCCCAATCGTGGAGCACGAACTGCACCTCTACGCGGTCCCAGTTACCCGCCTTCCAACCCGGGTACACCTCGCGCGCGAATTCATCGGAGATCAACCCCTGCTTAGCTGCCGCGCCGTAGAGTGTCCTGTAGGTCTCCGCCAAGGTCTCCAGCGGACCTTTATGCACCAGGGACAGCACGTCCAGTGCCGGAAATCTACGCGTCGAGATTCCTTCTGGTTCCAACGCCCGTCTGACGGGGAAGCCAACCTCGGCGTCCAGCCCCTTGCTGATGCTGCTCACAAAGCGGATGATGCAGAACGGCGGTCCGCTGATGACCTCTCTCGGGATGGGCCGGGCCAGCTCGTCCAGCATCGCTGGGAGTTCCTTCCGGCTGCCAGGGGTGACGCGAACTGTGGCGGCCAGCATGGTCGCAACGTGTTTCTCTGCAATGCCTGTGTCCTGCCAAGACATCGTGCCTCCTCAGGGGACCAGTGTGTTCAGCCAAATCTCATTGGGCATCTCATCGCCGCTCTCCCGTCCCAGTTCTCCGTGCGTGACGAACGCGTCCAGGTCGCCATGCACGCCGAGGTCCGCCAGCGCGACGTCCCGGCCGCCGGCACTACCCGGCGCTTGGGCCGTATCAGAGAACGACACCGTGCCATCATTGGACCATACGCGGCAGGGCTTGTCCCAACTTGCGGCCAGGGCTTCCAGATCGGCATCCCCGTCGACGTCACCCAGGGCAGCGCCCATCGCGTGCTCCAGGTCCTGTTCTATCCGCGTGAAGATCCCCTCTGGTCTGATTGCGATAGCTGAACAGCACGATCACGGCAGCCAGTGTCAGAGCGTGGACCACCAGCAAACCCGCGTCGGTCGGCCACTGGTTGAGCAGCCTCGGGGCCAGGTTGAACACCGCGTGCATCGTTCCCACCAGGTAGACCGACCGCGTCCAGACGTAGAGGATGCCGTACGTGGCCGCCAGCAAGACACTGGATAGCAGCGCCAGTCCGCAGATCCTGGATATCAACAGATGCAGCAGGACGAAGGAGACGCTGGTCAGGGCCACGCCATCCCACAGTCCGTGACGCCGGATGAGCCGGTCCTGCACGTAGGCCCGAAAGGCCGTCTCCTCGCCGAACCCGTTAACGATGAAGTTGAGTGCCGCTAGAGCGACGGCGACTGCCCGGAGGGGCCCTGGCGACCGGGCGATCGATGAGCCGCTGAGGACCCGACCGACCCACACATAGCCGACGTGCATCATGCCGGCCAGAGCCACGCCCAGCGGGACGAGCAGAAAACCAATACGACCGGTCGCGAGGCCCAGATCCCGCAGCGAGCACGGTCGCCCCTCGGTCGCCGCAATGAGGAAGCAGACCAGCGGGTACCAGAGCAGGCCCTGAGCGATCCCGACGAGGGACGACCAGACCGGGTCGTCGAGGATCGTGTGGCGCGCTTGCACCACTGCTTCGGAGGGCGACAGGCCTCTGCTGCTCAGAATGCTCGCCTGCAGCCGGATGGGCACGTACCGCAGCAGATAGGCAGCAGCGAGAAAGGAGACCACGAGCAGCACCAGCCGCCAGGCCATGGGGACCTCACCATCCTGGTTGAGAAGGACCCGTGATCTGCCGCCCCGCGCAACGCTCTCGTGACCGGCGCTTGGGCGCCTCCCATCCTGGCCGCCCTCCACCACCGTTCCCCGCGACGCCACTCGAAGCGTGGGTTTACTCGACTCGTTGCCTTTCATCAGATCCTACTCCGTAGACCAGGGAGCGCGTCAGGCCAGGAACGCCCACGCCTGTCTCGTCCGTTGGAGAGCGCGACCTGGTCCTAGCTCCGCTCCGCGTACTCCTCCACCCGGTCAAGCCAGTCACGTGCCAGGGCGTTGAAAAGCTTCCGTTGCTCCACGACCAGGCCGTGACCGGCGCGATCCAGCACGGCGAACGTCGCCCTCGGGTAGTTCTCGAGGAGGCTCCAGGCGTCCTGATAGCCGCATACGTTATCCTGTCTGCCGGTCACGATCAGCGTCGGTCCGCTAAAGGGTTCTGGAAGCGCATCCGCGTCAAACGAGAACGCATAGTTTTTCCTCAACTCACCGAGGAAGGCCTGATCCGCGTCCTCTATCGCCGGGAAGACGTTCGCCCGCAGCCATGCGAGTAGCTCTTCGCTCTGGACCACTGCAATTCCCTCCATTGCCTCCGCCTCCGAGGGTTGCAGCCCCGAGATGAGCGCCGGGTCCGGCAAGAGAGTGACCGGCGGGGGCAGGGTGCGCTCCGACTCATAGGCGTGAACCACCGGCACCGTGAGAAGCAATCCGTCCATCACGGTTCCCCGCTCCCGTACCATCCCGCGGGCCAGATACGCGCCGTAGGACGCGCCGGCGACCACGAAACGCTCGCCCGGGATCAACGCGTCGATGAGGCCGAGCGCGATATCCAGCACCTGATCCTGATGCGTGATCCATGCCTTGCCCGGCGTCCGTCCCATGCCGGGCAGGTCCGGGTAGATCCGCTTCCATCCGGAACGGCGCTCGAACAGCGGCTCCATCTCCGCCATCATGTGCCGATGGTCGAGCGGCCAGCCGTGCAGCATGATGATCGGCTTTCCGTGCCCCACGACCTCATAGAACAGCGTGATCTGCTTCAGTCTGCATTCCATTCGTAGCTGCTCCTTCCTCATCTTCTCGCCGCCTCGTCGCTGCGCCGGATGCAGCCTCGGGGTGACGGACTGTCAGCAGCACCAAAAGATCGCCAAGAAGGACGTGGCGCACCATTCCTCTCATGGGCACAACCCGAGGGCAATCTGGGACCCTCCTAATTGCTCGACAGCCCTGTCAACGGCGTCGTTGCCCGCCCTGTCCCCGGTCGCCGTCAGGGGAGGGATTGCCCTGAGCCCGTATAGGATGCCCTCTGAGGACCATCCGAGTGCCGAACCCGCCCAGCACGTCTATCGGCGTCGGCAGGCAGGCGCCGATCACCGTTCCCATGCCAGCCCCATGAACGACCGACGTGTGCGTCTCGCGGTCGGCCTGCCCCTGTTTGAGTAGGTCCGGAAACGGCGTGCGTTGCCGGTCCGGGCACCGCTGGATGAGCGGGTGGCAGCCTCCGCCACGTGCGGCCGTACACAGCCATCACCGGGGCGGACAGCAAGCAGGTCAGGTTCACGCCCCGCACGTCATCGAGACGGACGCACGGGAAGGCCGTAGTCGCGCCGAGGGGGCGACCCCCGCCAACACGATGCTCTCTCCGATGATGTCTGATTCTACTGCTCCGGCTTGCCATTCTCCTGGCCCTCCTCTGCGCGCATAGCTTGCGGAGGGTTCGCTGGCCCGGCAATGGAGGAGCGGCCTCTCCTCGGCGGAAGGGTTCGCCCTGGCGAGCGACGGACTGACCTTGGCAAGGTTACGGCGCCGCCAGCGTCTTCCCAGCGAAACAGTACAAAACCTGCTTCTCCGGCGCCCCCCCAAGTTTGAGATACAACTGGTTCGCGGAGCCATTCGCTTCGTCCGTAAGCACCCAGGCCTCCTCACAGCCCAGAGCCCTCCCATGCTGGAGGAGCAGCCGCAGCAGGCGTTCTCCGATGCCTCTGCGGCGGTACCCTTCCGCCACGGCAACCTCGTTGATCCACAGTCTGGCTGGCTTGTCCGGGTGAATGTAGCTGACGGCGGAGGCGAAACCGACCACAGCGGAGCTCTCCGTCGCCACGGCGATGTGATGCCGGGGGTCAGACAGGAACAGCGCGGCGAGACCTGGCTCTACCGCACGATCGAAGACGCCGTCCCGTGCGCCCTCAAGCACCCCTTCGTCACCGGGGCCGAGCAGCTTCCATTCTATCGAGTCGTGCATCCGGTTGTCTCCTTGCTCGCCGTGACCGGACTGGCCTCCGGCCCGCGACCGGCCTGCAGCCTCCATGTTCCTCGAATTTTCCCATCCGTCTCATCGTGGGCTCGTCGATCTGACAGGCGCAGCGGCACAGAGAGCGCGGGACAGGTGGAGGAGAAGAAGGATATCAGGCCCGCGCCACGGTCGCCGCCGACGTCTAAGTTCACGACGAGCCCCCCACGGCTCTTCGGACCGCACCGCACCACCGCCCGATGTTCAGCGCCGTCATCGTCGTATCCCTTCAGGGAATGCCCCACACGTGGATGAGGCCGTCATACCCGCCCGCAGCCAGCAGCCTCCCGTCCGGGGAGAACGCCACCGCCATCAGCTCGTCCTGGTGGGGCAGCGTCCGTAGTAGCGTCCCGCTCGCCGCGTCCCACAGCGAGACGGCGCGGTCGCTACCCCCGGCCGAGGCGAGGGTTCCACCGTCGGGCGAGAAAGCCAGGCTGAACAGGCCGTCCCGCAGCCGGATGGATTGCGTCGCCTGCCCAGTCTCCACGTCCCAGAACCGAATCTCAGGATCGGTTCCGCCCGAGACCAGCAGGGTCCCGTCGGGCGAGAACGCCACGTCGTGCACGCCACTCTCGTTGCCGACTGCCAGGAGGCCTGCAATCTGACCGGTCTCCCCATCCCACAGCGTCACGGTGCCGTGGAGCCGCCCGGCGGCCAGCAACGTGCCGTCCGGTGAGAACGCGATGCCGAAGCAGTGGCTTTCCATCTGCCTCTCAAGGGTGCGCACCACCCTCCCACTGGTCACGTCCCACAGCCTGATCGGTTCAGTCGCCAGAGAGACGGCTACCAGTGAGCCATCCGGAGAGAAGGCCACGACGGCGGGCACCATCCTTCCGCGCTCGAGTTCGTGGATCACCTCGCCACTCTCCACGTCCCAGATCGCGTCCGCGGAGGCTAGAAGCGATCCGTCCGGCGAGAAGGCCACGCCGTTCAGGCTCACGTCCGTCGTGCTGAAGGCATACAATTGCCGGCCGCTCGTGATGTCCCACACTCTGATCATCTCATCCCGGCCGACCGAAGCCAGAATGTGCCCGGCTTGCGCGAACTCCAGGCTCATCACCCTGTCGTCGTGCCCGCCCAGGGTGCGCAGGGGCTCCATTCGATCCACAGCGTCGACGGAGATCACGCCGCCGCCGGCTGTGGGGCCGGTTGCTGGTCCCGTGGGCTGCCAGGCTGGGAACTCCTCCTCATACCCGTTGTCTGTCAACTGTATCCTTGTGGCGTCGTCGGCCTCCGAGCTGCCGGGGGCGGCCATGACCATGATCTCTCCATCGCCGCCGCTCCACGAGGCGTAGGCGATCCATCGGCCATCGGGCGACCAATCGGGGCAGTTTGCGCGTGGGCCGGCGGGCAGGGCCTCCAGGCTGCCTCCGTCGGCGTCCATCACGTACAGGCCGCGGAAGCCCTGGTGATCGGATGCGAAGGCGATCCGGCTGCCGTTTGGCGACCAGGATAGCTCCATGGCCGGGATGTCCGTCAGCTTCTCCTCGCCCGTCCCGTCCGCCCGCATCACGTAAGTCCCCGGCTCGCCCTCCCGGCGCGAGAAGGCGATGTGAGCCCCGTCCGGCGACCAGGTCGGAAAGTCCTCCGGCGACGGGTCGTTCGTCAGCCGCCGCAGGCCGGTCCCGTCCGGCTTCACCACGTAGATCTCCATGTTCCCGTCTCGCCTGGAGGGGAAGGCGATCTGCCCTCCGTCGGGGGACCAGGAGGGCCAGATGTCATCGGCCTCGTCGTGTGTCAGCTGACGCAGGTTGCCGCCATCCTTGTCCATGACAAACAGGTCCGCGTTCTCGGTCCGCGTGGACACGAAGGCGATCTGCGTCCCGTCGGGGGACCACGCGGGCCAGGCATCGTAGGCAGGATGGTCCGTCAGGCGCTTTAGCTCGCTCCCGTCGGCCCTCATGACGTAGATCTCGGCATTGCCGTCCCGCTCCGATGTAAAGGCGATCACGCCGCCGGCGATTGCGGCCGGATCAGGCGCGTGCCTTCGCGTCGGTGTCGCGCCAACCGTCGGGCCAGGTGTGGGCGTTGGCTGGATAGCGACTTCGGTCGCCGTCGGTGTGTCCTCTCGCTTTGGCCCCTCGCCCCCAGCTACGGGCGTGGCCCCGTGCTCCGCCGCGTGCCGTTCAGAAGGTGTCCTGCTTCTCTGGCTTTCGCCACCAGATCCGAAGAAGCCTGGGCCCCCGCAGCCACCGAGCACGACGGCCATCACGACCAAGCCTACGCAGACGACGGAATACCTGGACATGCGGCGCTCCCCTCGTTACTCCCTTACCCCTGATCCCGGCCCATCATGCCTTCCGCTCACAGCGGTTTCGCCTATCATCCATCATCCGTCTTCCATCATCGATCGTATTTCGTCCATCCTCCACGCCGGTCCGGCCGCCAGAGGGCGCCCGAAGGTCCCCCGCTGAAGCGGCGGTGCCCGCAGTGTGCTCACCATTCCGCCATGTGCCCGGCGCTGTCCGTCTGCATCAGCAGGATATTGAACACTGGATCCGCGAACGCGCCCCCGGCAACGACGAAGCCGCCCCCAGGCTGAGCAAGGATGGAGGAGAACATTGTGTGCGACGCAGTCCTGCTCTGCTCCCACACCAGTTGCCCGTCTTCGTCGATCTTCACCATGACGATGTCCGTGTCCCACGTCTGGCGGTTCCGCGTCCGCTCGCCCACGGCCACGTACCCGCCGTCGTCTGCCTCGGCTACCACCACCCCGTAGTCGATCGTGTCCGGATCGCCGAAGGTGGAGCGCCAGATCTCTTTTCCCTCACCATCGATGTGGACAAAGAGGAAATCCTCCTTCGCCTCCTCTCCCCCCTCCAGCGGCGCGTACGCGGCGGTGATCAGGTAGCCCCCATCGGACGAGGCGATCAGTCCCTGTGGAGTGTACACATCCTCATCCCAGATACGTGACCAGACTTCATTGCCCGCCCGGTCGACCTTCATGAGCAGCATGTCATTGTCGGGCTCGGGGAAGTGCGTAACACTGGCTACCAGCAAGATCCCGCCATCGTCCGTGGCAACCGCGCCCGAAGCGAGCACGTTCTCCTCAGTCTGCTGGCGGTGGGACCAGACCTGGCCTCCTTCGCCGTCCACCTTCAGCAAGTAGAGGTTGCTTCGCCCCTCAAAGCCCCCGTAGCCGGGTGCGCCAGCGTCAGCGACGAAATCCTCGGGGTCGACGATGTTGCCGCCCAGGAAGTAGCCCCCGTCCGCGGCCGGTAGGATGGCCCCGACGAACTCGTCCAGCGGGCCACCGTACGTCTGCGACCACAGTTCAGTGCCGTCCCCATCCACGGCCAGCAGGTGGGCATCGATCCCCGTTGTGCCTGAGGATTGGGTCACGCCGGCGATGAGCAAGCTCCCGTCAGCCGCCTCCGTGATGGCCTGGCCGCTGTGGTACCCCTCGCCGCCATATGTCCGCTCCCAGACTACGCCTCCTGCAGCGTCCGTCCGGACCAGATAGATATCTCCCTCTCGCTGCGGCTCGAACGCGACGTTCGTGGTGCCGACGATGAAGTACCCGCCGTCATCAGCCGGAAGCATACCCCCGACGACAGCATTCTGATCTCCTCCGTAAGTCTTGGTCCAGATCTCGGCTCCCGACCCCTGCGGCTCCGCCTGCACCTCCAACGCCCCGATGTCGCACGGCGTTTCGGCCGATGTCTGAACCGCTGGCCGCGGCAAGCCCCGCTGGTCGGCCGGTACCCTGCAATTGGCTGCCGGTATTGCGTCGATGGCCGGGCTGCCCGGCAGCAGCGCGTGCGTCTGCGTGCCGCCTCCATTGTCCTCCAGGCGCCCCAGCATCGGGTCCCCCGAGAAAGCCGGGCTGCAGCTCCCGTCCCCGATGAGGCTGTAGCTGTTTTCCACCAGGATCCCTTCTCCTCCGGAGTCTTTGTGGATCACACAGTACCGTCCCCCACGGTTACTCGCCACGATCGTATTGTAGACGCTGATCTGGCCCCGAATCCACAGGGCACCGCCCCCTCTTCCCACACCGTTTTGAGTGATCGTGCAGTGTGTGATATCCACCGTGCCCGCGGCTGCGACACCCCCGCCATAGCGCACGGCCTCGTTCCCGCTCACCGTCGTGTTGATGATCTCCGCCGTACATCCGCACCCGGTCCGCACGCCGCCACCCAGCCCTTCCGACTTCAGGCCGGCCTGGTTACCCACGACAGTGCTGTTCATCAGGAGCATGGTCCCCGAGCTGCACTTTATTCCCCCGCCGCCGCCGCACTCCAGGCCCCGGGGCCCGTCGCCCCGGGCCACATTGTCGCTGAACGTACTGCCGGCAATAACAAGGTCGCCCTTCCGGTTGGAGATGCCGCCGCCGCCCACGGCGGAGTTACGGGTGACGATGCAGTTCTTGACCGCCAATGTGCCATAGTTCATGATCCCGCCGCCGTGCTCGCTCTCGTCGCTCGGCCGCCCATGGCGGATCGTCATCTCCTCCAGAACCACCTCGGCCCCTTCCTCGATCAGGAATACCCGCTCTGGCGCGTCCTCCAGTGTCTCCCAGGCCTGGACAACTGTCTGCTCCGCCCCCAGACCCCGAATTGTGACTGCGCTGCCCGCCCCAATCGTGATGCCTGACTCCGTGTGGACCAGGTCCGTGACGGCAATGACGGCGTCCTGCGAATTGGCTGGATCGTCAACGGCCGACTGAATGGTCGTGTAGTCGCACCCGCTGGCACAGACGGTGTCCGTATTGGGCAGCGGCGTTGGCGTGGGCGGCAGCGGCGTCGCCGTGGCAGGAACGGGAGTGTCCGTTGCCGTCGCGGTCGGCGGCACCGGCGTGGCGGTGAGCCTGCCCTGAGCCTGCTGGATAGTCGGCGTATGCATCGGAGGACGCAGTGTGGCCGACGCAGGCACAGGCGTTGGCGTGAATTCCGGCCTCGGCGAGGCACCGGTGCATCCTACAGCCAGAACGAGTGAGGCGATGGCGAAGGCCTGCAGGCACGTAGGTCGCATGACATCTCCTTATGAGATCCGTATGGAGAAGGCCGACTACCGGGCGCTACTCAAGATGCTGCACCTCGAAGGCGCCGATATCGCACGGCTGTCGAGCCGAGGTCTGAACTGCCGGTCGGGGCAAGCCCCGCTGATCCGTAGGGACCGTACAGCTGATGGCGGGCACCGCGTCGATGGCGGGGCTACCCGGCAGCAGCGCGTGCGTCAGCGTGTCGCCGCCGTTATCCGCCAGTGACCCCAATTGCGGGCTGTCCGTGAAGGCCGGGTCGCAGCTGCCGCCCGGAATCAGGTTGTTCCAGTTCAGCCCGATTTCACCTTGTCCCTGATACCCCCCGGGCCCACCCACGACGCAGTTGCCGCCTTTCCCAGGGTTGTGGGCCATGATCGTGTTCACGATGTCGAGGTGGCCCCGCACGTATACGCCACCGGCCTCGCCGCTCGTGACATTGTCCGTGATCGTGCAGTTGACCAGGCGAAGGGTGCCTTTGACGTACACCCCGCCGGCGTAGGCCACGGAGCTGTTGCCGCTGATCGTACTGTTCGTGAAGACCGCCCTGCAGTTGCACGCCACGTGGACCCCGCCGCCCCGGGCGCGGTCGGCGTGGATGTCCGCGTCCTCGGACGTGTTGCCGCTGATTGTGCTGCTGACCAGCGTCAGCTCCCCACGCTCGCACTTGATCCCCGCCCCGCTTCCACACGCGTAACCAGGCGGTCCCACGCCGTCGGCCAGATTGTCGCTTATGCTGCTGTTGATCACCGTCAGCCTGCCGCGGGTGCAGATTCCAGCGCCGGAGTTGCACTGGTTGCCTTCCAAGGCGCATTGTCGCAGCGTCACGCTCCCCAGGTTCAGGATGCCTCCGCCGCACTCCTCTTCACCGCTCGTTCGCCCATGTCGGATCGTCATCCTCTCAAGGACCAGCACTGCCTTCTCCTCGACCAAGAACACGCGCTCTTGTGCATGTCCTGCAGTCTCGTGAGCCTGCACGACCGTGTCCTCGATGCCAAGCCCGCGGACCGTGATCGTCATCGACGAGGCGATCACGATACCGGCTTCTGTGTGGACGTTATCCGTGATCTCGATGATCGCATCGCCCGCGGGGCCGGTTGCATTGACGGCAGCCTGAATGGTGGTGAAGTCGCACCCGCTCGTGCATACCGTGTGGGTCGCAGGACGAGGCGTCGCCGTGGGCGGAATCGGCGTAGCTGTTGGCGGGATGGGTGAGGCAGTCGGTTGTGCGGTGAGGGTCGCAGTTGGCGTGCGGGGCGTGTGCGTGGGTGCCGGTCTCTCCGTCGGCTTCCGGGTAGGCGTCGGCGTGATAGATGTCGCAGTTGGTGGCGCCGTGGGCGCGGACGCTGTATTGCAGCCTACCAACGCACTGGCTATCAGTGCCGCAAGCGTGTATCCGCGCTCTAGTCTCACATGACCCTCCCCAACCAGCACCTCACGGACCGGCCTGCACTTCGTACGCGCCGATATCGCAGGGTGTCTCGGCCGACGTCCGAACCACCGGCCTCAGCGCCCCCCGCTGGTCCGCGGGCAGCGTGCAGCTTACTGCGGGCACGGCGTCAATTGCCGGACTGTCCTGCAGAAGGGCCTGCGTCAGCGTGTTGCCGCCGTTTTCCGCCAGTGGACCCAGCATAGGATCGCCGCTGATCGCTGGATCGCAGGTCCCATCGGACACCAGGCTGTAGCTCGTTCGCTCGAGCGAGCCGCTGATCCCGTACGCGTCGGGACCGGAAAGGACGCAGTCGCCGCCCTGTCCGCTGTTGTCTGCGACGATGGTGTTTACCAGATCGAGGTGGCCCCGCACGAATAGACCACCCCCGGGGCCGCTGGCGTGGTTTCCGCTGATCGTGCAGTGGACCAGTCGCAGGGTCCCGTGCAGATTCACCCCGCCCCCGTGGCCCTGCTGTCTGCGGGAGACCGCGTTGTCAGCCTGCGGGCTGGCACGGTTGCCGCTGATCGTTGTGTTCGTGAAGGCGGCCGTACCGCCGCAGCCGATGTGGATCCCGCCGCCTCGGCCGCGGCCGGTCGCGGTGGTGTTCCCGGTCACCGTGGTGTTGATGAGTGAGAGCTTCCCCGATCCAGTCCGGATACCACCGCCATTCCCACACGCCAGGCTCCCCCCAACTGTTGCCCCGGCCGTGTTCTCGTCGATCGTGCTGTTGATTACGCTCAGACTGGCCTTCCCGCCGCGACTGCAGACGCCACCGCCGCCATTTGCTCTGTTGTCTCTGACCATGACGTGTTCAAGCGACAGCGTTCCCTCACTCAGGATGCCGCCACCGCAGCTGTCCTCTTCTGGCCTGCCGTGCCGAATCGTCATGCGCGCTAGAGTGACCAGTGCCCCCTCCTTGATCAGAAACACGCGCTCAGGTGATGTCTCCAACGTCTCGTGGGCCTGAACAACGGTGGCCGCTGTGCCCAACCCGCGAATCGTGACTGTCATCCCCTCTCTCACTGTGATGCCGGCTTCCGCATGGATGCCGTCGGTAACCTCGATGATGGCATCGCCGGTTCGGCCCGTGGCGTCGACAGCTGCTTGGATTGTGTCAAAATCGCAGCCGCTGGCGCATACTGTGTGCGTCGCTGGCAGTGGTGTCGCCGTCGGCGGAATGGGTGTCGGCGTCGGCGGGGTGGCCGTTGGCGTGGGAGTCCGGGTGGCTGTCGCTGTTGGCAGAGGCGTCGCCGTATGCGTTGGCCTGGCAGTCTGCGTGGGCAGCGCCTTGGGGGTGGCCGATGGCAGAATATGGATCGCCGTCGGCTCCGGCGCAGAGCCCCTGCACCCTGCCGTCGCCATCAGCACAGCCACCAGCACGGCAGTTGTCCTACGATAGGTGAGCATCTCTCTGTTCTTCTCGTAAGCGTCCGACGCACCAGCCACTGATCGTCACTCTACGCTGAACGACGACCAATCTTGAGGCCGCACCACTTGCCTCGTGTTCCACACACTTTGCGTCCACGGGCCCAGAAGCCGCAGAATCCCCTCTCTGGCGTGACGACAACGCGTGGGGTCTATCCTCAACTGGCTGTCCGGCCCCCGTGCCGCGTACTCCCATTCCGCTTCTGTGGGCAGGCGGGCTTCAGCTCACGTGCAGTAGTCCGACGCTTGCTGCCAGGTCAGCCAGACTGCGGGATAATCGTCGAAGCCGCTGTCGCCGTGCTAGGTCTTGCGCGTGTACGATCCACTCTCTTCCGGCACTGTGCAGCCGCCTGCCTGCACATAACCGTGGTAGTGCCCATTGGTGACCTCCGCTCGGTCGATCCAGAAGGTGTCCAGTGCCGTGGTCTGTGCCGGCTGCTCATCCCGGTACGTCTCGTAGATGCACGGCACAAGGATCAGATCGCCACTGTAGTGCTTGCACAGGTCGCGGGCGTATTCGACGGCAGCTTCTTCACTGCCCTGCAGGAACTCTCCGGCCGTTACGTAGACCATCGTCGCCCCAGCGCTGCGTCGCGTCCAGGTCTCTCCCGGTCTGCGGGTCTGTCGCGGTGGCGGCGTCGCTGTCGGCGGGATTGACGGGGCCGTGGGCGCAGCCATGGACGGCGGCCTTCCTGCCTGCGTGACGGGCTGTGTGGTGACCGTCATCGCCGCCTGGGCTGCACAGCCCATCGTGACGACGATCAAGGCGTTTAGCGTCACGCGCCCTAACTTGAGCGTCGCTCATGCCCACTCTGCTGCGCTCATGGACTCGCCAGTGCCTCGACGGCCTGTTCTAGTCGCGCCACACCCTCAGGCCTGGGAGGTTGCGCGTCAGTTGTGACAATCGCGGGCAGGATGAAGCCCTCCAAGAGGTCCTGAGGCACGTAGAAGTCCTCGTCTGCCAGCTCGCTCGTGAAGACGACCACCAGCGCCTCCTCCGGAACCACGATGATGTACTGCCCGGCATACCCGAGCGCCATGTACGGTCCATCCTGCGTGACCCACCACTGATACCCGTACCAATCTTGCAAAGTACCTGGCATGTGCTTGCGCGTGGATGCCTTGACCCAGCCCGCTGGCACCACCTGCTTCCCCTCCCACCGCCCCTCGTTCAGGTAGAGTAGGCCGATCTTCGCCATGTCGTGCGGTCTCATGCGCAAATGGCTCCATCCGATGCTGATGCCCTGCGGACTCGACGGCCATTCCACGTCCGTGATCCCCAGAGGATCGAAGAGATGCTCCTGCGCGAACGCGGCAGCCGTCATCCCGGTAGTCTCTTGGATGATGGCGCTGAGGAGGAAGGAGCCGCCATTGCAATACTCGAAGCGGGTGCCCGGAGGCTCGGACATCGGCAGATCCAGCATGTGTTGTACCCAATCGTCGGACTCGCCCATCTGCTCCAGGCCGCGCCAGTTGTACAGGTATGAGTCTCGGCACTTCAGACCGGACGACATCGTCAGAAGATCCTCCAGCGTCATCGCCTCTTTGTCCCCGTCCCGTCGAGCCACATCGCGCTCGTCAAAGATGTCGAGAACCGGCTGCTCCACGCCTTCCAGATGACCCTCCTCGACGGCAATGCCGATCAGGGCGGAGACAACACTCTTGGTGCAGGAGCGAATCGCGTGTCGCGAATCTGGCTCGAAGGGATAGACCGTGGCGTCCACCACGATGGTCCCGTTGCGCACCACCGTCACGGTGTCTATGCCCGATCCCTCCTCTTCGATCGTCTCGAGCATCTCCGCCAGAAGATCCGAGTTCATCCCCTGCTCCTCGGGCGTTGATGTTGGCCATGTCCCGGCGGCAGGCGTGACCGTTCCACTGGATTGAGCTACGCCCACGGAACCCGTCGGGTCAGCGACCGGCAGCTTCTGCCCCTGCTCCTCGGGGGTTGATGTTGGCCCTGCCCCGGCGGCAGGCGTGACGGTTCCACTGGATTGAGCTGCGCCGACGGAACCCGTCGGGTCAGCGACCGGCCGCGCAGCGCATCCGGCCGCTAGCAGCGCCGCTAGCGTCAGACCGCCAAGCTTCCTCATTTGACCTCCTTTTCTGGTCCCTGCCAACGCCGTGGCCGCCCTGGGCGGCCCCGCAGCTCTTTCTGCTCCGATCAGCCTTCCTGCGACGCGATCTGAACAGCGAACTTGCACACCTCGTCACCCATCAGCACGCTCTCCAGCACGTCCACACTAACTGGTGCCTGCAGGATCTCCTCCCAGATGCCCTTGTAGAAGCCGGCGCCGCAATAGCAGTACGTCTCCGCCACGCGCTCCGGCCAGCCTCCCTCCGAATCGCGCAGGATCTCCCGTATCCGGGGGCAGTGGCAGTACAGTTGCCGCCGCCGCCCGGGATTTGTTTCCTGCATGTACGCGATCAAGTTGCCGCTCTTCGGAATCTTGGTGGCGATGATCGTGCTGCCGCGAATCACTCCGGCCAGACCCCAGCCCCTGCGCATGATCTCCTCGACGAGCGTCTCGTCGAGGGCCAGTACATCACGCAGGAAAGCCCGGAATTGATCCTGCAGTGTCCGGTGCGCCAGCTCGAGATCACCCGTTGACGCGTAGGCCTCGCGCACTTCCCGGAGACTAGAGACCGGGTACTGGCAGGCGCAGCCTGTGAGGACGGCCCTCGCGTCCGCCTCGTCCACCGCCGACATGAGCTTCTCCACCGACTGGCGCGTCCAATCGATCACCTCCCGGCGCGGTGTATCCGCGCTGAGCGTGTGGCTTCCCCCCATCACGTCACGGGAAACGTCCTCTCCCGCCACGGCCTGCACGCCGCCATAGAGCTTGTCCAACCATGCCTGCTCGAAATCCCTTTCGCCCGTCACTCGATTCCCCCTTACTGACGCTGCCATTCCGCCGCGGCTCGCAACGCTCACGACGCCTGCACGGGCACTGCTTTGACGTGTTCCCTGGCCGTGGCGCCAATTCTACCACCGGTTCGAGCAAGCACGAGGCGCTTGCGCTGAAAGAGGTTAATCCCCGATCCGCTGGGCTCGACGTACAGGCACCGCCGGTCCCTGACGACGTGCGGCCACGGGCTAGCCCAACCCCAGCACCACCAGGAAGACGACCAGGCCGAGGAGAAGCGCGAGGCCAAGCCCGATCAGCACCCAAACCTGGCGGCCTGGCGGGGCATAGGCGGCCGTGCCGACCCCCCGCCGCTCCAGCGCCGCACCTATCGTTGCGCCGATGGCGGCACCGATCGGAATTCCCAGGGCCAACTTGTCGAAAGCTACCCCTATGGCGACGCCGAACCCAGCCCCGATGGCGATTCCGGTGCCTATCATGCTGCCCCGTGGCACGCCTGTCCCGCGACTGCTCATTCCGTCGTTCCGTTCTTCGTCAGATGTCATATCTCTCCCTTGACTCACCTGGTCAAATTCCGATTCCTTCCTTGCAGTGGGCCTGAGTCGCCGGGCTCCGGGAACCAGCCATCTTATCCAGATCGGTTCGTGCCCCCTTCCCCGGTCAGTCGCTACTCAGAGGGCAGGGCCCTGCGACCGCGTCATCGGACCCGTAGCGGCGCGGCTTCCCCTTGAACGCTCAGAGCCCCATCCGGAGACTGCTGGGAGACGGAGGGTGGTCGGCCTCCGCATTCTCCGCCTGTGACGTCCCCGGATCGGGGCTAAGAGCAAAACAAGAAGTGGATTACACTCATTATACGACAAGCACGCTGCCGGGGCATCAGCCGAAAGGGGGAATTGGGATACGCAAAAACGACTGGACAGAAAGGCTCTCCCCTACACGCTGCTCGTAGGTCGCGTACAACAAATGGTGTATCCGGCCCGGTCCGGGCTGGCCATGCCACCTCGGCAGCGGGCATCGTGGTCACCAAGTTGACGAAGCTGACCCTGATCCACCGGCTTGACAGCGGCGGGGCGCAGGCTACACTCTGCGATGGACGATGAAGGGGGGCCAACAGCGAGAGGAGCGAGGGGATGACCAACTGGGACGAGGGATTCGACGTCGTGGTGGTGGGCAGCGGCGCCGCCGGCCTTTCGGCCGCCATCGAGGCGGCTCGAGCCGG
>Ga0207796_1000362_pt1 | contig 18681 bp, 15 predicted proteins | sample Pon1CUnioCityCA_6_FD_187274 | JGI IMG/M metagenome (GOLD analysis project Ga0207796, IMG submission 187274) | Marine sediment microbial community from Union City, CA, USA - Pond 1C Sediment 1 (SPAdes) | ecosystem: Environmental > Aquatic > Marine > Intertidal zone > Salt pond sediment ...
ATAATAAATGAAATTTCCAACAGCAGGTCTTTCTTCATCACGCCATTTTTTGATCGCGTCTGCTGCTGCGCCGCAAATCGCATTACCCGCCATGAAAGTCATTCGAGATGCGGATACACTGCCAGCATAATCTGATGTACCCGTATCAGACAAAACCATGTCCACTCTATCCAGGGGTAACCCAAGAGCATCTGCGGTCATTTGCTTGAACACGGTATGAGAACCCTGTCCCACTTCTGCTCCTGAATGATATAAAATAGCTTTTTCGATTTCTGATTTTCCGAATAATTCGATTTTGGCATGACAATATTCCAGTGCGCCAAATGAAAAACCGACGTTCTTGAAACTGCAAGCGAAACCAATTCCACGTTTTATTTGGTCATGCAATTGGCGAGAATCTACTCTGGGTTGTGATTTCCAGTCAGCCCGCTCTGCTAAAGCCTTCACCACTGGTTTAATCGTTACACCATCTGGAAGGGGCGTACCCACACTGAGGCGTGACCCATCTTCCACCAGGTTTTTCAGCCTGAATTCGACAGGATCTAAACCAAGCTTTTCAGCTAACCGATTCACCTGTGTTTCTGCCACAAATGTTCCTTGAGGACCACCAAAGCCACGGAAAGCACCTCCTGGAATATTATTGGTGTGAACGACACGAGCGTCCACTTTAACATTGGGAATTACATAGGGACCCACACTCATTAATGCGGCATTACCCAAAACGATGGTAGATGAATAGGCATAGGCACCGCCATCGCCATGAATCTCTAATTGTGCTGCGAGGATCTGGCCATTTTTATTTGCACCCCACTTTGCTTTTATCTTGAATGCATGACGCTTGCCATGACCGATGATCGATTCTTCACGACTCCAAGTAATTTTGACTGGCCGATCTATACCTTGTGCATGCAGTTTAAAGACCGCCAATGCTAAAATGATTTGTATCGAGACATCCTCCCGCCCTCCAAATGCACCACCAATAGCAGGATAAATAACACGGACCTGGTCTTCTGGAATCTTCAGTGCGTTGGCGATCTGGTGCCGATCTTCATGATTGCACTGACCGCCAACGACAACAGTAATTCGCCCCTCTTCATCAATATATGCTAACCCTGACTCAGGCTGTAAATAGGCATGTTCTTGAACAGGTGTACGATATTCATCCTCAACAATCGCATCGCATTCAGAAAAGGCAGCTTCAACATCTCCCTGCCTAATCTTATATGAACAAAATTGATTAGATCCCTTATCAGGATGGATCTGGGGAGCATTCTCGCTAAGCGCATCTTCAATTGAAGAAACTACCGGCAAATCACCAAATTCAACTTGGACAAGATCGCGTGCTTTGGCTGCAATTGTTTCATTCTCGGCAATTACTATTGCCACTTGGTCACCAATAAAGCGAACACGGTCTGCATATTGTCGATTAGATCCTGGTCCGCATAGAACCGGTTGGTCGGGGATTATCATACCGTAGACATTGTTTGGAACATCTTTGGCGGTATAGATTGCGACCACACCTTCTAATGCTTCCGCATATTGTGTGTTGATGGATCTTATGACGGCATGGGGTCTGTTCGCGAATAGAACCTTCATATATAGTTGATTGGGTAAATTAAAATCCCCCGGAAAGAGCGCTTCACCAACTGCTTTCGACTTGGCATCCACACGATTTATTGATTGACCAACGGTATGCATACTAAGTTCCTTAGAAAAAATATTAAAATATATAGCTTTAAAAATAGGTTACCGATTAAAATCATAAGCCAAAAATGGTTGTACGGCTATAAAATATGATAAATTAACATTTTCAATGATAATATATTTTTTATTCGGGAAAATTTTTTTAGAAAATCGACAAAAAATTAGAATACGATATCCAATTAGGATAAGTTGGGCGAAAATGAGAGCCTCTCAAGACGGGCGGAATCAGCCAAATTATCAATATGAAATGGTGAAGTTTCTGCTTTTATAACTTTATCTGGAATCGGCATCAACCGTTCCTGTGTAGTTTGCATTAATTCGATTTGGGGAACCGAAAACTCAGAGAGATTTGGTAGATGCTCTGATGGCATTCAGTACGCAGAATTTGGTAAACACACATTTAAACAGCGGAAGCAAGCCATTGGATTCTGAGGCGAAAGTGTGGGTGAGCGAGAATGGCTATTACTGTCCCAACCTCTAAAAGAAGGGGGTTTTGCAACGCAGGTTCTTCTGGGATTCGAGTCAAGTATAACGATATCAAGTCACATCCGTGTGATGTGGACTTAACCCCCGAAATGTGGACAGAGGTGCTAAAGTGGGCGGACCGGATGAGTCAGTTCTCGGGTCGATCCAAATTTAAATTATTGCAGCTTTCCTGCTTCTTCATTTAAGCGGATATCCTCAGGGTCGGAGAAGGTCAACGTCAGGTTATGGGGTTGTGACTTGCCCTTCTCATCCACACGCACAAAGGTGATGAAGCCCTGCACGATCGGGCTTTCATGATTGGGGGTGGAGAGGGTGATATAAACAATCAGTGACGTGCGTCCAGCTTGGACCAGTTTGCTCCTAAAGCAGGCGATCTCTCCTGGCTGGACTGGCTTGGTGAACTCCAGGCCGTGGATTTTTAGACAGACGATTTCATTTGGGGGCAGAACACTTGCCGCGGCGATGAAACCTGCTTCCACAAACCATTCGGCACAGCGACCAGCAAACAGGGTGCGGTGATGGTTCAGGTCTTCGCTTTTAACCAAGCGATGGGTTTCGAAGGTGGTTGGTTCCATAATTCTCCTTAATTTCAACTGAACTATCCATAATTTTACCAATGGCAGTGAGTCTCACGGGGACCTTTTCCTTTCCTGTGATTACTTTCCAGTCCCTATTGCACCTTCAATTCCACCAGCCATTTCACCCAATAGAGCCCTTCCCGGCTGGGGATCACGGCGCGCAGTGGAAAGCCATGTAAAATGGGCAGGACCTCTCCTTCCAGCTCATAGGCTAAGAAGCTCTCGCCATCCATGGCTACTTCCAAAGGGATCTGCGACTGGTACCCATCGGCACTGATCAGGGTGACCGAAGTTGCTTTTGCGATGGGTTGAGCTTGTGCTAAAATATCCGCAATCAGCACACCGGACCAATTCGCAACATCTTCAAAATAACCGCGGCAGGACAGCAGCGGGTCATCCGTCACCTTCGGGAGGCAGCGCAGCTCTTCATAGGTGAATTGTGTCGGGTTTTCGACCAATCCAGTCACGGATAGACGGTAGGTAGCAAAATCAATCCCGGGCGGGTTGCCCGTCACATGCAGCCCGGTAGTCTCATCCAATTGCGCGTACCCGGGGATCACATCCGGCAGGGTCGGTACCGTGATTGGCGGCTGGTCGCAGGGGGATTCCTGGTTCGATGCCAGCTCAAGTGGCTGTTCCCCATTTTGATTTCCCCTGCAAGCTGCTAAAGATAATAGGATTAAGATCAAAACTATCCACTTTTTCATACCTGTAAACTGCTTTCCTTTTTTATGTCGATTATCCTTCAGCTTTCTGCAGCCGCACCTTTGCCCCCTGCTGGACAGCCTTCAACCCGGACAGATCCCCCACAATTTTTCCCAGGATATTAACAGGGCTGTATGCCCGGGGGTGTTCACCCTTGCTGACCGGCGTCGGTCCAAAAAATATACAAAAAGCCTCACCCGTCGGCCAATAAGCGATCGTGCCGATCGCCACTTCTTCCCGCGCATTGGCTTCTTGCGGCATCGAGACCGGGATTTCAAAGTAAATTTCTTCGCCCCAAAGGTTGGCTTGGCCTTCAATGGGCAGCGCTTCCCAGATTTTTTCCGCCGTTGGGCTTTCGTTTAAATCAGCTTTGAAAGTAAGCTCTTCCACTGTAATTAATAGCTCTGGCATGGTTCTCCCTTTCAGCAAATTGGATAGCCATCATAATACCATAGGACAGCTTAGTGCGATCAATTAGTTGTTTACTGAGTATCTGCTAGTAATTGGCAGCGCATGCCAATCAGAAATTGCATAGCGCTAGTCGAAGTATCGATTTTCTCAATCTTCTGGACCTTAAGACCCCCAGGATTTCAGGTCTGGTCAAACCTGGTATTGAAGTGAAAAAATCCTGGGGGTCTCGAACCTTCTATCCGCTAGGGGTTAGATGAAATATTTTAGCACTTTGTTTTGAGTTTCTATTCTTTGGCGCTGATGTTCCCTTGATTTCAAATAGTGTGATTATCCCATGTGATCAGGCTTTTTTGGGCGATTCCTAATTGAGATTTTTGCACCTGTTATGTTGCCACTGGATCTTATATCCGCCCTTTAGAATCTTTTTTAGTTACAAGGTCTATTTCTTGATGTCCTTGACATATTAGGCGTTCGTTACAGCCTTCATGAAGATATGGTTGAACTTAATACCTAATCACCAATGAACTAATTCCGAATAAATCCACCCCATCCCCAGTCTTTAATTCCCTCCCACCTTCTTGAGGATCACCAGGGTGAAATCATCCAGGTAGGTTTGGAAGTCAGAAAATGCCTGGGTCTCCCAGATGACTTGCTGGATCAAGCCGCTTGCAGGCAGCTCTTGATTCTGTCTGATAATGTTTATCAGGCGGTTCACCCCAAATTGCTGCCCTTTTGTATTCTCGATCTCCACCACGCCGTCGGTGTAGAGGATGACGATATCCCCTTCGATGAGGGGCTTGGTTTCATCCACATAATCAACCTTGCGGTAGATGCCGAAGGCGGGGCGATTGGCTGCCAAGAATTCTGGCTCACCATCCCGGTGGATCACACAGGGTGAGGGGTGACCGCAGCGCACAAAGGTCACCTCATCCCTTTCGGGGTTCAGGACGCCATAGACCATGCTGATGAAGTGGTTGTCTGCTGTGAATTCTGGCAGGAGCTGGTTGATGGCGTTCGCGATGCTCGCAGGGCTATGGTTGCCTTTAATGTTTGTTCGCAGCAAACCCCTGAAACCCGTCATCGCCAGGGCGGAGGCAATCCCATGCCCGGAGACGTCCGCCACAGCGATTCCCAGGCTGCCGCGGGGTAGGGGCAGGTAGTCATAATAATCCCCGCCAATCTCCTCGGTGGGGATGCATACACCAGCGATATCATATCCCGGAATCTGAGGGTCCTGCAGGGGAAGCAGGTGCAATTGCATATCACGAGCCACCTCAAGCTGCTTATCCAGGAGTTCTTTTTCAAGAAGCTGGCGGTGGAGCATAGCTTTTTCAATGGCAATGGCGGCGGCATCCGCAAAGAACTGGAGCACTTCCAGGTCACTTTTCTGGTAAGCACCCAACTGGTCCGATTCAAGGTTGAGAGCGCCGATAGCGCGGTCACCGCGTAAGATGGGAACAGCAATTTCTGAGAGGGTGTCCACCCGGCCTTCGATATAATGGTTATCACGGCGCACATCGGGCACAACCAGGCTGCTGCTTGTGAATATCACATGCCCGATGATTCCCTTGCCCTGGCTCAGCATGGCATCATCGGTAGGACGGGGGTCATAGCCGCGCCAGCAGACCCCTGCAATCATGTTCTTGGAAGGAACCTGCCTGTTGTTGATAATTTCTCGACTGAGGACGAAAATGCCGGCGGCGTCATAGTCGATGACAGTGTCGATAGTGTCCAGCAGGTGCCCCATGATTTCGTCCAGGTCGAGGGTGTCACGAATTTTCTGGAATAATTCGAAGAGAAGCTGGTATTTTTGCTCGTAGGTGAGGTTCATTTGATACCATCATACAACTATTTAGGTTTTTCTTCAAATGGTTTTTAAATGAAATGAAAAGTACGCGAAATCCACAACTACTGGTAAATCTCAGGGCTATTTATTAAAATTAGTTAGCTTTTTAAAAAATTTCGCCTGGGTGAAATCAGCGTGGAAATCTTACCGATTGAAGCACAAATTGGAAAAGGTGTGCCCCATAATTTTCCCAGCTGTCCGGATCCTTTGCAATATCAGACCAGGCGATCCCCAGAAAAACGCGATCAGGATCGGGCTCGAAGCCGATGATCTGTCCCTGGATAGAGACGCCCTGCGTTTCGCCTGTGAAATCGACAGCAACTGCCTCATAAAGGTTGATTTCTATCGTGTAGGGCTCACCCGTCTCCTCAGCTGCTGCGTTGAAGAAATCTAAATTGGTTAATGCGGTCGCCAGGATGAGACTCAACGGTAGGTCAGGCTGGTCACTGACATCCATGTCGATCAGGATCATGGCATTGGTCCAATGGGTGGTTTTCTGGTAAATAGCGGCAAAGGCATAATCACGGCGGTAAATACCGCTGCTGATCTCGTAATCCGCAGGACCGAAAAAGTTAAAATTAAGTAGGGGATCCGAAACACTTTCGCCTTCTGGTTTCGGGAATGGGGTGGCTGTGGACGTGGGGGTGCGTGTGGACGTGAGGGTGGGCAGGGGGGTGGGGGATGCGGTTTTGGTGGGCAAGACGGTGTTTGCTTCCGTGGGGGCGTCGATGGATACTGGTGATTCCAGCATGCTACCACAGGCTGAAGTTAGTAATATTACGATAGCAAAGCAGATCCATTGTTTAAAATTCATGACACGCTCCAAATTGTTTTTAGCTTCTAATTTTGCAAAGGAATGATCAAATTATAATGCATAGTTTTAGTCACAAGCCACTGTGTGAAGTGTTCTTTTAGGATACTCTGCCATTGCATTGTGAACGCCAGCGCAATTATTTAAACGTTCAAGCAAGGTCTCATGATTCTGAGGGTCGCATAAGAATCTAACTTATGTGTGTAGGACTGTTACGTTCTCATTATTACTTCTTTAAGACACCCGAGATTTCAGATCTGGCCAAACGTGGCATAGAAATGTAAAAATTCTATGGGTCTCATATCTTCTGCTCAACCATGGTTTCTTGATATTGAGTCGAAATAATATTCAAAGTTTGTAACTTTACGTAAGCCCTCACGCTAGGTTTCTTTGTAGGGTTTATTATCGGAAACATATCAGTTCCACTGGAGACATCTTTTGGATGATTATCGATGCTGTGTTCGTTGCGCTAATCCCAAATTTTCTGATAAACTTATCATAGCCAATTTTATTGCGCTTTCAAACGAAATTTTTTTAATATTATATTGATTTTGACTATCTGCCATCCTCAGAAAAGGAGACAAACCATTATGAGTCAAAACCGAAAAAGCGAAAACAATTTCGCTGAGAATCGCAAGTCCAACATTGGTGTTGTTCTAACGATTGTTTATGCTGTCATTTATGGGGGATTTGTTTTTTTGAGTGTTTTTTATCCTTCTGTGATGGGTATGCAGACATTCTTTGGATTGAATCTGGCAATCGCTTACGGATTGGGTTTGATCATCGTGGCGATCATCCTTGCGATGATCTACAACCAGATGGTTCGAATTCCTAAGGGGGTAGAGAGACCAAATAACGCATTGAAACCTGATCAGGGCGAAGGGAAAAAGTAAAATGACGGTTATTGTTTTTATCGTATTTGTTGGTATTGTTTTAGCGATTTCCGCATATACCAGCCGTAAATCCGGTGGGATCGGTGGGTTTTTTGTTGCGAACAACTCGATTAAATGGGGCGTCAATGGCATTGCTTTTGCTGGAAGCTATCTCTCCGTAGCGAGTTTTTTGGGCATATGTGGGCTGATCGCCTTTTTTGGGTTTGATGGATTTCTGTATTCGATTGGCTTCTTAGCAGGCTGGATCATTGCGCTATTCGTCATCGCCGAACCCATGAAACGTATGGGAACTTTTGTTTTTTCGGATGCCCTTGATCAACGCTTTAAACACCGCGGCATTCGGCTTGCCGCTGGTATCAGCGTGCTGGTTGTTTCATTGTTCTACCTTGTACCGCAAATGGTCGGTGCTGGGGTGCTGATTGAGCCATTGTTGGGAATCTCCCATTTTTGGGGTGTGATTATTGTGGGGTCTGCCGTTATAATAATCGTAGCTATCGGAGGCATGACTTCCACCACTTATGTCCAATTCTTCAACGGCGGCCTTTTGTTATTGTTTGCCGCCATTCTGACCGGTTTGGTCCTCTGGCGAGGGATTAATGTCAACCAGCAGATGGCAGAGGAGGGTGACAGAAATTTGGGGAGCTATCAGTTCAGGGATGTTCCTGCTGAATTTCGAGGAGAAGAGGTCATTATGGATCTGCCGGGTGGGCAGGTCATTGAGCGCTATGTTGAAGTCGATCCCAATATCTCTGAGGAAACCCTTGTTTTTTATCAGATTTCACGTTTGATCCCGGCCGTTGGAAGTGGTGAAAACTATATCGTCAACTTAAAAGGCCGTTCGATTCAGATCGATCCCAACGATTTATCACCCTCATCGCTTGCCTTGGAAGAAATCGATGGGGAGACCTATCTGCGAATTCAGGATTGGTGGCGCTTATCGCCGGATGAAGATGGTTCAGTACGCTTGATTGAAACTCAATTTCGGTCAATTCGTCCCGATGGCAGTGTGATCGTCAACGGGCTGCCAGAGAGTAACGAGAACCGGATGCGACAGGTGGGCGGAATTTCTAAAATTCCTGAAAAGTTTAGTGGGAGCACCGGCCCAGTCGGTCCTTTACGCTTGTTAGGGGTTGTGTCAGACCCAAAAACCCTGATACGGCAACCCAAGAGCACGTCATTTACGGCAGGCGATGGCAGACAGGTCACGATTTTTTATGAGGAACCCGTCAAGGGTTCAGTCTTTATGCGTCCTGGTTTGTTGTTCCCATTAGAAGCCAAACCTGGTGAACCCGCTGCCACAACGCTGCTCAATCGCTTAAATTTCATCTCATTGATGCTCGCTCTCTTCCTCGGAACAGCAGCGCTTCCGCATATCCTGATCCGTTACTTCACCGTTCCGGACCCAGATTCAGCCCGGAAATCCACCATCATCGCGATTATCGGGATTGGTTTATTTTATATCCTCACAATGTATCTTGGTGTTGGTGCGGTAAACAGTGGCGCATTAAACCCGGAGACAAGCAATATGAGCGCGCCTTTGCTTGCGCGCAGTTTTGGTGAAGTCCTATTTGCGATGATTTCCGGTATTGCTTTCACAACTGTTTTGGCAACCGTTTCTGGCCTTATCATGGCCGCGTCAGGTGCGGTTGCCCACGATCTCATGGGAAACATCCGGCAGAAAAAATACTCCGATGAGGTTAAGGTACGTGTTGGTCGCTTGGTTACGATTGTTGTGGGGATCATTGGCATCGTGCTGGGGATAATTTTTCGAGAAATGAATGTATCCTTTCTTGTTGGATGGGCTTTTGCGGTGGCAGCTTCTGCCAATCTGCCATCCCTAGTTATGATGCTTTTTTGGAAAAAGACGACCGCTCAAGGCATTATCAGTTCGATTTTAGTGGGTATCTTTGCCTCGGTTTCTTTGATATTGATTAGCCCGGATATGTGGGCGCGTTATGGATTAAACCCAGCCAATGCTCCCATGCCAATTAACCAACCCGGGATCATCTCGATTCCTTTGAGTTTTATGGTCTTGGTCATTGTTTCGTTAATGACAGGAAAAAGGGACTTGCAGCCGGAAATGGAGGCATAATTCGGAAGGTTTCCTATGAGGATGATTTATAGTTGTGCTGAAAGGACTCGTGTGGAAATTATTGTCACCCTTGAGACCCCTGGGATTTCAGGCTTGGTCAAACCTGGTATTGAAATGTAAAAATCCCGGGGGTCTCATCTCTTACGTTCACCCAGGGTCTCCTGACCCTGGGCAGCGATAGAGCATTTTGAGTGGAATAGGTGGAGGTTAGGGCTCCTGAGCTCTTATTCATTCATCTTTAAGACGCGCGGTTTTACAGGTCTGGATAATCTTGGCTTTGAAATGTAAAATTCTGAGGATCTCTTGACTTCTTTTCGCGATGGTCTGCGGAGTTTGTGCAATGTAAGTCAAATAATCGTTTGTATTTCGTGGGCTTACAATAACCAGTTTGATCTCATAATTCAGGGAAATTAAGCCTTTAAAAGCTTGATTCTCGTTTATAATTAATGTTAAATTAGGATATCAACCCGGTTTGGCGAGGGGACCAATCAAGTGCCTTTGGAGGACGAGATGAAGAAGAAGATCTTATTGTTAACGGTTGTCCTGATCATCAGCCTGCTGCTTGGCGCCTGTGACATGCTTATGTCGAGTGGTGGGGATGACCTGGAAAGCACCCGTGTGGCGCTGGCTATTCAGCAGACCAGCCTGGCGATGCAGCAGGGCAGTGGCGGAGAAGCGCAACCCCCGCCAGCCACCCAGGCACCCCAGGTGCAGCCCACCTACACACCCTACCCAACCTTTACCAGCCAGGTTGAGCAACCGCCCCCAGCCCAAGAGGAACCACCGACAGAAGAACCCCCTGCAGAAGAACCCCCCGCCCCCTCTCAGTCCTTTGAGGATTGGCTCGAGGATGTCGATATCCTGGTCTATGATGAGATGGTCGGTTCAGGTGAACCCCTGGTGATCTCAAATGCCCTGGATGCGATGCGCCTGGGTGACAACACCAAGAACGTGGGGGATGCAGTGGGTAATTTGCTCTCAGAAATGAATTCAGCGGTGGATTGGGATCTGATTATCATAGCCGCGGAGGACCATGACACGGTCACCGGTGAAATTTTTGATGTGGTCGGCGATTCCCTTGACCGGGGTAGCTCGATGATCCTCGAGGTGTGGTACGTCGATCAGATCTTCAATGGACGCATCCAGCCGGTGATGCAGCGTTGTGGAGTCAGTTTCCATAAGGATTGGGAAAGGGGTAGTAAATCGAACCTGAACGAATACTTGATTTACCTGCTACAGCCAGGCGACCCGATGTTCTCACAACCCAATATCATCAGCATGCTGATCCCCTATGCTGTGTACTGGACAGGGGATGTGGGGGATACACTGGAAATTAATTCAGGTTCCGATGCGGTCTTGCTGGCAGGCAGGCAGCAAAAAGAGAAGAATTCATATGGGCTGATCGCAGAATGTATAGATGGTCGGCTGATCTGGCAGACTTTCTGCAGTCATGATTACAAGACGCAGGACATGATCAACCTGTGGCAGAACTATATTTATAACGCCTTGCAAGCCCGATATGAATACCTGCAATAGCTTTTCTTAGACGTTCGTTTATTCAATCCCCCGTGCACTTATGCGGGGGATATTTTTATTTCCCCTGAAGGATTTCCATTAGCAATCGTGGAAAATGGTTTTTAATTTCACACCAGACCTGTTCATGAGTGCGGTCACCCTGCAGCAGGTCAATGATCATGCCCTGGAGGGTCGGACTCCGTTGTAGAAGGCGGGTGTTAAGGGTGGGGAAGCAATGGACCAATAACGAAAGGCGCTGGGCATAATGCATGGGCTTGATAAGCGTTTGATTGACTAATTCCGTGAATACGGAGAGATTCTCACGGCTCCCAGAAGCATGCTGGATGATCGCCTCTGCTGCGATGCGTCCGCTTCGAAGGGCATCGTACAGTCCCTCGCCCAGCCAGGGGTCCGCCAGGTTGGCGGCATCCCCCACAAGCAGGAGATTATTTTTATGTAAGCTCCTCTGCTCACCCCCCATAGGGATGGGATGGGCGCGGATATCAATTAGGTCAGAGAGATGCAAGGCAGGATGCTGGTCGATGAAACGCAGGAGGTGCTTTTTATTGGTTTTCCTGCCCGGCCAACTGCGGAACACGCCCACGTTCAGGTGGTCGTGCTTAGGAAAGATCCAGCCGTAACCGAACAGCAGGGTCCCAAAATCAAAGGTGATGGTTTCTGCGAACTTCTGTTGCTCCCCTTGGGGGAGGCGTAACCTTGCTTCATAAGCGAGGCTTGTGACCCGGTTGGTGATTAATCCATTCTGCCTGGCGACCCGACTGTGCACACCGTCTGCACCGATCAGGTAGCGGCAGAGATAGTTCTCCCGGTCGGTCCTGACGGTGAACTCATTGCCCTGGCCATCGCTATATTGGAAGCGCTCTCCAAAATGACAACTCGCGCCTTTTTCCAGGGCTTTCTCAAGCAGATAAGCATCAAAGGAAGCCCGTTCAATCAAATAGGCAATGGGACCGTCCCCGTGCACAGAGGCAATCAAGCGTCCAGCGGCGCAGACAAAGCCCCAGGTCACCTGCCGTTGAACAACAGGTTGGATGTCAAAGGGGAGCTGAAGCCGGGCGCGGTGGGTCAACCCACCCCCGCACACTTTGCGACGGGGGAAAATGCTCTTTTCGATGATGAGCACACGTAACCCCGCCCCCGCAAGGTGGTAGGCAGCGCATGTGCCGGCGGGACCGGCGCCAATAATGATCACATCGTATGAATCTCTGGTTGCTGAACCTGGTTGCATATTAATAAGTTTATTATATTAGCAAAGTATGCTGAAAATGGAACAAAACGAACCTAACGATCGTCCAATAAGTGAGAGACTATTGTTATGGAAAGGGAAAAAGGATGGAAAAGAAATTTATTGTCTTGAGCTTGATTATGATGCTTGGCCTGTTGCTCTCAGCCTGTCAACCTACCCCAACCGCCACGCCGCCTGCTAGTGATAATTACGAATATGGTCAAAATGCAAGGGTTGAGGGTTTAGAGGTTATCTCACTGGAAAACGGTCAAGCCAATGTGAGGGTGTCTGGATATCTACCCGATGGGTGCACTGAGCTCCATGAGATCTCCGTGGAAAGAGATGGCATGGTTTTTGAATTGATCCTCATCACACGCAAACCATCTGATGATATTGTTTGTACAGAAGCCCTGGTGTCCTTTGAAGAAATTGTTAATCTGAATGTGGAGAATCTTGAACCTCCCTACAAAATTACCATTCAGAACCAGGATACAACATTTTCTCTTGAGGCTTATGATGATCAAAAACAGGGAGAGGGCGATTTTATTTATGGTAACGAGGCGACTGTTGACTCACTCCAGGTGACCATCCTGGAATCCTTCCCCGTCCAGGTGAGTGTGACGCTGGAGGGCACCCTGCCAGATGGTTGCACAGAAATTCATGAGATCCTTTCAAGCCGGGACAGCAAGACTTTTAACATAGAGATTGTTACACGCCGTCCATCCGGTGATGTTGCCTGCACCATGGCGCTGGTCCCCTTTGAGGAGAGCATCAGTCTGGATGTGGTCGGTCTCGAAGCGGGTACCTATGAGGTGGTTGCTCAGGATCAGGAAGCGAGTTTCACCCTTGATGTGGACAACCTTCTCCAGGAACCAGGAGGGGAGGGCAAATACCTTTATGGGTCTGAGGCTAGGGTCAGGTCGATGACGGTTGATGTAATCGCGTCCGATCCTACAGAGGTGCGTGTGACCCTGGATGGCTATCTGCCCGATGGCTGCCCAAAAATCCATGAGATCACCTATGAGCGCCAGGATGATGTTTTTACGATTGAAATCGTCACCCGCCGCCCCTCAGGCGATGTGTTCTGTACCATGGCGATCGTGCCCTTTACAGAAACCGTTTCTTTGGATGTAGCAGAACTCCCTGCGGGTGATTACACGGTGCGCTGTGGGGGTCTTGAGGAAAGCTTTTCCCTCGATTTGTAAAGGCGGTCTCAGGATTCTGCGGGGACCTTCATGTAACAAAGAAAAAAAATTGGATAACCGCCATAATGAAATCCCGGGATATTTCAAAGATCCCGGGATTTTCTATTCTGAATCGAGTTTTAATACCCTTTGTCGATCACCTCAGGTTCCAGCAGGCTGGGATGAATTGCAGGTTTAATGTCATACCCGTGCTTCAGCCACAGGCTTTCTGCCAATTGCTTAGGCCGGCAGCGCACCCCTTGTGACTGGAAATATTCACACAAGCGGTTTATATCCCGTCGAAAGATGGCATAAGCGTTGCGGTTGTGATGAGGATGGATAGCTTGGGGAAAGTCGATCAGGTAAACATCGCCTTCAAAATACAGGATGTTGAAGGCTGAAAGATCGCCATGAACGCGCTGGTTAGCCAGCATGATCTCCACATTGTGGATCAGGCGGTCGAAGAGGTGCTTGGCTTCGCCCTTCTGCAAGGAGACTGTGTTGAGGGTCGGCGCAGGCAGGTCTTCCCAGCCGATATAGTCCATCAAGATGGTGTTGTAGCCGCTGGCATAAGGTTGGGGGATGTCGGCACCTGCTTCAAATAAGCGTATCATGGTCTGAAATTCGTGTTCAATCCAGGAGGTGTGCATCAACTGCCGCCCATAGCGTGTGCGTTTTTGAATGGCGTGCAAGGCACGGTCATCGCGGATCTCATGCCCCTCGTCGTCCAATTGCTGCCGGCCTTCCCGATAGAGGGTGTCATTTCGCAGTTGCCTGAAGCGGCGCGGTCGATATACTTTGGCTGCGATAAACTCAGCATGCGTTGTGTCATTGCCTAGACATTGATACACAGAGGCTTCCTTGCCGCCGCCTTTGATCAAGCGCAGGATGTCATCGAACCACTGCTGGCGGTATAAATCAGCCAACGAGTCGATCAGCCATTGCCCCTCGTGTTTCGAAGCATGGTAGCTGAAATGCAGTTCATTTTCCTGTTCCGCCAACCCGGCAAATTCATCCGGTAGTTGGGCGGGTTTTCGGTTTTGATTTTCCTGCCCGTATCGTAATTGTCGTTTCGAAACATTGCGAATGGCAGGTAGGTCTTGCAGGTCTTCTAATTGTTCATACAGATCAAAATTATGTGAAGCTGTCATTAAGGTCAATTTTCTCTTGTTTTCAAAGGGTCGTTGGTGTAATAGGTAGATACTCCCCATCCTTGTGGGAGAAACCTTTTCTGTGGATGTCTTTTTTGGGAAAAGAAAAACCACAGGCGCGACCTGTGGTGTCTGTTGGCAAAAGCCCTTTGGTCAGTTGCCAAAACCCTCAGGAGGCGCGGTTGTCAAATGGGTGCAGCGTGTTCTTGATTTGTCTGACATTTTATCGACCTCCTTTCAGGTTATTTCATTTTTGACAGGAATGAGTTTAATCGAAAAAACCCGGGCTGTCAAATTAAAAATTATGTGATGGAAAAATCTGTGTATTTACTTGATAAGCCTGTATGCAATTGCAATCATCAAGATCACCCTAATATGTCCGCCCGATCGCCCAGTTTCTCGCGCATTTTTTCAAGCAAGGCTGTATCCGGTGAAGAACCTGTGAGGCTGTACATAAATACGCTCAACATCATCTCACAGTCGGCGACTTCTTTGCTGATGTTTTCCTTGCGAACCCGATCGTTATTACGCACCCATCCCTCCACCCGGGAGACGATTTCATCAGCGTGTAATCCCGCCCCAGCAATCTGGTTAAGCAGCTCGATTTCTTCCGATGTGAGTTCGTTTTCATGATGAGCCAAGTAAGCTTCAGCCAGTTCACCAACTTCAGAAAGGTAGAACCACAGGGCGTTCTTGGCAGAAGGCCACTGCAGACCCCGGGCTTGGTAGTAGGATCGGATGGTTTCAATGCGCATAAAGGCTCCTTTTAATCAGGTGATTGAAATCCCTGAGAATTATACCGTGATTGTTCTGCCGATTTCCGCTCGATATTCTTTGGAATTTTTTTGTAACAATAAATCCACGGAATGGGATAACTCAGTATAATAAATAAAGTCAATCGGATGTCATTTTCATTTTATGAAATTAAAATCATTTTTTAAACGTGTCAAGCAATTTGCTGCATCCATCTACCGACGGCTTAATACCTTTAGCGGTGGGGTGCTGGAGATCATCCGGCATGCTGTGGAGGGTTTTGATGAACAGCGTGGCTCGGAAGCCGCTGCCAGCTTGGCTTATTTCGCCTTCTTTTCTATTTTTCCGATGGTCCTGGTCTTCATTGTGGTGGGCAGTTTTTTTGTTGACCAGGATGTTGTCACCAACCAGCTCCTTGAATTGATGCAGGGTGTCCTGCCTGGAGTAGAGGAGGTGATCATTGCCAATATTGAGCGTGTACTTGAGCTGCGCGGCGCGGTCACCTTTGTTGCGTTGATCTCACTAACATGGTCAGCAACCAGCGTTTTCAATCTTCTGGCAAAGAATATCAACCGGGCATTCCCAAAAGCGGCTATTCCGAATTTTATCAAGGGTCGCCTTCTAGGGTTCCTGATGGTCCTAGTGTTGGGATTGTTAATGCTGCTTTCCTTTGCCATCTCGACGCTCTCCGGCTTGATACCGGTGATCAATATCCCATTAGACGGTCGTGCCCTGCATGAAACTTTTCTTTGGCAGATCGGGGGTTTCCTGGTGCCTATTTTTGTCAACTTATTGATGTTCTGGGCAATGTACCAGTGGGTGCCCATGATCAAGGTCAGTCGAAAAGCGTCGCTGATTGGGGGTGCAATTGCCGGTATTTCCTGGGAGTTGCTCAACAACATTTTTACATGGTACCTCAGTAGCGGCCTTTCGCGTTATCGTTTGATCTATGGTTCGGTGGGAACGGTGGTTGCCCTCTTGTTCTGGATTTATCTCACCGGGATCATCACCTTGGTTGGTGCTCATCTGACAGCTTCAATCCAACGCGCGCTTCAAGAGAAACCCGATGGATCATCCAGCTAAGCGCTTTCCCCAAATCTCAGCCGTGGGGGAATCTGCTTTGCTGGTGACCCTGGATGACCGGATAAGCCAGGCTGTGAATGATCGGGTGAGGTCCTTAGACGCATTTTTACAATCACACCCCCTTGAGGGGGTTTTAGAATGGGTGCCGGCTTATGCCAGCCTATTGATTTATTATGATCCTCTGACCCTGAAATTTATCGAACTCAGACAATATTTAGTGACTATCCTCCCTGATTTACGTACTGTGGATCGTCATGCATCCCAACACATTGACATCCCGGTCAGTTATGGGGGTGAGGATGGTCCTGATTTGGCAGCTGTAGCCGCGCATTGTGGATTGTCACAAGCAGAGGTTGTGGATAAGCATGCGCAACCCCTATACCGGGTAGGGATGATGGGATTCACACCCGGGTTTGCCTATTTGATGGGATTGGATCCGCTGCTAATAACACCACGCCGTGAAACGCCACGCACCCTGGTCCCTGCAGGATCTGTCGGGATTGCAGGGGAACAAACCGGGATTTATCCGCTGGATTCCCCGGGCGGCTGGCAGTTGATTGGTCGGACGGCAAGGGTCCTCTTCGATGACCAACGTGAAGAAGCCTTCCTCCTTTCGCCCGGTGATGAAATCCGCTTTATCCCTGTGAAACTGGATGTGTTGTGATGGCTTGTATTGTTGAGGAAGCCGCCCTGATGATGTCCTTCCAGGATACGGGACGACAGGGCTTCAGGCGATTTGGCCTGCCTGCGTCAGGCCCGATGGATTGGTGGGCTTTCCGAGGTGCCAACCGCCTGGTTGGCAACCCACCTGGGTATGCCTGTGTCGAGATTGGTTTTTCCTCGAGCCTGATCAGCTTCATGACGGATGGGCTTTTCGCTGTTTGCGGCGCGGGTTACCGGCTATTTTTGAACAACCGGGAGATTCCCTTATGGATGGCATTTGTCATCAGGGGTGGGGATCAATTGCGGCTTGTAAAGATTCCAGGCGGTAATTGGGTTTATCTGGCTGCTGCAGGTGGGTTCCCATCACAGATATGGTTGGGATCTCGCAGTGTCTATCCACGGGCAGGGCTGGGCGATCTTATCTCACAAGGCGATCAGCTACCAATCATTGAAGCGGCATTATTAAGAAGAATGGCTGGGCGTTCCATGCCGATGGAAGTGCGGCCACCTTATTCCCAGTATGTTAAGATCCGGGTCATCCCTGGTCCACATCAGGATCGTTTCATAAAACACAGCTTACACACCTTCTGGCATGAAGCCTACCAGGTCTCATCTCGCTCAGACCGGATGGGGTATCGTATGAAGGGACCTGTTTTGGAGCATCAACACCGCGCAGACCTGATCTCGCAGGGCATGGTACTGGGTGAAATCCAGGTGCCCGAAGATGGTCAGCCAATCGTGATGATGCCAGATCACCCAACGACAGGGGGCTATACCTGTATTGGCACGGTTGCTAAAGTGGATCTGCCGCTAATTGCACAAGCCGAACCACTCACGACGAATATCAATTTTATACCAACTTTCCTTGATGATGCACAGGCTGCGTTGGTGGACACGATAAAACTTTTGGATACTCCCATAGACCAAGAGGAGGAGGAATGGCTGCTACTTTAAAAGTTGATTTAAATTGTGATCTTGGTGAAAGTTATGGTCGATATAAGCTGGGTAAAGATGCGGAAATGATGCCTTTAATCACTTCTGCGAACATCGCCTGCGGATTTCACGCAGGAGATCCGATGGTTATGGCACACGCCGTATCGCTTGCAAGGCAGCACGGAGTTGCCGTTGGTGCCCATCCGGGTTACCCGGATTTACAAGGATTTGGACGGCGTTCGATGGGGTTTTCTCCTGAAGACATCCGGCAGATGGTCCTTTACCAGCTTGGTGCGTTAGGTGCCTTTGCGCAAGCCGCAGGTGTATATCTTGAACATGTGAAACCGCATGGAGCCTTGTATAATGCTGCCGCCCAGGATTCGGCGGTTGCCTATGCAATCACAGACGCTGTGTTGGATTTTGATGAAACGATGATCCTGGTCGGGCTGGCTGGTTCAGAATTGATCCAGGCCGGAGAATCTCTCGGCCTGGCTGTGGCTAATGAGGGTTTCCCGGACCGTGCCTACCTGCCAGATGGCCGATTAATGCTGCGCACGCAACCAGGCGCTGTGATCACCGATCCAAAGGCGGTGGGGGAGAATGCCCTGCGTTTGGTGCGGGAAGGGA
>Ga0207796_1000363_pt1 | contig 18635 bp, 15 predicted proteins | sample Pon1CUnioCityCA_6_FD_187274 | JGI IMG/M metagenome (GOLD analysis project Ga0207796, IMG submission 187274) | Marine sediment microbial community from Union City, CA, USA - Pond 1C Sediment 1 (SPAdes) | ecosystem: Environmental > Aquatic > Marine > Intertidal zone > Salt pond sediment ...
CCCGGCGCGAAAGCTTGAGGGCGTCTATGGCCTGGACGATGGATGACAAGGCCAGCATCGACAGCCGTTGCGATGTCTCAGGGCCCCGTAGTGCGGCGGCCATGCGCGAGATGACGTCGGCGCCAAAGGCAGTTTGCTGGTTCAGGGCTGCAGCGCCGAGGCACACGCGACCCTGGTCGAGGGTGGTGAGGAAGGCCGCCACCGTCGTGCTGCCCAGGTCTATGGCCAATCCCAGCGGCTCATCTGAATGCTTGTAGTCGTCACAGGCGCGGAACATCTTGTTGGAGTAGACGACGATGGGCGCCAGCGTGACCTCGACGTCGCCCAGCACACGGGTGCGGCACGCCAGGCGGTAGTTGGCCCCGCGCTCTGCCTGGGTGAGGCCCTCAAGTTCCTTCTCATCGTAAGGGCTGAGTTCCCCTTCGGCAATGACCTTGCACTTGTGGCAGGTGCCTCGCCCGGCGCAGGGCTGCTCCAGGGGCAGCCCTGTGCCGATGATCGCCGCGCCCAGCGACGAGTTCTTTTCGACGGTGATGGTTCGCTCGTCGGTGCCATAGTTGACGGTTACGTTCACGCTCACGAAATTGTTCCTCCCTGTTTCTTGGTTGTCCAGGTACCCGGGATGCTACAGTGGCAGCCAGGTGCCGATATTTCTCTCTACCGCCCTCTGGTAGACCAGCGGGGCTACAGCCATGTCATCCAGAGCCAGGCCCAGGTTGGCAGTCATCGTCCGTTCTTGCGGCGTCTCCCTGCCAGGTTGCTGACCAGACGCCAGTTCCCCCAGGTCGGCGTGGACCGGTGGAATGCCCTGAAAGTAGCCAACACTCTCGTAGTAGCGCAACTGGGCAAGGTCGTCGGTGCAGAATTTGTCAGCCTCTTTCATTGCCTCGGGGTGCCAGTACGAATCGAAATCCACCAGCGAGGCAAAGGCGCCCTCGTCCATCCATCCGGCCTGGATCGTAGCGTGCGGCACCTTCAGGATCGGGCCAGCGGTGACGATCAGATCGCAGCCGCTGACCGCCTCGCGCGGCGTGCCAACCACGACGACTTCCAGATCCAGCCTGGCGCGTACTACTCTGGCATAGCTGTGGGCGGCCTCGGTATCCACGTCGTAGGCCATCACCCGTTGCAGGGGAAAGAGTACGTTCAGCGCTTCGATATTGGTGCGGCCCTGCACGCCGCATCCGAGCACGCCAGCGACCGACGACTCGGGGCGGGCCAGGTACTTGGCCCCGACGGCAGTTGCGGCGCCGGTGCGCATGCCCGTGATCCAGATACAGTCCATCACCGCCAGGGGCAGGCCGGTCTCGACGTCGTTATAGATCAGCAGGCCGGTGATGTAGGGCAAGTCGCGCTTGTAGTTTTCCGGGAAACCGCTGACCCACTTGACGCCGGCTGACTTTAGCGCGGGGATGTAAGCCGGCATGGCGTGGATGAAATTGTCGCCGCCCCCGGGGTGGATGCCCGGCTTGGGCGGCATTTCAACCAGGCCTTTGCCCTTTTCACCGAAGGCAACCTCGAGTGATTCAATGACTTCAGCCATGGTCACACCCACGGCCTGTACATCGGCCTGGGAGAGGTAGAGCAGTCGATTCTCGTTCATATCCTCATCCTTTTCTGATGTGCATCGTTTCTGCCGAGCGATCAGGCTCTGCCTGTGCCAGGCGGATACCGCTGATGTTACAGGACCTCGCGCACCTGTGCGTAGAATTCGCCGACGTGGGCGCGCATGATCCGCTCGGCCTCGTCGCCATCACCGTTCTTGATGGCCTGGACGAGGTCCAGGTGCTGTTCGACGGCAGTGGGCAGAAATCCCAGCTCTGGCAAAGCCAGATACCACAGCCGTTGCGACAGGCCAAAAAGCCGCTCAAGCGAGTCGGCCATGTACTTGTTATGTGCGGCCCGGGCGACGGCCTGGTGAAACTTGTGGTCGATGTCAAAGAGGCGGCGCCTGTCGTCGGCTGGCGTGCCGGCCTGTTCCTGGCGCAGGGCCTCAAGGATGACAATGTCATCCTCAGTGGCCCGCTGGGCAGCCAGCCTGGCACTGAGCCCCTCCAGGCTGAGGCGCAGTTCGCTGAGTTGCTCCAGATCGGGCGCGTTCACGTCGCTGACGTACAGCCCGTGACGTGGGGTGATGACCACAAGATTGTCGTGGACCAGCAGCTTCAGCGCCTCGCGCACCGGTGCCAGGCCCATCTCCAACTCCTCGGCAAGCAGTTGCTCATTGATCACCGAGCCTGGCTCCAATTCGAGCGTGGTGATCCGCTCCCGGATCTGCTCGTAGGCGCGTTTGGTATCAACTCGTTCCCATTCCATGCCCTACCTCCGAAATCTACACAGGCTCGAGCGAGGGTGTGTGCGGTGTTGTACGTGCATCTCCACTGGCCTCATCTCATGAGACGCGGGTTGCCGATGGCCTTCGCCCGGATGCGGTAGGTGTCCAGGCCGTCGGTTTCCTCTTCTATCGTGACCTCGGGCTTGTCCGCCCCAGAGCGGAGGGCGGCGCCCAGTGCACGTTCCTGAGAGAGTTCGCGGGCATGGGCCAGCGCCGCGCTCAGCTCTTCGAACTCGTGGCGCACGTCATGAGCCTGGACATAATACCCAAATACCTCCAGCCCATCCCTGGACAGCTTGGGATAGATCAAAAGCTCCTCCTCGACCATCACACTGCCGGCGATAGCGCCCACGGCGTTTGCTACCTCATGATGCTCGGGCAAGATCAACTCGGTGTGCAGCGCTTTGGCTACCGAGGGCAAAAAGATGCCGGCAGGAGCGCCGATGCCGATGATGGGCCGGCGCAAGCGAATGGAGGTCTCCAGGTGGGGATGGGCCTGGTACAGGCTGTTGTAAAAGAACCAGCGTCCCATATCGTCGTCGGCGCCCTCCAATGATCGCTGTCGATCGCGCAGCTCCAAGGGCTTCTTACTCAGGAAGGTGAGTGCGGCGTGGAGGATCATCTCGCTCATCTGGCTCCATACCTCGCCGCGCAGCTCCTCCTGGTCGCGGAACTGGTACTGGCAAAACACCTTCCAGGCATAGGCCGCGGCCTCGGTGTCCCAAACCTCATAGCGGCCTTCAATGTGCATCAAGTCAGTGGAGGTCAGCCCAGCTTTGCCGATAACCTCCTGGCGCATCAGCTCGCTGCTGCCCGCCTGGGCCACGTGCAGCACCCCCAGATGTTTCAGAATCTCGGGGACCGGGCGCGGACGGTCTTGCAGAAATTCGACCAGGTCCCGCTCGCGCTGGCTCTTTGTCTGGCTCTCCTGCGGCTCGCGCAACAGGAACCAATACTCCAGCGAGTCGGGCGTGGCTTGCGACCAGGTGCGCATCGATAGCGCTTTGAGCTGTTGTTTGACAATGGGGTGTTTCCAGGCCAGGTAGGCCAGGGGTGCAACCCGCTCGGGGCCGATGACGACGTTTTTCTCGTGGCCCCAGGTGATGTGGCTGTCGCCGCCCAGGGCGATGGACAGCAGATTGGCTGCCTTGACTGACGTCTTGTAGTCGCTGACCGTAGCGCCCTCCTCGCTGACGGTAACTTGCCCCTGTTCGATGATCGCGATATCGGTGGTCGTGCCGCCCACGTCCAGGATTAGCGCGTCGTCCAGGCGCGAGAGAAATCGCCCGCCGATAGCGCTGGCTGCCGGACCGGAGTGGATCGTTTCCACCGGCGTGCGGGCGGCGAACTCGTCGCTCATCAGCGTGCCATCCCCGCGCACGACCATCAGCGGCGCCTCTATCTGGCGGCGCTCCATGGCCCGGCGCACGGCGATGACGAAATCCTGCAGCATGGCCAACAGCGAGGCGTTCAGGGCCGCCGTCGTAGCCCGCTCCACCGAGCCCAACCGCGTGGAGAGCTGGTGACCGAGCACGACCGGCAGGTCGCAGACGCTGGCGATGGCCTTGTAGGCGCGCTGTTCGTGCTCCGGGTTCAGGGGGCTGAAGTAGGCCGAAACGGCGATGGCATCAACCCGATTCTTGATCTCGTTGACCTGAGCCAGGATGCCCGGCAGGTCCAGGGGCTTTTTCTCGCGACCATAGAGGTCATGTCCGCCATCGAGGAAGAAATAGTTGGGTGTGGCAAAGCGCTCCGCCATCTTGAACTTGTCGATCAGGTCGGGGTCGTAGCCGATGAGCAGCAGCGCAACGCGCTTGCCCTTTCCCTCGGCAATGGCGTTGGTAGCCAACGTCGTGGAGATGGACACCATGCGGATCGCCGAAGGATCCTCGATGTGGATGCCATCGATGACGCTCTCGATGCCGATGGAAAAGTCGCGCTTGGTGGTCAGGCTCTTTTGGGCAGCCAGTACGCGGCGTGTCTCGTATTCCAGTAGCACGCCGTCGGTGTAGGTGCCGCCGGTGTCAATGCCCAGCACCAGATTAGGCTGGGAGTTGGTATCCAAGATGCTACCTCGCCAAGATCACGTGCCCGAAATCTTTCCCGATCGTTCCGGTGGAAAGCAGGCGCACGCGGATCTACCCATCGGTGTCGCTGACGACGGCACCCTGTTCCCATGTTCCCGGGTTGGGGATGCGTGTGTCTTCCTCCTGCCGCGGGGGAGGGGCCGGGAGCGCGGGCAACTAGCCCTCGCCCCAGCCCCCTCATACCCCGGTAAGCAGGCGCTAGCCAAAGATGTTAAAGTCGAGTTCTTCGTCCTTGTGGCGCTCGTCGGCCAGCTCGCAGATGTGCTTCAGTTCGTTGAACATCTGCTCGTCCATGAGAGGCTCGGTCTCGGTCTCCAGGATCTCGATGACCTTCTCGTGTACGCGCTGGCGGTAGGTCTTGCTACCAGCAGCCTCCCAGTTCTCCCAGTTCAGCCGGTCGGTGAGCTTGGGCCGCCACACCTCAGTCCTGAAGCGATTGTAGGTGTGGTCGTGGTCCAGATAGTGGCCACCAGGGCCGACATCGTCCATCACATCCAGCGCCCTGGAACCATCGTCAACCGGAAGGCCTTGCAGGATGCGCTTGACCCGGTCGATGATCTCGTCCGAGGCAACCATCATCTCGAAGGAGCTGGTCAGGCCCTGCTCCAGATAGCCGACATCGTGGATCATATTGCCGCCGACGAGGGCCGCGGTGGTGATATTCATCGTTGCTTCCAGGGCAGCCTGTTCGTCAAACATCTTGGCGTCAGAGCATCCGGCGGTCTCGTACTCGGGCACCCCCAGCCACTTGGTGATGTCGGTGTAGGCCGCGCTGAGCAGCGCCATTTCGGGCGAGCCGTAGCAGTAGACGGTGGTCTGCATGTCCATGTTGGACATCAATCCGCCGATGATGAGCGGCGCGCCCGGCTTGCGGATCTGGCTGAGGACGATGCCGAACAGGCTCTCGGTGAGGGCCTGGACAGCCGTGCCAGCCAGGGTGCAGGGCGCGGTGGCGCCTGCCAGCGGGCAGGGCGTGTAGACAAAGGGGATCTCGTTGTCGCTGGCAAAGATCAGCTTTTGCACTACCTCTTGCGAGTGGCTGAGGGGCGACACCGGCTCGATATAGAGCGAAAAGATCGGCCCCTTGCGCCATTCGTCCTTACCGCCCACGCGGATATAGGCCATCTCGAGCTGATCCTTCAGCCCGTCGATGTCCACGGCGGTGATGTTGATCGGCTTGTTGGTGCCTTCGAGCATGGCCAGGTACTGCCAGCGGTCGTAGGTGCCCACCTGCACGTCCTGGACGATACCCAGCGACATGTGAAAGTCGATGTTGGGCAGGGCCTGGGCCATCCTGGCAAAGTTCTTGACGTCCTTGTAGGTGGCCCGTCGCCGCTCGCCACTGTAGGGATCGATGGTAAAGGGCGTGTCCGACCCGGCACCAAAGTAGAGCGAGTCCTTGTAGAGCTCCATCTTGTGCTTGCGGTCGGGGCCAACGACGACAACCTTGCGCGGCAGTGTTGCCAGCGCCTTGTCCACCAGCCAGGGCGGGATTCTGACCAGGGCACTGTCAACCTGCTGGTCCTCGACGATGGCTCCGCCTTCGTAGGCCACCTGCACGCCTTCTTCATCATAGACGCGCACGCCGGTCTCGTACAGCACGGTCAGAGCGGAAAAGTAGATCGCCTCGATCTCGTCTTCCGTCAGTACCTGGAACGTCGGCGTGGCGTTTACTTCATAGTTCGTTTTTCGTACTTGCATCGTTTTCTCCTATCTGTGAATGGTAGGTTGGTGTACTGGGAGAGCCCGATCTACAAGGGGTCCCGGTCACCAAACACCAAATCAGCGCATGAATGACTCCTGGCGGATCTCGCCACCGGGTGGGACGATCAAAAAGTCCTTGTCTGCCATGGGGGCGCTGGCGCCGTTGCTGGCAAGTTGTTCAGCCAGCTCGATCAGTCTTCGTACGTACTGATCTGAACCCAGCATCTCCTCGTAGCGCATAGCCCAGCGCTCGCAAAAGCGAGACACTTCCTCTGCCTGCGGACGATAGGTCTCCAGGTCCGCTTGATTGTGGGCCACCAGGACCAGCCGCTCGTAGTGCTGGTATTGCTGGTCCATGAGCCACATCGCTTCCTTCTCGCCGTAGACTGGCACGTACTCGTGATACTCTTTGAGCGGGTGGCTGCCAGATTCAAGCCAGCCTTTGCTCAGATAGTAGGTACCGGGTACGGCCTGGAACTCGCGCATGTAGGCATGGTAGGAGCCCAACAGCAGGGCAATACAGTCGTCGACGCGCGGCACCAGCAGCGTGTGCGGTCCCGCTCTCAGTCCCTTCAGACCGGTGCCGCACAGGCCATAGCCCAGCACAACCAGGCTGGGCTGCTCAAGATCGTCCAGCACCTCCTGCAGTGTGCCAGCCATCTTGCCGGGCACCCGGTGCAGGCCATAGTCCATGAAGGTGACTTGCTCTGCCAGGCCAGCCGGCAGCAGGCCGGTCAGCAGGTCTTGCAGCACCTGGCAGGATACGACGACTACGGGTAGTTTCTCCGGTGACGACATTTCCGCCTCGTAGAGCTAGGCCGCGCCGACGAACTTTTTCGCCAGATCCGACCCGGCGGGTGCGTTCGAACCATACCCATCGGCACCGATGCGCTCGGCAAAGGCCGCATCCACCGGCGCGCCGCCGACCATGATCTTGACCTGGTCGCGCAGTCCAGCCTCTTCGATGGCTTTGATGGTCTGGGCCATGGCCCGCATGGTTGTCGTCAGCATGGCCGACATGCCCACCACGTCCGGCTGGTGCTCTTTGATGGCTTCGATGAACTTTTCCGGATCTACATTAAAGCCGATATCTACGATCTCGAAACCGGCGCCTTCGCACATCATATTGACCAGGTTCTTGCCGATGTCGTGCAGGTCGCCCTTGACGGTGCCCATCAAGATCTTGCCGATGAGCTTGACGCCGCTGGCTACCAGGTGCGGGCGCAGCACTTCCAGCCCGGCCTGCATCGAGTCGGCGGACATCAATACCTCGGGCACAAACATATCGCCGGCCTTGAAGCGCACGCCGACTTCGCCCATACCGACCACCATGGCGTTGTCCAGGATCTCTTTGGCAGCCAGTTCCTGGTCAATTCCCCTCTGGACCAACTTGGCGGTCTTGTCGGCGTCGCCCTCCATAATGGCCGTGGAAATTCGCTCGTATAGCCTACTCATCTTTGTCCTCCTCTGTTTCCTTGGACTGACCCGCTCTGCTCCTGCTGGACTGTGGTCCACGTGAGCAGAAGGGTGATATATGCTGCGGGCTAGTGATCCTTGACCCGCTCTTCGGCCTCGGCCAGGGCCTTTTCGATGGCCTTTTCTGTCTCGGGCTTGATGGGCGATGGCTGGTGTGTGGCCAGGATGTCGCGCACGCGAGCAGCCGTCCGCTCTTTGAAGCTGGTCTTGCCCATCATGTCCCATTCCTCATAGTTGCGGCGGTCGCACAGCTTCGGGTACCAGAACTCGTTCTTGTAGTAGCGCCGTGTGTGCTCCTCGCGCAGGTAGTGGCCGTTGGGGCCGACATTGTGGATGACCGGCACCGCCAGTGTGTCCTCGTTGACCTCGATGCCACGCGTGATCCGCCGGGCGTAGCCGATGGCCTCGTCCATGGCACACAGTTGGAATACCGATCCGGTCATGCCGCTCTCGGTATAGCCCACATCGTGGCACAGATCGCCGCCGGTGAGGGCCGAGAAGAGGACTGACATGCTACCTTCGATGATAGCTTGCTCGTCAAAACACTTGGAGTCTGTGCAGCCGCCTGTCTGCCACAGCGGCAGGCCGGCAAAGTGCGCCAGCTCGGTCAGCGCAGCCATATTCAGCGGCAGCTCGGGCGCGCCGTAGGCCAGGATCATGGAGCTCATATCCATGGCCGAGAAAACGCCACCCATAAAGTAGGGCAGCCCTGGCTGGATGATCTGGGCCAGCGTCAGGCCCATCCACGATTCGGCCGCACCCTGGATGACGATGCCCGCCGAGGTGATGGGGGCCGTACCGCCCGAAATGGGGCAGGGGGTGAAGATGAGGGGCACCCGGTGTCGAGCCGCAAAGATCAGCTTGTCTAATGCCTCAAAGGTGCTGACCAGCGGCGACAGCGGTTCGCAGTAGTGGACATAGTTGGGTCGCAGTTCAAAGGCTTCCTGCCCGCCGGCCTCGGCTACGGCGATCTCGTGGATGCCTGCCGAATCAAAGCGGTCGTAGGACCAGGCGACGATCGGCTTGCTGGTGTTGGGGAACATGCCGGCGAATTCGTACAGTGCCCCCAACTCGTGGTGCACGTCGTTGACCGTGCCCAGCGACTCGACGAAATCAATATTCGGTAGAGCGTCGCACATCTTTGCTACTGCGGGCACATCTGACTTGACGTAAAGACGGCGCTCCATCGTTTCGATGTCGATAAAGTTGGGGCAGGTGGGGCCAGGTCCAAAGTGCGCCCGGCCCGGGCTGATATGGATATTGTGTTTCGGATTTCCGTCGCGGGCCCAGATGGTAAAGCTGCGCGGCGCTTTGGCCAACGCATCCTTGACCATGTACGATGGCAGTCGCACCCGCAACCCGTCCACCCATGCGCCAGCTTCTTTCAAGATCTCTCGGGCTTCGTCGTGATAGACATCCAGCCCGGTGTACTCGAGTACGTGGAGTACGCCGTCGAACATCTCCTGCAACTGGTCCTGGGACAGCAGTTGGAAGCGCACTCCTGAATTGATGACATAGTTTGTCCTCATGGACAGAACCTCCTTTTTGCTGGGGCTAGGGCCAATAGTCTACGATTGGCCCTAACTCACGAACTTTTGGGCCAGCTCCGACGCGCTGGCTGCGTTCGACGCGTAGCCGTCGGCGCCGATCTGGTCGGCAAAGGCCTGGGTCACGGGCGCGCCACCGATCATGATCTTGACCTTGTCGCGCAGGCCGGCCTCTTCCAGGACTTTGATGGTGCTCTCCATGGCCCGCATGGTCGTCGTCAGCAGGGCCGACATACCCACCACGTCAGGCTCGAATTCCTTCACTGCTTCGACGAAATCTTCGGGGGCGACGTCCTTGCCCATGTCCTTGACCTCAAAGCCCGCGCCCTCGCACATCATGCCTACCAGGTTCTTGCCAATGTCGTGCAGGTCGCCCTTCACGGTACCCAACAGTACCTTGCCGACCATCTTGACGCCACCTTCGGCCAGCAACGGCTTGAGGATGTCCATGGAGTTCTGCATCGTCTTGGCCGAGCGCAGCACTTCGGGCACAAACATATTGCCCGCTTTGAACTCGACGCCGACGTGCTCCATACCGGGCATCAGTCCCTCATTGAGGATCTGTTCGGCAGACAGGCCATCGTCCAAGGCGTCGTCGGTCAGGTCAGCGATCTCGCCCAAGTCTCCTTGGATAACGGCGGTCGAGATCTGTTCCAAAATCTCACTCATGTTCCTTTACCTCCTGGTGTAGATCAGCGTACAACTCGGTATCTCATGGTTCTGTCAATAGGTGCATGCCCTCGTCGCCTGAACTGTCACCCCCTTTCGAAAACGGATTGATCTATGCACTCTAAATCTTACGAAGCACGTTCTTCCACGTATGCCTGCAACTGGCGTGCCGTTAGCTCGTCCAGCGGCGGGTCCTCGTGCTTGGCCAGCAGATGCTGCCAGCGCTGGCGGGCGCGGTCCACGACCGTGGGCTTGCCGGCCTGCATCCAGTCTTCCAGCCCGCCCCGGTCACAGAGCTCCGGCTTCCAGAATTCGGTCCGGCAGCGGTCCACGGTATGTGTTTCCATGAGGAAATTGCCCCCGGGACCCACATTGGCCGTGATCTCGTAGGCCAGGGTATCGGGAGACACGTCGATGCCCCGATACAGGCGACGGATCATGCCGGCCATCTCGTCGTCTAGCACGAATTTCTCATAGGAGAAGGCCAGGTAGGAGCTGAGTATGCCGGCTGAGTGCAGCACAAAGTCGATCCCGGCGTTGACTGCCGTCAGTAAGCTCATCATCGACTCGAATCCGGCCTGAGCGTCGGGGAAGCTGGCATCGGTCAGCGAGCCGCCGCTGCGCGAGGGCAGGCCGTAGTGACGGGCCATTTGCGCGTGGGCCAGTATCTCCTGCGAGAGCTCTGGGCTGCCGATGACCATAGCGCCTGTTCTCATCTCGATATTGGTCGAAGCGGAGCCCAAGATCACCGGTGTGCCGGGGTTGATGAATTGGGTCAGCGCGATGCCAGCCAGGAGTTCGGCGGTCTGTACCACCAGGACGCCAGCCAGCGTGATCGGCCCCGTGGCTCCGGCCATCATCAGGGCAGCGAGCACGAGCGGCTGTCCATATTGGGCATACTCCACCAGTGCCTCCAGCATCTCGGTACTGTATCCCAGCGGGCTCAGGCTGTTGATCAGGGCAATAGTCACAGGCCAGCCCCTGATATCCCTGTCGAAAAGGATCGAGGCCATCTCAAAGGTGTGGCGCGCCGCGGCCTGGCCTGCAGAGCTGCCCATGAATGGCTTGTCAGAGTGGCGCATGTGGGCGTGAAGTATCTGCAAGTGCGCCGTTTCCCGGGGTATATCCCCAGGCTCGACGAGAAGATGGCCGCTCAGGTCCTGGTTGGGAAGCGCGTGGGCGAGCCTGGACAGGTTGTCATAATCGTCCATCGTCGCCATTCGCCTGCCGACCACGCCGTCGACAGCCGGTGCAGCGTCCACCAAGAAGGGAGCGCCATAGCCGGGGGCAAAAACTGGCCGGCCGTTGCCCACGCGCACGCTTCGGTCGGGATTTCGCGCCTGGATAGTAAACTGCTTGGGCACGGTCTCCAGCGCCTTCATCACCTGCTCTTCGGAAAGGTAGACTCGGCTGCCGTCGGTCCTGATACCATGCTTCTCAAATGTGGATAGCGCCGGTTCGTAGGGGAACTCGACGCCTACGTTAGCCAGCAACCTCATGCTGGCTTTGTGAATTTGTTGGATGTCCTCGCCAGACAGAATCTCGTGGAACATCTAGATACTCCTCCTGAGGGAGCATCCGCGTTGTCGGGTATTAAGCCGCAGTGACTTGGTTCGCAGGTTGCCTCCCTGTTCCGGTTGGACTAGTTCCAGTCCAAGACTCATCTGGCTATTTAGCCTTCTGTCGCTTGCGGTAAGCCTTCAGATAGCGCATGGAATACTCGTCGCGGCCCAGCGCCAGGTCGGTGGCCTGGATATAGTGGGCTATCTTGGCGGCATCTACGATGGGGCAGTTGAGCCCGCGCTCGATGGCCATTGCCAGGAATACGCCATTGATCGTCTCCCGATCAGGCAGGCCAAAGGACACGTTGCTGGCGCCCAGCGCCATGTTGACCCCAAGCTCTTCCTTGACCATCCGGATCGCCTCAAGCGTGATCCACCCCGCCATAGAGTCGGCGCCCACAGTGAGTGCCAGGCAGTCGATGAGGATATCCTCGCGGCCAATGCCGTGCTTTTCCGCGCGCTCGACGATCTTTTTCGCCACTGCCAGCCGTTTCTCCGGCGTTTCGGGGATGCCGTCGTCGTCCATGCACAGGCCGATGACTGCGGTCTTGTACTCGGCTACCAGGGGCAGGATGCGAGCCATGCTTGCCTCCTCACCGTTGACCGAGTTGACCAGGGGCTTGCCGTCTGGGTTCAGTTCCTTGTGCATCGCCAGCGCTGCAGCCAGGGCTTCGCCGTTGGGCGTGTCAATACAGATCGGAACGTCTACTGTCTCCAGGACCAGTTTGACGGCCTTGGGCAGTAGATCCTCCTCATCCACGCTGGCGGCGCCCACATTGACGTCCAGAATGTCGGCTCCCACCTCAACCTGAGCCAGTGCCTCCTGCCGCACCAGCTCTAACTCGCCGGCTACCAGGGAGGCAGCCAGTTTCTTCTTGCCCGTCGGGTTGATCCGCTCGCCGAGGATTACCGTCGGCTTGCCATCGGCGATGACAACCTGCTTTCCCATTCCCTTCAGTACAGTCTCCATACGCGATTTCGCCTCCTTCTTTTAAGGGTGCCCCTCCGGGCACAGGACTAAGATTCCCGTTTAGAGTGACGCTTTGATCTGCTGCTGAAACTCGGACACGTGCTTCTGAACCAGGCTCTCTGCCAGGTCTGCATCCCCTGCCTCCAGGGCGCGGGTGATGGCGATATGTTGCTCCATGGCACCTCGGACACCGCTGATCCGGTCCAATACCAGATGCCAGATGCGGAAGCTCTGCGCGTGCAAGCGCCGCAGCGTATTGGCCAGTAGATCGTTGTCGGCTGCCTGGTAGAGCAACTCGTGGAACTGTTCGTCGATGGCCATGAGCGCTTTGCCGTCCCCATCGGCGGTCTCTTCCAGCCGCCGGATGAGTGCATCCATGGCCTTGAGTTGGTTCTCTGTGGCTCGCTCTGCTGCAAGCCTGGCGGAAAAGCCCTCCAGAACCAGGCGCAGCTCGAATAGTTTTTGCAGGTCGGTGATACTGATCTCAGATACGAACATGCCTCGCCGGGGAGCGAGAAAGACGAGGCCTTCGGCCGCCAGTCGCTGCAGGCCCTCGCGGATGGGCGTGCGGCCCAGTTGCAGGTCCTGCATCAGCGCTTGTTCGTCTATAGGCGTTTTGGGTGGGAGCTCGAGTGTGATGATCTTGTGGCGGATGAGCTGGTAGGCTTTATCGCTAAGTCGCACGCGTGCCCCTTTCCGCAGAGGTACCCTGAGCGCTCGTCATCTCTCGATATCGCCCTGGGCGATGATCTCCATTCACTGCGACTGGCCTGTGGTCCGCACTATGCAAAAGCATTGAGCATACTGCTGATATATCGGAAATACACGCACAGTATACAGTGCCCGGGCCTGCTTGTCAAATTCTGCTTCGACTGATCACGATCCTGCTTGCACCAGTCCAGGTGCACTCTTTCTTGCCCCGGTTTTGCTGGTTCATTCTACGTGTGATAGAATGTCGTTGGCGGGAATGCCTTTGTCAAAGTATCCCCCTGCCGTGGCCTCTCCCTTTGTACCTGCCAAAAGTGTATGGTAGAATGAACGCCATCCAGTACCTTTGGAGGCAGCGTGACCCAGTCCCCACTCGACATAGAGACAGCAGGGCTGAGCAAATACTACGGCCGGCAACCGGCGGTCATAGACCTCGATCTGCGGGTGCCCCAGGGCGTCGTTTTTGGCTTCCTGGGACGCAATGGCGCCGGCAAGACCACGACCATCGGCATGTTGCTGGGGCTCTTGCGACCCAGCTCGGGCCAGGCCTGGCTCCTGGGCCACAAAGTGGGCCGCGACCTCCGGCCTGCCCTGCGCCGCACCGGCGTCCTCCTGGACCAGCCCGCCTTCTATCCCTATCTCTCGGGGCGGGAGAACCTGTGGGTCGTCGCCCAGGCCCTGGGAGGCGATGCCCACGCCCGCATCCCCGAGGTGCTCGAGACGGTGGAGCTGGCGGGCCGGGCTCGCGACCGGTTTGCGGCCTATTCAGGGGGTATGAAGCAGCGTCTGGGGCTGGCAGCGGCCCTGCTCAACGATCCCGATCTCTTTGTGTTTGACGAGCCGACGACAGGGCTCGATCCGGTGGGCCAGCGCGACATCCGCAGGCTCATCCGCCGTCTGGCTGACGAGACGGGCAAGACGATCTTTCTCTCCAGCCACCAGCTGCGCGAGGTCGAGCAGATCTGTGACCAGGTAGCCATCATCGATCGGGGCCGGTTGATTGCGCAGGGACCGCTGCAAGATGTGGCGGCGGGCCGCGACCTGGAGACCATGTTCGTGGAGCTCACCGGGGGCAACGATGGGGCTGCTGCGGGCTGAGCTCTACAAGCTGGCCCGCCATCCCCTCCTGCGCTGGATCGTCGCCATCCTGCTGGTACTGGTCGTGCTGCGAGGCCTGGTCCTGCCTCCCAATCCGGACCTGCCCTGGGCTGGCCTGTGGAGCTTTGATCTCATCGCATTGGCCCTGATCATGCTGGCGGCGGTGTGTACTGGCATGGAGTTCACCGAGGACACCTTCCGCTCGCTGGTCAGCCGGGGTGTGCCCCGCTGGGGTTTGCTGTTGTCCAAATTCGCCGCGCTGATCCTGGTTGGGGGGCTGCTACTGCTCGTCATCGAGGGCCTGGCGACGCTGCTTGGCATCCGCCCATCATTGGACTGGGGCGAGCTGGGGCGCGCCTGGCTGGCCCTGTGGCCCTATGCTGGCCTGGTCATGCTGCTGACGGTGCTGGCCCGCGACGGCGGCCTGGCGCTGGTCGTGGGCGTGCTCTGGGTCCCTCTAGAGCTGATCATGGCGGGCGTGATGGGGCCCTTTGCTATGCTGTCCGACCTGCCCTCTGCGCAGTTCCTGGCCCCCGATGGCGCGCTGGGCGCCGTCTATCGCTGGACCCTGGGCTTCAACAGCGCCAACTGGATCTACCTGGCGGAGCCGCTGCGGGCGCCCACCCCGACGAATCTCCATCTCCAGGTGGGACCCCGTCCGGTCCTCTACTCTGCCCTGGTGCTGGCGGGCTATTCCATTCTGGGCCTGGGCCTGTCAATGCTGGTGGTCTACCGACGCGATCTGACCGAGGTGACACAGGGGAGCAGAGGACCGCTTGGCCTCTTCAGGCGCCGTGCCTTCTCCGGTACGGCGCAGGCCAGTCTCCGCCGGGAGAATCAGCCGCTCTGGACAGGCAGCGGCCCGATCGTGCTACGCCTGGCCCGGGCCCACCTGTTCAAAATGGGCCGCACTGCCCTGCCCAAGATCGCGGTAGCGGTCTCCCTGCTGTTCCCCCTGGCGCTGTGGGGCGGCGCCAAGGCGCTCAGGGCCACCGGTCTACAGGATGTGGTCTTTGGCTCCGGCGGCGATGGAAGCAATCCTTTAGCCATGTCGATCAGCTTGCTCGTCGTCGGTCCTCTGGCGACGGTGGTCGGCATTCTGGCGGTGAGCAACGAGCTGAGCCTGGGCACCCGGCGCGCAGAACTGACGCGGTCAGTCACCCGCCTGCAGGCCATCGCCGCACAGAGTCTGGCCCTGGTGCTCACGGTGGGGGTCATGTTTGCCATCGTGATGGGCGTCACCCTGCTCTTGGGGGTCCAGACCAGTGGTATCTGGCATGTCGGCAGCGCGATGCGGGCGGTGCTCATCGCCTCGCTGGCAGCGGGTGCCTACATCGGCGTGGTCCAGGTCGGCGGTGCGCTGACCCGCTCGCCGCTGGGTGTCGCCATCTTTGGCCTGAGCTTCCTGCTGGCTGATTGGTTCGCTATCCTGACTCCGACCCTGATGATGGACGATCCTGGCGTCCTGTTGCAATTGGGGAGCTATGCTGTATTTGCCAACATGTTTACCCTCGCCAGCGGGGGCGAGATACCCGGCATAGGCGTCGGGTGGCAGTCCCTGGGTGTGCCGGCAGCCATCCTGCTGCTGGTGGGCTATGCCCTGGGCAGTCACGCGCTGGCGGTCCTCGTCGCTCGCTGGCGCGACGCCTGATACCGGCCGGTTTCATATCGCTCCCGGCGCTGCATGCACTATGGTCGCCTCTACTCCGCACTACCTCCTCGCCAATCACAGGCTTGATCGGGGCAGGCTTTGCCAGTATAATGCAGCCAGTGGCCCTGGATACGGGTGTACAGCAACCCAGTAGATATAGGCGAGGATTCCCATGGTAGGCTTTGACAAGCGATTCTATACGCCACGCTCCTTCTTTCGTGACCTGCGCGAGATGGTATCACGCAGGTCCCAGATCCGGGAGACGGCGCGCAGCGGGCGGGTGGACCCCGCATTCGTGGAGAAGATCATGATGGCCGTGACTGCGGTCAACGGCTGCCGCTACTGTGCCTACTTTCACACCCGGCAGGCGCTCAAGGAGGGCGTCCGGGAGGACGAAATCGCCAGGATCCTCTCCTTGGAGCTGGGCGATTTTCCTCCAGAGGAGGCGGTGGCGCTGGCGTTCGCCCAGCACTGGGCTGAGACGGAAGGCAAGCCCGATCCCGATGCCGAGCGCAGGTTCCACGAGTATTACGGTCCCCAGGTCAGCGCCGATATCCTGAACTGGATGCACATGATCAACATGGGGAATCTGCTGGGCAATAGCTGGGATGCCCTGCTTTGGCGCATCGGCATTCGGCGGGGAAGCAACTGAGTCGCCATGGTCACCAGAAGCTTTACCCAGGCAGTGCTCGACTTTCGCCGCGCGCGCAGCCAGGCAAACAGAGAACGCCTCCGGGCGCGCCTTCGCGGCGAGTCGGCCGATCTGCTGTCCTACGAACAGGTCCGCCAGATGCTCAAGGGAAAGATCGGCTCCGCCGTCGAGTTGAAGGAGATCCCGCTCGACGCCATCGTGGGCAGCGCGGGGCGATATGCTGACTTTACCCGCAGCTTTATGCCCCTGCAGGACACAGATGAGGCGCGCTGGGCCAGGGTCCAGCTTCAGAACCTGGGATTGGATGGCCTGCCGGCTATTGAGGCATACCAGATCGGTGACGCCTACTTTGTGCGCGACGGCAACCACCGTGTGTCGGTGGCACGGCAGCTGGGCGCAAGCCACATCCAGGCATACGTCATTCAGATCGATACCCTGGTCCCGCTTTCCCCCGATGTCCAGCCTGACGATCTGATCCTGAAGGCCGAATACACCAACTTTTTGGAGCAGACTCGCCTGAACGAGATACGGCCCGGGGCTGATCTGAGGGTCACCGTGCCCGGCAGATATCCCGATCTGCTCGAGCACATTCAGGTGCATCGCTACTTTATGGGTCTGGATCAGCAACGCGAAATTCCATACGAGAAGGCGGTAGCCGATTGGTATGACCAGGTTTACCTCCCTGTCGTACGCGTGATCCGGGAGCAGGAAATCCTCCAGCGCTTTCCCGAGCGGACCGAGACCGATCTCTACCTTTGGCTGTCGAGGCACCGTGTGGAACTGGAGGAAGCGCTGGGCTGGGAGGTTGAACCGGAGGCAGCCGCTGCTGACCTGGTACGCCAATACGATCCGGGAGCGCTGCAGCGGGTGGAGCGAGTCGCCCGGCGGCTGCTGGGTGCGCTGACGCCTGATGCGCTGGGGAGTGGCCCCGATCCGGGCATCTGGCGCCGCGAGCGTCGGACGGCTCGCCGCGACGACTGCATGTTTGCTGATATCCTGGTCCCGGTGAGCGGTGATCCGGATGGCTGGCCTGCCGTAGCCCAGGCAGCGGAGATCGCCTGCCGCGAGGATGCGCGGCTGCTGGGTCTGCACGTCGCACCCTCAGACGCCGATCGGGAAAGCGATCGGGTGCATGACGTGCATGGTGAGTTTCGCCGCCAATGTGATGCCCAGGGCGTCCGCGGCAAGCTCATCGTCGATGTTGGGCAGGTGGTGCCTGCTATCTGTAAACGCGCCCGATGGGCTGACCTGGTCGTCTTTGGCCTGGCACACCCGCCCGGTCCCCAGCCGGCAGCCAGGCTGAGCTCCGGCATTAGCATGATGATCCGTCGCTGTCCTGCGCCGCTGCTGGCGGTACAGGCAGCAGTCTCCGCTGTGGCCCGTCCGCTGCTGGCCTATGATGGCAGCCCCAAGGCCAAAGAAGCGCTCTACATCGCCACCTACCTGGCAGCGCGGGGGCAGGATGCCGGGGTCACTGACTCTTTGGTAATCCTTACCGTGCTGGAGGATGGGCAGGTCGACGCTGACACGCTGGACGAGGCAGGGGAATACACCGACTCCCATGGGGTACACTCCACACTCCTGCTCGAGCGTGGGAGGGTCAGCAGTGCTATATTGACAGCTGCACAGGATCACGACTGCGACTTGATGCTCATGGGCGGCTACGGGCATAGTCCAGTTGTCGAAGTAGTGCTTGGCAGCGCGGTGGATGAGGTGTTGAGATCCAGCCGGCAACCTATCCTGATCTGTCGCTAGAAAGAGAGTGCTCGATGGACCCAATTTATCTCGACTATAACGCCACCACGCCCATCGCCCGCGAGGTGGCGGATACGATGGCGCCCTATCTGTACGAGCATTTCGGCAATCCCTCCAGCAGCCATCCCTACGGCGTGGCGACCAAGCGCGCTGTGGAGGCTGCCCGCGCCCAGGTGGCGGACCTGCTCAGCTGCCAGCCCAATGAGGTGATCTTTACCAGTGGCGGCACCGAGAGCAACAACTATGCCATCAAGGGCGCAGCCCAGAGCGGGCATGGGAAGCATATTATCACCTCGGCGGTGGAGCACCCTGCCGTGATCGAGGTTTGTCACTGGCTGGAGGCACAGGGCTTTCGCATCACCGTGCTGCCCGTGGACCGCTACGGCCTGGTGGATCCGGCTGACCTGGAGCAGGCGATCAC
>Ga0207796_1000364_pt1 | contig 18632 bp, 18 predicted proteins | sample Pon1CUnioCityCA_6_FD_187274 | JGI IMG/M metagenome (GOLD analysis project Ga0207796, IMG submission 187274) | Marine sediment microbial community from Union City, CA, USA - Pond 1C Sediment 1 (SPAdes) | ecosystem: Environmental > Aquatic > Marine > Intertidal zone > Salt pond sediment ...
CCCATTCCTGCTCTTGAATGATGGTGGGGTATTTTCGCGCATTCTCGAATACGCGCTCGGGGTCAATGGGAAGGCCCGCTGCTGAAAGGCATTCGGAGAGATAGCGAACCATATGGATATCTTTGCCTTCAGGGGGCCTGGAGGGGAATAGATAAACATGCGCATCCGGGAAGTACGCGTTCAGGCTGCGACGGATACAGCCCACTTCATCATTTAGAAACGCGACGACCAAATCCGCAGCGGCGACGGGAAGTGCATTTCGAGACGGCGTTTCCAGGAACAACCTGTGCCAGCCCGGACCCTCAAAATCCATCGACCGATTCACGAAATCGTGAATGAAATGCAATCCGGGTTTCCGGCCCACAACGGTAATGTGCGCCTGTCCGGACAGGTACATCAGGGGGGGCAGCAACATAAGGGTGTCTCCGATGGCACCGGGTCGGAAAATCAGAACGTCCACCGGCTCTCCTTACCATGCGGGCGACGCAACAACCAGAATCACACAGTCTTCTTGGGAGTTATTGAGCAGGGAATGGCGAGATCCGGCGGGTATCCAGGTGGCGTCACCGGAAGCGACCTGCCTGGCATCCGCATCCACGCGCATCTCACCGGTGCCGTTTAGGACAAAATATATTTCCTCCATGGGATCCACATGGGCTTCGATTTCTTTTCCAGGTGCCAGTCTCGCAACGGCCAGGAAACCGATTTCTTTCAATGTTCGGCGGTCGAGGATCATCTGGGCGATGGCGCCGCCGTGGGCAAGATAGGTGGTATCGAGAACTTCCCTGTCTTTTAGGTTTCTCACAATCATTGAAGACGTCTCCTTCTCTCCGACATGAATTTGGTCTTGATCCGTTCCAGGAATTAAGCTTATAAATTGGGTGACTGAGACATGTTCCAAGAATCCTTGCTGCATGTTTTCCAAATGCTGGAGCCGTATACGTAATCTTAAGCAGAAATTAGGGACAGGGCAGCAATATACTTAAAAACAGGGAGGGTGCCAAATGGAAAACGAAAGACCGGATCCGCGTCTACGATGCATGGAACAGGCGAAGATGAAGGGAAAAATCGTGTTGGTTCGGGTCGATCACAACGTGGTGAAAAAAGGCGTAATCAAGGATCCATACCGAATTGAGGCAACTTTCGGAACCCTTTACGGAATCGCTGAAAAGGGAGGAAGACCCATCGTCATGACCCACGTCGGCAGACCCAGGGACAAGAAAACAGGCAACATCACATGCGCGGAAGCAGACTCTGTCCGGCCGGTTGTCCAATATCTTGAACGAAAACTGCCCATCCGAATACACCTCCAAGATTTCCCCGCAGATGCTGAGCGGGGCATTCTACACATGGATGATACCCTTCAACCGGCCATTGAAGCGTTGAAACATGGCAGGATTGGAATGATCTATCTCCCCAACTCCCGGTGGTTCAACGGGGAGCAGGGCACAGAATCCGAGAGAGACGCCTTCGCCAGGGAGCTTGGCCGCGTGGCGGACCTCTATGTCAACGATGCGTTTGGTTCCTACCGGGCGCACGCCTCCACGTGGGACGTCGCGAGACATTTGCCGTCTTTTGCAGGTCACTTGCTCCAGAAGGAACTCAAAAACCTCCAGAGCGTGCTGGAGCCCCAAAGGCCATTTGCGGCGGTCATTGCCGGGGCCAAGTATGACACCAAAATCGGCCCCCTCAAGGCACTCTATACCAAAGTCGACCACTTGATCCTGGGCGGACTCATGTACAATACCTTTCTCTCCGCCAAATACGGCATTGAGATCGCCGGGGTATCGGAAGCGGATCGGGATCTGGCAAGGGAATTGGTGAAGATTGACGAACGGGAGAAGAAAATAGTGGAATTGTCTCATGTTGTGGAGTCTGACCGGACAGACAAAAAAATGGACGGGGCATACAGAACACGGAACATACGGGATTTCAAAGCAGGGGAAAAATGCGGTTATCTTCTGGATATGGACCCGCGGTCCCTTGAAGCCCCGGTGTTGAGGGACGTGATCCTCGGGGCGAAAACCATTTTTGTCAACGCCGTCATGGGCCTGATGCCGTCGTTTTTCGAGGGCTCGCAGGCATTGTACCGCCTGATAGCGACAAATCGATCCGGGCGGAAACTGTTCGGCGGGGGGGATACCCTTCAGGAGCTCAAGAACCTTTGCCCGGGAATCTATCTGAAAGGACTCGACGAACCGGAGACTTACTACTTTACAGGCGGGGGAAGCGTGCTCGCAGCGATTGAGCAGGGAAGCCCCTATCGATTGAAACCCGTGGAAGCCTTGCTGGAAAAAACCGACGGGACTTCTGCCTGAAATCTTAAAAGAGGTATTCGGATTCACCGGGATCCGTTTCCCGCGCGTCGCAGGAAGAGGTTTTGCAATGTCCATCATTCCCATTTTTGATCCCGTGAGAGCGGGTCGGCCCATGCGGGTCGCCGCCTTCCTGTCGGGTTCAGGCACCAACATCATGAAGTTAATTGAGCGGGAGAAAATGCTCAAGTCGGCGGAGGGCGCCTCGCCCTTTGAAGTGATTTTCATCTTCAGCGATCGATCGGACGGCGTTTCCGCCGGAGAGAAAATCGCTTGCGAAAACGGCCTTCCCTACGTTAGCTACGACATTCGAACCTTCTATCGGATGCGGTCTTTGAAGAAATCCGTCGGCACGCCGGAGGGCCTTTCGGCCAGGAAAGAATATGATCGTCCGGCCAAGACACTGGTGAAAGCCTTTGAAATTGATGTGATTGCTCTCGGCGGTTATATGAGTTACATTACCTTAGACAGGTGTGTGAATGTTCACCCTGCCGATCTGTCTATCCGTCTGCCGAATGGTCAGCGGAAATACGTGGGGGACCATGCGGTTCGGGATGCCATTGCAGCCGGAGAAACAATGCTCCGAGCGTCCACACTGTGGACGGATGAGGGGGTGGACACAGGCCCCTTGCTGATGGTGTCGGAAGCAATTCCTGTTGAATTGCCGGAAGCCCTCGACAGTTTGATCCAGAAAAGGGAGGTGTTTCTCCGGGTGGTGAATGCACATCAGGCACGCCTTAAAGCCGTGGGAGACTGGAAAATATTCCCACGAAGCATTGAGCTCATCGCCCGGGGCCGCTTTGGTTTTGACGAAAACCGAGCGCTCTATTTTGACGGCCACCCCGCACCCGAAGGGTATCGGGAATAGCCTGCTTGCATGTGGCGGTTGGATGGAGTTGCAGGGCTTGGATCCCTGCGAACCCCGCATCGGGGTCCGGGGAGACTCCGGAAGTCGTTTACGTTAACAGATCGGGCACGCCGTCTGTCGCAGGAGTGACAGGCGCCGAACCGTCATGGAATAGAACCGATTTTGGAGGGGGTGCAAGGCCTTTGAGGGAGAAAAGGAGACATGTCCGGAAGGCCCTTTTCATGGGGGTGCATTACACCGCGGCGGGGCGAAATCACAATGACTTCATCGAAAACATCAGCACGGGCGGTGCGTTCATCCAAACCCGCGGCCCCTTTTTCACCGGACAAAGGGTTTCGCTGGTTTTTCCCTTACCAAGCTACCGGATTCCCGTCAATATTACCGGGGAAGTTGTCCGGATTAGTCCTCAGGGAATCGGTCTTAAATTTAAGCTGATGGCGCCCGTGAACTCAGTGGGGGTCTTGAGGGAGTTGATCGCGGGAGAGAAATATTTTTTGGGTCCGCCGGAAAGTGCAAAAGGAATACCCAAGGCCGGAAGAAAAAGGGTTCGTTGGAAGGCTTCCGGTGCCCCTGGGGTGACGGGCTACAAGCTCTATTGGGCCGTCGGCGACGGGGTGGGTTATGAATCCGATTGTGCGGAGGTCGGGTATTTCAATGAGGCCGTCCTACCCGATGATTTTCCTTCATTTCCTAAAGTTGCCGGGGAGATACAGCTGGGGCTGACAGCCGTCAATGATATCGGGAATGAATCGGATATGACGAAGTTTGCCGTTTCTTTTGATTTTACCGCACAGCGTGTTCAAATGTCCGAACAGCATGCTGAACGGCTTTCCTTTTATGACGTGGGTTGATGGAAAATGGCCGACTGGGTCGCTTAAGCTTATTTCCGGATGAAAGGAAGTCTTTGATAGCAAATTTCGTGTTCGTGCTGCGTATGGATCCGGCTGCTGAATGAAAGGTGTCTAATTTTTGAGTCCATCGATTGGGGTTTCGTCATATTCCAATGAAGAAGGCGACCTCGTGAATATTCACCTCGGCCCCGATGAGCGGCATTTGGAGGATACACCCAAAAGACTCCGGCACGGTTTTTGGTCTCGTTTTCGGATACCCGCCCCTTTGGATTGCGCCGTACCTATTTGTCCTTCCCCGGAGCAGCAAAGCGAAAATGTACCTACCGATAGGTAGTATTCCCCTTGACGACCTCCTTTTCGATTATTAGAATTCATTTCAAAATCATTGTAAACCCAGCAAATTTGATGAAATCGCAAAAAGTGTCACCCCGTTGGAAATCCCGATGAATGCGGGATCTTCGAACGGAGGGCCAGCTCCTTCTTAAGTAATTGAAAAAACTGGATTCCGGTCTACACCGAAATGACGGAACAAGGTGATTTCCGACTTTTTATGCGCACATCAAATTTTGCAAACCGCATTTTGCTATGAAACGGATAACAAAAAAAGTTGATGAGAAGACGGCAAGAAACAGGCTCCTGGATGCGGGAACGGATCTTTTTGCCGAAAGGGGGTATAGCGGGACGTTTGTAAGAGAAATTGTTGCACGGGCCGGTGTCACCAAACCGGTGCTCTATTATTATTTCGAGAACAAAGAAGGAATGTTTCGCACGATCCTCGAAGGAGCCTCGGAGCAACAGAAGGCTATTTTGGCGGAAGTCTTCGAAATCCCGGGTACGGCGCTCGATCGACTTGTCTGCCTCTATCATCAAATTTATCAGGGGGTCATGGCGCAACAAAATCTGTTCAAATTGATTTATAATTTGGTCTTTGGACCGCGTCAGGGCGCTCCCGATTACGATGTCGATCAATATCACCGCCGGATGGTCGCCGCGATAAAACAGATCTATCTGATGGGAGTCGCTCGCGGGGAGGTGAGGGAGGCGGATGCGGAGGAGGTGGCTTTCCTCGTGTTGAGCCTGCTTGACTTCTGCTTTCATCTGGAATACGTGAACCCTGGAATTTCCGATCCGCAGAGGCCTGAGCGCTTGTTGCGTTTGGCGTTTGAAGGACTGGAACCCAGGGGCGCTTGTGAAGAAAAAGGGCAGTTGGAATATGAAAAAGACTGATTTCGGAACAAAGCTGTTACGTTTTTTCTGGGGGTTTTTCCCTTGGCTGATCGTCGGTTTGATTTTGGCTTTCATTATCGTTATGGGCGGTCGCGTGATTGAAGAACAAGGTCGGCTGGCGGAGGCGAAAAAAGCGGCCATGAAAAAAGAAATTCCCGCCGTAAGCGTGATCACGCTGACCCTGAACCCGGAACGGCTTGAGGATAAAATCAGTTTGCCTGCCCAGGTGGAGCCTTTTGAAGACCTGTGGGTGAAAGCTGAAGTCAAAGGGCAGGTGATCACGATTCCGGTTGAAGAGGGACAGGAAGTCACAAAAGGGCAAAGACTGGTCCGGCTGGATGACCGGGACTACCGATCCCATTTGGCTCGAATCGAGGCAAATTATAAGCTGGCCACGCTTGAATACGGCCGCTTTGAAACCCTCGCTAAACGAAACATCGCGGCAGCAAGCAAGTTGGATGAAGCCGAAGCCCGACTGAAGGAGTTGGAGGCGCAGCGCAGTGAAGCCAAGCTGGCATTGAGTCGTACCCGAATCAACGCGCCCATCTCCGGTCGCATCAATGAGATTAAGGCGAAAGTCGGCGACTTGTTGGACGTCAATCAGCCGGTGGCCCAAATTCTCCAGTACGACACCGTTAAGGTCACGGTGGGCGTACCCGAAAGTGATGTCGAGGCGGTGTCCACGCTGGAGGAAGCTGAGGTCGTCATCGAAGCCTTGGACAACCTTCGCGTAAAGGGCAAGAAGGTGTTCCTTTCCCGTCAGCCGAAGACCATGGCCCGTCTCTATGACCTCGAGCTGATTGTTCCCAACCCCGACGGCCGAATTCTCTCGGGTATGTTCGCGCGGGTGGAGCTTGTCAAAAAGGTATTTGATGAAGCACTGTCCGTTCCCCTCTACGCGGTGATCACCCATGGGGATGACCGTTTCGTCTATGTGGAAACGGATGGTCAGGTGGAAAAAAGACCGGTGCAACTGGGGGTCCTGGCCGGCTGGCAGGTCCATGTGCAAGCAGGGTTAAGTCCGGGAGAGCGCGTTGTCGTCGTTGGGCATCGATTTCTGGATGACGGCCAGACGGTCAAGGTGATCAAAAATGTGAGTCGACCGGAAGAGATTGTCCAGTCATGATCATCTCTGATCTAGCGGTTCGCAAAAGAGTCAGCGTCATTGTCCTGGCCATGGTGATTATCATCTTCGGCCTGGTCGCCTATCGCTCCCTTCCCCGCGAATCGGCGCCCGATATCACCATTCCCTACGTCTTTATCAAGACGCAGTATTCCGGTGTCGCGCCCGAAGACATCGAGCAATCAATCACAATACCCATCGAAAAGAAACTCAAGGGCCTGGAAGCGGTGAAGAAGGTCGTGTCTTCCAGTACCGAGGGTATAAGTTCCATTGTCATTGAGTTCGAGGCCGGGACCGACATTGATGATGTCCTTCCCAAGACCAAGGACAAAGTCGATTTGGCCGGGCCCGACTTGCCGACCGACCTGGAAGATGATCCTGAAGTGACGGAGGTGAATATCTCTGAGCTGCCGATTATCATCCTTTCCCTTTCCGGAACCGTCGGACTGGTGAGACTCAAGCAAATCGCCGACCAGCTCGAGGAAGATATCGAGTCCATTCCCGGGGTTCTGGATGCAGAGGTGACGGGCGGGTTGGAGCGAGAGATCCGGGTCGAGCCATTCCCCGACAAGTTTTCTTACTATGGCCTGGCGATTACCAGACTTCAGAAGGTCATTTCCGAAGAAAATCAAAACGTATCCGGAGGTGCGATCCGGATGGCGGACGGGAGATTTCAGCTTCGAGTGCCCGGAGAATTTCGAAGCCCCGAGGAGATTTACGGATTGGTGGTCGGGTTGCACGAGGGGCGGCCTGTGTACCTAAAAGACGTGGCACGTGTCGTAGATGGGTTCAAGGATGAGGAGGGGAGAGCCCGATTGGACGGCCGCCGGGCGGTCAACATCGCGGTCAAGAAGCGGGCGGGCGAAAATGTGTTGCGCATCACTGAACAAATCGATCGGCTCGTTGATTCTCAGAAGGCCAGGTGGCCCGCCGGAACGAAGGTGACAAAACTCATGGACCATGCCAAAGATATCCGGATCATGGTTTCCGACCTGGAAAACAATATCATCAGCGGCCTCATCCTGGTTATCGTTGTCCTCTTCTTTGTCATGGGCGTTCGCAATGCCGTGTTGGTCAGTCTGGCGATTCCGTTCTCCATGTTTCTATCGTTTTCGGTCCTTCATGCTCTGGGCATTACCCTCAATATGGTCGTCCTTTTTTCCCTCACTTTGTCGCTGGGCATGCTGGTGGATAACGCCATCGTCATCGTCGAAAATATTTTTCGGTACATGGAGCAGGGCGTGCCGCGTCTTCGGGCCGCGGTCAAGGCAACCGGAGAAGTTGCTCAACCGGTCGCCGCATCCACCGTCACCACGGTTGCGGCATTCTTTCCCCTCCTGTTCTGGCCGGGCATCATGGGCGAGTTTATGGCCTATCTGCCCAAGACGGTTATTATTACCTTGTCATCGTCGCTGTTTGTTGCGCTGGTCATCAACCCGGCTCTGGCGGCGTTTTTTCTGAGGCTTCCCGCGGGCCACCGTTTCTCAAAGATAAAGGCCGGCGCGGATGAGATCGAGCGGGCCGGGGAAGCGCCGATCACCGTCCGGGGGCCATTGCTGAAGGCGTACCGCCATCTTCTTAACGGCGCCCTTAACCACCGCCTGGCGGTCGTGGCCATGTCCTTGCTCGGCCTGGCGGCAATGGCAATGATCTGGTTCTATGAAGTGGGACTGGAGAAGCCGATCGAGTTTTTTCCGAATGTGGATCCGAACGCTATCTATGTCAATTTGGACATGCCCGAGGGGGCAGACCTGGAATACTCCGATCGAATCGCCCGGCAGGTGGAGCTGGCCCTCTGCAGGGGACACAGCGAAGGCCTGCCGCACAAAGACCCTGCCCAGTGCTACGATGATGAAGCCGAAAAAAAGATCCACACCCTGCGCAACGGCAACCGGGTGAACGGTCTGACGGATATGGCGAACGTGAAGCACATTTACACGAAAACCGTAGCGGTCATGGGCGGTCAATCCGCTTTCGAGGACAACGCGCCAAACCATATCGGCATTCAGTTCCACGACATGGAGGATCGGACCGAACCGTCCCCCCAGACCGTCGAAGAGATCAGGGAGCGGATTCAGAACATCCCCGGCGCTGAAATAAGCGTTGCCAAGCAGGAAGAGGGGCCGCCGACCGGAGCGCCGATCAATATCGAGATCTCGGGCGATAATTTTGATGTGCTGGGACGTATCGCACAACAAGCGCGGGGGGTGCTGGAGAAGATCCCTTTCGTCCAGGACATCCGGGACGATTATGTCGCCGGCGCGCCCACCGTTCAAGTGAGGGTCGATCGCCAGCGGGCGGCGCTTTTGGGTTTGTCCACGGAAGTCATCGGCTTTGTTCTGAAGGTAGCTTTCAACGGCATCAAGGTTTCCACATTTCGCGAGGGGGATGAGGACTACGACATCACAGTTCAGTTGCCCGAGTCGGATCGCCGGATGACCGATTTGCTGAGAGAACTCTTGATCCCGACGAATGAGGGTCTTGTGCCGTTGAGCACCATCGCCGATTTCGAGATCACGGGGGGGCTGGGTCAAGTGAATCGCATTAACCACGAGCGGGTTGTTACGGTCAAGGCCGATGTGGACGAGAACTACGTTCCCGGGCCCGTTGTCCGGGCACAGGCAGAGAAAATTATGTCCGATGCAACCCTGCCGCCGGGCTACAAACTGGTTTTCACCGGTGAGTTTGAAGAGCAGCAAAAGGCACAGGCGTTTCTATCCAAGGCCTTCGGCGCCGCGTTATTCCTGATTCTCCTCATCCTTGTCACCCAGTTCAACTCCGTCTCCCAACCGTTAATCATCATGACTTCGGTTATTCTCTCCCTGGGCGGCGTTTTCCTCGGTTTGTCCATCATGAACAAGCCCTTCGGCATCATTATGACGGGGGTGGGGGTCATTTCCTTGGCCGGTGTCGTGGTCAACAACGCGATCGTCCTCATCGATTACGCGAACCGGCTTCGCGAGCGGGGGATGGGCGTTCGTGAGGCGATTATCGCCGCAGGCTGCACCCGCCTGCGGCCGGTGCTCCTGACTGCGGTAACCACCATCCTCGGGCTTATGCCCATGGTGACGGGCATTGCCTACAATTTTCGAAAAATGGAATTATCCACCGTCAGTGAGTCCACCCAATGGTGGAGTTCCATGGCCAGTGCCGTCATATTCGGGCTTGCCCTTGCCACGGTCCTGACCCTGGTTGTCGTGCCCACACTTTATTCGCTGGTCGCCACCGCCGGTCAAGCTGCGGAACTGGGTATCAGTCGACTCCGTAGGGCTTACTGGGCACCCTTTTATCGTCTCACCGGGAGCAAGCCTGAGGAAGAAGAGCCTGTTTGAGCCATCCGGTGGAACCCATGTGAATGGCCGCCCATACACCGGGGAGTTCTGCTGCGGTCTTCCGGAAGCGATCCCAACAAGTCGTTCCGTTCCGCTTCCGGGTCTTTTCAAAAACCTAAATTGATATCGGAATGTTACATTGCATTGACGGAGATAGACGACGAAATCCACGAATTCCATTGAGTTGACAGCGGGTTTTGTTTTCCCTATATTTTCTGATACATGGTTTCATCGGGTGATGACCCCAAAAAGCCTGAGGATGTTGGACGCTTTTGACGCTGTCTTCTGAGTAAAGGAAACCGTATCATGCACCTGAAGAAAGTCACGCTTCTGCCGGAGAAATATCCAAACAAGGAATATTATCCCTTCAATCTGCCCACCTTTCATGAAACGAAAACCATTGTGTTCCAAGCGCCCGTCAGCATTTTCGTGGGGGAAAATGGTACGGGGAAATCGACCCTGCTCGAAGCGATTTGCCGGAAATGCGATATCCACATCTGGCGGAGCCTCGAAAATACGCGCTTTGAAAACAACCCCTACGAGGAGGCGCTTTACCGGTTTATTACCGTTGAATGGATGGATGGTGTTGTTCCCGGATCGTTCTTTACATCCGAAAGATCTCAAGAATTTGCCCGATACCTGGATGAGTGGGCAAAAAAGGATCCCGGCATGCTCAACTATTTTGGGGGCAAATCGTTGATGACGCAATCCCACGGTCAATCCCTCATGTCATTTTTCAGGGCGCGGTACCAAAAAAAAGGTCTTTACCTTTTGGATGAGCCTGAGACGGCCCTTTCACCCAGGAGCCAGCTCGAACTCGTTAATTTGATCCGGGATATGGGCAAAGCCGGACACGCTCAATTCATTATCGCCACCCATTCACCGATTTTGATGGCATGTCCCGACGCGAAGCTTTACAATTTTGACGATATTCCAGTGAAAGAAATCGATTATGAGCAAACGGATCATTACAAGATCTATAAGCGATTTATGGAGGATCGGACTCGGTTTTTGTAGATGACACCGCGTCCAATTGAGCCGATTCAGCGGATTGCTTTGGTTTCCATAGGATGAAACGGCATGGTTATTAAGCTGGGAACTCAACAGACTAAGCCCGTCATGCCGGTCCCGGATCTAGTCCGGGAAGACGGATCCGGTATCCAGTACCCGCCTGGATTCCGGCTTTGGCCGGAATGACGAAATTGAGGTATTTAATTGCCGGAGTAATAAATCATCGCGATTTGATGAGCCCGGGACACATCTTATCCAGACGGCGACAATAGGAACGTTCTAAATGGAAGCTGCGAAAATCATCGCACGATATCGCGACGGCCGGATGCTAAAAGGCTTGTCTCAGGATTTCTCTCCGAACAAGCCCAATTTTCAACTTTACCAGGAAGCTGAAGGCGTATCCGGAGTGCCTGTACGGGTCGATCTCGATGAATTGAAGGCCGTGTTTTTCGCGAAGAGTTTCACAGGAGATCGAGATTACAAGGAGCGCAAGGTATTCTTGCACGGAGATAAGCCCTCAGGTCGGAAGGTTGAGGTGGTCTTTGCGGATGGAGAAATGCTGCAGGGATCCGTCTTAGGCTACAATCCAAAGCATTCCGGGTTTTTTTTGTTTCCTGTCGACCCCGAAGGCAACAACATGAGGGCATTTGTGGTCAACGGCGCCGTGAAGGCGTTTCGGTACCTGTAATCCACCGCTGGATGCCGGACGCGAAAACAAATTCCGGCGCTCCCCGAAGGGGTGTCCTTCAATTGGAGACCTTTACAGCGTCAAAAAATTTTGTCGACAACCCTCGGTACATTGCACAAAGGCAGACTTCCCTTTCAAAGCTCGACGTTCAGTCCATTGACTCTCCCATCATCGACATCATAGAGGGGTTTGCAAAACTCCCCTACTGCTTTACTCTCCAGAGCTGTTACGGGCATTTTATCACACCCGGACAAAGGGATCGCTACAATATCACAAGGCTTTCCATCTCAGCCGGCGTTTCAATGGTTGATTACAGAATCGCTTACCTTGCCTTGTGCTTAGAAGGAAGCAAAAACGGAAAGATGCTTTTTCAAGATCTGACGAAAATACCGACAATTGACCCAGAATATATCCAATTTGGATGTGCCGAGTGGTTTTGGCAAAGACAGGTGAATTCCTATGTCCTGCAAGTCGAACCCATTCGGCATCTGGGCAAAGACAAGGTACATGTCGCGTATCAAGAAGCATTCCATATACAGGACACCCGAGATAGGTTTTTTGATCGGCTCAAAAAACTCCTGCAGGAAAGACTGGATGGGCAATGAGAACGGCCCCATGGAATTCGCATTCTTTGTTTCAGGCAGATGCCCTGGTGGGTGATACCGTCAATCTTGCTTCCCGCTTACAAGGCCTGAACAAGGAATTCGGCACCGAAATCATCCTCAGCGCAGCCACCGGTGCCCGCATAGACGGGAATTTCGAGTTGAAGGAATTGCCGGCTGCGCATCTGAAAGGCAAACGCAAGGAAGTCAGGTTTTTCTCACTGGCATAAATGAAAATCCGAGGCAATTTGGTTTTGAGTCGGATACCCAAGCCAAAGCCACTTAGTCCTTGTCCCGAGATTGCCACGGCATTTCCGGATTGCGTGACTGCACCTTTTCCAAAGTAAGATGTTTTTTCGAAGGGTGTGAGCGATGAACGATCAGGGAAAAGAAAACCCCCCTGGGGTAACAATTCGGCATGTCCCTGAGAAAGGAGGAAAACTCAGGGAGCTAGAGGGTTTGTTCGGAGTCAACGATCCGACAGGGGGGTTGGTGTAGTTTAAAATACTCTATATTGTGAGTCAAGAAAAAAATATTCAATATATTGTTATTTCTTCAATTGGGTTTCGGGGGTATGACCCCCGTACGGGTCGCACCTCCCATGCCGCCTCAAGCCAGGAGGTTGTCCCATGCAATATTTTTGAAGGTTTTGTGCAGGAAGTGGTCATCCTCGACCGCATGGAAGGAGAGGTCCTGAAAGGTGTCCTCGGCAATACGCTCTACCGCGCGCAAGGGGATCACATCATCATCTTTGCCATGGTAGATCCAAACCGGGATGTCAAGTCTCCGGATCGTTTGCGGGGCAAATTCCATGAGATTTAAAGCCGGCGCGAGGAGGACCATCTTTTTAACCCGCGTTGGGTTGTCCATGGCAAAGAGGGATGCCATCAACCCCCCGAAACTGGAGCCCACGAGTCTGAGTTCCGACTTTCCGGAAAGCACCGAATCAAGCTTTTTCATTCTTTCCTGAAGATCGCCGGTGAAGGTGGGAATCATCATGTCCGGAAATTTTTCCCGAAAAAAGATTGATTTTGTACCCTGATTACTGCTCTCCAGGCCGTGTATAAATATTCTTGATGTCATCGCCGACTATCGAATTTCAAGAATCTCATATTCTTTAATACCGCCCGGGGTCTTTGCTTTCACATCATCCCCCGCTTCTTTGCCGATCAGCGATTGGCCCAATGGAGATGTTACGGATATTCTGCCTTTTTCGGGTTCGGATTCATAGGGTCCGATGAGGTGGTAAGTTACCTCTTCATCGGTTTGAAGGTCGTACAATACAACGGTACGTCCAAAGACAACGCGATCTTTGGGGCCCTCTTTCGTATCAATCACCTCAGATTTGTTGATGACGGTTTTCAGTTCATTAATCCTTCCCTCTAGAAATCCCTGCCGTTCCTTGGCCGCATGATACTCCGCATTTTCGCTGATATCTCCGTGGCTTCGAGCCTCCGCAATGGCTCTGATATTTTTTGGTCTTTCAACTTTTTCCAAAAGACTCAACTCCTCTCGGAGTTTTTCGAGCCCGTCTTTGGTAAATGGAATTTTCTCCATACTTTCATCACTCCGTTAAAAAAAGAATGCCTCAACCAATCAAGCGTCGAGACCCGCCGCTATTTCGAATCCTATGCCATTATGTTCCGATGCCCAGGACCAAACCTCCCTGTCGAATCACAATGGATACCAAATAGGCGGCAAATAGATTAAAGACAATCGAAAACCCCGCCCATCCCCAGGAACTTTCCCTCCCGATACTGATGACGGTAACGAAACAGGGAACGTAAAGCATCGTAAAAATCAGTAAGGTGAAAGCCAATAACGGCGTCCATGTGGGATCCTGTTTAAGCCTTTCAGCAAGGGAACTCGCTTCCTCCGAATCTGATTCTCCAAGAGAATAGGCAGTTCCCAAGGTCGAAACCACCACCTCCTTTGCCGCAAAGCCTCCCACGAGGGCGATGTTGATTCGATAGTCAAAGCCCAATGGCCGAGTGATTGTTTCCAATCGGCGGCCGAGCCATCCGGCGATGGTCCGTTTCAATGCCGCTTCTTGTTCCAAGCGATTTGTTTCCAGCAATTTGTCTCTGTATATTAGGTATTGCGAGGCCGCTTTCAAGTAGGTGGTGTCGAAACGATCGCTCAAGGCACTGCCTGTTTCAAGGGAGGTTGCCGCGAGCGCCAGCGCACGCAAAGGGTTTTTCTCGAGTTCCTCCGCATGGGGTGCGTCGCCGCCCGGTGGCTTTTGAGCGTAGGCGCTGTAAATGCGCTCCAATTCCGCAAGGTCCTTTCCGTCCGTTATGATTTCTCTGACGTCGGCAGAACTCAGCAGTGAATCGGTAAGTTCGGCACGGCGATCCTGAAACGATCCCGCCTGTTTTTCGGAAAGCCCCGGAAACGTCATCATGACCCATAGGATGATGGAAAACCCTAAAATAACCGTCCCCGCTTTCTTGATATACTGCCAAGTTCTTTCCCACGTATGGATTAACAGACCTCTGAATGTGGGCATCCGGTAAGGCGGAAGCTCCATGACGAAAGGCGTTTTGGGACCTTTCAGAACCGTGGCGCGGATAATCTTGGCGGCAAACAATGCAAAGGCCCACGACAACAGGGTGAGAATAAAGAGCATTCGGGCTTTGTCTTCAGAGAAAAAGGCTCCAATGAGCACCGCGTAAATGGGCAATTTCGCCCCGCAGTTCATAAATGGGACGACCAGAAGGGTGGCGATTCTTTCCCGGGGGTCTTTCAAGGTCCTCGCAGCCATCACACCGGGCACGGCGCATCCGCCCGATATTCCGCCGCTCACAACCAGGGCCATGACGGAATTTCCGTGAAGCCCGAACCATCGAAGCACCCGGTCCAGCATGTATGCCACCCTCGCCATGTAGCCCGAGTCCTCCATGATGGCGATGGCAAAGAACATGAACATAATGAGCGGAACAAAACCCAGAACGCCGCCGACGCCATCGATGATTCCGGAAACGAGCAAGGATTGAAGATTCCCTGCCGGAACGACCGAAGCGATCCCTGCTTTAAGTGCATCGAAGAAGGCCTCAAACCATAAGACAGGGGCCTCGCTGGCGGAGAACGTGAAAGCATAAATGATATACAGGATGACCAGCATCAAAAGGGGTCCGATAATGCGGTTAGTGAGAACCTTGTCGATTTTATCCGAAAGATTGAGTCGAGATTCGATTCTTCTTTTGACGCACTTCTTGGTAATCCCGGTAATGTATCCGTAACGATGTTCGGAAATGATGCCCTCCGGATCTTCCTCGAGAGTATCCATGATGTGCTTGGAGGTGTTTCTGTAGATGATCCCGATTTCCTGAACCAGAGAGGCATCCTTCCGAAGCACCTCCCTGATCTGACTGTCTCCCTCCAGGAATTTTAGCGCACACCATCGGGAAGGATACTTCTCGCCAAGAATATCAGACCGCTCAATGATAGACCGTATTTGATTCAGGCTCTCATCGATATCCCGACCGTATGAAATGGTCGCCGGACGCCATTCCGGATCTTCCCGGGACACCTCTAGAACTTTATCTAACAGTTCTTGAAGTCCTTTCTTTGATCGGGCTACCATGGGAACGACCGGGACCTCTAAAAGTTCAGACAACTGCTTGTGATCCACGACAATCCCTCTGGACTCCGCCACGTCGACCATGTTGAGTGCAATTACCAAGGGGATGCCCAGTTCTTTGAATTGGACGGCCAAATAGAGATTCCTGTCCAGATTGGAGGCGTCCACGATGTCTATCACCAGATCCGGCTTTTCGTTGACCAAAAAATCCCGTGCGACAATCTCTTCCAAGGAATAGGCGGTCAAAGAGTAGGTGCCCGGAAGATCCACCACTTCTATTTCATGACCTTTGTGGAAGACGGCCCCGTATTTTTTCTCAACCGTGACACCCGGGTAGTTGGCGATGTGCTGCCGGGCCCCGGTGAGGGCGTTGAAAACCGTTGTTTTTCCTGAATTCGGATTGCCTGAAAGGGCTATGGTGACGTTTCTTTTCACGCTCAAACACTACTCGTTTTTCGTCCTGTCTACTTCTACATAAATGTGACTGGCCTCGTCGTTTCTGAGGGTTAGGACATAATCCCTGATTTTCACGGCCACAGGGTCTTTCAACGGTGCACGTCCTTGAATTTGGATAGGGGTTTCAGGAACCAACCCCATCTCTCTGATCCTTCTCCCCATCTCGCCAAAGGAGGATATTTTTTTGATGATTCCCGTCTCGTTGTTTGACATCTCCCGCATTTTGATGACTTCTTTCATGTGAACACGACTGCCTCCTGCTTTTGAAAAGACGCCGGCCGATACGCGTTCCCTGTGGCAGGCCATTAACCGCAAGTTTGTGATGCAAGGTCAGTTTGCATGAACGAAGGCGGTCCTGAGGAGCTTTCTCGTTGGGAAAAGACCATTTCTGGAGTGCAGGCCGTTCGTGCCCGTTTTCCGGCGCTGAGGAAGCAGGGTTTTACCGAGTGCCACCGATTGCCAGTGCCCCGGCAGCCTTCGTGCAGTGTCTGCCTATTGTTTTTCATGCAAACAACCTCGAATGGATGAAACGATATCCGGTGCGACCACGAGGAGATGATCATCAATTCTCTGCCCATCCAAATACTCATTCAGAAAAAACTCGGCTCCATCCATTTTATAGATCTTTGCCCCTGCAGCTTCAATGATGACCCGCACCGCGGCGAGATCCTGGAAGGAAGCGTTGGCGATAACAGCGCCCTCCGCGCGTCCTGTTGCAACGTAGGATGCATGCGCCGCCGTGCAACCCAGATTGCGGATTTTGCCGGGAAATGTGGAACTGTAATGATGGTGAAATCGCGAGTAGGTGAGAAGAAGACCTACATCGCTGCTCTCTGTCTGAGAAGTGACCCGAATTTCTTGCTCTCCCCAATACGCCGGCTGTTCCGCTCGAGCATGGAAGATATCATGGGTCACCGGCATATGGAACACACCGAAAATGGGCCAGAAATTCTCCAGTAATGCCAGGGAAATCCCCCAGATCGGGATCCCCGCCTGAAAATTTGCAACCCCATCCAAAGCGTCAAAAACCCAGAGGTGCCGGGTACCTTCATGGGTGTAGCCTTTGTTTTGCTGGTTGTGATTGAATATTTGATGCCCCGGAAATTTCGCGAGGAGCTGGGTTTCAAAAAATTCCGTCAACCGCAATTCCGCTTCAGTTACGAGTCCTTCATCAAACCTCAGATGGGCTTTCCCTTTTCCATAGTAGGAAAGGGCTTCTTTTCCTGCCAAGCGGATCACTTCCATGGCAAACTGTGTCAGGTCATCGACTCCGAAAACCTTTGATGTCACGATTTTTCTCCTTTGTTGAGCAGTCCTTTATCCCAAAAGAGACCTTGAAATGATGGTCTTTTCTATTTCTTTGGTCCCTTCGTAAATCTCCAGGACTTTCGCGTCCCTGTAAAGCCGTTGAACCTTATACTCATCGATGTACCCATATCCGCCGTGCATTTGAAGTGCCTCGTCGGCACAACGAACCGCCATTTCAGCGGAAAACCATTTTGCCATGGCGATCAGGGCATGATCCACCTTTCCACGATCTACCGCCCAGGCGGCTTCATAATAAAGATTTCTGGCGGCTCGAATGAGGGTCGCCATCTCCGCAATTTTGAATTGGGTCACTTGAAAAGACGCCAAGGAAGCACCAAACTGACGTCGCGCCCGTGTGTATTTGATCGACTCTTCCAGGGCCGCGCGTGCCAGTCCCACAGCCTGACCGCAGATATGAAGCCGGGTTCGGTTAAAGAAGGCCATCAATTCCTGAAATCCTTCGCCCGCCTTTCCAACCAAGTTTGAGAGGGGTACGCGAACATCGTTGAAAGAGACTTCGGCGGTGTCCGAGGCCCGAATCCCAAGTTTTCCGTGAATCTTGTTGGCTTGGTAACCGGGTGTGTTTGTGGGTACCAACACAAACGCATGGCGCTGGTGGCGCGAGGGATTTTCCGGATCGGTTTGACAAAACACGAGGATCCAATCGGCAATGTTGCCGTTGGAGGTGAACATTTTGGATCCATTGATCACCCATGAATCCCCATTCTTGACCGCCGTAGTCGCGGCGCCGGCCGCGTCGGAGCCCGCATCCGGTTCGGTAATGGCCGTGCCCATAATGGCCTCTCCGGAGACCAATTTGGGAAGCACCCTGAGTTTCTGTTCCTCGGTTCCGTATTGGAGGATGAGTTCGGAGCCGAATGTGGTAGACAAAATGGCTTGAGCCATGCCCGGATCCACCGCCCAGAATTCCTCATTTACCAGACAATGCTCCATGAAACCGTACCCGGCACCGCCGTATTTTTCATCGATAAATATGCCGACAAATCCGAGTTCACAGGCTTTTCGCCGGATTTCCAGGTCAAAGCTCTCTTCACGATCAAATTCGAGTGCCCGATCAGGGAACTCTCCCTGAGCGAATTCTCGAGCGGCCTGGATGATATCTTCTTGTTCCTTACTGAGTGTGAAGTCCATGAGATCTCCTTACAACCGCATACGAAAATTATTTGTATCAATTTAGCGCTTTGAAATGGTGGGTTGGGGGCCGTTGGGATCTCTTTGAGAAGGCTGCAATCCCGATACATCGGGAC
>Ga0207796_1000367_pt1 | contig 18565 bp, 19 predicted proteins | sample Pon1CUnioCityCA_6_FD_187274 | JGI IMG/M metagenome (GOLD analysis project Ga0207796, IMG submission 187274) | Marine sediment microbial community from Union City, CA, USA - Pond 1C Sediment 1 (SPAdes) | ecosystem: Environmental > Aquatic > Marine > Intertidal zone > Salt pond sediment ...
CGCGTCCAGCCGCTCCAGCGCCGTGATCTCGAACTGGAACACGCGGCCGTCGGCCTCGTACTGCAGGCGCACCGGGAGGTATCCGAGATCCGGGGCGAACCAGCCGGAAACCTCGATGTCCGAGCTGTTCTGCCGAGCCACCCGGATCGTGTCCAGAGTCCCCAGCTGCGTTTTCAGCCGTTCCTCGCCCCGGTTCTCCATCGTGTAGCTGCGCAGACGGTTCCGCTCCAGCAGATCCACCGTGAGCACTTCGTCGAAATCGCCTTCCATCAACCGTGTCATGGTCAGGTACAGCGAAGACAGGAAGTCCTGCGTGCCCGGGGGGACTTCCATGTCGAACGGCTCATCGTTCACGCGGCCGCGCGCGCGATTCGCATCCCAGTCGAGTTGGGCTTCAGCCTCGCGTTCCCGGCGCGGCGTTATCTGGCTCATGCGGGTTTCGAGCAGACGAACTTCCGGGTCTTCGAATTCGAACAGGCTGCCGCGGCTGAAACCGAAATCTCCCAGAATCCGCAGGAACCCGACGATATGGGCATCCATGGTCATGCGAATGCCCTCCGGTTCGTGGCGCAGGGTGTTCACGACCACCAGGGTGTTGCCGTACGCATGGGCCTCGTAGGTGGCCACGTAGGCCGGGATCTCGGTCGCCGGGGTCGCCCAGGCCGCACTGGTGCACAAGAGCAGGGAGATCAGGATGATCCAGCGCATCGCGTTGCGGCCTCCGGTAAGGTTTCGAGTTGCAGTGGCCGCGCCAGCGGCCGTCCGTCGCAGAGCACGTGATCGCCCTGTTCCTGGATGGTGCCCGAACAGATCATGCCCACGACCGCCGGATAAAGACAGTGTTCCGCAAGCTGGACCCGCGCGGCCAGGGTGTCGGGGTCGTCCCCGGGGCATACCGGCACGGACGCCTGCATGATCACCGGGCCTCCATCCAGGTCCGGTGTCACGAAGTGTACACTGGCGCCATGCCGTGCGACCCTCGCTTCCAACGCGCGAGCGTGGGTATGCAGGCCCCTGAAGTCGGGCAGCAGCGACGGGTGGATGTTCACCATGCGCCCGCGAAAACGGTGGGTAAAGGCGTCTGTGAGAATGCGCATGAAGCCGGCGAGAATGACCAGGTCGGGAGCGGTCGCCTCGATCGCCTCTGCCAGTGCCCGGTCAAACGCGTCGCGATCCGGATAGTTTCGGTGGTCGACCACCGCGTGCGCGATGCCCGCGGCCCGGGCGAACTCCAGTCCGCGTGCGCCGGGCCGGTTGCTGATCACCGCGGTCACGCGACCGGCAATGCGCCCCTCCGCGCCGGCATCGATCAGCGCCTTGAGGTTGCTGCCCCGGCCGGAGATCAGGACGGTGAGCCGCTTTTCGGAACCCGCGCGCAGCGCGTCGGAGCCTGCCGCAGCGGGCGTGTCTGCGCTGCCGTGCGTCATGCGGTGCTGTAGCGGACAGCGGGTTCTCCGGAGCCTTGAACGATCCTGCCGATGGGCCAGGCCGGAATTCCGGCCGACGCCAGTTCGGAGGTGGCAGCGTCCACGCTGGCCTCCGGCAGCACGACCACCATGCCGATCCCGCAGTTGAACGTCCGCAGCATCTCGGACTCGGCGATCCCGCCGGCCACCTGCAGCCAGTCGAACACCGCCGGCCTGGGCCAGGAGGCGACGTCGATCTGTGCATCCAGTCCGCGCGGCAACACCCGCGGGACGTTTTCCGTGAGGCCGCCGCCGGTGATGTGCGCCAGCGCGTGGATCGGCTGGGCCTTGAGGAGCGCCAGCAGCGCGCGGACGTAGATCCGGGTGGGGGCCAGCAGGGCGGTTCCGAGCGTGACCGGCTCCGGGTCGGACGCCTCGAGCTTCTGCGCCAGATCCGCACCGCTCAGTTCGAGCACCCGCCGGATCAGGGAATACCCGTTGGAGTGCGGGCCGCTGGAGGCGAGCCCGAGCAGCACGTCGCCGGCCACGACCCCCGAGCCGTCGAGAATCCGGTCCTTTTCGACGATCCCGACCGCAAATCCGGCCAGGTCGTAGTCCTCGCCCATGTACATCCCGGGCATCTCGGCGGTTTCGCCCCCCACCAGCGCACATCCCGCCTGTTCGCAACCGTCGGCGATCCCGCGCACCACGTCGGCCGCGATGTCGACGTCGAGCTTCCCGGTCGCGTAGTAGTCGAGGAAGAACAGCGGCTCGGCCCCCGCCACCACGATGTCGTTCACGCACATCGCGACCAGGTCGACGCCGATCGTGTCGTGGCGGCCGAGTTCCTGCGCCAGCCGCAGCTTGGTGCCGACTCCGTCGGTGCCCGAGACCAGTACCGGGTGCCGATAGCGCTCCAGCGGCAGCTCGAAGAGCGCGCCGAAGCCCCCGAGACCGGCCAGCACGCCGGGTCTCCGGGTGCGTGCGGCGTGCGCCTTGATGCGCTCCACCAACGCTTCGCCCGCGTCGATGTCGACACCGGCATCCCGGTAGGTCAGCCCGTTGGAGGATTCGGCCATGGAGGATCTCGTGAGAGGGGACGCTGAATGGTAACGACCGCCGTGGGCCTATGCAAAACGCCTGTGCGGAATTCGCACGCGCCTGTGCTATGTTGCCCGATGATTGCAGCGGGTGGGGTTGTCCGGAGGATCTTGGTGACGTTTGCGGAAGTGTCCTGGGCATGGGTTTTGGGCGTGGCCGCCTCGTGTCGCCTCTTCCCCGGGGACGCGTCGGGCCCGCTGCAGTGAACCGGCGGCAGATCCCCAACCTGGTGACGTGTTCCCGGATCGTGTTGACGATCCCGCTGGTCTGGCTGCTGTATCGCGAGGACTACTGGCCCGCGCTGGTGCTGCTGGCGATCGCCGGCCTCAGTGATGCGCTGGACGGGTATCTCGTGCGCCGCTACGACTGGGGCACCGAACTGGGACGCTGGCTGGACCCGGCGGCGGACAAGATCCTCATGCTGGGCGTCTACCTCGCCGTGACGCTTTCGGGCCTGCTGCCGCTCTGGCTGCTGTTGCTGGTGGTCGGGCGCGATCTCTGGCTTTCGCTGGGCTCGCTCGCCTACCGTCACTGGGTGGGTCCGCTGCAGGTCGAGCCGCTTCTGATCAGCAAGGTGAACACCTTCTTCCAGATCCTGCTGGTCCTGGGCGCGATCCTGAAGGTGGGCATCCTGGAGCTCGACCCGTTCTGGGTGCAGCTGCTCGTCGTGATCGTCACCCTCACGACGGTGGTCAGCGGCGTTGCCTACACGTTCGTCTGGGGTCGGCGCGCCTGGCTTCACTTCCATCCGCCGGCATGAGCCCCGTGGATGGTCCCAACCGGCTGCGCAAGAGCCAGCTGCCTCTCGATCTGCGGCTGCGCGAAAGCTCGCGCTTCGACACCTTCGAGCCCGAGGCCAGCGGACTCGCGGCCGCGACCGTGCACCTGCTCGCAACCGCCGTGGCTGCGGGCGAGCGGCAGGTGTTCCTGCATGGAGCGGCCGGCACCGGCAAGACGCACCTGCTGCAGGCCGCCAGTCACGCGGCCTACGAGGCCGGGCGTTCCTGTGTCTATCTGCCCCTCGCCGAACTCGCCTCGGAAGATCCCGCCGACGTGCTCGAGGGCCTGGACGGAATCGAACTGCTGGCGCTGGACGATCTCCAGGCCGTCAGTGGCAGGGAGAACTGGGACCGCGCCCTGTTCGGGCTGATCAACCGGGTCCGTGACGGGACGGGAAGGCTGCTGCTGGCGGCCCGAAGTGCTCCGGAAGCCCTGGGCTGCAGCCTTCCCGACCTGGTGTCGCGTTGGGTCTGGGGACCGGTCTTTCGGCTGGACCTGCCGGGGGATCGCAGCATCAAGGCCATTCTCCGCATGCGCGCCGCGAATCGCGGCCTGCGTCTGGAAGAGAGCGTGGCCGACTACCTGTTGCGGCACGAATCCAGGGATCTGGAATCCCTGCTGCGGCTGCTCGACCGTCTCGACCTGGCCGCGCTGGCGGAGCAGCGGGCGCTGACGATTCCCTTCATCCGCGAACAGCTGCGGCATTCTCCGCCGCGCGCGCCGTGACCCGGGCGCGGCGAAGCGGGTCGAGTCAGGCCGGGCGCCGGTTTCCGCGAATGTAGAGCAGGGCGCCGGCAAACAGCAGCCCCGCCGAGAACAGCATCGACAGGCCGTACAGGCGCTCCGCCGGCGCTGCGGCCAGGGTGATGCCCAGCGCGATGTAGAACAGGGCCAGCAGGCTGGTCCAGGCATGGGTATAGCGGCGCCCATGGAGCAACCCGCGCAGCGGGAAAAGCAGCGGACCCAGCAGCAACGCGAGGACGAGGGAACGGGGCAGCCGTTCGGGTGGCGCAATCACGGCGGTGAAGGCCAGGATCACGAAGAACAGGCCGAAGAAACCGATCAACGCGGTCCAGCGACCGACCCGAGCCGCCTTCATGCGCGGCGATCCGACTCCATCCGGATGGCGAGGCGGCCGACGCGCTCCCCCAGCGCCTCCGCGATCCGCTGTTCCTCGCGGGTGACGGCGCGCGACCCGTCGGGGCCGGCCGCGTGGGAAGCGCCGTACGGTGTCCCGCCGCTGTTCGTGGTGCTCAGTTCGGGTACCGTGTAGGGCACCCCCACCCAGACCATGCCCTGATGGATCAGCGGCAGGGCCATGCTGAGCAGGGTCGTTTCCTGCCCGCCGTGCAGGGAACCGGTGCTGGTGAATACGCCGAACGGCCGATCCACCAGAACGCCACCGGACCAAAGGCCGCTGGTGCCGTCCAGGAAGTACTTCAGCGCCGCCGCCATGTTGCCAAAGCGTGTCGGGGATCCCATCACCAGCCCCTGGGTCTCCTCCAGGTCACGCGCGGTGGCGTAGGGCGGGCCCTGCTCGGGCACCGGGCCGGTCATGGGTTCCACCGCGGTGGTCACGGGCGGAACCGTGCGCACCCGGGCGGTGGCGCCGGCCTTCTCCACGCCGGTCGCGACGTGGCGCGCCAGCGTTGCGGTGGCCCCGTGGCGGCTGTAGTAGAGCACGAGAATCTCGGTCATCAGAGGATCTCCAGTACGCGTTCGGGCGGACGTCCGATGCGGGCCTGCCCGCCGGCGACGACGATCGGCCGTTCGATCAGCTTTGGGTGTGCCACCATCGCGGCGATCAACGCTTCATCGGACAACGCAGGATCCGCCAGATTCAGTTCCCGGTATTCGGCCTCGCCCTTGCGCAGGAGCTCGCGCGGCCCGATGCCCAACTGACGCAGCAATGCGGTCAGCGTTTCCCGGTCCGGCGGAGTCTTCAGATACTCGACGATGTCCGGCTCGACCCCGCGCTGCTGCAGCAACGCGAGCGCGGCCCGGGACTTGCTGCAGCGCGGATTGTGATAAATACGGGGGGAATCGGTCATCGACACCTCGGGAGGTTGCACATGGTCATGACCGCCGATGGTACCCAAGCCCTGCGCTGCAGGGTAACGGGCAGGGTTCAGGGCGTGTTTTTCCGGGCGTCGGCCCAGCGCCGGGCGCAGGGGCTCGGTGTGGTGGGGTACGCGCGCAACCTGGCGGACGGCAGCGTGGAGGTGCTGGCCATTGGCCCCCCGCCGGCGCTGGAAGAACTGCGCGCCTGGCTCGCGGTCGGCCCGTCCGCGGCGCGGGTCACGGGACTCGAATGTACCTCGGCGCCCGTTCCGGAACCGTTGCCGGGCGGCTTCGCGACCCGCTGAACCGGGTATAGACGGGTCCTCAGACGTCGATGCTGGAGGCTTCGCGCAGGAAATCGACGACCGCAGCGCGCTCGATCTTCCGGGCCTCGGCGTCGCGCCGGCCCTGGTATTCGACCTGGCCCTCGTCCAGCGCGCGTTCGCCGATCACCAGCCGGTGCGGCAGCCCGATCAGTTCCATGTCGGCGAACATCACGCCGGGGCGGATGTCGCGGTCATCCAGCAGCACCGCGAAGCCGGCGGACTCGAGTTCATCGTGCAGTTCGGCGACGGCGTCCCGCACCCGCTGCGACTTCTTCGCGCCGATCGGGCACAGGGCCACGTCGAACGGTGTCAGCGCCGCGGGCCAGCAGATGCCGCGCGCGTCGTGGTTCTGCTCGATCGCCGCCGCGACCACCCTGGACACCCCGATGCCGTAACAGCCCATGGTCACGATCCGCTCGCGCCCGGATTCGTCGAGCACGCTGGCGTTCAGCGCGCGGCTGTATTTTTCCCCGAGCTGGAAGATGTGCCCGACCTCGATACCGCGACGGATCTCGACCGGGCCGGAACCGTCCGGAGCCGGTTCGCCCGCGACGATGTTGCGCAGATCGGCGGTCTCGGGCAGGGGCAGATCGCGGCCCCAGTTGAGGCCGGTGAGGTGGAAGCCGTCTTCGTTGGCGCCGGCCGCGAAGTCGGCGAGACCGGCGACGGCCTGGTCCGCGAGCAGCGGCAGGGGGCAGTTCAACGGCCCCAGCGATCCGGTTCCGGCCCCCACGGCCGCCCGGATCTCGGCATCGCCGGCCATGCGCAGCGGCGTCGCGATCCAGGGGTGCTTCTCCGCCTTCACCGCGTTCAGTTCGTGATCGCCGCGCAGCAGCACCGCCACCAGCGGGCCCTCGGCCGCCTCGCTTGCAGCGAGTACCAGCGTCTTCACGGTCTGGTGGGCGGGCAGCTTCAGGAACGCGCAGACTTCGTCGATGCTGTGCACCCCGGGCGTCTCCACCCGGGTCCGGTCGGCGCCCGGTGCCGGTGCGGCCGCCGCGGGCGGCGCCGGCGCCAGTTCGACGTTGGCGGCGTAGCCGCCGGCCGAGAACGCGATGCTGTCCTCTCCGGAGTCCGCGAGCACGTGAAACTCGTGGGACGCGTTGCCCCCGATCGACCCGGTATCCGCTGCCACCGCCCGGAACTCCAGCCCGCAGCGGGTGAAGATCCGCGTGTAGGCCGCGTGCATCGCGTCGTAGGTGGCCTGCAGGCTCTCGGGTTCCAGGTGGAAGGAATAGGCGTCCTTCATCAGGAATTCCCGGGCCCGCATGATCCCGAAGCGCGGGCGGCGTTCGTCGCGGAACTTCGTCTGGATCTGGTAGTAGTTCACCGGCAGCTGCTTGTAGCTGCGGATCTCCCGCCGCACGAGATCGGTGATCACTTCCTCGTGCGTCGGCCCGAAACAGAACTCGCGGGCGTGGCGGTCCTGAAGGCGCAGCAGTTCCGACCCGTACTGTTCCCAGCGGCCGGATTCCTGCCAGAGTTCCGCGGGTTGCACCGCCGGCATCAGCAGTTCCAGCGCACCGGTACGATCCATCTCTTCGCGAACGATGGTTTCGACCCGCCGCAGCACGCGCAGGCCGATCGGCAGCCAGGTGTACAGTCCGGAGGCGAGCCTGCGAATATACCCCGCGCGCAACAGCAACTGGTGACTGACGACCTCGGCTTCAGCCGGCGTTTCCTTCAGGGTGTTCAGGGGGAATTGCGAGACGCGCATCGGGATTCCGTCGTTGGGTTCGCTGGGGTGTCGGTGCGCCGGCGGTGTACCCGCCGACCGTGGGCAATGGTAGCAGTACCGGGCGAAGCGGGGGAGCGGTCCCGCCGCCCACGGGATCTTCGACTACACTAGAAAACTTGGGGTTTCGGCTGGTATTTCGAAACGATCTCTGTATATTAGCCGCTTCTAATATTTGAGGGTTCCGTCGCAACCGGGCGGGAACATTGGGGACAAGACGATGAAGCCTTTCTGGACGAAAACGGCTGCGGCGACGCTGCTGCTGGCTGCACCGGTGCTTGGGGCCGCGGATCTTCCGTTCCGTACGGCCACGGTGGAACCGCAGACGCTGACTCAGGAGCGGGTCGTGGATGGCCGGGTCGAAGCCGTGCAGCAGTCCACCATCTCCGCTCAGACGTCGGGACGCGTGCTCGAGGTCTTCTACGACGTCGACGACTTCGTCGAACAGGGCGCCCTGGTCCTGCGTTTGAGCGATACCGAACAGCAGGCACGGCTCCGCCAGGCCGAGGGCAGCCTGCGCGAGGCGCGCGCCCGATTCGAAGAGGCCGGCGCGGAATTCGAGCGCATCGAAAGCGTGTTCGAACAGCAACTGGTCTCGCGCTCCGAGTTCGACCGGGCACGCGCCGCGCTGGATTCCGCCCAGGCCCGCCTCGCGTCGGCCCAGGCCGGCGTGACCGAGGCTCGCGAGCAGCTCGGGTACACCGAGGTGATCGCCCCGTATCCCGGAATCGTGACCGAACGGCACGTGGAGGTGGGCGAGGCAGTGAGTCCCGGCTCTCCACTGGTCAGCGGGACCAGCCTGGACCGGCTGAGGGTCGAGATCAGCGTTCCCCAGCGGCTGATTCAGAGTCTCCGGGAGCACCGCGAGGCCGAGGTCATCCTGGACAGCGGTGAGCGCATCGCTGCGGAAAGCCTGACCTTTTTCCCGTACGCGGACCCGGCCACGAATACCTTCCGGGTCCGGCTGAACCTTCCGGAACTCGCCGAGGAGGCTCCGGGCCTATTCCCGGGCATGTTCGTGAAGACGGCGATCAAGCTCGGCGAGGACCGGCGGCTGGTGGTTCCGTCGGAAGCGGTGGTGTTCCGCAGCGAGGTCGTCGCGGTCTACGTGGTCCGGCCGGAAGGCGAGATCAGTTTCCGGCAGATCCGCGTCGGACGGGAACTGCCCGAGGGCTTCGAAGTGCTGGCCGGTCTGCGGCCCGGTGAAGTCGTTGCGCTGGATCCGGTGCACGCCGGCATCTACCTCAAGGAAAGCCAGCGGGTGTCCCAATGAGTGAGCAGGACAATCCGCAGGCCGACAAGCCGATGGGGATATCGGGCCGCATCGCCGCGAAGTTCCTGACCACCCAGATCACGCCGCTGCTGGCGCTGGTCGGTCTGCTGCTCGGGGTGTTCGCGATCCTCGTTACGCCGCGCGAGGAAGAGCCGCAGATCAACGTCACCATCGCCGACGTGTTCATTCCGTTCCAGGGGGCGACCGCGGAAGAGGTCTCGCAGCTGGTGGCGACTCCCGCGGAGCAGGTGCTCTCCGAGATCGAGGGCATCGACGACATCTACTCCACCTCGCTCCCGAACCTGGCCAAGGTCACCGTGCAGTTCAAGGTGGGCGAAAACCGCACCGACGCGCTGGTGCGCCTGTACACGCAGGTGTTCTCGAACCAGGACTGGCTGCCTCCCAATCTCGGCGTCGGCGAGCCGCTGATCAAGCCCAAGGGCATCGACGACGTGCCCATCGTCACCGTGACGCTGTGGACGCAGGACGAGACGCGCGGCGGCCACGACCTCGCCGCGGTGGCCCACGCGATCGAATCCGAACTGAAGCGCGTGCCCGGCACCCGCGACATCTATACCGTGGGGGGGCCGGACCACGTGGTGCACGTCCGCTTCCGGCCCGAGGCGCTGGCCGGGCACAATCTGTCGGTCGAGGATCTCCGCAATGCGCTGCTCGCGAGCAACTTCAGCCGCGACGCCGGTGTGCTGTATCGCGACGACCAGGAGATCCTGGTCCAGGCCGGGGACTTCATCACCCGAGCCGCCGACTTCGCCGCTTTGGTGGTGGGCGTTCACGACGGGCGACCCGTGTACCTCGCGGACGTGGCGGAGATCGTGCAGGGGCCGGCGTATGCCACCGAGCACGTGAGTTTCGCCTACGGTGCGGCCTCCGAAGAGTGGGCGCACTTCGGCGAGATGCATCCCGCCGTGACCGTGGCCATTGCCAAGCAGCCGGGCACCAATGCGGTGGATATTGCCAACGCGCTGGTCGAGCGCCTCGAGCAGCTGCGTGGTACGTATATCCCGGAGGGCGTCGAGACCACGATCACCCGCAACTACGGGGCGACCGCGGATTACAAGGCGAAGACGCTGATCACGAAACTGATTTTCGCGACGGCGTCGGTGGTGGTGCTGGTCTGGATCGCGCTCGGCTGGCGCGAGGCCTTCATCGTGGGCATGGCGGTGGTGATCACGCTCGCGATCACCCTGTTCGCCTCCTGGGCCTGGGGCTTCACGCTGAACCGGGTTTCGCTGTTCGCGCTGATCTTCTCGATCGGGATTCTCGTCGACGACGCCATCGTCGTGGTCGAGAACATCCACCGGCACATGAGCATGGGCAGCAGGAAGTTCCTCGAGGCGATTCCGCTCGCGGTGGACGAGGTGGGTGGTCCGACCATCCTGGCGACCTTCACGGTGATCGCGGCGCTGCTGCCGATGGCGTTCGTGTCCGGCCTGATGGGCCCGTACATGAGCCCGATCCCGATCAACGCCAGTCTCGGGATGATCATCTCGCTGGCGGTGGCGTTCGTGGTGACGCCCTGGCTCACCTACAAGGTGCTGCGGCGCCAGGCGGAGCTGCACGAGCGGGCCATCGAGTCCGGTAACCACGCCCACAGCGACGAGACGGCCTCCAAGCGCCTGATGCAGATCTTCAACGTGATCCTGCGCCCGTTTCTCGGAGCCGAGGCCAAGCCGCGCATGGCGCGCATGGTGCTGTTCATCGGGACACTGGTGCTGATCCTGGCCTCGGTGTCGCTGGTGTATTTCCAGGTGGTCGTGTTGAAGATGCTGCCGTTCGACGACAAGGCGGAGTTCCAGGTCGTGCTCGACATGCCCGAGGGCACCAGCCTCGAGCACACGACTCAGGTGCTGGCCGAGATGAGTGACTACCTGCGCGGCATTCCGGAAGTGCGGGACGTGCAGGTCTATGCGGGAACCGCGGCGCCGATCAATTTCAACGGCCTCGTGCGCCAGTATTACCTGCGTGAGGGTTCGCACCTCGGCGACATCCAGGTCAACCTGACCGATGCCTCCTATCGCGACCGCAAGAGCCACGACATCGCCTTCGCGGCGCGACCGGAAATCAACGCGATCGCGGAGCGCCACGGCGCCGCGGTCAAGGTGGTCGAGGTACCGCCGGGGCCGCCGGTGATGTCGCCGATCGTGGCCGAGATCTACGGCCCCGACTACGCGGGCCAGATCGCCATCGCGCAGCGGGTGCGGGAGGTCTTCGGGGACACCCGGCACGTCACCGACATCGACGATTCGGTCGAATTTCCCGGTCCCAAGTACGTGCTGCGGGTCGACCGCGAGCGTGCCGCGCGTCTCGGGGTGTCCCAGCAGTCCGTGGTCAACGCGGTTCAGACGGCATTTTCCGGCGAGGACGTGACCTTCCTCTACGGCAGCAACGTGAAGTACGCCGTGCCCGTTCGGCTGCAATTCGAAGAAGCCGATCTGGCGAGCCTGGAGGCCATCCTGGCCCTGCAGGTGCGCGGGATGAACGGGGCGCTGGTGCCGATTTCCGAGGTGGTGAGCGTGGTCGACACCTCGCTGGAGAACTCGATCCACCACAAGAACCTGCTGCCCGTCGTGTACGTGATCGGCGATCTTGCCGGCGGCCCGGACAGCCCGCTGTACGGCATGTTCGAGCTGTTCTCCAAGATGCGCGACATGCCCATGGCCTACGGCGAGCCGCTGGCGCAGTACTTCCTGTCCGCGCCCGACAACCCCTACAAGTTCAGCCTCAAGTGGGATGGCGAGTGGAAGGTGACCTACGAGACCTTCCGTGACATGGGGATCGCCTACTCGGTCGGTCTGCTCCTGATCTACCTGCTGGTGGTGGTGCAGTTCCGTTCCTACATGGTGCCGCTGATCATCATGGCGCCGATTCCGCTGACCGTGATCGGCGTGCTGCCCGGCCACGCGATCATGAACACCTTCTTCATGGATGCGAAGTTCACCGCGACTTCGATGATCGGGATGATCGCACTGGCGGGGATCATCGTCCGCAATTCGATCCTGCTGGTCGATTTCATCAACGAGGAGATCCGCCGCGGCGTGGCAGTGGCCGATGCCGTCGTCAACGCCGGAGCCGTGCGGGCCAAGCCGATCGTGCTCACGGGTCTGGCGGCGATGGTCGGTGCCGGCTTCATCATCGACGACCCGATCTTCAGCGGTCTCGCGGTGTCGCTGATCTTCGGCATCCTCGTGTCCACGCTGCTGACCCTGGTGATCATCCCGGTGCTGTACTACCTGTACGTGCGCGACCGGGTGGACCTGATCAGGGCCCAGGCGGCCTGACCGCCGGGAGACCGCGATGAAAGTGGACATGGGTGAGGACGGACTGGACGTTCTGGGTCTCTCGCGCGACCAGTGCGCGCTGCTCGCCGATGCGCTGAAGGCCAGCGGCGACCAGCGTTTCATGGACGATGCCGAGTTGCGGCGCCTGTTCAAGCTCCTGGCGGTGCTGCAGAGCGATCTCTGGGACGACATGACCGCCGGCAGCTTCGATTTCGATCCGTACCGCAAGCAGTAAGATAGCCAGCGCGACCGCCCGTCGCGGCAACCGGTCATGGACCCGGAGGTTGGGCGCAGATGTCGGGTGACGAGAAGAGGACGCGGCGCGGGGGAGAAGACACCCCGCCGACCAGGATCGTGTTCTTCGGGCTCGGAGCGGTGGGTTCGGCAATGCTGATCTGCCTGTCCGAACTCGCCGAACGCGACGGTGTCCCCGTGCGCTTCGTGGTCTATGTGCTGAATCCGGACGCGGCGCGCGACGCGCTGTTTCATGCCGAACGGCTGTTCGATCGCATCGACTTCATCGGCCTGCCGGATTTTGCGCCGGTGTTTGCTCATGCGCCGGAGCACGTCGCGGAGCTTGCGGGGGCGACGCTGCTGGTGAATGCCGCGCTGCCCGGTTTCAACGGACCCATGATCGAGCTGGCGCTGCGCATCGGCGCGCACACCGTCGATCTCGCGTCGGACATGTACGACAGCGAGACCGAGCGCACGCTCACCTTCGCCCAGTACGGATTCGACCAGGCGTTGCGCGAGCGCGAGGTGGCCGCACTGATCAACCTGGGGATCTCGCCGGGGGTCACGAATTTCCTGATCGGTCGGCGCATGCACGATCTGCTGGCGACCGACCGCAAGGACCTCGAGGTCGAGAGTATCGACCTCTACCTGCTGGAAGACATCGAGTCCGACTCGATCATTTTCTCCTGGTCGCCGATCGTCGCGCTGGAGGAACTGGCGCAGCAGCCGCGTATGCTGGTCGACGGGCGGATGCAGGTTCTGGAACCGTTCAGCGAGGCGCGCCAGTACCACTTTCCGCACGAAGCCAGTCCGAGCCGCCAGTACCCCCTGTACCAGGAAGAACTGCTCTCGCTGCACCGGTCCTTTCCCGAGATCGAATCCATCGCGGTCTACACCGGCGGATCCGAAGTGGAACTGGTCAAGGCGCTGTTCCAGCTGAATCTCCTGTCCAAGCGGAGCCTGCCGGATCAGCCCGAGTTGACGGTCGAAGCCATGGTGCGCGCGATCCTGCCGGGAATGAACAAGCCGCGGCGAATCGAGGAGTTCCTGCGCAATGGCGCCATCCGGCGCGCGCATTTTTCGGCCGCTGCCGAAATCCGGGTCTCGGAGACCGTGCGCAACGAGCGCCAGACCGTGATCGAAACGGTCGGACTGAGCTACCTGCGGTATCCGGAAACCCTGAACTCCCCGTACGCGGGAACAACCTACATCGCGTATCCAACCGCGGTGGGGGCGGCCATCCTGTCCTGGCACGCGCTGGAGTACGCGCGTACCGAGCCCGGCGCCCGGCTCCACGGCGTGCTGACCGGCGAGGACCTCGCGCGCATCCTGCCGCGTCCGCGTGCCGACGCAATCCGGCGCGACCTCGTCGGCTGGGACATCGACCTGTTCGAGAGCGTGCGCGACGCCTCGGAGTTCTGAACCCGCCGCGGTGCGTCCCGTGGAATGTGCCCGTGTCCTTTACCAGGAATCGGGGCGCCGCAACGCGCGACGGTAACTCCATTGCACGAGCAGATCCGCGGCCGCACCGAGCAGACGTTCGAGCAGGCGTTGACCCCGGCCGCGCCGCTGCCAGGCCGCGATGGTCCACTCGGTGCTCTGTGCGAAATCCGCCTGGAACACGTCCGCCAGGCGCGAGGCGAAGGCTGGATCCATCACCGCCTGGTTGGCCTCCAGATTCCAGCGCAGTGTCCAGTGATCGAGATTGCTGGATCCGATGCTGGCCCAATCGTCGCAGAGCACCATCTTCGCGTGGAGAAAGCCGGCCTCGTATTCGAAGATGCGGACTCCCCCCCGCAGCAGACGTCCGTAGAAGCGTTGTCCCGCATGCCACACCATGGGATGGTCGTTGCAGGGGCCTGCCAGCAGCAGACGCACGTCGACCCCTCGACGCAGGGCCTTTTTCAACGCGCGTCGCAATCTCCGGGTCGGTGCGAAATAGGCGGTGGCGACCCAGACCCGCTCGCGCGCCTTGCCGATTTCGGCGAGCACCCCGCGCATCACCGCCTGCCCGCCGCTGCCTGTGTCCCCGAGGACCCGACCGTCGGGTGGGTCCGCGTCTGCAGCACCGGACGCGATCGTGGACGGCAGCACGAGCGGCTGCGGGCTCCAGGCGTTCCAGCAATGGACGAACAGGTGTTGCCAGTCTTCGATGCAGGGACCCGTGAGGGACAGCATCACTTCGTGCCAGGGGGAGGCAACGTCCCGCGCCCCCGGGTCGAACTCGTCCGTGATGCCCATGCCGCCGACGAAGGCGATCCGGCCGTCCACAACCAGCAGCTTGCGGTGATCCCGAAACAGGGACGCGCGCCAGCGGCTCAAGCCGATCGGGTTGTATACGGCGAGGTGCACGCCGGCGTCGGCCAGCCGTTCCCGATCCCGCGGCTCCAGGCCCTGTCCGCCGAAACCGTCCAGGAGGACGCGCACCGCGACGCCGCGCCGCGCGGCCGCCGCCAGGGCTGCGATGAAGCGTTCGGCGGTCGCGCCCGAGCGCACCAGATACATTTCCAGGAGAACGTGTTCCGATGCGGACTCGATCGCCCCGAGCATCGCGGGGATGAAGTCGCCGCCGTCGACGTGCAGGCGGTAGCCGTGGGGCCCCCTGGGCGGTGGAGCCGGGTGCCGCGCATCGCGTCGCCGCATGGCCGTCAGCCGAACAGCCAGCTGACGATGAAGACCGCCGCGACCACGCCGGCGACGTCGGCGGACAGGGCCGCCGCCAGTGTATGCCGCACCCGACGCACCTGGATCGCGCCGAAATAGACGGCGAGTACGTAGAAGGTCGTCTCGGTGGAGCCCTGCAGGGTCGAAACCAGCAGGCCGACGTAGGTGTCCGGGCCGGTGGCCGGGTCCTGCATGATGCCTGCCATGATGCCGTAGGCGCCGGACCCGGACAGCGGCCGCAGCAGCGCCATGGGCAGCGCCTCGGGTGGCAGGCCCAGTGGCGTGGTCCAGGGGGCGAGCAACCCGACGAAGACACCGAGCGCCCCGCTCGCGCGCAGCATCCCGACCGCGACCAGGATCGCGACCAGGTAGGGAATGATGCGCAGCGCGACCTGGAAACCTTCCTTCGCGCCTTCGACGAACACCTCGTAGATGCGCACCCCGCGAGCGACCCCGAACAGCAGGAAACCGAGGATCAGTCCGGGGATGATCCAGGGGGCGATCCGCTGTCCGTACACGATGGTGAGCGGGATGATGCTCAGCACGCCCACGAGGGCCAGGGCGCTGACCCAGCCGGGATATCCCTCCATCGGGACCTCGATGTCCATCGGCTGAGCTTCCGCGGCGTCTGCTTCCCGGTCCTCCGGCGCAGGCATCCCGGCCTCGTCGTCGCGCCCGGAGGCTTCCGTGGCCTCGCCGGGGGCCTCCGGGGGTGCCGTTGGTGGCAGGAAGAAGCGCTGCAGGATCAGTGCGCTGGTGATCCCGACCGTGGTCGCGAACACGGTCGCGAACAGAGTGGTGGGCAGGATCGCCGCCGGTTCCGTCGACCCCAGGCTGGCCCGCAGCGCGATCACCCCGGTGGGCAGCAGCGTGATGCTGGAGGTGTTGATCGCGAGAAACAGCGCCATCGCGTTGGTGGCCGTTCCGGGATGGGGGTTCAGCCGGTTCAGCTCCTGCATCGCCCGGATGCCGAACGGGGTGGCCGCGTTGCCCAGGCCCAGGATGTTGGCCGAGAAATTGAGGATCATCGCGCCCATCGCCGGGTGGTCGGGCGGCACGCTGGGAAACAGGCGCGTCATCATCGGCCTCAGCAACCGCGCCAGGATCGTCAGCAGCCCGCCGGCCTCGGCGATTTTCATCAGTCCCAGGAACAGGGCCATCACGCCCACCAGGCCGATGGCCAGTTCCACGGCGCTGCCCGCGGAGGTGATCGCGGCCTGCGAAAGCTCCTGCATGGGCTGGCTGTCGGTGCCGGTCTCGTTCAGTTCCCGCCAGGCGGCGGCGAAGAACGCCGCGCCGATGAGCACGAAGAAGATGAGGTTCATGGCCTTACCCGGCGCCCGGCGCGGACGTCGGAATCACCGGTTTTCGCCCCGGGACACCGCGCGCAGCACCGTGTCCAGCGCCCGCGTCGGCAGCAGCCACTTGAGGATCGCGAAAAGGTGCGTGGGCAACGTCACGCGGTACCGGGCCCGCGGCCAACGCGCCTCGAGGGCGTGCACCACCGCTTTCAGCACCGCTTCGGGCCCCAGCGTGAACGGCGCCTCGCGCTCGTGGCTCGCCAGTCGCCGTTCGGCACGCGCGTAGGTCTCCCGCCAGTGACTGGCCTTCGGCCGGATGAACCGTCGGTAGGCGAGGAAGGCGTTGGCCCGGAAGTGGCTCCGGATGGGTCCCGGCTCGATGAGGGACACGTGAATGCCGCTTCCGTGCAGTTCCTGGCGCAGCACGTCGCTGAGGCCCTCGAGCGCGAACTTCGAGCTGACATAGGCGCCGCGCAGGCGCAGGCCGACGAAGCCGAGCACGGAACTGTTCTGGATGATGCGGCCCCGGCCCTGACGGCGCATGGCCGGGAGCACGGCGTTGGTCAACTCCAGCCAACCGAGCAGGTTGGTTTCCAGTTGTGCACGCAGCGCCGCGCGGGACAGATCCTCGACCGCTCCGGGCTGTCCGTAACCGCCATTGTTGAACAGCGCGTAGAGCGAGCCGCCGGTGCGGGAAAGCACTTCCTGCACCGCGCTCTGGATGCTGCTGGAATTGTCCAGATCCAGCTGCAGCGCTTCCAGGCCCCGGGACTTCAGTCGGGCGACCGCCTCGCTCCTGCGCGCGGTGGCGAACACCCGGTATCCGCGTTCGTGGAGGGCCAGTGCGACGTGCTCACCGATGCCGGAGGAACACCCCGTGATCAGGATCGAGAGCTCGCGTCGCTCCATGTCAATAGGTCAGCGTGACCACGTTGTCCTCGATCACCTCGCTGATGAAGGCGGCCCCTCCGCGCACGCCATCCATTTCGGGAATCGCGTTTTCCAGCGTCAGGCCGTTCTCCGCCATCGCACCGGTGCAGGCATAGAAACGGGCGCCCGCCTCGTGCGCGTCCTGCATGAAGCTGTAGACGGACTTTTCCCGCGCGGAGCCCGGGTGAATCACGTCGGCGAACCCCTTGATCAGCAGTCGGGTACTCGGCCCCGCGAAGTACACTTCGACCTCGAGATCCATCACCGCGGCGACCGTGGCCTGGAAGAACGGCGCACCGAGCGAACCCAGGCGCTTCAGATCCACGTTCAGCAGCATGATGACGATCTTGTCGGCCATTGGTTGTCCCCGGTTTTGCCGCGGTCGGGGCCGGCGACGGCCCCTGTCGGCACGATTGTCGCAGGGTGATGCTTTAATTCGCAAAATTCGGTCGCATAATACGCTCATCCGATTCCTGTATCCGGAGTTTCCGATATGCCGATCTACGAATACGAGTGCCGTGCCTGCGGCGACACGACCGAGGTGATCCAGAAGATCTCCGACCCGGCCCTGACCGACTGCCCGTCCTGCGGCGCGAGCGAGCTGACCAAGCTGGTGTCGGCGGCCGGATTCCGGCTGTCCGGGGGCGGCTGGTACGAGACCGATTTCAAGAAGGACAAGCGCCGCAACGTCAAGGAAGAGGGCAAGGCCGAGCCCAAGGCTTCCGGGGGTTGCGGCGCGCCGGCCTGCGGTTCGGGTTCCTGCTCGACCAACGCAGCTTGAGCCGCCACCCGCTCCTGGTCCACCTGCGTCGCTACCTGATCGCGGGACTCCTGGTCTGGGTTCCGCTGATCGTGACCGGGTTGACCATCAAGCTCCTGGTCGACCTGCTCGACTTCACGGTCCTGCTGCTGCCCCCGAGCTGGCGCCCCGAGGCCATGCTCGGATTCAGCATTCCCGGGACCGGGGTCGTGGTGGCGATCGTGATCGTGTTCCTCACGGGGCTGGTCGCGGCCAACATCCTGGGGCGGCGCCTGTTCGAGCTCGGCGACTCGATCGTCGACCGCATCCCGCTGGTGCGCTCGATCTACAGTGCCGTGAAGCAGGTGATGCGCACGGTGCTGGAAGGCGGGGAGCAGTCGTTCCGCCGCGTGCTGATGGTCGAGTACCCGCGCCGGGGCCTGTGGACCCTCGGCTTCCAGACCGGCGTCGGCGTCGGCGAGGTGCAGCAGCGCACCGAACAGGACGTCATCACCGTGTTCGTCCCGACCACGCCGAACCCGACTTCGGGCTTCGTGATCATGGTGCCGCGCGAGGATGCGATCGAGCTCGACATGTCGGTGGAGGACGGTCTGAAGTTCGTGATGTCGCTCGGCGTCGTGACGCCCAGCTGGTCCTCGCCCGAGGCGGCAGCAGCGGCTGCGAAGCTTGCGCCCGGGGTGCCCAAAACGTAACAT